>Ga0209604_1002984_pt1 | contig 11918 bp, 7 predicted proteins | sample AD_UKC097_MetaG_FD_184405 | JGI IMG/M metagenome (GOLD analysis project Ga0209604, IMG submission 184405) | Active sludge microbial communities of municipal wastewater-treating anaerobic digesters from USA - AD_UKC097_MetaG (SPAdes) (version 2) | ecosystem: Engineered > Bioreactor > Anaerobic >... | reverse complement strand
GTCATCGTGCACCCAGTGAATCCGGCCGTCTTTTGCCAGTATGCGGTATTCCTGTTTGAACTCCGTCAAATTTTCATCCGCGCTGTATTCTTCAAGCTCGCGGACAACGCGTTCAAAATCATCCGGATGAATCACCTCATCAAAACGGATTCGCCCCCCGGTGAAATCTTCCGGGCTGTACCCGTACTGCCGGACATTTTCTGAAATATATTCCACGGGCCAGCCCGGTTCGGCCCGCCAGAGATAGGCCACGTTGGGGCTTCCCGTGACGATTTCCTGCAGACGGCGCATGTCCTCTTCAGCCTTCCGGCGGTCCGTGATATCGTCGAAGAGGGTGGCGAACTGGTCGGGTCCGGTCCGGTATGCCATCACGGAGTAGTGCCTGTTCAGAGAGGCCGCGAACATTTCGAACTGCTCCGGACGCCCCGTCAGGGCGACGCGGCCGTAGCGCTCAATCCAGACATCCTCCGTCTCCGGAAGAATTTCCCGCACCGTCCGGCCAATGATGTTTCTGGCCTTCAGTCCGGTCATTTTCTCAAACGCCGGGTTGACTTCGAGGAAACGGTAGTCGCAGGGCCTTCCCTTCGGGTCATAGATCATCTCATGAAGGGCAAAGCTTGAAGACAGGTTGCGGAAAAGGCTGGAAAAGCGCTCTTGACTCTTTGCCAGCTCCGCGGTGCGCTCCCACACGGCGTGTTCCAGCCGGGTCTGCCTTCCGGCGGCAATGCCCATCAGCGCGCTGAACAGGAAGGTCAGCGCGCCGCCGGTGATCAGCGTGGCGATCCAGCGCCGCAGGGGATGTGTCGCCAGCCATTCCGGTTCGGGGCCAATCAGGACTTCAAAAACCTGGCCGAAGATGAATACGGGCATGGATTCATGGATGGCATGGCGCAGCGCGGCCCGGTCGTGGGAATGAGTGCATTCGCGTGAACAGGCAAGCCACAGGGGCGGTCGCCCGGGCGCGAGATGATACAGGCTCGCGGACACCGTCATTTCTGCATTTTCGCTGGCGTGCGCATGCCGCTGAATGATTGCCTCCGGAACAATTCCCATGCCGACCGTCCCGGTCTGCCCGGCATTGGAGGCCGGCTGGAAAACAACAAATCCCCGCGGCGATCCGGGCGCGGCAAAAAGAGTAACGGGATCGCATGCCGCGGGATGTCCGGTTTGCAGGGCGGCATCAATGGCGCTTCGTCTCAGCGGATCAGAAGACATGTCATAACCCGTGAGCCGCTGATGATCATCCCGCGGTTCGACATACAGCACCGGATAGTGAATATCGCGCTCTGCCGCCGGTGCCGGGCTCCCGTCGGGACCGGGTTCCCATATCGAGAATCCGTGCAGTTCTTCGGCTCGCGCTTTATCTGTGAACACGTTTATTTCCGCAGAAGACACCGAGGGAATCCACAGACAGGCCTGAATCAGCCTGCTGTCCACCAGCGGCCGGCAATATGAGTTGAATTCGCTTCCGGAGACATGTTCACTGGAATTAAAGAATCCCGAGAGCATGTTCAGTTCATTGCGGAGATAGGAGAAGGTCTGGGAATAAGCGGCCGCCCGGGCCTGGGCGAGAAAGCGGAATGACTCAGTTCGTTCCCGCTCCTCCGCCTGGTGCGTTAGGCGGGCGGCCACGACGGTTGCTATGAGCAGAATCAGCGCACAGACCACGGTTTCCGCATAGATGAGCAGCGGATGCCTCCGCACGGTATACCGCTGGCGCACACGAACCGCGAGAGCCCCTGCGGCCAGAACAACGAAAAGCAGGATTAGAATCTCAATCACAATCAGCTGTGCTTTCCGCACAGCAGTCTTCCACATGGGAGTTTCAAGATCAATGCCCACCGCCATCAGCACTTCCCCGGTTCGGGGATCGATGACAGGAGCCAGCGCTGAAACAAACGAGCCGTATTCATCGGTTCGCGGGCCCTGCACATTCGCCTGCCCGGTCTGAAAGACTTCAAAATCCATAGGCGACGGATTCTTGTAGACCGTGCCCGGGGCGGATGCATACGGGTCATTCGGGTCCAGGCTCTCCGGACCGAAAACCAGCTTCCCTTCCCGCAGCGCCATGCTGTAGAGGCTTCGCAGGCCCATGGCTTCGGCATAGGCCCTCATTTGGGCCCGCAGGCGAAGGTGGGCCGGATTGTTTGTGTCGGCGGCGGTGAAGGTGAGTTCCCGGACATTGTCAGGATGGATGGCACGGGCAATGCGTCCGGCGGATAGAAGTATTTCATTCCGAAGCGCACGATCGGTCCGCCGCCCGATCTCCCGCGCGGTCCAGAACCCGGCGAACATCAGCAGAATGAGCGCCCCGAAAAGAAACCGGTCGGCATTCTTCCCCTTTACCGCTTCACTGCTGACGGGCAGTCTGTTCTGTTCCGTGTTCATGCTGTATGCGCGTTGAAATACCGCTGCCGGATCATGAGGTCCCTTCCGGACTTTGTTTCCTGAGACGCTCGATTTCCTCTTTCAGTTCAATCATCCGGAGTTCGCGATTGGCCATGGCGCTGACCATAGTCCGCAAATCCGCGCTCCGCTGGCGGAGGCTTTCTTCCATCTGTTTTCGTTTCGTGATGTCCAGAATCATTACAATAATTCCAATGATGGCATCTGTGTCGTCGCGGTACGGTATTTTATCCATCAGTATCCACCGGATATCCCCTGAGGGAAGGACCAGCCGCTCTTCAGTTCCAAGCCGGGGGGCTCCGGTGCGGATGATTTCCATGTCATCCTCGATCTGGCTCACCGCATCCTCGGGGAACAGATCGGCGTAACTGCGGCCCTCAATCTCGCTTTTCGGGAGGCCGAGAAGTTCGCCCGCTGCTCGATTGACCCTCAGGATGATGTTGCGGGTGTCCTTGTAAATAATCGCGGCGCGAATAGAGTTCAGAATGGTCTGCTGCTCGGTTCCAATGCGCTTCAGGGCCCGGGTGCGCTCTTCGACCTTCTGCTCCAGGGCTGATTCAAGCCGCTTGCGTTCAGAGATGTCCAGAATGGTGCCGATGAGCCCCGCCACCCGGCCCCCGGCATCACTGAACGTGGCCTTGTGCACAACGACGTCATGCATGACGCCCTGTGCATCCAGCATTTTGGTTTCGTATATCTGCGTGCCGGGGCTTCCGAACAGTTCGAGATCTTTCTGATGATAAATCTCGGCCAGCTCGCGGGGCGCAATGTCAAATACGCTTGTGTTGTTCAATTCGGACTTTGTTTTTCCGTAGAACTGCTCGAAAGCGCGGTTGAATCCCAGATAACGCCCCTGCGTATCCTTGTAGAAGATCGGATGGGGGATGGCATTCAGCATGGTGTGCAGAAGTTCTGTCTGCGACCGGATGGTTGCTTCCGCGCGTTTCTGATCCTCAAGAATGCTGAGCAGGGCGGAACGCGCCCGATCGCTTTCTGTGAGCAGCATTTCGATCTTTTCCCCGGCCCGCTGCCGCTCGGCCACTTCCTGCCGAAGTTCTTCCGTCCGCCTTGCCACGGTCCTCCTGAGCGACCACGACCAGAGGGAAACAGCTGACAGCAGCAGGATCAGCGGCAGAAGAATCAGGGCCGCGAAGCGGATATAGATACGCCAGTCCAAACGTTTCGTCTCGTCAACTCCGAACCATTTAGCATAGATGCGGCGGTATTCGCCGCTGTCCTCGACTGTTCGCAGCCCTTCGCTGAAGAGGGCCAGCAGCGCCCGGTTCCCTTCGGACACCGCAAAGCAGTATTCCAGTGAAATCAGAGCCTCGCGACTCAACCGCAGCTCATCCCACCCGTGCTTCTGGATCCAGTGCAGCGCAGAAAGGCGCGACACCAGCGCACAGTCAACTTCCTGCTCCACAACCATGCGCAGGGCCTGTTCCTGACTGTCGACCAGCGTCAGGTTGGTCAGCCCGTTTTCTGCGGCGAAATCATGGATGGCATCGCCGGTCTGGACCGCGATGTTTTGTGTCAGCAGTTCGCCGATAGTTCTGGGCGGCGGCCCGCCCGATCTGTGCACTGCGCTGATGTACTGGTTGACGGCGTGCGGGGTGGAAAAATCGAAATCGCGGTCGCGCGCCGGGGTATAGAACATGCCCTGAATGAGGTCAATGTCGCCGTCCCGCAGCGCCTCGATGGTTCCCACCCAGTCCGCCAGCCGGAATTCTATGGTCAGCCCCATGGCGAGGGCGATGGCCCGCATCAAATCCACATTATAGCCCGCAGGCTGGCCTTTTTCATCGAGAGAAATTCAAAGGGGATAGTGATGATCTCCGCCGATAATGATGCTTCGCTTTTCAGGCATTTCGAGCGCGGCGAACCATTTGGCGTGAAGATGCCGATAAGTCCCGTCTGCCACCACCAGCGCCAGACCCTCGTTCAGCAGGGCAAGGGTGTCACGGTCACCCTCCCTCACTGCGAAACAGAAGTCCTGACGGAATCCGGTGATTGGTTTATCCACAATGCGCAGGTTTTTAAGGCCCGCCTCCCGAATGAGACGCAGCGCCACCAGCCGCTGAATGACCACCGCATCATGGCGGCCCTCCGAAAGTTCGCGCAGCGCGTCAGTGAAAGTCGCCGTTGTGCTGATATTTATCCCGCGGTCTTCGCGCCGCAGAAATTCCTCCGCATTGTCGCCGCTCATGACGGCGACATTTTTCCCTTTCAGGTCCTCCAGATCATTGATGCCCGTCTGATCCATGCGCACGACGATGGCGCCGTGCATGGTGAGATAAGGGACCGTGAAATCAAAAAACTCCTCGCGTTCCGGCGTCCGACCGACCAGCGGCAGGGCCTGAATTTTCCCGTCGCTCAGGAGATTGCGGACCTCGTCCCATGTTCCTGCCTGAAAGGTCACATCACGGTTCATGGTTTTCAGTGCGGCCCGCAGGAGCTCAACGGAAAACCCGTCCACCTCGCTCGTCTCGCGGACGATGCAGAACGGGGGATAGTCCATCTCGCATCCGGAAGTGATGGGCAGAGTTCCCTCTGCGGCACAGATCACTTGGGCCCCGGCAAGAAGTATCCAGGCCAGGGCAAACCTGCATGTGCGGATGCGCGCGCTCTTTTTCATGCGCCCGGCTCCCGCGCGGATGAATCGCTGGTATTTTGTTCCCCGGCACTTGAGTAGCGGGGCGGAAGCCCTGCCCTCGACAGCAGTTCATTCACTTCCTGCTTCAGTTCCAGTATGCGCATTTCCCTGCCCATGGTTACTTCGCGCCACCGGCGGAGTTCATCCAGCTGGCTGTGGATATTCCTGTCCTTCCGGTCCCGCGCGGAGATGTCTCGAATGACGATGCTTGTCCGCAATTCCCCGTTTTCTTCACGGAAGATACTGGATGATATTTCGGCCGGGAACTTGGATCCGTCCTTCCGGACCATGGTGATAATCCCGGAGGCGCTTCCAGTTGTCTCCCGTTCTTTCAGCAGCCGGCCCAGTTCCGGATCTGAAGAGTCCACAAGACTTTCACGTCCGGCGCGGACAATTTCCTGCTCGCTCATGCCGAACATCCGGCAGGCGGCCCGGTTGGCGGAGAATATCCGGCCGTCGGGGGCCGTAAAGAGCATGGCATCAAGGCTGTTTTCAAACAGCAGATCATAGCGCGCTTTGCTTTCCTCCCCCGCCTTCCTTGCCTGGCGCACTGCGGTTTCATCCATGCCGACTCCCGCAAGGCATCGCCGGCCGTCCAGCTCCGCAACCCGCCCGGTGAAATAGTAGGGTATGCGCGTGCCGTCTTTGGCGAAAAGATCCGCAGTGACTTCCGATTCTCCTTTTTCAAAAACTTCGCGTATGCGCAGCGCGACAAGATTGCGCTCGGTGCCGGTAAAGAGATCAAGCGCGCTCAGACGGGAAATCTCCTCGGCCGTATATCCGGTCACCCGTTCGAAGTTGCGGTTCCAGCGGAGAATTTGCAGGTTCTCGTCGCAGCAGTAAAAAATGCCGGGAAGCGTTTCGATTACCGTTGTGGAAAAGTCCCGCTCGCTTTTCAGAGTTCTTTCTGTGATTTTGCGTTCAGTGATGTTGCGAATCACCCCCCCGACTCCAACGCGTCCGCCCCGGAGCCGCACCGGGAACTTGCGGGTTTCAAAGACCTGGTCGCCCACCTGTTCTTCGCTGACAACCACCTGCCCGGTTTCGAGCGCCTGGCGGTCCGTCATGCGGCAGCGCGCCGCCGCCTCGGGCGGCATCATCTCTGCGTCGGTGCTGCCGAAAATTTCATTTGCGGCCCGCTGGAAGAAACGCGCACAGGCCTCGTTCACCACCTGATAGCGGAAGGTGTCATCCTTGATGAAGGCAAGGTCTTCTGTGGAATTGATGAATGCGCGGTAGAGTTCCTCGCTTTCGCGCAGTTCCTCCTCCGTCCGTTTGCGGTCGGTGATGTCCTGGTTGACGCCGTAGGTTCGGATAGTGCGTCCGGTTCTGTCCTTCACAATGAAGAAGCACACCGACATATAACCGACGCCTCCGTCTGCAAAGAGAATCCGGTGTTCAATCTGGCGATAATAGCCGGGATCGTCCGATTCAATGGCCTTGCGCACTTCTTCTCCCACCATGGCGGCATCATCAGGATGGCAGAATCTTCGCGCATAGTTCGCGGAGGACATTTGATAGCCTCCGACCTGCTCCGCGGTGGTGTGGAATATCCGGTAGAAGTTGTCGTTGAAGGTGAACGTGTCGCTTTCGACATCGTATTCCCAATGACCGGCCCGGGCCATTTTCAGCGCAGCAGAGAGCTTGCTTTCGCTGATTCGCAGCGCCTCCTGCGCCTTGCGCTGTTCCGTGATATCCGTGAAAACAGTCGAGAAGCAGCCTTCGCGGGGCCGGGAAATGATCATGTCCAGATATTTCCCAAACTGGGGAAAAAAGTCGTTGATGCGCACGGGCTCCCCTGTTTTGGCAACCCGGGAAAAAATGTCCAGATAGGGGACGTCCTTGATGCCGTACAATTCAGAAGCCAATGAACCGGCGGCCCGGGCCCGGCTGATCCCGGTGATGCGTTCGAAGGAGGCATTGACCTCCAGAATGCGGTAATCCACCGCCTTTCCATCCCTGTAAATCAGTTCGTCCAGACAGGAAGCCGCCGCCATGTGCTCGAAGAGATCGCGGTAGGCACTGCTTTTCTGCCCGGGCAATTCCGGCAAATCCCCCGTTTTGTTCGCATTGTGTTCCGCCATGGGCCTCTAATCCAACTTAATTTAAACAAGGCGACGCCTTTAAACATCAGTGATTTTACTCGCTGATCAGCCGGAAAACCAGAAGTAATTTGAACGCGGGAGGCGGCGGGAATCAGATCAGCGCAATTTCCATGTCCGGGAAATGTTCCCTGATCAGGGACGCGTCCTTTTCCATGAAGAGCATTTTGATGTTGGGGCCGGCATCCATTGTGAAATACACCGGCAGTCCATTGTCGCGCAAGCGCCAGATTTTCCGGATTTCCTCAACCGTTTCCGGCATCCAGTAGAGTACCGGCGGCTGTGAATCCATCATGGTGGCGTGCATCGCCAGCGCATTGGATTCCGCGGTCCGCCCCAGCAGGTCGAAATCCTTTTTTTCGATGGCCTGCCGCAGGTTCTTCAAATCCGACTCCACCTTCGCGGGCCATGCGCGGTAGAGCGCGGAGGTGTCCACTGTGCGCTTCATCGCGATGCGTGACGACACCGCTTTCTCGCGGCGCGAGACCATGATCAGCCCCATGCAGAGGCCCGGCCATTCCCCGTCCACCGGCTCGGCGAAGCTGTCCATGCCGTCCTCCCGCGTGCCCGCATGCCACAGCACAAATCCGGTGTATATCGACCGCGCGGCGCTCCCGCTGCCCAGTCGCGCCAGAATCGACAGGTCTCGCAGACCGAGATTCCATTGGAAGAGATCATTCAGTGCCAGCGCCAGCGCCGCAAAACCGCTGGCTGATGAGGCGAGCCCCGCCGCGATCGGAACAGTGGATTCGCTTTCAACATGGAAGAAGGTGCTGCGGTCCGGCCGGAACAGATCCAGATACTTCGATACACGCCGTGCCGACACTGAATCCCGGGACTGTTCCACTCCGTCCAGAAAAAGCTGGTCGTGTCCTTCGCGAAAACTGATTCGGGTGGTGGCTCCCAGTTCCGGGAGAGAGAGCGACAGGCTGGAGGTGACCGGAAGATTGAGCATCTCGTCGCGCTTCCCCCAGTATTTGCAGAGCGCGATGTTCACCGGGGCATAGGCCTGTCCGCATTCCTTCGGACACCCTTTTGCCGCGCCGGTAATCAGTTGTGCGGCTTCTTTGTCAGTCAATTTCCACCCCCCGCGGTGACAGTTTCACATCAATCTGCTCATATTCAATACCTCGCAGCCGGATCTCGCCTATGCCCACGGCGCAGTCGCCCAGCCCGGACCCGGATATTTTCGCCCCGAAAATGTTCGGGCGGCTGCGCAGGATTTCAATGATCCGGTCAAGATCAGGTGTGCTGAGTTCCATTTGCGACATAAATTCCTGATTGGCGTTCAGTATTTTTCCCAGAGCCGGCCAGTCCTGCGCTTCCACGGCCCCGGCGGCCTGCGGCACACTCTGGTCTATGGCGTCAAACAGCCGTTCAAAATATTCAGGATCATTGTTCCTCCGCTGTTCCAGGAGCTGAACCACCTTTACCGTCGGTTCCTTGTATCCGGAATAGACCAGCGTGAGGGGCGGACAGCAGGCGAGCCTGCGGATTTCCAGCGGATCCATGCGGTAGACCAGCGCTCCGCCGAAGACGCTGGCGGCCGCATCAGCGCCGGACCCGAGCCCCTGCACCGCGCGGATGGTGCTGCGGGCCTCGCGAAAAATATCTTCGCGGCTGTACGGCTGCCCGGACCATTCCATCAGGGCGGCCGTTGTCGCAACCGTGACGGCCGCGGATGACCCCAGTCCCACCGTGCTGGAAAATCCCGATTTCACATCCAGCCGCAATCCGTCCGGCAGTCTGTCCCTCAGTTTTCCCACAGCGTGAATAATAAAGGAAAAACGGCGGGACGGCGCCAGATCCCGCAGGGACGACTCATATGAACCGAGCGCGGAAATAATATGAAGGGTTCCAGATTTCTGCGGCGTCAGTTTCACTTCCATCCGCTTGTCCACTGCCCCGCAGAGTGAGCGCCGGCCGTGAAGTACGGCATGCTCGCCCAGCAGCATCAGGCTTCCGGGAGCGGACACCCTAAACGATGCGCGTGCCATCGGCATCCCCCTCGGTTTCTATCAGTGAATATCCGTATTCATCGCACAGAGATGTCGGGGCAGTTTCAGAAACTATCCACACAATGCCGGCATGATCATCCCCGGACACGGATCCGGCGCCGCTGACCTTGGCGGCGCATCCCTGCCGGTTCAGGTCGCGGATGAAGGCCGCAACCCGTTTTGGAACAACGCCGATTCTTTCAAGCAGGGCCTCGTTGTCCGTCACGACCTCCTGAAGAATGCCCCATTCGCCAGAAAGCAGGGCTTTTTCGATCCGGCCTTCCAGCAGTTCAAATTCGCGCCAGATCCCGCTGGTTCCAAAATGCCTTGCAACAAAGGATACGCATTCGCCCGTGCCCGCCTGCGGCCGTCCGGTCTGTGCCAGGCGATAAGCAGTTCCGGGGCAGGGCAGGTTGACACTGTGCTCTTTCTGGAACCGGTGCAGCCCGCCATGGAGGCAGACATAGGGGTCGGCTCCGCTGGGATTCCCGTGCTGAAGTCTTTCGCTCATCATGGCCAGATCAAATAACACATTGCGCTCAAGACCGCCGCGCAGCAGCGAATCCGCCGCCTGAAGTACAGCCAGTACAATGGCTGCCGATGACCCCATGCCCGATCCAAGCGGTATGGAGGATTCCAGTTCAAAGGTTAATCCGCCCGCCGGTGTGATGCCGATGTGCTGCAGCAAACAGGCCAGCGCATAGGCCGTCAGTTCCGCCGGCCGCCCGTGGACGTCCCTGATCGGCAGCTCTCCGAGTCTGAATCTTTCATATCTTTCGTTCAAAGTCCTGTGCAGCCCGGCCAGACTTTTTGCTGAAAGCGAAAGCTCTTTATCGAGTCCGGTCAGCAGAAACCGGAAAACATCGCGGTCCTCTGAGTGGATGGTGCAATCCGCATAACGGTTGACGGCGGTTACAAGCGCCGGCCGGCCGTACACCACCGCATGTTCACCGGAGAGAATCAGTTTGCCTGGTGCGCGGGCTTTCATTTATTCCGGATCATCTGTACGGACGAGCGATAAATTACCCCGCATCTTTGAAACCGAATTCATGCCCGTCAGGAACATGGCGGCGATGAACTCCTTCTTGAGCCGGCGAATGACCTTGACGACTTCCTCTGCCGAAACCATGGCCGGCTTAAGAAAAGGACGGGCGATTCCGCACAGGGAGGCCCCGAGGATGACGGCTTTGGCCATATCCACGCCGGTGCGGATGCCTCCGGAGGCGATCAGCGTGATCCGGTCGCGCAGCGGAGCAAGCTTCCTGAGCGCGAGGGGCGTCGGCCAGCCCCAGTCCTGATAAAGAAAGCCGAGGTCGGGGGCGTCTTCGCAGACCCGCCGGAACTGCTCGATGCGGCTCCATGAAGTTCCGCCGGTGCCCGCCACATCAAAATAGTGTATGCCTTGTTTCATCAGGATTTCCACATCCGCCGGCCCCAGGCCCGCGCCCACTTCCTTGATCAGCACGGGCTTGTTCAGCTTTCCGGCCACATGCCCGATTTTTTCGGCCAGCCCGGCAAAGTTGGTGTCGCCGCCGTTCTGAACGGTTTCCTGCAGGGCGTTCAGGTGAAGATATATCCCGTCTGCCTCAAGCACATCCATTGCCTTCTGGCAATGTTCTTCCGTAAAACCGTGATTGAGCTGCACCGCCCCCAGATTGGACAGAAGGGGCACGCTGGGAGCGAGGGCGCGCAGGCGGAAACTCTCCACGGCTTCGGGATTGTCGAACATCACGCGCTGTGATCCGACGGCCAGCGCCACCCCCGTGGTTTCGGCTGCGGCCGCCAGATGGCGGTTGATCCGCAGGATCTGCTGATCGTCCCCGCCGGTCATGCTTGAAATGAGCAGGGGGAATGTCAGATTCTTTCCAAGGAACTCTGCAGAGGCATCCACATCCGCCGCGTTGATTTCCGGCAGCGCGCGGTGCGTCAGATGGATGGCATCCCAGTATCTTTTCTGGCGGTCCGCGGATTCATCGGCCGCCATTTTAAGGTGTTCCAGCTTGCGCTGGTTGATGGACTCGTTCATTTCCTGCGTTCCATTTTTCGGTGCGCTGACATCAGTTCCCCCGGATGGGTCAGCGCGGCCATCAATGACAGTTCTCCGCACCAGACCGCTGCGGCGGCCAGCGCCGCGAGCCGCCGGGCGTTCTCCCCGGCCGGCCGTTTTTCGAGGCAGCCAAGCGCTTCCAGATTCTTGCGAACAAACTCGATATCCTTGCCGTTGCCCACGGTGCCGATGATTATGTTCGGTATCGTGACCGAGAAATAGAGGTCATTGTTCTGGACTTCGGCCAGAGTATACCCCTGCGAGCCCTCGATGATGTTGGCCGCATCCTGTCCGGTGGCCAGGTAGAATGCCAGCAGCATGTTGGCGAAATGCGCATTGGCGCTGCGGATGCCCCCCGCCAGCGAGGTGCCGATCAGGTTTTTCTTGAGGTTCAGGTCGGCCACGGCTTCCGGGGTGGTCCGAAGCACCTTCGCGCACACTTCGCGGGGAATCACCGTCTCGCAGATGACCCCTCGCCCCCGGCCCAGAATTCCGTTCACGGCGGTCGCCTTCTTGTCCGTGCAGAAGTTGGCCGAGATGGATACGTACTTCAGCTGCGGATACTGCTGGAGAATCCAGTTGAGGAACGCCTCGGCGGCATTGGTCACCATGTTGTGTCCGGCGGCGTCGCCGGTTTGCATTTCCAGACGCAGATAAAGAAGGTTGCCGACCACCTGATGATGCAGATCCAGGAATCTGGCGAATCGGCTGGA
>Ga0209604_1002982_pt1 | contig 11924 bp, 12 predicted proteins | sample AD_UKC097_MetaG_FD_184405 | JGI IMG/M metagenome (GOLD analysis project Ga0209604, IMG submission 184405) | Active sludge microbial communities of municipal wastewater-treating anaerobic digesters from USA - AD_UKC097_MetaG (SPAdes) (version 2) | ecosystem: Engineered > Bioreactor > Anaerobic >... | reverse complement strand
TTGGAAAATCTCTTTCGGATGCGTTTAATTATTTCTCTGATTCATCAGAACATATTCTTTCTATGCGCAGGAGAACTTTACGATAATTTTGGCAATAATTTGATTTTTTGCCGAAATTACCGTATCTTTGGTGCCGTATGACGAATGCTGATATCATATTGAACTATGCGGCATCTCACGGGGGAACCCTCGTGAGGAAGGACTTTATGCCTTGGTTTGAATCCACCTATCCTAACGGATCTGTCCGGAGCATGGATACCGAATTGAGGCAAATGGTTGCAGCCGGAATGCTGGAGAGGACAGGATACGGACATTTCCGACTATGCCCCGATGTAAAACCTCCGTATAGTCCTATTGTAAGCCCAGAGATGAAGACGTTGTTCTCGGGTATCAAAGAGAGATACCCTTATGCAGAGTTCTGCATCTGGCAGGCAAGGGCGCTATCTTCATTTATGCATCATGTCCCCAGTATAGATGTCCTGATTCTGGAGACGGACCGTAGCGCAGCCGAGGCTGTTTATGAAGATGTCAGAGAGTTGGTCGATGGACGGACTGTCCTTCTGCGGCCTACTGAAAAGGAGTACCGGCTCTATGCCTCAGGAACGCCATCGCTTCTGGTCAGGGACTTGATTTCGGAGGCTCCGGTTATCCGCGTGGACGGTGTGACCACGGCCTCCCTGGAGAAAATCTTGGTCGATGCCACCATCGCTCCCGAGTTTGAGTTTGCTCGTGGTTCAGAACTCTATACTATCTTTGAGAACGCCGACCAGATGTACGACATAGGTAAGAAGACCTTGCTACGCTACGCCGCACGACGTGGTAAGAAAGAAGAGATTGAGAAACTAATAGAATCGACAATGCTATGATTGACCCGAAAAGCAGAAGCCTGGAATGGATTCTTGAATCCTGCCGAATAAACAATGTGAGTGATCCGACGCTGATGGAAAAGACTATCAGGGCATTTTCGTTGCTGGAAGCCCTGGCTCGTTCTGGTTGCCCTTTTCTCTTCAAAGGCGGTAGTGCATTGATGTTGCAACTCGCTTGTACTCAGCGACTCTCGGTCGACATAGACATCGTATGCCCGCCTGGTACGGATGTCATTTCATATTTGACACCATATGCCGAGGAATATGGATTCGGAGAAATTAAACCATCCGAACGAATCTCCCGGACGAATGTCCCAAAAACGCACGCCAAGTGTTTCTATCAGGTCTCGTACGTCACCAATACCGCTACGGAGAAGATACTTCTGGATGTATTGTTCGAGGATAATTGGTATTCTCGCATTGAGCAACTGCCTATCGTCAGCCCTTTCCTGACGATGACCGGCGAACCGATGAAGGTAAACCTTCCTAGCAAAGATGACCTGCTGGGTGATAAGTTGACGGCTTTTGCACCTAACACTACAGGGATTCCGTACATCAAGACAGTCATCGGCCGTGGTGGATTGCCCGAGGAGCGCCACTGCTCCATGGAAATCATCAAGCAACTGTTCGACGTGGCCTCCCTGTTCGACCGGATTGATGATTTGAGCGCGGCCAGGGCCACCTTCGAAAAGATTGCGCCCATCGAACTGGACTACAGGCAGATGGACAGTGGAGATCTAAAGCCAATTCTTGAGGATATATACAAGACCTCCGAACTTATATGCACAGGCATCTATAAGAATGACCAAAGTTTCGAATATCAGGAGTTGGTTCGTGGCATCAACCAGATAAGGCCCCTAATCATCAGCGAAAAGTACAACCATTACTCAGCTATAGTCAATGCCTCCAAGGCAGCGTATCTATCCGTACTGCTCAAAAAGGGCATCAACGAAATCCAGCACTACGATCCCTCCATCGACTTGCGGCCCGTCAAATTGGGTAATCCTATTAATTCTGCCATCAACAAGGTTAAGACCTTTCGTCCAGAAGCCTTCTTTTACTGGATGCAGATAGAAAAACTCTTGGCCGAGTAGCAGACACCTCCATATTATCCTAAAGCCAAGAAGAATCTTGTTCCGTTCCACAAGGGGAATGGAACAGGTGGAACATCCGGAACAAGATAGCCGGATAATGCCGATGCTTTTGTTCCATCTGTTCCGCTTGTGCCACTCATTCCACGGAACGGAACAGAACAAGGCGGCGATTTTGGCCGATATTCTTGTTCCACTTGTTCCGCTTGTTCCGCACAGGGGGTGGAACGGAACAGAACAATGTCGATGTCCTTGCCGATAGATACGTCTGCTCCGCAGCCGTTATAGGAGAAAGCGGTCAAAGCCAGTTCGCTCCGCTAAAGCTGCGCTCACTCGCTTTGGTTCCGTCCTCCGGGGCACTGTCGCGCCCCTGTGAACTCCACTTATGGCAGCTCCACTGTGAGACTCTTCCTTCCGCGCCGAGGCGCTCTAGTCAGAGACTCACGGCCGTTCCGCGCCCCGGCTTCGCCGGTCCTGATGCGAGAGGTATCAGATGGAAGGAACGTCCTACCGATGCCAGGGACAGTGCCATTAAGCGGTCAGCCTACGGCTGGTTTATCCCCACCCGGCCGCTTCGCGTCCTCCCGCCCAATAAAGGGAAAGCGGTTGCGAGACTCTTGCCGGCCCCACGCAGCGGCTGCTTGCCGCTGCCCTTGCCATTACACAACCGAAGCCGGCAAGAGACTCGCCCTGGAATCCCCCCTGGCCCCCCAAGGGGAAGACAATCGCCCGGGCTCCGTCGTGCCCCGCTCCACCGAAAGTGCTGAAAATCCGTGAGTTAACATAATCTTATCGAGATTGTGTCACTCCTCGCAACAACGGCATCTCCCGCATCAAAGTAGGGAGTATGCGTGGGTCAGAAGCCCGCCCGAGCGTCCTGCCAGCTGCGGGTGTACACAATCTAGATTATGTTAACTAACTCCCTGAGTACCACGCAGGTAGGTCAGTGCCGGTACACGCCCGGTCGAGGCGGCGGCAGGAGAGCGGCCCCCTTCAAGGACCTCCGGCCTCCAGGCCCGTCAGGGGGCCGCGCACTTTGCGCTCCTTCGTATCAGCGTCAGTGAGTTGCGAGCCCCGCTCCTGTCGTCGTCTCCTCCGCAGGCTCCGGAGACCACGACATCCGCTACTTTCATTGAGGAAACGTCAGAGGGTATTCGTGGGCGCAAAGTGCCACCACGCAGAGCCGCAGTGCTTCTCGACCGTGATCTCCCGCATTCAGCCTTAGTGCAGCGCGAGCTTCCTGCCGCCTTACGCAGCTCCGCTGCTGGGTCGTTCCAGGCCGGGACTCCTCTTCCTCCGCAAGCTCCGGAAGAAGAGTCCCGTCCCTCCACTCCAAGGTAGAGTTTAACCTGGCCGCTATTCCTCCAGGCACTTTGGACCTGCCGCTAAGGCGTCAGGCCGCAAAGAGCCTTCCGGGCGTCCAGGACACGGCCGTCCCGGCCGTTGGCGCAGACAGTGTCCGTCATCCCGTCTTTGCGTCAGATGCTTCGCTCCTGCCACAAATCCGTGCTGTCAGCCACAGACTGCGCGGTTCTGCCCGCATCAACGGTGTAGCGTCCTGCTTCTATTCGAAGGATTGTGCCTGTTCGCGTTCGCCCTGGTACCCCGCTCAACCGTCAGTGCTGCGCTCACTCCCTTGGGCCGTTCCGGCCCAGGCCGGTGAGGCCGTCTTCCCACCCACAGCGCCGGGCTCTTCCGCTGCTCCAGGGAGCCTAGGGTCTCCCTTTCGCGGCGCTCCAGAGCCCGCCGCCCTCCGCTTCAAGACCGCCTCCCCGGCCACGCTCCACTTCGTTCCGCGCCCTATGGCACTGGAAGACTTGCAGGCGGCTCCCGCATCGAGGTCAGAGGGAACGCCGGCCAAGTCTCCCGCCCGGACGCCCCCGCCTGCAAGACTTCCAGCACCATAGGCCAACCAAGGACACACGCCCGGGCCTCGGTGCGACATCCACCGGCATCACCCGCCCGAAGGCCGGAAAAAGGGTATAAATATATACTCAGGGAGGCAGCGGCTGACGCCGCTGCGGGTGCGATTATGCTTGCTTAAGTCGCTGATTTTTACTATATTTGTGTAGCCTTGAAGGCCCTACTTTGTTATTGTTCAATCCAAGAGTTACAGCAGCAGGATGCCCCGGTACTACCCAAACATACTTTTCAGCGACGGCTTCGGCTCGGCCGGTGATACTACCTGGTATCATCGGGATGGGAAGTGCTATACCAGGAAGAAGTGCAAGCCGGTCTTCCCGGGGACTCCCGGCCAGATGGCCCAGGCAAGCGTGCATCAGAGGGCCATGGCCGCGTGGCGGACCATCCCGCACCAGACACAGCTGCTCTGGAATGACCTGGCGGAGAAGGTGGAACCCCATCGGCCACCGTTCGACCACAAGGCGTACATCTCTGGCAACAATCTGTTCGTTTCGGCCTATCACGGCTTTGTCACCCTGGGGAATGAACACGTACCGGAGCCCCAGGCCTTCGTCAAGTTCCCGCCGTATGCGCTGGAGTTCGTGTCCGGAGCCGTGGACGGCGATGACCTGCGGCTTACCTTCCGGTGCTTCGTCTGTGGGGTGGACCATCCGGATCGGTACCGGGTACTGAACAGGATGCACCTGACTTCGCCCGGAGGCTGCATTAACCCGGGGAAGATGCGGAACTTCCTGGCGCTGCAGGACTGTCCTGCTCCAGGCGGCGTGATCGATTTCGTCATCCCGGACTACAAGGCTTTCTCCCAGCTGGATCTGCCCAGGTATCAGATCAACTGCCGGCACCGGCTGCTGGACAATGTGACGGGATACAGAAACCAGCTCATCCAAGAATCTTTCCAGTTTGACCTCCTCTAAACGGGAGGTTTTCTTTTATAGCCTTGCGCCTTTATTGCTAAAGTTACACTTGAAATAAATGTGGATAACTATTTGTATTTGAACTATTGCAATAATTCACTAACTTTGTTCTCAGAAGAATGAACCTGAATACTTTAACCTAAACTTAAACTTCATGATAGCGCTTCCTTCCATTGCTTTCGGGGGATTTTCTGGGTCGGCAAAGGGCGTTACGGCTCGCCAGGTTGGCGGACGTAGCGTCCTTTCCTTGAAATGTTTCCCGACCGGAGCTGCGACGTGTGCCCAGCTTGCCCGCCGTGCTTCCCTCAAGAAGATTTCGAAGAGCTGGAAGGCCCTCTCCTCTGAACAGATGCGCGAATGGGACCGCCTGGCAGAACACGCCAGCGGTGCTTCTTCGCTCGGACAGAAGGCGGAGATTTCCGGCCTTAACCTGTATATCCGCCTGAACTCCTACCGCGTAATGGCCGGGGAGAGCATGATGGCGGATGCTCCTGCAGCCGAGGTGGCCGTTCCCAACGTGTCCTACTCCCAGGTTGTCGTCACCCCCGAACTGGTCGTGTTCGGCGGAATCAAGCATGAGCCTTCGCCGCTCAAGTTCGTGGTGAAGATGTCCGTCTCCCAGAGCGCCGGTGTTTCCAACGGCTGGAGCAAGACCGTCATCATCAATCCGGGGACGGAGGATGACTGGGGCGAGGTGGATGTCACCACGCTGTATCTCAAGACCATCGGCGTGGAGCCCGTGCCCGGTGAGAAGGTATTTATCGAGACATACTGGCTGGACACTGCCACCGGGTTCACCGGCATCGAGTGCCGTGATACCGTCGTTGTTACCGGAGAATCTCCTTACCAGCGCCGCGTAAAGGTAACGATGGATAACCTTGACCCCACGGAGGACAACAATGTCTCCGCCATTGACGTGGACTTTTCCACCGGTGCCCCAGTGGCGCAATTCAATGCAGTTTGCCTGGGACACAGCAACGTCGCATCCTCCGAGGTTTATCTGGATCAACAACTGCCTGCAGAAGTTATCGGAACTGGTGTATGCCTTGGGCGTGCCAATGACCCTAACGGGAAGATTGTCGCTCAGTCCTACTTGGTTTACATCCGCAATTATGGTGGCAAGTCTGAAATGACTTTTGCTCATCGTGGCGGCTACTACGTGGCAAAAACGGAGTGCTTTGGGGCCGGTATCATCTATTAACCATCAATCTGAAACGCTATGTTCAACAGTACAGGAAATAACTTCGGCGCCGGTCAGATCTCCTTCAAGGATTACCAGGCTTCCAATTACGTGGTGCTGAATGCGAAGTTCAGCTTTGACCCGACGAGCCCGGCTTACCAGGCTTGCGAGCAGCTGGAGATTTACGTCCCGGACCTCAGTATAGACCGCAGCGCAGTGGGTGCTGTCTTTCTCCGCTTTATGGAAGATGCGCACTACTCCTGGGGTGATTCCATCTATGATGGCGGCTCCGTGCTCAAGTCCTGGGTGAAGGATAAGAACACGATTGTGATTGAGAAGCAGCCCTGGTTTGACCAGAACGGCCCGCTCATCATCTACGTCCTGACGCTCTATCCGCAGCTGAATCAGGGCGGGAACACCATTAAAAGCACCATGCAGCGCCTTACGATGACCACGGAAGGTAACTACCTGCGCTTTGGTTACGAGACCTTCATGGTGGAGTTTGAGCACTGGGTGTTTATCCATTTGATGTTCTCCAGCTGCACATATGCATACCGGGATTCCCTCTGGGAGGTCCTCATGGAAGAGTTGCCCTCGGATATCACGGCTGATGTCCCCATTTGTGGTGGCGGTAACCAGATGCATCCGAACTGCGATGGTATGGCAGAGGCACACATCGAGAACAAGGTGCTCAGCAACCAACGCCGGGTGATGGGCTTCTGGGACACCGGACACGATCCCTTTGTGTATGCCTTCCTGGTTCGTGACAACAATGCATAACAGCTATGGCCCAGAGAAAGAAAATAGAACTCACGCGCCTGCAGGGCATCATCGCTGTTGCGAGCTTCAGCAGCGGCGTCCTGATTGCGGCAGTGTGTCTCTTCTTCATCCCGCCGCTCGGAGAAATCGCCTCGTCGGCCATCTCCATTGTGAGCGAGCTGCTGGTCCTCTGCGGTGCGATCCTGGGCGTGAAAGCCAGCTATGATGTCAAGTTCCGGAAGTTTGAAGCAGAACTCCGAGACGTTATCGAGAACGAAAAGAAAACCACTGCATAACTTAACCTATGAAATACTATCTGCCACTCCTTCTTCTGCTCACCGCTTCTGCCTGCAGTACTGTCCGGACGCTTCCAGTCCAGGACAGTACCCGGGTGGAAGTCCGCTACGAGACGAAGACCGTCCACGATACGGCCTACGTCGAGCTGCCGGTCATTGTGGAGAAGGTGGTCACACTGGACACTGCATCCGTGCTGGAGAATAAATACGCAAAATCGGCCGCTTCCGTGTCAGGTGGAGTCCTTGCCCATTCGCTGGAGACAAAGCCCGTCAGGGAGCCCGTAAGCGTCGAGAAACAGATTGTTTACCGCGACTCCCTGGTGTACCGGGACAAAGTCCAGACAGTGACGGTCGAGGTAGAGAAGAAGCTGACCTGGTGGCAATCCTTCAAAATGAAACTCGGGGTTGTTACCCTCGTGTCGCTCGTGATAGTAGTAATCTACTCTATATTCCTTATTATCAACCACTTCAAATCCTAAACCACTATGAAGTACATTCCTTCCATCGCCTTCGAGGAGATGAGCGGCAGCGCCAAGGGCGTGACCGCAGCCAAAGTGAAGAACCGCAAGTACATCCGCAACCGCGGATACGGCGGCAGTGTCCGTACCAGCGACCAGGCAAACGTCAAGGGCATCTTCAAGCGCCTCACCACCATGTGGAAGACGCTGCCCAACGACAAGATCCTGGCGTGGAACAAGCTCGCCCTCAGCCAGGAGGCCCGCAGCGTCCTCGGCACCAAGGGCAAGATCTCGGGTGCCAACCTCTTCACCCGTCTCAACTACTGGATCGTCGCCTGCGGCGGCCAGCCCGAGACCACTCCACCTACGCTGCTCGGCGTAGAGAACCCGTCCAGCGCCACCATCGTTTGCCAGGGCGACACCTTCACCTTCAAGCTGGACCAGGCCCTCGCCGACAATGGCGGTATCTTCCTGGTCATTGAGGCCACCGAAGGTCAGTCCAACGGCGTGAGCCGCGCTCACTCCAAGGCCTCTGCCATCAAGATGGTCGAGGAACCCACCGCAGCCGCCATCGACATCCGTGCCGACTATGTGGCCAAGAACGGAGCCCCCAGCGCCGCAGCGCCGAAGATCTTCTTCCGCTACTACTACGTCAACTCCAGCACCGGCGAGAAGTCCGGCACCATGCTGGCTGAGACGTCCTGGACTCCGGGAGCCTAAGCCGGTCAAGTCTCACGGGACGGAACCTAAACCGAACGCCCGCTGGAGTCGAGAGATTCCGGCGGGTTTTCTTTGGTAGGGGATTTGGAAATTCGCACAACAATTCCCATATTTGCACAACGGAAACACACCCGTCAGACCTCGCACGAACGTCAGAATTCAGTGCGAGGTTTTCTGTTGTGCGTCCGTTGTGCGTTTGATAATTTTCGTTTAAGCCGTATATTGATAATCAGTTACTTATGTGGTCTTTCATTTAATCCCGATGGGATTATGTTAATGTACGCGGATTCGGGGCACCGACGCTGGCGCTGGCACTGCGGCCCCCGGGCGATTGTTCTCTCCCCGTGGGGAGCCGGAGGGGCATAGACCAGCACGGTGAGCTGGCGGTTGTGGAGCAAGCGAAGCGAGCGGAGCAACCGACTGCTGACCGTGACAGCTTTTCCTTATATCTGCGGGGAGGGCGTCAGCAAGTTTGTGGGCGGCTTGTCCGGCCACAATCTTGCAGCGAAGGGTGGCATTGAAGGTTGCCTTTCCGGGCGGCACGTCCGTCCCGGAAGGGCAAGTACCTTTTCCTTATGAATGTAGAAGTTGCCGTATCGAATAATTTGGCATTTGATGATAGCGATTTTTTCCAGACGTATCCATGCTATTCTTTACTTCGACATCGATAATCTGTTTATCGTCAAATTGTCAATTTACCAAAGATTCTATGTCCTGATTAAGAATCTTTGTAAACTTAATAGCCCCGACATCTGATAAATGATTACTGTCGAAGAAATCATCGGCCTCAAATCGAGAATCTTTGAAATAGTCTAAATAGGGAACATTATACTCTTCCTTGAAGCGGTTTGTAATCTCATACATCTTCTCTAATTGCATTGGATCTAGCCCATCTGTATAGGATGACCAACAAGGAAAAGTGATTAGAATAAGACGGACATCATGTGAAGAACAAAAATCCGCGAGCTCGCCAAGTCTCAAATAGTTTGACTCAATATAATCCCAACTTTTTGCTTTGTGGCGAAGAATGGCAGCCTCTGCTTCGGAGCCATCGTTCCATTGAATCATATCTTTCCGAGATAGTAAATATGCATTCCCCCATCCAAACTCATCTACTCCAGGATCAGTCTCTGATTTAAGCAGTTTTTTTAATTTCCCTTTAGCCGTACGAAAATCTGCGATTTCAAGATTGTTCAATGAAAGAGTTGGATAATCATCTGAATCCATATACATTTTATAATATCGGCAGCGGTACGATTCTGTTCCATATTGTAAGCCTTTACCGAACCATGTAAAATATGACACGGGGAAAATAACCGTTTTGAGAGAATTATACTGGTTCTCCCAATACTTTAATAGAAACAAGTCATGACTTATATCCTGGCTCACATTCGCAAGACTGAAGGCATTGCCATCTAAGTATTCAGGACGAATACCATAAAAAGAGTGAGAGCTACCGAGCACAATAGTCTCAACATCCTTTGCATTTGCCTGCATCCAATCATATTTGTATTTATATGGGTTAGGCACTTGCCGTATTAAAACCTCCAAAGGAATTATCGCGACCAAGAGTGGCAGGACAAATAAAATGATATATTTAAAGAAGCGCTTCATCTTGTATTAGAATTGAAAGTAAATAAACTCTTGACTTGAACCGGCAAAGGCCACAATAAGAGCTATAAGCATATAGTAAACTCCCCAACGGAATAATCTATATCTAAATATACCACTCTCTGAGAATTGAAGTGCATGCTGCTTGTCCCTTTGGAACCATTCAATTATCAAGAGCAACAAGCACATAATTAGGGGTTTGCGCCCATGAATCGCTGATAATTGAATAAAAGGATTGCTAATTAAAGCACCAAAGAAATCAAACACTTGTGACATGGAAGCGGCACGGAAGATAATCCATCCCACAATAGCTAGAGAGAATGTCAACAATAATTGAAGAATTTCTTTAATATTGGGTAACATATGTCCATAGGCTACGTCATGTTCATACTTGCTCTTGATGCCGAAAACGTTATAAATATTGAGAATGATTGCATGGAAGAGACCCCAGCATACAAAAGTCCAGTTTGCACCATGCCAAAGCCCACTGATGGCCCAAACGATGAATACGTTTCGTATGGTAGTCCACTTGGAGCCACGACTACCGCCAAGCGGGAAATAGATGTAGTCTCTAAACCAAGTAGTTAGGGAGATATGCCACCTCCGCCAAAACTCAGGAATGCTTCTGGAAAAATAGGGGAAGTTGAAGTTCCGCATTAGTTTGAGCCCGAATAAACGGGCGCATCCAATAGCAATGTCGGAATATCCAGAAAAATCGCAATAAATCTGAAAGGTGAATAGGATGCCCAGTAGGATTAGCATTACCCCGGGTAAGGACTGATAGGAATCCCAATATTGATTGACGACAGAAGCGCAGTTATCGGCAATAACAAGTTTCTTAAAGAAGCCCCATAACATTTGTCTAAGACCATCTACTGACGCAGAATAGTCGAACCGACGCTCTTTTTGGAATTGGGGGAGAAGGTTGGTAGCCCTTTCTATCGGACCTGCAACTAACTGAGGAAAGAAACTGATGTAGGCGAAAAACTCAATCGGATCATGAGTGGCTCGTATGTTATGGCGGTAGACATCAATTGAATAACTAAGAGCTTGAAATGTATAGAAACTGATGCCAACTGGAAGAATGATTTGCAACGTTACCCATCCAAGCTCATACCCAAACAAACTACTTGTTAGGGCATTTAAACTGTCAACAAAAAAATTGTAATACTTGAAGAAGCCAAGGACAGCAAGGTTAAGTACTATATTTGTGGCACTAATCCATTTCTGAAGTCGCCGTCTTCCTTCGTAATGCTCAAGAAGCAAACCGCTAAGGAAACTGCACAACGACGTGAAAACAATCAGAACAAGGAACCTCCAGTCCCACCATCCATAAAAAACATAACTCGCAATTACAACCAATAGATTTTGCCAGCGGAGTTTCTTGAAAACAAACCAATATAGCAGAAATACTATTGGCAAAAATACCAGGAATTCAACGGAATTGAAGAGCATACCCTGTATCTCGTCGTGGTCCAGGCTCCTTGGGCGGCTTTGTCCATAATACAAAAGTGTGGAGCCGTTTCGCATTCACTGAGCTGAGGTTCCGGAAAGACCCTGAGAGATGAACACGACCGATACTCCACACTCGACTATATGGAGCACGGTCGACTGTCCACAACAGGGTACAGTACGGCTTACTACATTAGCATAGCCGAGCGGAGTGTCTTCATCGTCGTCCCTCTCGAAATTTTCCGGATTTCAGTTCAAGACAACGCGAAAATCACTTTCGCTTATTATCATTGTATTCTTTGCAGAATACTTTTGCAAATATAGCGATTTTTGTCAAGATATTCGGTAAGTCCCTGATTGAGTGTTATGCCGCAGCCATATTATGCGTCATTTTCAGGAGAGTATCGACAAAAATGATTAACTTTGTTGTTCAGCAGCACAGAGATTATTTCCAACTTTTTTCATACTAACGTATGGCGAATTTTGTGTTTTACAAATACCGGTTCGAGAAGACGGACGAAAGGACCTTATTTGACCAGGAGACGGGCGAAGAACTTACCGAATCTTCCATCAATGAAAAGTTTGCTCTTTTTCAATTTTATGCCACAGAATTGTGACGCTTCTTTGCAGCGTGAGTCTCTGCATAATTTCTGT
>Ga0209604_1002980_pt1 | contig 11925 bp, 8 predicted proteins | sample AD_UKC097_MetaG_FD_184405 | JGI IMG/M metagenome (GOLD analysis project Ga0209604, IMG submission 184405) | Active sludge microbial communities of municipal wastewater-treating anaerobic digesters from USA - AD_UKC097_MetaG (SPAdes) (version 2) | ecosystem: Engineered > Bioreactor > Anaerobic >... | reverse complement strand
CCCATCGCGAAAAAGTCCGATTCGGTCAACCACCTGCAGGCAGAAGTCCTCAAGAACCCGAACGTGTGGGCACTCGGCCTGTCAAGCGCGCTGATGTACATCACGCGATACGGCATGTACGGGTGGGCAATCCTCTTCCTGCACGAGGCGCGTGGCTACAGCCTGATCGAATCCGGCGTGATGATGTCGGTGCTTTTCGTTACCAGCATGATCGGCGAAGCGGCTTCCGGCTTGATATCGGACATTTTCTTCAAGGCCAACCGCAACGTTCCGTGCCTGATCTTCGGCCTGCTGGAGACCGCCTGTCTCGCCGCTTTCCTGTTGATCCCGGATGGCGGACGCATGCTTGACTACGCGCTGATGGGCGGGATCGGGCTTGCGCTCGGGGTGCTGGTATCGTTCCTTGGCGGGTTGATGGCGGTCGACATCGTGCCGCCGCGCGCTGCTGGCGCCGCGGCCGGGGTGGTCGGTATGTTCTCTTATGTAGGCGCGGCCATTCAGGGCACTGTCAGCGGCTGGCTGATCGACGTTGGAAAGACCGAAGTCACCAACACTGTTTCGGTTTGTCCGAACGCGCTTGCCGAGGCCTGCGGCAGCGTCGGCATCGACATCCGATCCGCATTCAACCCTGAGGCCTTCGACCGGTTCTACGACGTGACGACGACCAGCACGACCTACAACTTCGAACCTGTGGTGCTGTTCTGGACCGTCGCCGGCGGTTTGTCCGTCGTGGTTGCCCTGTTCGTCTGGAACGCCGGCAAACGCGCGCGCGGCGAAATCTGATTGCCACGCCCCCGGGCGCGGCCACGATGGGGCTTTCGGATGACTGGACGACTTGGAGTCTTCGATTCCGGCTTTGGTGGACTGACGGTCCTCGCCGACCTGATGGCGGCGATGCCGCAAACCGATTTTCTCTATCTTGGCGATAATGCCAGATACCCCTACGGCACACGCGGATTCGACACTGTTCTGGAATTCACGACCGAGGCTGTCGACTATCTGTTTCGCCGGGGATGCCCCGTCGTCCTGCTCGCCTGCAACACCGCTTCGGCCAAGGCTTTACGCACCATTCAGCAGCAGTTCCTTCCGGCCCGCTGGCCCGACCGAAGGGTTCTCGGCGTGGTCAGACCATCGGTCGAGGCGCTTGCCGAACTGCCCCCGGGAGCAATTCCAGGCGTGACCGTTCCTGGCAACGCGACCGGCAACGTGGCCATCCTGGCAACTCCGGGCACCGTCGCTTCCAGGTCTTTCGTGATGGAACTGGAAAAACTTGCCCCGGGAATAAATGTCGTGCAACAGGCATGCCCTATGTGGGTACCGCTGGTTGAAAACGGCGAACTGGACGGCCCGGGATGCAGGTACTTCGTCAGGAAATATCTGGAACCGGTGCTTAACGGGCCGCTCGAGATCTCCAGGATGCTGCTGGCATGCACGCATTACCCGCTGCTGCTGGACCGCATCTCGGAGATCACGCCTCCAGACGTGCAGATTCTGACACAGGGAAGAATCGTCGCCGAACGGATGGTGGATTGGCTGACACGACACCCCGACTTCGCGGGACGCCTGAGCTCCGGCGGTGTAAGCTGGTTCCTGACAACGGACGACACGGCGCGTTTCAACGAACTCGCGACCATGTTCATGACCACGCCTGTCGTTTCCGAACACGTGCATCTGCCCAGGCTGTGTTGACGCGGGACGATCACGGAACCGCTATGATTCGGCCGGACCGATGATCGGAGCGAGCCGATGGAACTGTTCCTGAACAACGCATGCAACCTCCGGTGCACGTACTGCTACAACCACGACCAGTTCAACAACCCGATGTCTGAAGAAGTGATGCGGCGCGCCCTGCGGATGGGCTTCGATCAGCCCGGAGAACTGGTCAACGTCGGATTTTTCGGCGGCGAGCCGCTGCTCTCATTCGACCTGCTGAAACGGGGCGTGGCCATGACGCTTCATCTGGCCCGGGAAAAACACAAAAAGATCAGGTTGATCCTGACCACGAACGGCACGCTGCTGGATGGCGAGCGCCTTGAGTTCCTGCTGAAAATGAAGTTCCGGCTTGCGGTCAGCCTGGACGGGCCGCGCGCAGTTCACGATTCCTGCAGGGTCGACAAAAACGGCTATGGAACGCATGAAAGGGTTGTACGCAACCTGACCGAGGCGCTGAAGCGCAAGCCCGACATCGCGGTGATTGCGGTTGCGGGTCCGGACAGAATCAGGCACGCGGCGGACGCGCTGCGGTTCTCCGCGTCGCTAGGTGTCGGACGGCACCATACGGCGATCGACTACGGGGCCAACTGGGACACAAATGCCCTGCGCCGATTCGACCGGGCGACGCAGCGGCTTGCCGACGCATGGGCCGACCTGTACAGGGCGGGGACACCGGTATCGGTGCCGCTGATCGATGCCAAGATCGCAAAAAACATCCTGCACCCCCTGGTGGCGCTGCCGCGCTGCAACTGCGGCGGCATGGAATGGACAGTCGGGCCGTCGGGACGGATATATCCCTGCGACCGCATGGTCGGCACCGACGATGGAAGCGGCCCCTTCATCGGGGACGTGTTCACGGGCATCGACCCGCAAAAACAGGCGGCCTTTCTTTCATGCCATCACTCGACGCCTGACGATTGTGCGCGTTGCCCGCACGTTCACCGTTGCACTTTCTGGGGTTCCTGCGTGAAGTTCAACATGACAGGGCGAGTCACGGACACGCCGCCGCCAGAGTTGTGCAGTATGGAAAGATCGTTGATTCGGGCGGCGGACCGCGTCGCCGGCGAACTCTGGACCGAGCAGAACGAGCCTTTCATCGAGAGATTCTACCGGGACGAGCGGGCAAGGCTGGCCATGTCGCGCTGCCATCCATCTGAAATCTAACGTTCGTCCCATTCAGAACAGGGCGAATTGTCATTCGCCCCTACGAGCCGCAGGGATCCGTACAAACATTTCCGTGTGGCGGCGAATTACATCCCTGACACGCCCCGAAACTGTCCGAAATCATCGCAAAATGCGGGATTCGGTTTCGACAAGACTGAGCAGATCGGCCACCGACTTCGTGATGTCCGGGTCGTGCCGGAACAGTCCCCCGCCGATCAGGAAAATGACATCGGAACCGTAGAATTCGATCGATTCGGGGATATTGCCGAAATTCATGCCGCCACCCGGCGCCGGGAGCGACGGTCGTATTCCGGGCATATCCTCGCGGCACCCGGCGACGATCTCGGCACACTGTTCGCGGTTGAAGGTGAAGCGCCCGCCAAAACTGGGAAAGATGACGGCGTCGGCGCATGCAAGCCGCAGGAGCTGACCATAGTAAGCCCTCTGGGACATCCCGGAAGTCTCACTGACCGTGTAGGTTCCCCCGAATGCCGGATGATAGAAAACCGGCAGGCTCACGTCCGGATCTGTCGCGACTGCGCGAAGCATCGACAAACCGGTCAACGCGCCCGACACGATCACCGCGGAAGCGCCTGCCCCGCGCGCGAACCTGGCGCGGTTCAAGGTTTCGGGACCGTCGGCCGTGACGTTTGGAATATAGAGACACCGCCTCCCGGTCTCCCGGTTGGCCCGCTCAACAGCCTTCATGCACGCCGAAATTCGATCTTCGAACCTTGAAAGGCGTTGATCGGCAAGCCCGTGGTCATCCTTGATAAAGTCGATCCCGCCGAGGGCAAATCGATAGGCCATGCCGGCCAGAGTGGCCGTGTCCAGTCCCATCGGTTTGATCGCCGAACACAAAAGGGGCCTGTCCCGGACGCCGATGATGTCGCGAATACCCTGTACACCGAAACCGGGCCCCCGGAATGCGGCAAGCTGAGCCACGGTCGGGTTGATCGACTCCACGCGTACCCCGGGCTTCATGCTTGTATTCCCGAAAACAACGTTCAAGAACTGTGTGAACTCGTCATCGCACGTCGCCTCGTCGTAGGAAATCAGGACACGAAAGCGCCCGTTTTCTGGAAGCGGCCCGTCAACCGACTCGACTTTGCCAGTCACCTCGTCCCTGATGAACCGGTTGGTGACAAGGTCGTATGGAAACTCGATGGTCTGCTCAACCGCGATCTCGAACGCCTGTCTGGCGGCATCCTCGATGTCGGTCGCTGCCAGTGAATAGAGAACCGAAAAACGCGCCATCTAAAGCGCCTCCGCCTTTGCAATGGAGTGCACCGGCTCGACCCGGACCGCCGCCAGATCTCCGGCCTCGATTCCCAGATCGGCCCCGAGCAGTCCCGAGATCGCGTTGACAAGCGACATTGCGTCTATACCATGCTCACGCATCAGGTGTGGACGGCTGGCCCCGTGGGAGTACCTGTCGCGGATTCCCAGCCGGACCACCGGCCTGGATAAACCTTTGTCGCTGCAATACTGAACCACCGCCGAGCCAAGTCCTCCATCGATCAGATGGTTCTCCATCGTGACGATCCCCTTTGCACCAGTGGCAAGCAATTCGTCCAGACCGGCCGGCTCGAAAGGCTTCAGGGTCGAAATGTGAACATGGGTGATCGAAACACCCCGCCCGGCCATCACCGCGGTCGCGCGCATCGCCTCCTCGGTGCAGATTCCGCTGGTGACCACCGCCACGTCCGACCCGAGCATTGGCACACGCGGAATCGACAGCCGCATCGGCTCGTCCACCGGGAAAAGACGCGGCACATCGCCCCGAAGCATCCTCACGTAAACCGGACCCGGGACATCCCACGCCACATCCAGGACAGACTCGACCTCGGTCGCGTCGCCAACCTCAAGCACCGTCATGTTCGGAAGCGACCGCATCAAAGCGATGTCGTCTATGGCCTGATGGGTGGCGCCGCCCGGTGTCGTCAGGCCGGGAAGAAAGCCGAACATCTTCACCGGCTGATTCGGATAGGCCACGGACATCGCGATCTGATCGAACGCACGCCTGCAGATGAATACGGCGAACGTGTGAACCAGCGGAACAAATCCCTCCCGGCAGAGGCCGCCCGCAACGGACAACATGTTCTGTTCGGCGATCCCGCAGGAGATGAAACGTTCCGGGAACGTGTCGCGAAACAGATCCGCCTCGCAGGATCCGGTCAGATCCGCCGACAGGACAAGCGCCCCGGGGTGATTTCGTGCCCACTCCACCAGTTGACGCGCGTGAGCCCTGCTGACCATCTCCATCATTCCACCTCCGCCGGCCACGCGTCGAGCAGTCCGGCCCAGGCCCGCTTCTCACATTCGCACTTGAACCTGAGGTAGTGGAGCTTCGGGGCGCGCGAACGCAGCAGGTCCATTCCCCGGCATGGATCGGTCCGGGCCAGGACGAACAGCGGCCGACCGTCGGGCTGCAGCGATGCGGCCGTCGCAATCTCGTCGACGTCGTGACCGTTCACGACGACCACGCGTCCACCGAACGAATCGATCCTGCGATCGAGCGGCTCGATGCACATCACGGACTCGACCACGCCGTCGCACTGCTGGCCGTTCGCGTCAACGACAACAATCAGGTTATCAAGCGAATAATGCGAAGCGAACTGAATCGACTCCCAGGTCATCCCGATCTGGAACTCGCCATCCGACATCATCACGACAACCCGACCGGTCGCGCCCTTCAATCGTCTGCCAAGCGCCATTCCGACGGCCTGTGCGAGGCCCTGGCCGAGAGAGCCGGTCATCACCTCCATCCCCGGAGAATGCTCGGCCCCGATCATCTCGACCGAGGATCCGTCGCGGTTGAACATGTCCAGTCCGTCCGGAGTCATTCGACCGGTCTCGATCAGCGCTGCGTACAGGACCAGCGAGTAGTGCGTGGGCGAAAGGATGAAACGATCCAGGTCATCGCGGACCCCACCGTTGAAATCGACACCGGTCCGGTAGACATCGTTGTCGGGACCGGGAGTGCCGGCATACGGTCGGGGAGCGATCGGCGCGTCCGGGACACCAAGGTTCATGACACGCGCGTAGAGGGTGGCGAGAATCTCGGCCGACGAGCACGCCTGGCTGACGTAGCCGCCGTCGTTTCGCACCGTGTGTTCCAGAACGCGACGCCTGATCCCGTCCGCAATGCGGGAGGCTTCCTTTTTCCAGTCACTGTCCGTCATCATGCCTCCCCAAAGATTGGCTGGCGGCTGCGGACGATTTTGATATGATGCCGGCGGTAATTCAAGGCTCGCATGGCTGGAAGCGAACCGCCTGCGGACAAAAGGAAACCGGGAGTGAAGACGATATGACGACGGTTGAATCGAGGTACCTGCGTAATCTTGGCTTGATGATGACGGTGGCGGCACTTGGGCTGGCGGTCGGGAATCCCGCCGCGCGGGCATGCACCAACATCCTGGTTACCAGGGGTGCCAGCGTGGACGGCTCGACGATGATTTCGTACTCGGCCGACTCGCACGATCTATATGGTTTTCTCGACCTCCGTCCCGCCGGCGAGCACAAGCCCGGGACAATGATTGACGTCTACGACTGGGACGAGGGCCACCTGCGCGGACAGATCCCGCAGGCCCCGGTCACGTACCGCGTTGTCGGGAACATGAACGAGTTCCAGGTGTCCATCGGCGAAACGACATTCACTCAAAGGGAAGAACTGGAACCCAATGAGGGCATCATTGACTACGGCAGTCTGATTTACATAGCGCTTGAGCGTTCGCGCACCGCGCGCGAGGCGATCACCGTGATGACTTCACTGGTGGAAGAATACGGCTACGGCAGCGGCGGCGAATCCTTTTCAATCGCCGATCCGGACGAAGTGTGGTTCATGGAGATTGTCGGCAAGGGCAAGGACGCCGAAGGCAAGCAGATCAAGGGCGCTCTCTGGGTCGCGCGGCGAATCCCGGACGGATACGTGGCGGCGCACGCCAACCATTCCCGCATAAGGCAGTTTCCGCTGGATGACCCCGAAAACACCATTTACAGTCCGGACGTGATCTCCTTCGCGCGTGACAAGGGCTGGTTCTGCGGAGAGGACAAAGACTTCAGCTTCTCAACGGCTTATGCGCTTCAGGATTATGGCGCGCTGCGTTTCTGCGAATCCCGTGTCTGGAACTTTTTCAATCACGTCAGGTCGTCTGACCCGATACCGCCCGATTTTGTTAAGGCCATTCCCGGCGCGGAACCGATGCCCCTGTGGATCAAGCCGGATCGAAAGCTGTCCGTGGCCGACGTAAAGGTCGAGATGCGCGACCATTTCGAGGGAACCGAATTCGATTTGTCAAAGGGGATTGGCGCCGGTCCGTTCGGCCTGCCCTACCGCTGGCGCCCGCTCGAATGGGAGGTGGACGGCAAAAAGTACTTCAACGAGCGTTCCATATCGACGCAGCAGACCGGCTTCTCGTTCGTGGCCCAGATGCGCTCCTGGCTTCCGGACGCGGTCGGTGGCGTGTTCTGGTTCGGGGTAGACGATACGTCGACCACCGTCTACGTCCCGATGTTCGCCGGCATCGAAAAAGCGCCGGGCCCATTCGCCAAGGACGCCGGAGATTTCACCGAGTTCTCGTGGAAATCGGCATTCTGGGTCTTCAGCGCCGTTTCGGAAAAGACTTACTCCAGGTGGGTCGACGTGATCAAGGATGTCCGCGTCAGACAGAAGTCGCTCGAGGACTCGTTCGACTCGATGCTTCCGGGGGTCGAGGCGCTGGCTGTGCAGCTTCACGCGCTCTCTCCCGAACTGGCGCGCGGATTTCTTACACAGGTCAGCGCGGCCGCCGGCAACAACGCCTACGAACAATGGATCTCCCTCTGGCGTGAGATCTTCGTGAAATACAACGACGGGAACGTGCGCGACGACAAGGGTGTCGCACAGCATCCCCCGTTGCCCGAGAACTGGTACAGAGCGATCATCAGCGAGAATCCCTCGGCCTTCGAACTGCGGGACGTGCCCCAGCCGCCATCGACCTGCAAATAGGAAGTAACGAGCCATGAAGCCGGAAAAGCAGAAGTTTCCGCGGTCCTTCTGGACCGCCAATGCGACCGAGCTGTTCGAACGCGGCGCCTATTACGCAATGGCCAGTTTCGTGGTCATCTATCTCGGGCGACTGGGGTTCGGCGAATACTGGCCAAGCACACTGAACGGCGTTTTGTGGACGATTGTGTACTTCCTCCCGATCCTGTCGGGCACGATCGCGGATCAGATCGGCTTCCGCAAGGCGCTTCTGCTGGCGTTCGTGCTGATCTTCGGTGGCTACCTGTTCATGAGCTATCCGGTGCTCATCGCGGGACACGAACTGGCACCCAAGCCGCTTCCAGGATTCGCCGCGTCGATTGACACGGTCATCGCCGTCGTCGCGGGCATCCTGCTGATTGGCGTCGGCGGCTCCTTCGTGAAGCCGTGCATCTCCGGGACGATCCAGAAGACCTCGCTCGGCCGGGCCACTCTCGGTTTCGCCATCTTCTACATGATCATCAACATCGGCAGTCTTTTTGGACGCGCCGCATCCTTCACGGTCCGCACGAAGTTCAACAACATCAGCCTCATCTTCGTGGTCGCGGCCGCGTGCGCGGCAATCGCCTTCCTGATCGTGATGTTCCTGTACCGAGATCCCGAGACCGAGTTGGGAGGAGTGGTCCAGGCCAAACCGAAGAAATCGGTCGGCGAGATTCTGCTCAACATGGTCCGCGTTCTGGGTAACAAGCGATTCCTGCTGTTCCTGCTGGTTTCCAGCGGTTTCAACTTCCTGTACTCGCAGGTATACAACGTGCTTCCGCTTTACCTGGAGAGGGTGGTCGAGAACGAACCGGCGGTCGATCTCTACACGATGGCGAACCCGATCGTCATCGTCCTGTTCCAGCTCGTGATCACATCCATTTTTGGGAAAATGAAGCCCATTAAGTCCATGGTAATCGGCACGGTCATCATCTCGCTGTCGATGGTGGTGAATCTGATACCTGTTTTCATGCGGACCGGCGCGCGCCTCGAGATTCTGGACCTGCTGCCAATCGGCTCGGCGATGGTCGTGCTGACGGTGGCCATGATCGCGTTCGGCGAGCTCTTCACTTCGGCAAGAACCTACGAGTACATAGGGGCCCTGGCGCCAAAGGGGCAGGAGGGACTGTTCCTGGGATACGCCAACCTGCCCATGGCGATCGGCGCACTGGTGGGCGGCCCGGTCGGCGCCCTGATCTTCAACCAGGTCATGGCCCGGGGAGCGTTGAGGATGCCCAACGGACTTCTGCTGCTTGACCCGGCCTGGAACGCCGCGGGCTGGATCATACTGGCCTCGATCGGCCTCGTCTCCGCCACCAGCATGTGGCTTTATAACCGCTGGATTACCGGACTTGACAGCCGCGCATGACCCCCGAGTCCGGAACGACTTGATTTACCGTCGTTTTTGACTTACCATTCCACTTTGTCATCACACTATACTTCGGCGATCAGCAGGTCGCCGTCCGGAGGAATCTATGAACAGAAGAATTTTCGGAATCCTTGCTGTGTCGCTGCTGACCGTCGCGTTGGGATGCGAAAAGGACAACGTGCCGTCAATCGACGTGGTTCAGGACACGAACCTTGCGGATACCCAGGCGGACACGATCACACAGACGGACACGGTCGTCGATACCGACGTCCGGGATGACGCCAATGTGCCCGATACGATCGAAGACAACGGCGCCACGGACGTCCAGCCTGTGGACACCGCAATCCCTGACGCCGACGACGATGTCGAACCTGTCGACGCGGCTGTGGACACCGGCACTGACACCGGCACCCCGGTTGCCTGCACCACCAACGCCCAATGCGAGCCCAATCAGTTCTGCGACGCGGAACAGTGCGGCGGCAACGGAGTGTGCGCCAACAAGCCCGAACTCTGCCTGATTCCGTCGCTTCCCGACCCGATCTGCGCTTGTGATGGCAACTACTACGACTCCAAGTGCTTTGCCGGCATGGCCGGCGCGGACACCGGAATCGGCGCCGACTGCGGCAGCGGCGACACGTGCGCGGATGACACCGGATGTGGCGAGGGCAGCTACTGCAAGAAGGACACCTGCGCCGCGGCTGAAGGCGTCTGCGCGACCAAGCCTCTTCTGTGCCCGATCACCCCGAACTCGGTCTGCGGCTGCGACGGCACGACTTACACCAACTCGTGCATGGCCGCCGGCGCCGGCATCAACGAGGACAACACCGGCAACGCCTGCTCAGGCGTTGTGACCTGCACGGCCAACGCCGACTGCACGTCCGGTTTCTGTTACAAGACCTCGTGCGAGGCATCTGCCGAAGGCGTCTGCACTGAGCCGCCGCTGCTCTGCCTCACGATCGGCACGCCGGTCTGCGGCTGCGACGGCAACACCTACAACAACGAATGCCTGGCAAAGAAGGCCGAGGTCTCGACCGATGCAACCGGCGTCGCCTGTGGCGCCGAAGTCTCCTGCAGCAGCAACGCTGATTGCCTTGACTCGGAATACTGCGCCAAGACCGCCTGCGGTGACGCGACCGGCACATGCACCAAGATTCCGCTGACCTGCAAACCGCTCACCTCCGAAGTCTGCGGTTGCGACAATACCGTCTACCCCAACGCCTGTTACGCCGCCAAGGGCCGGACGAACACCATGGACATCTCGGAGTGCCTGTCAACGAAGACATGCACGACCAACCTTTCCTGCGGAAGCAAGATGGCGTTCTGCCAGTACGAACTCAGTGGCGGCGTCTGCACCACCAATGGCCACTGCGCGGACAGACCGGCGACATGCGAGGATGCCACGGTATTCGTCTGCGACTGCGACAACAACACGTACAAGAACTTCTGCGAGGCCGCCAAGGCGATGAAGACGGTCAAGTACATCGGCAAGTGCGGTTTGATCGAGCTGTGACATACCTTCTCGCCTGAACGGCAACCAGCGCCGATCCCGAATCCCATTAGTCATTCCAGACCGATTCCCTCTGCCGCAGCTATAATCCTGTCCAGTCCATTCGTTCTCCGGGGGCATCATGGTTCGGTTCGCTGTGGCATTCGCGGCTGTGCTCGTTGGGGTTATCGCCTCGGCTTCGGCGGACGCGCAGACGCTGCAGACCGAAATGGTTTACGTCGACGCCGACACCGCGCTGGCAACCGACGTCTGGCTGCCGGCCGGTGACATGCCCGACGGCGGCTGGCCCGTGGTGCTGCGGCGGACGCCGTACGGCAGGGGCGTGCAGGAGTCGGACGCGGCGGGCTTCTCCTCGCTTGGATACGTGTATGTCACCCAGGACGTAAGGGGGCGTGGCGCCAGCGGGGGATCGTTCCTGCCGTTCCTGACCGACGCTTCGGACGGACGCGCGGCGATCGAATGGGCGGCGACGCAGCCCTGGTCGAATGGCCGCGTATGCACGTATGGCGGGTCCGCCGAGGGAATCGTTCAACTGATGGCCGCGGGCGAGGGCCCAGCGGGCCTTGTCGGAATGATCCCCTTCGTTGCGACGGACGACATCTACGAAGGATTGATGGGCAACGGCGTCTGGCGTCAGGAAATGACAACCGCATGGCTGAACGACCTGGTCGCGCCGGACGTGCTGGCCGAATGGCGTGCAAACGAGGCCGACGGCCCTTACTGGGATCGCGGTCGCCTGACTCCCGAAAAACGTGCCGGGATTGATTTCCCGGTATTCCACATCGGCGGCTTCTTCGACATTTTCGCCCACAGCCAGCTTCGGATGCACCGCGACATGCAGGACCAGGTCGCGCCTGGTTCGCGCGCCGACCAGTTCATCGTGATGGGTCCCTTTACGCACGGCGGCATGGTGTTCGCCGAGGGCGCCCCCGTGATGGAGGGCGAGGTCGAATACGTCAGGGGCGCGTCGTACGACCTGGTCTGGCTGGACATCCTGGACTTCATGGAATGGACTCTCCTTCAAGGTGAGCGACCCGCCTGGGCGCCGATCCGGTATTTCAGGAGCAGGCTCTCAGACGACGGTTTTCATGCGACCGGGTCCTGGCGGACCGCCGATCGCTGGCCACCCGCCGGCCGACAGGTCGTTCTTTCAACCACGCCCGC
>Ga0209604_1002979_pt1 | contig 11926 bp, 7 predicted proteins | sample AD_UKC097_MetaG_FD_184405 | JGI IMG/M metagenome (GOLD analysis project Ga0209604, IMG submission 184405) | Active sludge microbial communities of municipal wastewater-treating anaerobic digesters from USA - AD_UKC097_MetaG (SPAdes) (version 2) | ecosystem: Engineered > Bioreactor > Anaerobic >... | reverse complement strand
CTGATTCCTCGGCCAGGGCCGTCAAGGATCGCTCCAGCGGCAGGCCAGAACCGACCAGCCCCGCCAGCTGCCGCGTCCAGATCGCCAGTTGCGTGCTGTTGAGCGCCCGCCCGCCGCCCAGCGGCCTCGACAGCACCGAGCCGCCCGCGCCGGCCCCCACCGGCTCCACCGCCAGTGGCACCAGCGACTGCCCGCGCAGCAACGCGCGCGCGGCCTTCACGGTGTCGGCCTCGATCACGCCCTTGCGGGACTTGCCGTCGGCTTGCAGGGCTTCGAAGGTGTAGGCGGGCACAGGGTGGTTGCGCAGCAGCGCGGTGGCGGATGGGCAATGGTAGCCGGTGGAGGGTGGGCGCGGGCTCATCCGGTACAAGGCGCGGCGCAGGCGATCCGGCACGGTATGAACCGGCCGCTGACAGCGGTGCCGGACGCCATGAACGTCCTGACGGCTCCCCTGACCCGTCGCCGCACCACGGTGGTGCAGCCGCGCGTCGCGCCCTAGCAACACCGGGTCGGCGAGACGACTCTTTTTTCAAAATGTGGGTTTGCGGGCAAGTCTGCGGTCTGGTTTTGCGACATATTTCACATTGGGTGCCATCGGACGCGCGCAGTGCGCCCCGGTAAACGATGGCGGGGCGCGGCGGCGTTCCACGCATTTTTTGGAGGGGAAACCATGTTGAATAAGTCCTTGATCGTGTCGGCCGTGCTGGCGGGCATTTCCGTGGCGGCGCCCGTGGCGCAGGCGCAAAGCTCGGTGCAGTTTTCCGGTCTGGCCGACATGTATGTCGGCTCAATGAAGTTCGCGGGCGATGCCGCGCGCAAGACCACGGTGGGCAACAGCGGCATGACCACGTCGTGGATTGGCGTGCGCGGCTCGGAGGACCTTGGCAACGGCCTGAAGGCTGGCTTCGCCATGACCTCGTTCCTGCGCATGAGCAACGGCGACTACGGCCGCTTCCCCAACGACACCTTCTGGTCTCGCGACGCCAACATCAGCTTGTCGGGTGGCTTTGGCACGCTGACGCTGGGCCGCTGGATGGCGCCCAACTTCCTGCCGACCATCCTGTTCAACCCGTTCGGCGATTCGTTCACCTTCTCGCCGCTGGTGCTGCACGCCAACGTGCCGCTGTTCAACGGCACCAACTGGGTAGGCACCACGCCGTCGGACACTGGCTGGTCGAGCCAAGTTGCCTACACCACGCCCGACCTGGGCGGGCTGAAGGCCACGCTGCAGTACCAGATGAAGGGCGACAGCAGCACCGGCAAGTCCAGCAACTACGGTGGGAACCTGCTGTACTTCAGCGGCCCGCTCGGCCTGACGGCGTTCTACGAGCGCGCAGAAAACGCCAACCCGATCACCACCACCTTCGCCGACGGTTCCAAGCGCACCAACTGGATGCTGGGCGGTTCGTACGACCTGACGGCCGTCAAGCTGTTCCTGACCTACGGCCAGGCCAAGAACGACGTGAGTTCGGCCAAGCTGAAGACGGCGCAGGTCGGCGCGTCCATGCCGATCGGCCCCGGCAAGCTGCTGGCGTCGTACGCGCAGACGCGCAACAGCCTGCTCGACGCCAAGCGCCAGACGCTGACCGTGGGCTACGACTACAACCTGTCGAAGCGCACCGACGTCTACGCCAACATCATGAATGACCGCATCACCAACCGCACCAGCGGCACCAGCGTGGGCGTGGGCCTGCGTCACCGCTTCTGAGCGTGAAATCGGCCGCCAGCGCGCTACCAGACTGCGCAGGACGCTATTGAAATAGTAGTTAGCGGACGGGCGCGCCAGCGCAGGCGCACCGTCCCGCGGCGTGCGATTCAGCCGCGCCGCAGCGCCGCCAGCAGCTTCTGGCCTGCGCGTCCGTCGGGCTTGTGGCCCAGTCGCTGCTGTTCTGCCTTGATGGCTTCTCGCGTCTTCGCGCCGATCATGCCGTCGGCACTGCCGATGTCGTGGCCACGCGCCAGCAGCAGGGTTTGCAATTCGCGGTTCTGCGCGCGCGACAGGCCGGCGTCATCGGTCGGCCACGGTTGCACAAAGCCGACCGGCGTGCCGGCGGGTGCGCCCACCAGGTTCGACAGCTGCGCAATCGCGAGGCCATAGTTTTCGCTGGCGTTGTAGCTGTACAGCGTGTCGAAGTTGCGCCCGACCAGGAAGGCGGGGCCGCCGCGCGCCGGGATCATCAGCCCCGCGCTGGGCAGGCTGCCGGGCAGCGGCGAGCCATCGGCCAGCGTCACGCCGGCACTGCGCCAGGCGTCGAGGGGGCGCTTGTTCTTGCGGCTGGCGTCGGACGTGTCCAAGCCCGGCGGCAGCTTCACCTCAAAGCCCCAGGGCTCGCCACGCCGGTAGCCGGCGTTCTGCAAAAACTTGGCGGTCGATGCCAGCGCATCGGGCACCGAATCGACGATGTCGCGCCGGCCATCGCCATCGAAATCGACCGCGCTGCGAAAGAAGGTGCTGGGCATGAACTGCGTCTGCCCGAAGGCGCCGGCCCACGAGCCAACCAACTTGTCGGGCGCGATGTGGCCCTCTTGCAGGATGCGCAGCACGGCCGCGAATTCGCCGCGAAAGTAGGCCTGCCGCCGCCCAAAGCACGACAGCGTGGCCAGCGACTGCACCAGCGGGCGGCCGCCCAGGTTCTGGCCGAAATTGCTTTCGACACCCCATACGCCGACGACGACGTGGGGCGCCACGCCGGTCTGCTGCTCGATCTTCTGCAGCGTGCCCTGCCATTTGGCGTAGGCGGCGCGGCCATCGGCCACGCGCTCGTCATCGACCAGCACGGCGATGTAGTCCCACACCGGCATGGTGAATTCGGGCTGGCGATTGAGCAGCACCAGCACCGACGGGTCGGCCGCCAGGTTGGCGGTGTGCTGCGCAAAGGTGGCCGGCGTGATGGCGCGGAAGGCCTGGCTGCCTTTCAGCTCGTTCAGGCAGGCGCTGAATTGCGCCGGGTCGATGGCGGGCGGTGCGTCCTGCGCGCGCAGCGCGGGGGCGGCGCTCAGCGCGCTGGTGGCCAGCACGGCCAGGGCTGCGCGACGGATACGGTCGTTTTGATTCATTCAAAAATGATAGCGCATTGCGCTGACGGGACAAGCGCGAGAGGGCTAAAACACTTGAAACCATTCGTAGGGCGGTCACCTGTGCCCGCGTTCGGCGCTGGATCTGCGGCCTTCGGCGTGCTGGCGGGCACGGGTCCCCGCCCTGCGGCTCGCGTCATTTCGGCGAAGGCCAGACAGCGCTTGCGGAGCAAAGGCCTCTGCAACCGGGCAGCACCTCAGGGATTCCGGCTTTCGCCGGCATGACGGCGAAAGCAGGACAGCGTGGCCCTCAAGCGCCGGGCTGCAAGTCCAGCACCAACGCCAGCGTGCTGGTATCGCCCGGCACGGGCGCCTCGCGCATGCCGAGCGCCTGGCCCAGCTTGCGCATGCGGGTGTTTTCGGTCAGCACGGTGGCCGTCAGCTGCCGCGTGCCGGCGGCGCGCTGGGTGCGGATCAGCTTGTCCATCAGGATGCGGCCCAGGCCGCTGCCCTTCAGTTCGGGCCGCACGATGATGCCGAATTCGGCGCCCACGTTGTCCGGGTCGGCCAGCGCGCGCGCCACGCCCACGGTTTTTTCGCCGCCGTCGCCGTCGGGCACGGTGGCGACGAAGGCCATCTCGCGCGTGTAGTCGATCTGCACCAGCCGCGCCAGTTCGCTGCGCTCCATGGTGCGGCGGCTGTAGAACAGGCGCATGCGGATGTCTTCGGGGTCCAGGCTCTCTAGGAAGGCGCGGTGGCGCTCCTCGTCCTCGGGGCGGATCGGGCGGATCGTCAGCGGCTGGCCGCGCCAGTCGATGGTCTCGCTGAGTTCGGCGGGGTAGGGCGCGATGGCAAAGTGCGCCGCGCCGGCGGGCTTCTTGGCGCTCACGCGCACGCGCGCATCCAGCGCGATGGCGCCCTGGTGGTTGACGATGAGCGGGTTGATGTCCAGCTCGGCCACCTCGGGCACGTCGGCCAGCAGCTGCGACACCGCCATCAGCGTGGCGACGACGGCGTCCAGGTTGGCCGGCGGCACGTCACGGTAGCCGTGCAGCAGCTTGGCCACGCGGGTGCGCTCGATCAGCGCGCGCGCCAGCGGGGCGTTGAGCGGCGGCAGCGCCATGGCGCTGTCTTTCATGACCTCGACTGCCGTGCCGCCCTGGCCGAACAGGATCACGGGGCCAAACGTCGGGTCGATGCTGGCGCCGATGATCAGCTCTTGCGATTGCGGCATCTTCACCATTTTCTGCACGGTGAAGCCGTCGACGCGCGCATCGGGGTGGCTCTTGCCCACGCGCACCAGCATGGCCTGCGCGGCGGCGCGCACGTCGCCCTCGTCGTTCAGGTTCAGCGCCACGCCGCCGACGTCGGATTTGTGCGAGATGTCTTCGGACAGGATTTTCAGCACCACCGGAAAGCCGATGCGCGCCGCCTCGTCGGCGGCGGCCACGGCGTTGGCCGGCACGGTGCGGGTGGCGACCACGGGGATGTGGTAGGCCTCGCACACCGCCTTGGCCTCGGGCTCGGTCAGCATGTCGCGGCCGCTGGCCAGCACCTGCGCCACGATTTCGCGCACGCGCGCCACGTCGGGCGTGCTGCCGTTGTGCAGCAGCTCGGCGGGCGGGGCCTCGGCCAGTTCGGCCTGGTTGCGCGCGTAGGCCTGCAGCAGACCGATGGCGGCCACGGCTTGCTCGGGCAGGTCGTAGCAGGCGATGCCGGCCTCGGTGAACAGCGCGCGCGCCTCGGCCACGGCCGGGCCGCCGACCCAGCTGCTGACCAGTGGCAGTGGCGTCTTGCCGTTGGGCCGGATGACGGGGATCAGCGCGCGCGCGATGTCGGTCGAGGGCACGATGGCTGTCGGGGCCTGGATGAACAGCAGCGTGCCGGTGTCCTCGGGGTGCCTGGCCAGCGCCGTCAGCGCATCGACATAGCGCTGCGCGGGCGCGTCGCCAATGATGTCGACCGGGTTGCCGTGCGACCAGTTGGCGGGAAGCACTTTGTCCAGCTCGTGCAGCAGGGGCTGGCCCAGCTCGGCCAGTGGCACGCCGCGCGCGGCGGCGGAATCGGCCGCCAGCACGCCCACGCCGCCGCCGTTGGTCAGTACCGTCATGCGGTCGCCGATGGGGGCCTTGAAGCGGGTGAGGATTTCGGCCGCCAGAAACAGCTCTTCCAGGCTGTTCACCCGCAGCATGCCGGCGCGGGCGATGGCGGCATCGACCACGTCGTCGGCGCCGGCCAGCGCGCCCGTGTGCGATGCGGCGGCCTTTTGCCCCTGCGCGCTGCGCCCGGCCTTGATGACGATCACCGGCTTGTTGCGCGCCGCCGCGCGCGCGGCCGACATGAACTTGCGCGCCTGGTCGATCGATTCGATGTACAGCAGGATCGCGCGCGTGTGCGGGTCGCTGGCCAGGTAGTCCAGCATGTCGGCAAAGTCGACGTCGGCGTGCTCGCCCAGCGACACAAAGTGCGAAAAGCCGATGTGGCGTGCCTCGGCCCAGTCCAGCATGGCCGTGACGAGGGCGCCCGATTGCGAGACAAACGCCAGCTCGCCCGGCCGCGCGGGGATGTGCGCGAAGCTGGCGTTCAGCTTGGCGTGGGGGCTGAGCAGGCCGACGCAGTTGGGCCCCAGGATGCGCAGCAGCGTCGGCTTGGCGGCGCCCAGCATGGCCTGCTTCTGCTCGGCGGTCAGCCCCGCGCTGATGACCACGGCCGCCTGGGTGCCGCGCTGGGCCAGCTGCCGGATCAGGTCGACCACGGTGCCGGCGGGCGTGCAGATCACGGCCATCTCCGGCACTTCGGGCAGGTCGTCCACGCGGGCGTAGCAGCGCTGGCCGGACAGCGCCTGGTACTTGGGATTGACCGGGAAGATGCGGCCGCCAAAGCCGCTGGTGCGCATGTTGCGCCACAACGTGCCGCCTACGGAAAACGGCCGCTCGGACGCGCCGATGACGGCGACGGAGGCGGGATCGAACAGGGAATCGAGGTTGCGGATGCTCATGGGAAACGTTGACGGTCACCGCCGCGATCGGCAGACGCGCCCAGCGTGGCGGTGCGGTGTGAAATGGCGATGACAGGTGGACGACAAGCGCGCCTTCGGCGGAGGCGGGCCCGCCTTGTGCGGCGTCGCATGGGCGCGTTGGACGGTTCTACCATAGACCTCCACCGGGGTCGGTCGCTGGACGACGGGGATGGATCCGCAAGCCAGCAGCCTGAATCCGTCCTGTTCATCGTCATGCCCGCGAGGCGCGTATCCAGGGACGCGTTCCCTGACCCGCAGCGCTGGATGCATGGATTCCCGCTTTCGCGGGAATGACGGACTTTTGAGCGAGACGCGCTTGCCCATCAAGCGTCTGTAGCTATAAAAAAAGAAGCATTGACGCGGCAATAGCGCGATCCGGCCGCTTCAGCCTTTCGCGCACCGCATCTTTATATCCGGCCGCACTTGCACGCTCGGGGCTGCGCAGCAAGCCCCTTCCCAAGGCCGCGGAGCAGGCCACCCGCGAACGCCGCGGAAGGGCTTGGCCCGCCCGCCAGCGTTGTCCCCCCTCCGGGGGGAAGGCGCGTCAGCGCCACAGGGGGGCTACCTTTTACTCTCTGCCTCCGCCACCGCCAGCGCCGTCATGTTGACCAGGCGCCGCACCGTGGCCGACGGTGTCAGCACGTGGGCCGGCGCGGCGGTGCCCAACAGCATGGGGCCAATGGTCACGCCATGGCCGACGGTGATCTTCAGCACGTTGAACAGGATGTTGGCCGCGTCCAGGTTGGGGCAGACCAGCAGGTTGGCCTCGCCATCCAGCGTGCTGCCGGTCACCGCGCGTTCGCGCAGCGCGGCCGACAGCGCGCTGTCGCCGTGCATCTCGCCGTCGCACGGAATGCCGGGGTATTGCGCGCGGAACAGGTCGCGCGCGGCGCGCATGCGCTGGGCCGACGCGCGCTTGGACGAGCCGAAGTTGGAGTGCGACACGAAGGCCACCTTGGGCGGCAGGCCGAAGTTGTGCACCTCGTCGGCCGCCATCTTGGCGATGGCCGCCAGCAGCTCGGCGCTGGGTTCTTCGTTGACATAAGTGTCGGTCACGAACAGCGTGCGGTCGGCCAGCATCAGCGCGTTCAGCGTGGCGTAGCCGGGCGCGCCGGGCTCGATGCCGATGATGTCGCGGATGTGCTCCATGTGCGCGTCGAAGCGGCCCACGGTGCCGCACAGCATGGCGTCGGCGTCGCCCAGGTGCACGCTGAGCGCTGCGATGACGGTGGTGGAGCGGCGCACGGCGGCCTTGGCGGCTTCGACCGTGGTGCCGCTGCGCTGCATCAGGCCGTGGTAGGTCTCCCAATAGGTGCGAAAGCGCGGATCGTCCTCGGGGTTGACGCATTCCACGTCGTGGCCCAGGCGCATGCGCAGGCCGGCCTTCTTGATGCGCTGCTCGATCACCGCCGGGCGGCCGATCAGGATCGGGTGCGCCAGCCGGTCGTCGATGGCGATCTGCGCCGCGCGCAGCACGCGCTCGTCCTCGCCCTCGGCATAGGCCACGCGCTTTTGCGTCGGCGCCACGGCCTTGGCGGCGGCGTACACCGGGCGCATCACCATGCCGGTCTGGTAGACGAAGCGCTCCAGGTGGGTGCGGTACGCCTCCATGTCGGCGATGGGCCGCTCGGCCACGCCCGATTCGACCGCCGCCTGGGCCACGGCGGGGGCGATGCGCGTGATCAGGCGCGGGTCGAACGGCGTCGGGATGATGTAGTCGGGGCCAAACTGCAGGTCCTTGCCCGCATACGCCGCCGCCACTTCGGCGCTGGTCTCGGCCTTGGCCAGCGCGGCGATTTCGCGCACGCAGGCCAGCTTCATTTCTTCCGTGATCTTGGTCGCGCCGCAGTCCAGCGCGCCGCGAAAGATGTACGGGAAGCACAGGACGTTGTTGACCTGGTTGGGGTAGTCCGAGCGCCCGGTGGCGATGATGCAGTCGGGCCGTGCGGCCTTGGCCAGTTCGGGGCGTATTTCGGGCTCGGGGTTGGCCAGCGCCAGGATGATGGGCTTGTCGGCCATGCTCTTGACCATGTCCTCGGTCAGCACGCCGGGGGCCGAGCAACCCAGGAACACGTCGGCGCCTTTCACCACGTCGGCCAGCGTGCGCAGGCCGGTGTCGGGCTGGGCGTAGCGGGCCTTGCTGTCGTCAAAGCCGCCAGCGCGGCCGGTGTAGATCAGGCCCTTGGAATCGCAGGCATAGACGTTCTTGGGTTGCACGCCCAGCGCCACCATCACGTCCAGGCAGGCGATGGCCGCCGCGCCGGCGCCGCTCACTGCTACCTTAACGCTAGCAATGTCCTTGCCCACCAGTTCCAGACCGTTGAGCAGCGCCGACGACGAGATGATGGCCGTGCCGTGCTGGTCGTCGTGGAACACCGGGATGTTCATGCGCTCGCGCAGCTTGGTCTCGATGTAGAAGCACTCGGGCGCCTTGATGTCCTCAAGGTTGACGCCGCCCAGCGTCGGCTCCAGCGCGGCGATGATCTCGACCAGCTTGTCGGGGTCGCGCTCGTCCAGCTCGATGTCGAACACGTCGATGCCGGCAAACTTCTTGAACAGGCAGCCCTTGCCCTCCATCACCGGCTTGCCGGCCAGCGGGCCAATGTCGCCCAGGCCCAGCACGGCCGTGCCGTTGGTGATGACGCCGACCAGGTTGCCGCGCGAGGTGTATTCGGCGGCCTTGCTCGGGTCGGCCTGGATGTCCAGGCAGGGATAGGCCACGCCGGGCGAATACGCCAGCGACAGGTCGAGCTGGTTGGACAGTGGCTTGGTCGGCGTGACCGAAATCTTGCCGCGCGTGGGCAGGCGGTGGTAGTCGCGCGCGGCGTCGCGCAGGGCCGCCTCGGCGGGCGAGAGGGGCTGGGTCATGGTTGTCTCCGGTCGGTCTTGGGGCTTTTTGGCCCGCCCTGCGCCGGTCGCCTGGCATGCTGATCGTCCGGCGCGCCATGGGCGGCGTGTTTGCAGGCGTTAGCCTAACTCAAGTCCTGGGGTGTGCCGGGTGACAGCGGCCGTCGCCGATGAGGAATTGCCCTAGGGGCGCGGTCGGCCGTCGAAAGCCGAAAGCCGAAAGCCGAAAACCGAAAACCGAAAGCCGAAAACCGGACGCAGAGGACGCAAAGGATTCGCAGAGGACGCAAAAGAAACAGCCAAAAGAAATTTCTTGGTTTTTTCTGCGTCCTCTGCGAAATCTCTGCGTCCGGCTGTTGGGGTGGCGCTGGCTAGGCGTGCGATACAGAGGCCATCATTAAAAATGGCTTCTGGCGCTTTCCTGCATTGAATTTATAGCTATTGATAAGGTAGCGCTCAAGGTCATCCCATCTCGCCGCACGACGGCGGACGCTGCAAGGCCCAGCGCAGCAGGCCGCGCGCCAGCCGCATGCCGGCCTGCGCGGCGTCGTGCAGCGCGCGCCGCAGCTCGTGCGCGGGGCGGGCCACGTCGGCGCTCCAGCGCGTGGCGGGGCTGGGCTGCCATTCCAGCGCCACGCGCTGCACGGGCGTGCCGGGCACGGCGATGGGCTCCACCACCACCGCGTCGCCGGCGCGCAGCGACAGGCGTTGACCCGGCCACAGGAATTCGTCGCCGGCGCGGCAGCCCGTGCTGGCGCCGTCGCCCTGCGTGACCCACAGCGCGCCACGCTGCACCCGCAGCACGCCGTCGCGCGCGGGCCGCAGGGTCATGGCCTGGCCGGGGGCCAGCGTCTGCAAGCCGCGGGCGGCGGCCTGCAAGGCGAGGGGCGACAGTGCGTGAGAGGCGGACGTCATTGAAAGGCTCCTGCGGTGTTGTTTCTGCATCAATCCACGCCGCCATGGTGCGCGCGTTGCGATTGACAGTCCAATGAAATCCGGCGAGCCTATTCATGCCATTCGCGCATCAATCACCATGCTGCATTCACAGACCCACCTGCGCACGCGCCCGATCCAGGCCGGGCACCTGCGCGCGTTCGAGGCCGTGGCCCGCCACCTCAACTTTCGCCTGGCCGCCGAAGAGATGGCGCTCACCCAGTCGGCCGTCAGCCGCCAGATCCAGTCGCTGGAAGACGAGGTCGGCGTGCCGCTGTTTCTGCGCCACACGCGCGCGGTGGAACTGACGGCGGCCGGCATGCAACTGCTGCAGGCCGTGGCGCAGGCGCTGCCGCGCGTCGACAGCGCGGTGCGGCAGATTCGGCAGAGCGCGGGGCGCCGGCAAGTCACCGTCACCACCTTTGCGTCGTTCGCGTCGATGTGGCTGATCCCGCGGCTGGAGGCGTTCCAGCGCGCGTTTCCCGACATCGACATCCGCATCGACGCCAGCGATGCCGCCGTCGACCTGGACGTGGCCGACGTCGACCTGGCCGTGCGCTACGCCGCGGCGGGGCGCCTGCCTGTGGGTGCGCAGCGGCTGTTCGGCGAATCGGTCACGCCCATGGCCAGCCCGTGGCTGCTGAAGAGCGGGCCGCCGCTGCGCAAGCCGGCCGACGTGCTGGCGCACACGCTGATCGAGGCCGCCGACGCGTACACGCCGCACCTTGAATGGCTGACCTGGCGCCGCTGGCTCGACGCGCACGGCATGGAGCGCGCCCAGCCCAAGCGCTGGCTGAGCTTCAACTACGCCTACCAGATGGCGCAGGCCGCGCTGTCCGGCCAGGGGCTCGTGCTGGCGCGCCCGCCTCTGGTGGCCGAAAGCTTGGCGCGCGGCGAACTGGTCGAGCTGTTCACCGGCATGCGCCTGCATTCGCCCATGGCCTACTGGCTGCTGACCGCCCCGCGCAGCGCGGCCCGGCCCGAGGTCAAGGCCTTTGCCGACTGGCTGCTGGAGCAGGCCGTGGCGACGCGCGCGGTGACGGGCGAGGACGAGGATCCGGACCTGGTGAACGATCTGGACTGAGCCACGGCTCGCGCCGTGGTGCCTGTCGTCATGTGTGCCGCGTCCGCGCGCATCGGTCGCTGCCAAAGCGCCTGCGCCAGTTGCTGGTTGGGTGGCGTGCCGCTTCCGCTGCGGATAAGCTGGCACCCATGCTGCCCGAACCTTCCTTCCGCCTGTTCGCCGACCTGTGGGTGCAGGTTGCCACGCCGATCGAGGTGGGCGACACCCCGCAGGGCCGCCGCCGCGTGATTCCAATCACCGGCGGCAGCGTGCGCGGCGACGGTTGGCGGGGCCGGGTGCTGCCGGGCGGCGCCGACTTCCAGTTGATCGTGAACGAGCAACTGGCGCGGCTGGATGCGCGCTACGTCATCGAAACCGACGCGGGCGAGCGCATCTACGTTGAAAACCAGGCGCTGCGCAGCGGCCCGCCCGAGCTGATGGCGCGGCTGGCGCGCGGCGAAACGGTCGATCCGGCGCTGATCTACTTTCGCTGCTGCCCGCGGCTGGAAAGCGCCGCGCCCGCGTTCGCGTGGGTCAACCAGCGCATGTTCTTCGGCACCGGCGCGCGCCGCCCGGCGCAGGTGGACATGCGCTTTCACGAATTGCTGTGACCGGTTTGTCCCGCCCGGCAGCAGGGTAAAAAGCGCCGCTGGCGCTTGCCAGATGAGCGCAGAGCGCTATTGAATCAAGAGCAATCGGCGCGTTGTTGATGGCGCGGGGCGCTTCACGCCGCGGGCTGGTTCTTCAGGTGCACCAGCGTCGTCAGGCCCAGCAGGTTGACCTTGCTGACCGACACCACGGTCCAGTCGGCGTGGCGCATGTACGGATCGAAGGGGAAGTCGGAGCGGAAGCCGATGCGGGCGGCCAGTCCGCTGACCAGGCGCTCCAGCGGCGCCCACACCGCGTTGCCGCCGCTGAAATGGTTGAGCACGAAGATGTCGCCGCCCGGCCGGCACACGCGGCGCAGTTCGGCGGTCAGCCGCGCCGGGTCGGGCGTGACCGACAGCACGTAGGGCAGCGTGACGCAGTCGAAGGCGGCGTCGGCGAAG
>Ga0209604_1002978_pt1 | contig 11929 bp, 7 predicted proteins | sample AD_UKC097_MetaG_FD_184405 | JGI IMG/M metagenome (GOLD analysis project Ga0209604, IMG submission 184405) | Active sludge microbial communities of municipal wastewater-treating anaerobic digesters from USA - AD_UKC097_MetaG (SPAdes) (version 2) | ecosystem: Engineered > Bioreactor > Anaerobic >... | reverse complement strand
GCTGCGCTGGTAAATCGCCTTTCTGAAGCACAGAAGAAGTCAGAACTAAACGCCTTCATGAAAACTCTAATGAAGGCCGATCTGATTATCTGTGATGAGTGGGGCTATGTGCCTCTTGATCGTGATGGATCGAAGTTGTTGTTTCAAGTTATCTCAGAATGCTATGAACAAAGGAGCGTGATAATCACAACAAATCTGGAGTTCAGCAAGTGGGTCCATATCTTCTACGATGAACAGATGACTTCGGCAATGATTGATCGTCTTGTTCACCACAGTCATTTGTTGTTGTTCGAAGGTCAGAGTTTTAGAATTAGGAATTCGCTAATGAAAACTCATTAACAAAATTTCCCGGGTGGAAAGTTGTTTGGAATTCTTGCAAAAACAGGGAATTTGCTCTTGCAAAAAACATTTCAAACCTCAGAACTCAAAAATAAAAGACGCATACTTCTGTTTGCTGCAGAATATGAGTATACTTCATTATTTAGTAGAAGTGTTCGCGCTTCACATAAGTTCACTTCTTCGTGCTCCTTGCATACAATTCAATTTCAGCAAGCCTTCTCAGCCGATCTGGATAAGAATAATCAATTGCCTGAATGCTTTCTTTTCCTTTCGAAAACGTTTTCGCCAACAAGCTCAATTCATCGTTGCTTAGACCTCTGAATATACTTCTCCACTCTTTTGCACCGTTATCATTGAAAGCGCGTCTGTGAATAATGAACTCCTCCGGCATCATTGCTATTTCAACAAACTCGTCATAGCTTCTCCCAAATGCTGCTTCGAAGAACTGCTTCTTTGTACCTACTTTACCTTTTGTAGCCAGCAAAATGCATTGAATTCCTCTCAATATCCGCTTGTTCCAGTGTTTCCCTACAAATGTCCGGTCCTTGGCGTTAAGGGGGACGTATTTCATCGGAAATGAATATATCTTGGTACCTAATTCTTCATTGAGTTCTACGTTTATCCTAAGTCTCTCGTAGAAATCTCTAGGCTTGTCCATATAATTGAAGAGAACGTAGTTTGAAAGGTTATCTAGACCATATGTGTGAGCAAGAAGCACATTGGCAGAATATATCTCCTTCAATTCAATGTGGTCAAAAGCTAGTCTAAGAGGCTTTATTGATGTTTTCGAAAGCAATCCCATCTTTGCATTATCGAGTAAACGAATGTCAATTCCTTGGTTGAAATCAAGAGTTCGCTTCTTCCCATTGAATATTGCCTCTTTCTCAAATCCAAGATCGATAATGTCGCTTATGATCTTTTCGAAAGAATTCGAAGCGAGGACGTTGTTATCGAGCAAAACTAAGTTCTGTCTTGGGCCATAAATGTTGTCAATAGATTGAATTTGATTCTTTATTGGAAGATAATGGCGGAATATAGGTTCAATTAGGTTAACAGCACAGAAGGAGCATTTGTTAGGGCATCCTCGAGTTGCGTATGCAATATATGCGTCTTGGAGTCCATACACGTAGTTTGTGTCATCAAGAATTGAATAGTCAGGGATAAACTTGTCAACTATTAGTTTGTTGCTGTCCAGAATCCCGGGCTTATCTATCAAACCAGAAATGACCCTTATACCGGTCTCCCTGACCAGTTCACTTTCCATTAGAGTTGCTAGGACTCCACCTACAAACACGTCTTTTGCAGAGGGTGCTGAACTTTTGTAGTAATTTATTGTCTTGACTGTTATGTCCCAATGGAATGTGAACAAGGTGCTCACATATATTCTGTCCCATTTGACCCTCCTGTGACTTTCATCACATCCCTTAACAAAACGAACATGATCGCCTATCAGTTTATGATAGGTAGCAATCTTCATCAGACCAAGTGGGGGGTATTTGTTCTTGTAACCAGGTTCAACCAAGAGAATACTTCTCTTCAATCTATGCCTGCTCTTTCGCTCAAAAGCATTAGGAATGAGAATGGTAGGTCTTCATCACTAAGTTTCAACATCTCTATCCCATCTCTCCTAACTACAAAATTCTCAAGAAGTTCGTTTAGAAGAATCTCCATACCACCGTTAGCATACTCCTCCATGACTTTGATTGTTTTCTTATCATCTTCAATAGCAGCCAGGTCCATGTCATTAGAAACAAGCTGAAGACAATAGTAAACTGTCCATTCTTCAGGAGTGATTGTTTTGGACCAAAACTTATCTTCTGGTTTTTTCAGAGGTATACTGTAACGTTTTTCAAACCCTAAACACGTACAAATGAAGAATAGTCTATGAGAATCCAAAACCAACACGTTCTTCATCTCATTGTACATTTCAGAATACTTATCTTCAACTCTAACTCTGATATTCGAATCCATCTGCATTTAGATTCACCTCTTCTTATTCCTATATCGAGTTCTTCCAAGAAGTTATTTCTTTTACTACGGTGTTTCCTCCCTCTTCTGGAAGAAGCTTGAAGAAACGACACCATTTACCTGTCGCGGAAAGTAATTCTGCTTCTTCAGTTCTAAATTCTGTATCAGTTGTCAGCAGAATCCACTGTGAACATAAACTTGGGACTTCCTTGATCAAGTTGTTTCTGTGATCAGAAGATAGTCTTCCAAACGGGCTATCCATGAACAATGGCATGTCTACAAATTCTCCTGTAGAAGCTAATTTCGCCAGAGCCGCAATGAATGCAATGGAAATAATCTGGCGTTGTCCAGCAGAAATGTTAGCCAAAAATGTTTGACCCCATTTGTCACGAATTTCAAGAGAATAGTCTTCTTTTACCACAATCTTCCTTAAAGTCTCTTTTCCCTTTTCATCTAGGAGTTTGTTCATCAAATCAGTTGATTCTTTGCCCAGGGCGTCCTTCAAGTATATTGTGAACTCCTTGTAAACCTCAATTAGAGCCACTAGTGCCATTCGTGAAATGGTTGCTCTCTCCGCCAGTTCTCTGTTAATTGCTTCATTCTTCTTCTCTTCTTCAATCTTTGCACTCAAAGTCTCGACACTCTTTCGCTTATCTTCAATTTTCTCATTTATCTGACATCTTTTTGCCTCAAGCTCTATTATTTTGTCATTAACTCTGTTTCTTGTGCTTTCTAGTTGAGTAATATCTTCTCTGTTAACACTACCGATTTCCTCGCTTATTCGCTGTAATTCTTGTCTAAGCTCTTCGACTCTGTGTCGACATTGGGAAAACTCATAAGTTAACGTTCTTATGTTAGTCGCCTCCTCGTCGATTCTGGGAACTAACGAAGAAAGACTAACCCACAATCCATAAGCATACTGCTGTGTGAATGAAGGCCCGATTTTATTCCGCCATTCTATGATCTGTGAGTATGCCTCCTTATGATCTTTCAACGATCTACCACAAATACATCTGTCTTCTTCAATTATCTTGTCTATTAGCTCTCTCTTGATCTCTGGGGGTATTTCACCTTTCTTCTTCAGAGTATCTAATTTCTCGAAAGTATTTGTCAGCTCTTTCTTTACCAGGGGAAAAGCTGCTCTGAATGTATTCTCACAAATGCGCGATAACAAGTCTGCTTTTCGTTTTTTCTCTATGCTGAGACTTCTTTCAACGTCACTTCTACGCTTCAGTTGATTACTGATCATTTTGAATTGATCAAGTCTTTTGTCTAAAATTTCTTTTTCCTCTTTTGCATAATCAGTCTGAGTATCAATGTCTTTAAGAGTTTCGATATAATCCTCAATATCTGATTCTTCTCTTACTCTTGTTTTTAGGTAGCGACTCAGTTCCGATGAGGAATTCTTCTCTAAATCTTTTTCGAGTTTCTTGGTGAGAGCTTTCATAACATTTATTGACTTTTCAATAACGTCAATATCGAGAAGATTTCTGATACCTTTTTGGACTTCCTTCTTCTGAGTTATTCCAGCCCTTGTAAGATTCTCAATCTTCTCCCCATCAAAGAGGAAGAAATCTTTTACGCGTCTGTTAATAATGGAATTAACCAATTCTTCAACTTTGTCTGTCGAGATTACTTCTGCGTTTCCTTTTTCGGTAAAGACAAAAGCCCTAACTTCGCTGTCTTCTTCAACAATTCCTCTATCAGCAGTGAGAACTCCTTTCAGAGATCTTAGTATACTATATCTGGTTCCTCTGTGCTCGAACTCAACTTCGACTGAAGCATCTATCGGCTTATTTATGCCAGCTTCGAAAAGAGCGTTTGTATTCACCAAGTTAATTTCGTTCATGGCTACTTCTGCGTCTTGCTGAAGCAATTTGTCACTGAAGAGGCAGAACATAAGTGCACGAAAGAGACCAGTTTTGCCTCTTCCATTTTCTCCCTGAATCACAACAACATTCTTGTCTGGGTTAGTCGAATCCAAAAGGCAAATCTCCTGTTCCCCAATAAATTGTCGGAAGTTTTTCAGTACGACCCTTCTAAGAATCACTCTTGATTTCTCCCTTCGACATCTCGCGCAACCTTGCTTCAAGAATCTTTTCCACGGCCGCAGAAGAATTATTCTTTGATAGAAGAATTGCGTCTAAAACGATTTTCTGTACATTCTCTGGATACTCTGCTAGTTTCTCCTGAATCACATGATTCACTTCATTCTGCGCTGGCTTCAAATAATCATTCATTAGCAAAATTCCTCCCAACATTTTCATTATGGATTTTCCAGGGTTCAATTTCAAGAAGATGAAGTACGCCATATTTGTCAAGGACATCTATAATCTTCGAGCGGGCACTAAATTGGTTAGTGGCCAATGAGGAAAATTCACAGAATCGGGGCATTTCATGCCGAAGGATGCTGATAGCAACGTTCATTTCTACTGTTGACTCACTAAAAGCCGGAACAACTACGAAGTCAAAGATGTTTGCGATCTTCTTCCCTTCTGAAAGTCTAAGTATGCGACCTCTTCTCTGAATAAACTCCCTAGGATTAGTTGTACTCGCAAGAAACACGGCGCTCCTTGTATCAGGAATGTCGACACCTTCGTCCAAACACTTTATTGCAACTAGAACTTGTATCTTGCCTTCTCCAAAGTAATTCAATATCCGTTCTCTAGAGCTCATATCAAGATAATGAACGAATTCATGACATCTAAGCCCTAGACTAGACAGATGTCTGAGTACCTCCGTATGAGTTCCAGGAGCGCAATACACTAATAGATGGGATATGTTTTCTAGACCATTTTTTCTTATGAGGCAATTTACAAGCTTCGTCAAAGAACTCTTTTTTCTCTCTGCTCTAGAAAGGATTAATGCTCTCTTCATTAGGAGGAGCTTAAGTTTATCATCTTCTTCTGTTTTCTCTCTTTGTAGAGCTAAAAACGCGATCTGTTTAGTCATTGATTCGTAAGCCGCTAACTCATCCTCGTTTAGTTCTACAAGAATTGGTTCGTAGCGATATCTAGTCAGATAACCATTTTCAATCGCCTTCTTCATGTCAAACGAAAAGCAAACATCCCCAAAATACTTCTTCAACTCAATTGAACCTTTCTCGTCAAACCACCTCTCAGGTGTTGCAGAAAGTCCCATACGCATTGATGCATTTTCTGGAAGTGATTTCACAAGAGTTTTGGCTCCCAATCCATGAACCTCGTCACCTATGAAAAGAAGCTCTTCACTAGGTATTCTGTTTAGAGCTTTGATCATAGATCGGCTAGTTGTTGTTTTATGAACGGACAAAATTATCAGATATTTTCTGCTTCCTGCAAGATAATTGCTAATCGAATTGGTGAGAGTAACTTTCCAATTAGAAACCGAACTACAACAGCTCACACTCTCAAATCCAAAGCTATCACAAACTCTCTTCCATTGATCAACCAGATGTACAAAAGGCACACTAATAATCACGGCAACTCTTCCCTTGGATTCTAAGAGTGTTAGTGCAGTACATAGTGCAGTTATCGTCTTTCCTGTTCCCGTTGCCATTTCAAGAATTCCTTTATAACCATTTGAAATCCACGATGCTATGGCTTCTTCTTGAAAATCTCTTAAATGGTAAGGACTTTTCAATTTTGCTTTTGAAGGTTCGGGAGGAGAATTGTTATTGGTAACGCATTTTGTATTATTTGAGATCTTTCGATTTCCCAGTTGCGATGAATCAAGAACGTAAGGACGGTTCGTTAATCTTAAACTCACAAGTCTTTTTCTAATTGCATCGGGAACATCGAAAATTCTAAACTGAAGATTTCTATCTTCCCACAAATCGAACAATCTATTTTTATGTGCGGTCACGTAATCTGACTCCGCATCAATCCAAGATCTGAATACGGAGAAAGCTTCCCCGTTAAGTGTTCCTTGAATTGAGTCATTAAACGATCCGTGGATTGCTACAAATTTTCCAGAAGCATCTTTGAACACCGCAACTTTGTCATGATAGTTCCCTTGACAGTACTCGGGGCGAGGTACTGCAAAACGAAAATGAAGCAAATTATCAGAAACCATACATGCTAGCGCCCCAAGCGTGTTCGTTTCCAAGGATTTCTCGAGGTTGTCAATATTTGCCTGAAGTATTGATTTGAGAGTTTCGTTTAGTTTTCCCTCTTCCCCAAGTGCAATGGCCTCTAGATCACTTTTATGCAGAACTGGAGAGACTATAATTCGCCCAATTCCTCCATTCTCGACAAGTTGAATAAGCCCTTTTGCGGCAACTCTCAACCAACCTGAAGAAAAGTATCCAACGCCTCTATAATAAGAAACGGAGTTTGATAATAACGGGACTATGAGATCTCTAGCTATGTCACTTGAAGAACTGTCATAAACACTACTAAGGTTCAGTGTCTCTAGCATTGAATTCACCTCTTGCAACAACTATGTTTTCATCAAGTATTGGGCCATCTGGACTATTGAACAAATTGATCGGGAGATTTTTCAGGATTACTTTTTTGTCTCTCAAGTAGTTTCCAAGAATATCAACTCCAATAATCCCATCGAACTTCTGAAGAACAATGATGTTTATAAGTTTTGAAAGAGAATCAATCTTGAAAGGATTCTCCGAGGGTAAGTATGCTTGTTGTCCACTTCCAAATGTCATGAACTTTCCGCCCTTTCTAAATACATCCACAATAAGGTCCGCTGTCCAAGGGAAGAAGTCGTCAATAGGTTTGAATCTGTTTTCATCAAGTAATTGATCAATTGTTGCAAAAAGATCTCCCGCTTTTATCAACCTCAGGAATAATACTTCAGCCGCCTTTTCAACCTTTTCAATCTCTTTTTCAATCATTTCCAAATGAACATAAGAGTTACTCGCATAACGGAAAAGCGATTTTGAACTGGAGAGAGCAGTCCTTACAGTCTGTTCTGGATAGCCTAGTCCAAGAATAAACCTCTCTTCTATTTCTTTCCCAGAGCAAACTGTCCCAATATCTCTTAGAAATTCAACTACAGCACTTCTAACACCCATTAGTTCGTTCTCCTCATTTACGGTCTTTTTCACCAGTTGAGGATAGCGAGTTGTGACAAATTCATGGTTTTCTTCGTTAAGTCTTAGTAGTGAATAAAGCATCTTCGGACCCTCGATTCCTTTAGTAATGCAGGAGACTTGATTTGCCCTAAAAATCTTGATGATGGAAATATGCTTAAGGTTGTTGAGAGACTCGTTAACTTGAGTGGCAATGTTCTCGACGAAGTCTGTGTCTATGTTTAGGTTATCGCAGTGAACAAAGCCGTTTCTTTCTGTTCTTACAACGTTCCTCATATTGTTTGTCATTTGCTGAATCTGAAATTCTTTGAGTCCTAGGTCATTCAGCATGAGCGAATTGAACTTCTCCTGAGACATTTCTCCATCAAATTCTCTAAGCAGAGATTCAGCATAGTCAATCATAGAAATGCCGCGTCTACTATTATTTCTTAAAGAGATTCTTGGGTATTTAGGAAAAACAACATCATTACCACAGGTCATTCTTAGGCAAGTGTAAAGAGCTGTCTCTGTGGGAACACTAGCTTCCTCAAGCTTCTGTCTAAATTCATAGAAAATGCCTGAAACACTTGTCATTTTTACACTTGAGAGCTTCGCAATAATATAGTCTTCAATTTGCTTGAGGAGCTTAAAAGGAAGAACAACATGATCTTTGTGAATGAATGTTCCCCTATCCCAGAGCAACAAGTTTTTTGAGCGACTCAAGGTAGCGTGAATGTTCCTTTCGCTTGTTTCTTTGTAATCTTCTCTCCTATTGGTGAGTTCAGCAAAGACTTTCTTAAAGTGCATTGCTTTTTTTGAGTTCTTCAATATAGCTTCCACAGCTTCCAATAGGGTTCCGAAGTTGATCTTTTTAGAAAGACCGCAATACAATTTCCCGTTATCTACGACTGTTTCTTCATGTCCAAAAATCCTATTCATGAGTATCATGGACGAGAGGTCACTCTTTTGCTCATCTCTTATTTGACACTTTTTGCAGAAGTTGTTTTCGATCATAGTTAATACTTGATTGACTGGAACTGGGTCTGATGAAGATTTAACCGAATCAATAAGCTCGCTTGCATCATGTTCACACGAAATACAAGGCAAATCTTTGGTAACGAGAAAGGAGTCCAATCCATTAGGGCCATTGCTTAGCACGTGTGCTCTGTCGTGAATCTCAAAAGAAGGATTCAGTGACAATTCTCTTAAGCATGAACTAGGAATAACTAATGACAAGAATAAGGTTAATTCCTTTGAGGGTGTTTCCTTACATCTGAAAACTCTGCCAAGGTGCGTGGCTACAGTGGATAATCTAGCGATTCCTTTGTTCTCATTCAAGATTCCCCTAATCAAGATCTCTACAATTGTTCTTTCATTTGTTTCTCTTTGCCTGAGCAGTTGTTTTGTTACCTTGCGTTCGATTTGACGAATTCTCTCTCTGGATAAGCCAACTCGATGACCAGTCTCCTCAAGTGTAAGTTGCGTGCCGCAGAAAAACCCTTTTCTGAGAAGATATACGTACAAATGTTTCCATTGTATACCTTTATCCTCTCCAAGAGCTTTTATAAAAGCTATTAGATCTGAGAAATCATAAGGGTTCTGAGAACTGGATAGAACCAAGCCAAGGCATTCATCAGTAAGCTTCGACATTATGGAATTCATGGTTCCTATTGTACTTAGCCCCTGGCCGATAGAGAGTGAGCGGTCCAGAATTCCAAAGTCCGAAAGAGAGAAAATGTCTCCCAATGTTTCTAGTTCCAAATCTTGAATGGCTTTCTTTTGAGTTTCATCCCAATCAAATAGTGTAAGATCAATCTCTTCCAATTTAGACAAAGCTTCTTCTTTTTTTAAAGGCAGTTGACTGAAATGCTGCATGTCAAGAACAAGAATCTTTTGAAGAGCAGATTGTGCTAAACTTACTACTCTATAAACAATTTCATCCAAGCCTCTTGAAGAAAGCTTCGTGGAAATTAGATACTCAACGGTTGTTGCTAATAGAACGCTGAAAGGGTCGTAACAAGTAAGATTCTTTCTTTCCAAACATTTCCAGTCGGCAGAACTTAAGTGAATTTCTTCAAGTGTCTCTTTATCGAAAGTATCCCACAGAAAGTTGATTTCATCAGAGTCAAGACCAAATAGCGCAGGGATTGTATAATGAACCGAGCTGATTCTTCTGAAGAAGTTTTCAATTCTAACTTCAGGTCTTCTACTAAGTGATTTATTTGTGCAAGATGCTTCTAAATTAACAGCAGATTTTGGACTTTCCGCCATTCATTAATAGTTCCTTTGGACCCACCTTCAAACCTAAATCGTTCGGTCACTATTGAAGACAGGAAATATTGCAGTACAAAAAACCCTTCATTGACTCACTTGTCAAATGAAGATGAATCTGTGCAACCTCTTCTCCATCATTTATTATAGCTTATGTTACATTTAAAAATAAATTAGCACTCATATTTGTATCTTAGATAACAAACCCCGGCCAAAACCGGGGCTTTTGAAGAGAAAAAACATCTCGCTTCTTTGTTAATTGCTGCAACCACTTCGGAAAAGGAATTTTATCCTCTAACCTCTCCCCTCAAACATTACGGGTCCGATCTTTGACTGGAGGTTTTAGTGTGAATTACATAGAACTAATAAACAACTTCTGGATACAGCACAGGCGGTTTCATTTCAATGAAAAGGAGATCTCCATGTTCTTCTTCCTTCTCGACAGGGCGAATGAGTTATTCTGGCCCGAGAGTTTTTCCCTGCCTGCCAGTGTTTTCAGAAAAGAATTCGGCTGGACGAGAAATCAGGTGAGATGGGCGAGAAGCAAACTGATTAAAACCGGCATTATAAGCTATTCTTCGGGCGATACAGGCAGGAGCGGAGAGTACTCGTTCTCAGGAACATTTCTACGCGCATCTTCAACGCAATGTGTGAGCAATCCATGCGCACTTCCCGCGCACGGTGATGAGTCGTTAGAAATCTCGTCAGAACTGGAAGAGCGTTCATCGGAAATGTGTAATGGCAAAGATTCTACGCGCAACTCATGCGCAGACCATGCGCAACTTTCGCGCGAACCACGCACACGCACATTATATATAAACAAAACAAAACAAGACAAAACAAAACTTAAAAACATTCTTTCTCCTTACGGAGAAACGAAAGTTTTGCTTTCGGAAGAACCAACTGAAGAGATGAAAAAGCTGAGAGATCAAAGAAGTTTTTGTTGACAGGATTAAGAACCGTTCTTTTTTTAGATCAATCGAGAAAGATCATTTAGAGACTTTCGCTGCGCTCACGAGAAGGCCAGAAATAGAAAAGCCAGTCTGCTGGCGCAGGCCAGTCAGGCTTCGCCTGGCCAGTCTTTGCTTCGCAAAGGCCAGTTCCGACTTCGTCGGGCCTACGACCCGTCCACCGAAAGGATCTAAGATCAGATCCTGAACAGGAGCGCTTCAGGATGACGAAGTGGGTTGGTTCTGATCATATTGCTTTAATTTGTTTCTTGAGGATAGGTCAGGCTCTAGTTTTTTGCTCCTGACCAACCACCAACCACGAACCACCCACAACGGCTCTTAGCATACCACTATGGTTCTTACGCAACGAGAGATAGCGAAAAAGGTTAAGGTCTTCGACGCTTTCTAGTTTCCATACCACTATGGTTCTCACGCAACCCGGACACGGTTGTATCAATTTTGTTTGTGCCGCCACGTTTCCATACCACTATGGTTCTTACGCAACCGGAATAAATTTATATTATGGAGGTGTCGGCATGACAAGTTTCCATACCACTAAGGTTCTTACGCAACGAAAAGCAGCATAGCTAAAGAGAACCGCCCGGGGAATCCGTTTCCATACCACTATGGTTCTTACGCAACACATCGAACAAGATGCGGATATTGTACAGTTCGTGTACGTTTCCATACCACTATGGTTCTTACGCAACATACGACGAAGAAGATGAAGAACTGAAGGTTGTGTCTGAAGTTTCCATACCACTATGGTTCTCACGCAACAGGAAGAGGGACTCAATGTTTGAATTCCTCATAAGTTTCCATACCACTATGGTTCTCACGCAACCATACCATAACCAGGATAGACTAACTCATACTATCGTTTCCATACCACTATGGTTCTCACGCAACACATTGATGGTCAGAAAACACTCCGGGCAACAAAAAGGTTTCCATACCACTATGGTTCTCACGCAACGGTCGGAAAGGCCGACAAGAGAGTAACGTCGGTCTTGTTTCCATACCACTATGGTTCTCACGCAACGGACAAAGCACTGTGCACAGCCGATGGGATACTATGCGTTTCCATACCACTATGGTTCATACAAGAGCCGTCCTTCGCTGACCGTCCAAGAGCATGGGCCCGTCCACCGAAAGGATCAAAGACCAGATCCTGAACAGGAGCTTTTCAGGATGACAAACTGAGTTGGTTCTCACAGCCTAACATGATGCCCCTTGAAGGGTTCTCCCTCCTGGCGAAGCCAGCCTTGCGTCCCCGGATGGTTCTCCGGGCATTGCGTCCGCCGATGATCCTCGGCGCATCACTTCCCGGGATGATCTTCCCGGCACAGCGTCCTGCCGAAGGCAGCAATTCATACCACTATGGTTCTCACGC
>Ga0209604_1002973_pt1 | contig 11949 bp, 9 predicted proteins | sample AD_UKC097_MetaG_FD_184405 | JGI IMG/M metagenome (GOLD analysis project Ga0209604, IMG submission 184405) | Active sludge microbial communities of municipal wastewater-treating anaerobic digesters from USA - AD_UKC097_MetaG (SPAdes) (version 2) | ecosystem: Engineered > Bioreactor > Anaerobic >... | reverse complement strand
TATGAGAAAACCGGACTGGAGAACCTCTATTTCTTTACCCATGGAATTGCCTCCCGCCACAGCTCATTTCTGGGAGTGAACATTAGGAAGGCCGATTTAAAGAGGATTGCCGGCGAGCTGCAAAAAAAGGTTGACGATCTGGCCGGGAAGCAATGCTCTTTCGCCGTGATCCCGGAAGGACCCTATTGCGCGCCGGTGGTTTAATGGTTGACTCGAATTAAACCGAAATGTCGAGAATAAAGATCTGACACCAAATCACCCGAAATATTTTAGTGGGGTCGGCCTTTGGTTTTTTGAGTCGGCGCAGCGTTCCAGGGGTCGTCGGGCCAGGGATGCTTCGGGTAGCGGCCTTTGAGCTCTTTTTTCACCTGAGGATAAACGCTGTTCCAGAATTGCTTCAGGTCCTGCGTGATCTGAACGGGCCGGCGGGCGGGCGACAGAAGGTGGAGAAGCAGTTTGACCCGTCCTTCAGCGATGGCCGGTGTGTCGGCCAGACCGAACATCTCCTGAAGCTTCACCGCCAGAACCGGAATTTCTCCGGAAATATAATCAATCGGAATATGGCGGCCGCTGGGAACGCAGATCGTTGCAGGCGCGCGCTCATTCAACAGACGCCTCTCTCTCCAGGATAGCCTCTCCTGAAGCGCAGGCAAAATGTTCAGTGCGGCAAGATCGCCTGTGCCGCGGATGCCGGAAAGCCAGGGCAAAAGCCAGTTTCGGGACGCCGCCAGAAGCGCATCTTCGGAAAGGTCCGGCCAGTTTTCTTCGGGAAAGGCATCTCTCATAAGCCGCACGCGGGCCTGAAACTGCCTGGCCTCGCGGCTGAAATTTATTTTCGCTGCTTTCGACCGGATGGCTTCGCAAAGAAGTTCCGCGACTTCTTCCCCGGTCGGTTTCGCCGGTCTTTCCGAAAGCGTGATCGCGCCCAAACGCTCTTCCATTACCGCAACGATGCGTCCTTCCTGCCGGTCCCACTCCAGGCGCCGCAGGGTTTCGATCTCCCCCGCCAGCTCCTCCCGAATGATTCCCTCCGTCAGCGGCTCGGCCATATGCACCGTACCCTGAGCCTTCTCGCCTTTATCGACCACGGCAGCCACCAGATAGGGGCTTTGCGCCGCAAGACTCATCAAGGAGAGCTTCACCCCCCGGCCCTGCCGCATCACGTAGCGGCCTTCCCCCTCTTCGCGCCTTTGGGCAACGCGGTCGGGAAAGGCGCAAAGCAGCAGTCGGGCGATCGTGCCGCCCGCCTCTTCGCCTGCGGCTTCACGGGTTTTTCCCAACAATCGCCGGAGCTGTCTGGAAACCGCATCCACCGCGCGCAAAGCATATGGATCAGCCTCCGCGGCGAGCTTTTTCTCCTTTCGCCATTGACGAAGAAGCGCCAGGCGATCGCTCAAATCAAGACCGCCCGACGCATGCGCGCCGCGCGACCGGGAAGAACGGAGAATGTCCCGCTCGGACAGGAGCGCCGCCAGATCCGCTCCCAGCGACGGGCAGCCAAGTGCGGCCGACTTTGCGAGCAGGCGGCCCAAGCGCGGGTGAACCGGCAGGCGCGCCATGGTTTCGCCCGCTGGCGTAATCGCACCTGACGCATCCAGAGCGCCCAGTTGCTTCAGCGAATCACGGGCTGCCCGCCAGGCCGCGGAAGGCGGCGCATCCAGCCAGGACAGCATCGCCGGATCTTTGACGCCCCAGGCGGCCAGATCCAGAACCAGCGACGAAAGATCGGAAAGGGTAATTTCCGGCGGAGCAAAGGAAATGAAGGATGAAAATGTATGGAGACTGTAAAGCCGGTAGCAGACGCCCGGTCCCAGGCGGCCCGCGCGGCCTGTTCGCTGCCGCGCCTGCGCCTGTGAAACATGGACGGTGGCCAGACGGTTCATGCCGGTTGCGGGATCGTATTCCAGCCTGCGGGTCAGGCCGCTGTCAATCACCACCCCGACGCCTTCAATGGTGAGGCTCGTTTCCGCGATGTTGGTCGCCAGCACAATCTTTCGGTTCCGCGCGGGAAGGATGGCCCTCTCCTGCTCTTCAAAGGGAAGATCGCCGTAGAGAGGATGCAGCGACACGCCGCCGGGCAGCCCTTCGGCCAGCGCGTCGCTTGCGGCGCGAATCTCACCCGCGCCCGGCAGAAAAACGAGGATGTCGCCTGTCGTCTCGCGCAACGCTCTTCGGACAACTTCCGTCACTCGCTTTGTGACCGGCTGATTCGGACTGTCCCCGCAGTAGCGCTGCTCCACCGGGTAGGCGCTCCCCTGAGACGTGATAACCACCGCATCGCCGAGCAGCGCTGAAACCGGCCCGCCTTCCAGCGTGGCGGACATCACGAGAATCTTCAGATCGTCGCGCAGGCCGTGCCGAAGTTCGAGGCACAGCGCCAGGGCAAGATCCGTCTGAAGGCTACGCTCATGAAACTCGTCAAAGATCACCATGGCGACGCCCGCAAGACCGGGATCGGCCAGAATGCGCCGGGTCAGAATCCCCTCCGTCATCACCTCGATGCGGGTTTGTTTCGAGACTCGGCTGTCAAACCGGATGGAATAACCCAGCGTCTGCCCGACTTCCTCTTGCAGCCTTCCGGCCATCCACCGGGCGGCCGAAACGGCGGCGATCCGCCGGGGTTCCAGCATAAGGATGCGCCCCTGCCGGGGTTCGATCACCTCCAGGAGCGCCGGTGGAACCCGCGTGGTCTTGCCGGCGCCGGGCGGCGCCTGAAGAACCACGGAAGAATACTTCCGGACGGCTTCTTTCAACGCCGGCAAAATCTCGTCAATGGGGCAGGTCGTCAAATTCCCTCCGCTTTAGTGGCGCCACATCTTAACTTGACATTTCAGGTATGGCGCTTGATTCATTTTTGATTCTTGCGATGAGGATAGCGTTTTCTTTTTGCAGTTTCCCGAAATCCGCTTTTTTCATTCCATTGGCTCCTAAACGAGTTGAATCCCCTCTTCGGAAAATATCCTTCGGCAGGCCTCCACCTTTTCCTTCTCCAGCCATGACGCCATGACGACATTGCCGCGATGGGGATTGTCCGCGCCGATTTTATCCGCTTTTTCATGCCAGAGGGGATTGTAGGGAATGAGCGCCGCGCTCCTGACACCCAGCGCGGCCAGGAATCGGGCTATGCCCTGAATATTCTCAAGGCGGTCGGTGATCCCCGGCACAAGGGGCGTTCGGGGCAGGAGCGTGATCCCGGTGTCCCCGGAGATTTTGCAGAGCCTTTCAAAATTCTTCAGAATTCGTTGATTGGAAACTCCCGTGTGAATGCGATGCGCTTTCTCATCCATGATTTTGATGTCGTAATAAATCATGTCCAGACAGGGAAGAAGCAATCTTTCGAATTTTTCAAAATCGAAAAAGCCGCTGGTTTCAAGCAGGGTATGGACTTGATGTGTTTTTAAAGCCTGGAGCAATTCGGACAGAAACTCCATGAACATCACGGGCTCGCCCCCCGAAAAGGTTACGCCGCCTCCGGAGGTGTCGAAAAAGGGTTTGTCCTTTAAAACTTCGGCCGCGATGTCATTCATGGACAGGCTTCGTCCGACGCGCGTGAGGGCGCCCGCGGGGCATGCATCGACACATTGAAAACAGAGGGTGCATTTTCCGCGATCGATGGAATGGACATTTAGCGGCGATACCGCCTTTTCCGGACAGACGTCCACGCAGGTCCCGCAACCAATGCACTCTTTGCGATCATAACCGATCTCAACCTGAGCGCGCTTGCTTTCGGGATTGTGGCACCAGGAACAGGACAGGGGGCATCCTTTAAAAAAAACGACGGTTCGAATGCCGGGGCCGTCGTCGAGCGAGTTCCCCTTGATTTCAAGAATGAGAGGCTTCCGGGCCTGGGATTCTTCCGCCTGGGTCATGGCCGCCCCGTCACATGGCATATTCCGCCCGTTCAATCAGCTCACGCTGCATGTCTTTGTTCAGGGTAACAAAGTAGGCGTTATAGCCGGAGATCCGGACAATGAGGTTTCGGTAGTTTTCAGGGTGGGCCATCGCGTCACGCAGCATGGCCGACGTCACCACGTTCATCTGCATCTGCATGCCGCCCAGATCGAAATAGGTTTTTACATAGGAGAACATGTTGTGCACGGTTTTTTCCCGTGTGTCGGCGGCCGACGGCACCACCTTGACATTGAAGGCGATGTTGTTGTTCAGGTTGACGGGATCCAGCTTCGCGACGTCCCGAATGTTGTCGAGCAGGTTTTTCGAGGCAAAGGGCTGGGGGGTGAGACCCGGCGTAAAAGGCTTGCCCGCCTGCCGGCCGGAGGGGAGCGCGCCCGTCAGAATGCCGAAGGCCACATGCTGCGACATCGTCCAGAAACCGGTGGTATATTTGCCGCCCCGGTAATGCGGCAGGCCGGCGTAATGATCGTGCGACCAGCGGGTCAGGCGGTTGGCCATCTCCACCGCTTCCGCATTCCCCGAACCGAACAGCGGAACTTTCTTGTGCACCATGGCCAGCAGTTCGGGATCATTTTCAAAGTTGCCGTCCACCGCTTTCTTTAAATGCGCAAACGAGATCTTCCGTTCATCAAAAACCAGCTTTTTGATGGTCATCAGGGAATCGGTGACATCGGCCAGGCCGACGATGGCAGTTCCGGAACTGTTGTAGGTTGCACCCCCCCTGGTGACGTCTTTTCCTTTGGTGATGCATCCGTCGATCACGGAAGAGAGCAGCGGCGTGGGGCGCAGGTACTGATGGGCCAGGGCCAGCAGATCGTTGTATTCGATGGAGCGGTCGATGAGAAAGGCAAACTGCTCGGTAAAGGCGTTGAAGAAGTCCTCAAAGCTATTGAAGTCGTTCTTCTCGATTGCGCCGGTTTCCGGACCCAGTTTCCAGTCCGTCAGGGGGTGGCGCCCATTGTTAAGCGCCATTTCAAGGGCGGCGACCATGTTCATCATCTGCATGTTGGTGTGCGCCATGTGCTTGCCCGAGAGCGTGGGTTCGACGCAGCCCGTTGCCGACCAGTTGCGGATATCCCGAATGTCATAGCCCATGGGAGACAGGGCTGCAAACATGGCCTTGTCATTGTGCATCGACGGTGTCGCCGCGGTGATCAGATTTACCTCGCAGAGGCGTTTCAGATAAGTATCGCTGTTGATGCCGGGCGTGAAGCGCGCGTTCACATTGGGATCGCGCAGGCTGAGCATTTCGGTCACTTTCAGAAAGATGTAGGTCATGTCGTTGACCGCGTCCGAGCCCTCAGGCGTGACGCCGCCCAGCGTGATGGCCTGGTCGGAGGAGCTCCCGCCGAAATAAAAGTTGGCCAGATCCGGCGTGAGCGGAAAATGGTCCGTGCAGCGCATGTAGAAGTGCCCGATGAGTTCAACAGCATCCCGAATGTATTTCGCGCGGTCTTCCGGAGAAGAGATCTTTGCCATGTCGGCCAGGAAATAGGGCTGAAGCCATTGGTCCAGCCGGCCGAGCGACAGGCCCGCGTTCATGCTCTCCATGTGAAGCCCGACCCAGGTGATCCACATGGACTGGACGGCCTCATGGAGGCTGCGCGCCGGTTTTTCAACCACCTGCGAACAGGCGGCGGCAATCCTCTCCAACTCCTTTTTGCGGGCGGGATCCGTCTGGACCGCCGCGTCTTTTTTCGCCTGCGCGGCCAGATTCTTCGAGTAGGCCGTGAGGCCTTCCAGTGTGAGAATCATGGCTTCCAGCGTGGCCTTCTTTTCGGGGTTATCCTGCGCATTTTTGAGCTCCTCTTCGATCTCCCCGATAATGCCGGATGTGCCCAGACGCAGCATCTTCGGAAAATCCGCAATGGTGTGCGAGATGGTGGCCTGTTTCCAGTTGAAATAATACGCGTAGCGTTCATCAATCTGCATGCACAGCGGATTGTCGTATCGATCCCGAACCCATTCCCGGAAATTGCGGTGGGCCCAGTAGGGAAATACCTCGTAGTGCAGAAGGTTTCTTGTTTCTTCCGAGATCTCAAAGGGATTGTAGGAGCGATGCGCAATCGTGAAGAGCTCGTTCCAGATCAGGCCGCCGCTTCCCTCGGGGTACACGATGCATCCGACCTCGCGGCTGGTGGTGGTTCCGGCCAGCAGACAATCCCGGGCGATGATGGGCGAGCGGTTTTCCATCAGATATTTGTAGGAAAGGGCTTTGCGGGTTACCGGTTCCCAGGGCCGGCCTTTCGCGTCGGTTTCAAAACCGTTTTTTTTATGCCACTCGGTGAGAAGCCTCGGCATTTCCGGGCAGATTTCCGGTTTTATCGTGAGATGGACATCCAGAAATTTTTTGAGCCGCGGAAAATCGTCAAGGCCGAATTCCGGCAGATAGGGATCTTCCAGATATTGAACGCCGCCGTCAACTTTTTCGCCTTTGAGTCTTGTGGCGCGCCTTGCCTGGAGTTCGTCGCTTAATTCCTTTCGGGAATCGGGCGATTTTTTGATCTCGGCTTCCCGGGAAGTTTCTCTTTCCTTCTGGAGCTGCCGGATTTGCTTTTTGTTCATCAGAACGGACAGGAGGAAAAAAAACAGGTTCAGGTACATCATGCTTCCTTCGACCCGCATTTCACTTTTCAGCAGCATGAAAATCTGATCGGACGGCGTGGCCGCGAGGAGTTTTTTCACCACGGCGTCGGATCTGAAAACAATCGTTACATCCGTCTTTTCCGGGATGCGGCCCAGCACGGACACCCGGCCGTCCTTAAAACGGATGGCGCATTCCACGGAGCGGGATTCGGTTCTCAAGCCCACCGTCAGATCAATCCACCCCTCCGAAGTTTTCAGGTACTGATGATAAGACCGGCGGAAAGTAAAACCGGCCGCCACAATCCCGAGCAGCATTTTCACGAGCAGGGCCGTCAGGGTTTTTTGGGAATGCATGCGGTTGCGGGTGTCGGGAATCATGACAGGGTCTCCTTGGAAGATCGGTTTTTCAAAAGAATCTGTCTTTAAAGTCAACTTCTTGGGTTTTGCTCCCCGGTTGTAATGGATGACACAGAGAACGGGGCTTGTCAAGAAGAGTTGGATGGTGAGAGATGTTCGCGAAACCGCGGAGAAGATTTAAGCTCTTCCTGTGGATGATGGAAAGATTTCATGGCAGGGAACCGGGGGAAAGCGCCCCCGGTTCCACGGGTTTGATTTACTTAAGCCTTTCTTCCGACAAATGCAGGTGGTCCGTTTCGATTTCCACCAGCGCTTCAAAAATCTGCCGGATTCTCGGATGATCCGCTTCAGCGGCGGACTTCCGGTAGAAGTCGATGGCCCGGGTTTCCCGCTCGTGGGACTCCTTCAGGTTTTCCGTATTCTTCGTGTGGCAGGCGTCGCTTCCCGGGGAAACGCTTTCCAGCTTGAGGATTTTTCTCCAAATCGACGCATGCTCCGCCTCAATCTTGCCCAGCGCCTTGAACAGAATCTTTCCCTCGGGATCATCGGTTTGCTTCGCGGCGCACAGGTAAAAGGCGGAATTGCTGATTTCCACCTTGAGCGCGTGTTCGGCTTTGGCCTGATCCTTCACGCTCAGCGGCACATCAAAGTTCACAACCGCGTCTTTGGCCTCTACTATGTACTCTACGTGCGCGCCACAGAACGGGCAGTTCGCCGGAGGACTGGCGCCGATATATGCATCGCCGCAGATTGTGCATCGGTATAATTTGACCATGTGTTTTCCTTTCCACGATGATGGGCTGCCTTCACCTATGCTTTCCACAGACCGTGAAGATTACAGTATTCCCTTGCCGTGACGCTGGATGCTTCGATGGGGAAAAACGCTTCCGGCGCCTGGCCCGGCGCTAAATACTGGCGATAGGCTTTGCCGTCCGCGATGACCTCGATCCATTCGATGTAATGTTTTTCTTCCATCGGATGCGCCACGCTTCCCACTTTTACCTTGAAGCCGCCCGCCACTTTTTCAATCTCCGGAACATGCTTTTCTTTCGCCGCGTCGGTTGTGTTTTCCGTGAGCTTCTTCATGGGTTGGTTGCAGCACACCAGTTCTCCCACGCCTGCGTGAAGCACTTCTACGATATTGCCGCATACGTTGCATTTGTAAACTTCGTTTCTGACGGTCATGATAAACCTCCTCTTTTTTTAGTATGATTAATCGACTTTTTTAAACATCTTGCCTTTGGCGCCGCATACCGGACAGGTTTCCGGCGCTTCTTTTTCCGCGGTATAACCGCAGACCGGACAGATATAATAGCTGTAGGTTTCTTTTGCGCCGTCCAGATTGTCCAGCATTTGCTGATAAAGTCCGGCATGAATTTTTTCCACTTCATTCGCGAAATTAAAAGAACGCTCCGCCTCCTTGTGGCCTTCCGTCTTTGCCGCTTCGATCATTCCCGGATACATGCTTTTGAACTCGTGCGTCTCTCCGGCGATGGCTTCCTGAAGGTTTTCCTTTGTGGAACGAATGCCTTTCATCGCTTTTAAATGGGCGTGAGCGTGAATGGTTTCCGCCTCCGCGGCCGCCCGGAACAATTTTGCGGCCTGGGCAAATCCCTCCTGATCCGCCTTGGCCGCAAACGCCAGATATTTTCGGTTCGCCTGCGATTCTCCCGCAAAAGCCTCTTTCAACGCATCTTCTGTTTTCGACATGATTTTCTCCTTCATTATATTTTTCTGTGTTGCAATATTTTAATGCTGTGACTGTTTGTCAATAAATTTCCCCCTCCCTTGAGGGGAGGGGTCAGGGGAGGGTGGAGCACCGGACGGCAAGTTCTTCACCCCCACCTGGCCTCCCCCACGTGTGCCCTTCAGGGCATCGAGGGGGAGGAATGTAAATGGTGACACGCTACAGGAAATTGCAAGCGCCTATCGCGCCAGATCATACCGATCCAGATTCATGACCTTGTTCCAAGCCGCGATAAAGTCCTGCAAAAACTTTTCCTGAGCATCCGCGCAGGCATAGACTTCCGCGATCGCCCGAAGCTGCGAGTTGGACCCGAAAATCAGATCGACGCGGGTGCCGGTCCATTTGAGCTCGCCGGTCTTGCGGTCGTATCCTTCAAACACACCCGGGGCGTTCACGGAAGCCTTCCACTCGGTGCCCATGTCGAGCAGGTTGATGAAAAAGTCGCAGGTGAGCGCACCCGGACGCGAGGTGAAAACGCCGTGCGGCAAGCCGCCGAAGTTCGCGCCCAGCACGCGCAGGCCGCCGATGAGCACCGTCATCTCCGGTGCGGTGAGCGTCAGTAGCTGCGCCTTGTCCACCAGCAGCTCTTCGGGCAGCACGGTGAACCTGGCCTTCTGATAGTTGCGGAAACCATCGGCTTTCGGCTCGAGCACGCCGAATGAAGCCGCATCGGTCTGCTTCTGCGATGCGTCCATGCGGCCGGGCGAAAAGGGCACGGTTATTTTATACCCGGCATTTTTCGCCGCCTGCTCAACACCGGCGCAACCGGCCAAAATAATCAGATCGGCCAGCGATACCTTCTTGTCGCCCCCCTGCTCTTTGTTGAACGCTTTCTGAATGCGCTCAAGCGTTTTGAGTACTCTGGCCAAACGCGCAGGTTCGTTCACTTCCCAATCCTTTTGCGGCGCCAGGCGGATGCGTGCACCGTTGGCCCCGCCGCGCATATCGGAGCCGCGGAACGTGGAGGCCGACGCCCAGGCCGTGGAAACCAGTTCCGAAACGGAAAGGCCCGAAGCCAGGATTTTGCTCTTGAGGAAGGCGGCGTCCGATTTGTTGATCAGCTTATGGTTAACGGCCGGAATCGGGTCCTGCCAGATCAGCGCTTCTTTGGGCACTTCCGGACCGAGATAGCGCGAGCGCGGACCCATGTCGCGGTGCGTCAGTTTGAACCAGGCGCGGGCGAAGGCGTCGGCAAATTGTTTGGGGTTGGCCGAATAACGCCTGGCAATCGGTTCATAGATTGAGTCGTAGCGCAGCGAGAGGTCCGCCGTGGTCATCATCGGGCGACGCTTCTTGGACGGATCGTGTGCGTCCACCACCATGTCTTCTTCTTCCACATTCTTGGCCAGCCACTGATTGGCGCCGGCCGGGCTTTTGACCAGTTCCCACTCATATTTGAAGAGCACCTTCAGGTAGCCCATATCCCAGTTCGTCGGATTCGGTTTCCAGGCCCCTTCGATGCCGCTGGAAATCGTGTCGATGCCTTTGCCGCTTTTGAAGCTGCTTTTCCAGCCAAGACCCTGCTCTTCGATGGGAGCCGCTTCCGGTTCAGGTCCCACGTGGGTTGCAGGCCCTGCGCCGTGGCATTTGCCGAAGGTGTGTCCGCCGGCGACCAGCGCGACGGTTTCTTCGTCGTTCATGGCCATACGCGCAAAGGTTTCGCGCACGTCGCGGCCGGAGGCGACCGGATCGGGATTGCCGTCCGGACCTTCAGGGTTCACGTAGATCAGCCCCATCTGCACGGCGGCGAGCGGATTTTCGAGATCGCGCTCTCCCGTGTAGCGGCTCTTGGGCTTGTCGCTGGTGGCCAGCCATTCCTCTTCGCTGCCCCAGTAGATGTCTTCTTCCGGCTCCCAGACGTCCACGCGTCCGCCGGCGAATCCGAAGGTTTTAAAGCCCATCGACTCCAGCGCGCAGTTGCCGGCCAGAATCATCAGATCGGCCCAGGAGATTTTTTTGCCGTATTTTTGCTTGATCGGCCACAAAAGCCTTCTGGCCTTATCGAGGTTTACGTTGTCGGGCCAGGAGTTAAGCGGCGCCAGACGCTGAGACCCGGAGCCCGCGCCGCCCCGGCCGTCGCCCATGCGGTAGGTGCCTGCGCTGTGCCAGGCCATTCGGATGAAGAGTCCGCCGTAGTGGCCCCAGTCGGCGGGCCACCAGTCCTGGGATTCGGTCATCAGTGCGTAGAGGTCTTTCTTGACGGCTTTCAGGTCCAGTTTTTTAAATTCTTTGGCGTAGTCAAACGCTTCGCCCATCGGATTGCTTTTCTGTGTATGCTGATGAAGAATTTTGAGATTCAATTGATTCGGCCACCAGTCCCGGTTTGAGGTGCCTCTGCCGGAAATGGATTTTTTCATCGCGCCCGTCACCGGACAATTGCTTTCTTCGGCCATTTTATTTCCTCCTTTCCTGACTGATTAAATTGGAATCATTCTAAATAAGAAACGGCAAGCCCCTTCCCCTTTTTTCGAATGCCTTCTGTTTTGCCTCGTGCGAGACCGCAGGGTCGGAAAATCAGTCGGGACGCTTCAAACAATCCCGGCAATAGCCGTGAAATTCAATCCGGGTGTCGGTCACGACAAATCCCGATTTTCGGACGATATTTTTCGGCTCGAGCGGCGCGGGAATGTGATAGTCCACAACCTTTCCACATCGTTTGCAGATGAGATTCACATGATCGGAGAGATCCACGTCATATCGGTTCTCCATCCGGTCAAATTCCATTTGCCGGATCAGTCCGCTTTCGGAAAATTCCTTGAGCGTCGCATACACCGTCGACAGGCTGACTCGCCCGGCTTTTTTTCGGGCTTCATGGAAGATGAGCGTCGCGCCGGGATGTTCGTATCGATTCTCCACCAGCGCGTCGATAATCGCCAGGCGCTGCGGCGTAATCTTGAGCCCGTTGTCTTTTAACTGACCGATCAGGTCTTCTTTGGTATTGGTTCTCATATCGGAATCATTCCAGTTTGGTCAACCCTACCCTCATCCGGCGTGTCCTGTCAAGTGGTTTTTACAAATTGGAGAGACGGGTGTTGGATCGATTCCCGTCCACCGGCATACCAGCCTTCGATGCCGGTGGACAGGAACCTGATAACGTTCAGATTTTACAGACCATTTTTCTCAAACACCACAAACAGTCCGATCGTTGCCGCCCAGAAAATCGGCACGAGCACCCAGTGGGAAACGCCCAAAGCACCCGGCAGACCTATTTTGCCGAAATCCTGCCACGCCATAACGGTTTCTTGACAATAGAACGTTCGTTCTACTACATTCTAATCCTTCGGGAAGTTTTCATTCTTCCAGGGGAGAACAATATGTCATTGCCGGCGTCAGAATATCGTCCGCGG
>Ga0209604_1002972_pt1 | contig 11950 bp, 14 predicted proteins | sample AD_UKC097_MetaG_FD_184405 | JGI IMG/M metagenome (GOLD analysis project Ga0209604, IMG submission 184405) | Active sludge microbial communities of municipal wastewater-treating anaerobic digesters from USA - AD_UKC097_MetaG (SPAdes) (version 2) | ecosystem: Engineered > Bioreactor > Anaerobic >... | reverse complement strand
TCATGCACGTCCTTGAGCGTCTGCTCCGACGCCAGCGTCTCGCCCACGGCCTTCTTCGCCAGGTGGTTGAGATCCGCTTCCAGAACATCCTGGGGCGTGGCGACCATCGTCAGGCAAAGGGTGGTGTCCTCGGGCATCTGGTCGAACAGCGTGTTGATCGCATCGCCCTTGCGGGTCTCGCCGGTCAGGTGCCCCGTGCCCGGCGGCATGCGCAGGCGGTCGGTGATCAGCACGCGGTGCGGCAGGCCGTCGAAGTACCAGGTGCCATGCGCCACGTCGGAGCGCGGCTGGCCGAAGAACAGCCGCTGGCTGAAATCCCGCCCGCTCGCCAATTCGATCTCGCCGTCTTCGCCGGCCTCCGTACTTTCGGGGTAGCGCGCCAGCGCATAGAAGCGCTCCCGGTCTTCGGCCCCAGGCCCAAGCAACGTGGGACGCGGGTTGAACCAGCGCAGAAGCCAGTCGTGAACATCCGCAGCCACCATGCGCCTGGCCTGAATGCCGGCGTTCGCCAGTCCGCCGCACAGGCGGTCGCAGACGATATTGAGCATCTGCTCGGGCGTCTGGCCGCGGCGGCTGTTTTGCCCTTGGCCGGTCACGCGGCGATAGACCACCATGCGCACGCGCCGGGTCTGGCCGCGCCAGCGCAGCCGTGTGACCACCGTGTCCTCGAACAGACCGCCCGGCTTGGCCACCGCGCGCAGGTGGTGGCCGAAGAAGCGCAGGTAGAACTCGCTGAACGCCGTATCACGGGCGCGCGGCTGCACATAGTCGCGCAGGGTCTGCATGTACTGGTCGAAACTGGGCTCGTCCTGAGCGTAGAGCTGCAGCACCCAGGGGTTCTCGTCCAGTTCATCGAAACTGTCCTGCAGCGCGTTCTCCAAGGCATCGCGGGCCTGCGCGAGCCAGCCAGGTTCCCGGCCTTCGGTGCCCAGCGGCACCAGCTCGTAGAACGCCGCCACCGATTGCCCGTCCTCCAGCAACATGGCTTTTGACTGCGGCAGGAACTCCACCCAGGGCAGCAGTTCCACGAACGACGGCGCGACCTCGTACAGCGCCTGCTCGTCTGCCAGGGTCGCCGACCTGCGAGCTTGCACCGCCGTGCCGGGTTCGGGGATGCCGGCCTGACGCAGTGCCTCGACGTGGCGCTGCCAGCCGTCCGGCTGCTCGTCATCGCCAGCGCCGGACGCGTCCAGCTTCGGTGCGGCCAGCTTCGGCCAGGAGAGTTTCCAGCGCATCAGTAGTCCTCCACGCGCTCGCCTGGCATGGCGTACTGCACGCGCTGGTACAGCGGGAACACGGTCGTATAGCCCGGAATCGGCACCGGGTCGGTGCCCGCCAAATGGGGATACACGTACATGACCAGATCGGGGTTGGGCAGGCGCTGGAACTGGCGATAGACCTCGTTGCGCGCCGTGCGCGTATAGCGCATCTGCTCGACGGGCGCGGCTTGCACATCCATCTCGGTCAGCGGACGGCGAAGGCTCTGGCGCGCATCGAGCAACTGCCTACGCGCCACCTGGCCGGCGCCACCGCCGCCGTCACCGGCGTTCTGTTGCCAGATGTCCATCATCGTGCTGTCGCCGTGGGTCAGCAGCTTTTCCTTGCTGGTGGCGCAGCCGCCGAGCAGCGCGACGGCCAAGGCCAGCGCCAGGCCTTGAGCCCAGCTATTCAAGTTCGAGGGCATGGCTTTCTCCTGCGCGGTGATCGACCTTGCGGCCTTCTGGGTCGAAGTCGATGGCGAGCGGCTTGTCGAGGTGGACGGCGACCTTGGCACCGGGCTGCACATAAACGGCAGCGAAGGCCTGGCCGTAGAGCTTGTTGACCCAGCTCGACATGTCCTGAACGCCACTGGCGAGAATCCGGCCCACGGCTTCCTGGCCGCTGATGCCCACGCTGCCGATGGAGCCGTCGGCGCCGACATAGGACGCCCTGCCGCTGTCGGATTCGATCAGTGAGGCCACGCCAGCGCCAGCCGCCGTGATCAGCGCCTGGGTGCCGAGGTACTGCTGCGCATTGCTGCGCCGCTCGCCGCTGACACAGGGAATGCCGTGCGGATCGCTGATCCAGCCCAGGCCGTCGCGTTGTTGGTTGTTTTGCTGGTTGCCCTCGCGATCCTCGGGAATGGTGCGGATGGTCCCGTCATGGAACACGAAGGTGATGCTGCGCACCTGGCCGCGCACACACGAGAGCGTCCAGTCGCCCGATGCGGTGCCGGAGAACACGGCTCCGGCCACATCGGGAATGTCGATGCCGTTCGCGGTCAAATTGTCAGGCCCGACCAAGACCTTGAAGGGGTATGGGTCGTTCACCGTGCCGTCGATCGGCACGCGGCCAATCAGCGCCGTCATTGCCACCGACCCCATCAGCGTCGAGTTGGTCGGCACGGTATAGACGGGCGTCGCGCTCTTGACGCCAGCGGCGCGTGCGCCCGCGTTCGCCACGGTTTGCGCTGTGGTTTCCAGCGTGCTCTGTGCGGAACCGAAGCTGGTGGGGAAGCTTATGCCACCATTCGACCTGCCGCGCCCGTCGCTTTGTTTCGCGTCATCAGGCTCCACCCAGCGCATATCGCCGTCCATGCCAGCCTCGTCGCCGTCACGCAGGCCCAGCCCCACCGGCAAATCGGCATGGCCGCCACCACGCCCGCCGATGCTGTCCAGGCGCTGCTGCAGGTCAGCGAGCAGCCCCTCGGTCTGCTGGCGCGCGCTGGCCGCCTGCTGCTGGTCGCGGCGCAGGTTGGAGCGCTCGGATTCGAGGGCGGAACTGATGCGCTGGTCGATGGCGTTCTCGCGCTGGCGCAGTCGCTGATTCTCCTCACGCTGCGACCTGTTGTCGGACAGCGCGGTCTGAAGTTCGGTGCGCAACTGCTTCACCTGGGCAACCAGCGTCGCCACGGTGTCGCGCGGGGTGTCACCCTCGATGCCCAGCGCCTTCATTTCCTCCGGCGTAAGCCTGCCGCCGCCATCCGCGACAGACGGTGCCGACGGGCCGTCACCGGAGAACAGCCGGATGGCGACGAACAGCACCAGCAGGGCCACGGGGATCAGCAGCCACTTCAGGAGTCCGTTACTGCGCATGGCGGGCCTCCCTGTCGTGGCTGGCTGCTGCTTTTGGCTGCGGGAGATGCACGGCGGGGTCGAAGCGATGGATCGCCGGCAGCAGCGACTGCGCGAGCCCGTGCCCGCGCGTCACCAGGTACAGGACGGTGGTGTCCTCGGGGGTTCCGCGCGGGCCAAGCACCTCGTGCTGGAAGGTGGCGGTGAGAAAATCGCCTTGCAGCACGCGCGGGTCGAGGTTGATCCAGTCGTTGCTGTTGTTGGTCAGGCGCACGGCAGTGACCCACTGGTCTTCCAGACGCCACGAGGCGAGCGCGACCACGCGTGCCGGCAAGGTCGGCATCAGCGTGCCGAGGTCGAGGTCGCGGCGCAGGTTGACCCGCATGACGCCTGGCAAGGCTTCCACGGTGCGCAGCGGTGCGTAGAGGTTCTGCGCAGCAAAACGTGTCAGCACGACGGGGATTGGCGTTTCGCGCCGCGCCGTCCGGGTGCCTGCCTGATCCTGAGCACGAGCTTGGGGCGCATCGGCACCGTCAGGCTGATCGCCATAGCGCGCCGGTGCGCTGTTGCCCTCGACGATGCGCACCGGCTCCAGCTCGGCTTCGCCGTCCTTGGGCGGCTCCGCGGCAATGTCGAGCAGGATCAGCGCGCCGGTGTCGGCGTCCTGCAATTGCAGCCGCGTGGGCTCGATCGGCTCGCTGGCGCGCAGGTACACCGCGCCGCCCGCGCTCTGCACGCGCAAGCGCTCACCGACGCCTGCGGGAACGCCCACGCGGACGTTTCGGTCGATGAACACGATGCGCTCCTGGCCGACCTTCAACGGCACCGCCAGCGGCATGCGCTCCCAACGCAGGATCTCCACCGCCTGGACAGCGGGGGACACGACCACTGCGGCGGCCACGGCCAGCAGCCCCAGCAGCGCGAGTACAGGATGCTTCATGGGCTTCATGGGGAATTACCTCCTTGAGGCGCTTGTGGCGTCAGGCCACCAGGCACCGGGCGCGTCGGCTCCGGTGCGCTGATGCGCTGGGGCGTGCCCTCGTAGCAGTCGAGCACCAGGCCGAACGGGTTGCGTGCGGGATCGACGTCCACCCGCGCGACCTTTACGGGGTAGCGCACCAGGGCGCGTTTGACCTGCTCGGCGCCGTAGTACTCGTCGGCGCTGATGTCCAACGTCACCACCCAGTCGCGGTCGGAGATCACACGCACGCGCGCCGTGGGGTTGTCGCCATAGCTGCGACCGGGGATTTCGTAGATGCCGCGCACCCGCTGGCGCAGTTCGCCGGTGCTGCGGCGGTAGTCGTAGTCCGCCTTGAGGAATGCCTGGCAGGACGGGGTGAGGTACGGCGAGAGCGTATGGAGGTTGCGCGGGTAATCTTCTTCGCCATTCGTCGGCCAGCGGTTGAGGGTCTGGAACACGTAGAACGTGAACGCATAGACCGACTCGGGCGGCACTTCCCACCACTTGCGGGTACTGCCGGAGCGCAGGTCAGGCGGGACGTGGATGGTCAGATCGCGCGGTGCGCTCCACCAGCCGCCGCCCATGACCAGGGCGACGATGACCAGCGCACCCGCGCCGAGGCGCAGCGTCTTGATGTGCGCCTGCAGGTGGGTGATCTCGTTCTTGAAACGGCTCATCGCGCGCCCCCGTGCATGCCCCTGCGGATGGTCCAGAAGCCGGAGCGCGAGATCAGCACATGGCCGCCCACCCAACCGGCCATCAGCGGATGGCGCGTGGCAATGCGCCACTGCAACTGCCGGTACAGCCAGGTGTCGGGACGCCCACGCTTGAGACGGCGCAGGATGCCGCCGCCGATGAAAACGCCCAGCGCCACGCCCAGGACAACAAAGGTCGGCGCGATGGCAATGGTGCGTAACACCCAGGACAACGGCGCGCCGACCACCAGGCCGGCGGCGCCGGACAGGCCGCAGCAGATCCACAGCTCGTCGGCGGTAAGACCGCGAACGACCACCGGGTGCCTGTTGAGCCGGTGTGGAAGGAACGTGACTGTCCCATCGGCACGGACATGCTGTTGCTCGGACATGGCCCGTCCTCGCTTACAGGATGCCGGTGGCTTCGGTGAGCAGCCAGATGCCGATCACGAGCAGGACGGCGCCGATGGCGACCGTGAGACCGAACTGGCCCCAGGTCTTGCGGCCGGTGTGGATTTCCGCGTAGGTGCCGTAGGCGTGGTAGCACACGCCAATGAACATCGACGCCACCACCAGGAGGGCCACGAGCATGATGATGTCGTAGCCGTAGTTCCTGATCGTTTCCATGATGCCGCTGCCGGCGCCGCGGGTTGGGTTTTCCAACTGCGGCAGCCCTTGCGCAAACGTCAGCGCGGGCAGCGCGGCGGCACCCAGGGCGACGGCGGCGCGTTGGACAAAACGAGTAGTGAAGATGTGGTTTGGCATGGTCAATCCCTTCAGGTCAGGAGAGGAGGAAGAACGTCAGGACGAGGTACATCGCGACAAAGCGCACGACGACGCCGAGGAACTGGCGCTGGTTGAGGCGGTTCTCGGCCCACCCCACGTAGGCCGTTCGGATGGCCCAGACGCCCCAGACGAGCAGAACCGCAAACACGATGCCGACCAGAACGGTCGCCATCGCGGACGGCGCGATGCCGCTGTTGGCTTGAAATGCCGAGACCTGGGCGCCGTTCATGGTCTGCCCTGCTCAGTCGTCGGCAGCGATGGCGGGGCGGCCCGCTCGGTGCGGTACTCGCCAGCCAGTTCAAAAAGGTCGCGCGGCTGGGCGCGTGACGGTGTGAGATGGGCTTGGATGCCGGTGCGCATACGCTCTAGGTCAGCCAGCAGTCGCGGGTAATCGAAGTGGTAGCGCTCGCCCGGCTGGATGGAGGCATGCGCGGCGCCACCCGCGACGGTGCGCTTCAGCGCATCGAGCTGGCGCAGCGCAGCGACCAGCTCCTGGCGCTGTGCCGGGGATTCGGCCAACGCCATCGGGAACTGGCCCATCAGAAGGGCCGTCACGAGAAAAGTGGGCACGCCGCGATGCGCGGCGCGCAGCCAGATCGGAGCCAACATCGCGCCATTCCTGTGTGATCAGCAATGGCTTGATCGTGGCGATCAGAGGCGTATCAAGCCGCAAACAATAAGAACCTGCGGATGACCGGATTGATGGCCTAGAGATACTTCTTGAAGCTCCCTGCAGTCAGGCTCACGGCCAGTCCCAGCAAGGCCGCGCTCGGCAGCAGGATCAGCAGCGGATGTACCGAGATCGGCAAGGCCAGGTACGTGACCCAAGGCAGCACGGCCAGCGGCATCAGACTGGCTTTCGCTCGGTGGTAGATGAAGCCGGATTCGCGGCCCGCGCCGAACCGGCGAACGTCACGCCTCACCAAGCCGTCGATCAAACCAACAAACGCTGCTGTGAAGATCAGCGGCAGCGTGAGCGCCAGGACCAGCAGGCGCACGAGGAAAGTAAGCGTCGTGAAGGCTGCGGCGATCAAGTAACTCTCCGTCCAGACATAGACCTGACTGATGAAGTAGCGGAAGTTCCGCGCTTGCCCCTGGCTGGGCGCACGGGCGCGCTCGGCGGTCTGGCTCATGCGCTCCAGCAGCCCCGATCGCACGAACACCCATTCGTAGCCAGTGTCCACCAACTCATGCGCCGTGCGCCCCGGCTCCTGCACGACTACGCTGCGCGTGAAGTGGTTGGACAGGTGCCCCAGCTCGTACTGCAACATTTGCTGAGAGTGCTGCCAGCCTTGATCCTTCCAGAACAGGTGCATGCCGATGCACTCCATCAGGATAGAGAACAGCAGCGAGCCGACCAGCACCCCGAGCAGCCGGAACGGCAAGGTAATGGTGCCGACGATCAGGCCCTGGCGGCGGTTCTGCTCGCGCTGCGCAGTCGAGGCGGCATCGCTCATGGCGCGGCCTCTTCGCTGGCCGTGTCGCCCGTGCCGGTGATGGGTGTGGCGATGGCCGTCTCATCGAGCAGATCGTCCGGCAAGGCCGCGTCCTGCAAGACCGGGGAGCTGGTGAACTCCCACCACTGCGTGGCCTCGCTGTAGCTCTGGCGCATGTGCCCGGCCAGTTGCTGCAAGTCCGCCGGCATCACTTCATCCGGGTCTGGCGCCGGCAACGGCATACGCACCTTCCAAAGCTGACCGCCCTGCAGCAGCGCGAAGCACTGGCCTTTGGGCAGGCCGACGATGTGCGATGGCTCGATCATCGGCACGCTGGACATGCTGATGCGGTCCTGGGTGTTTGACGTAAAGTCTGTCGCTCCACGAATATCGGAGCTGTCGGTCGCGCCGCTGACGATGGTGGTCGTATAGACCTCGACCTTCGGCAATTGCCGGGTCAGCAATTCAGCGGTAGCCGTCTCGCGCACGCGCAGCATGAACAGGTTGTTGAAGTTGCCGATCACCTGACCGGCCTTCGCGCGGTTGCCAATGCGTGCTTCGATGTCCGAGAGCGTCTGTGTGTACGCGGTGACTTGCAGGCCAGCGCCGCCGCCCTTGTTGATCAGCGGGATGAACTCGTCGCCCATCAACTCGTTGAACTCATCGGCATGGACGTTGATCGGCACGCGCGAGCCAGCCGATGCGCCCGGCAGGCCGTCGTCGATCCCGTGCTTGTAGATGTGGCCGGCGACCGAAACCAGGTCGGAGAACATGGAATTGCCGACCGCCGCGGCGACCTCGGCGTCGGACAGCGCATCGAGGCCGACATAGACCACGGCGCGCTTCCTGATCACCTGCATCCAATCGAAGATCGGGCGTGGGTCAGCCAGGTCGGAGTAGTTCGGGGCCAGAAGCTGGGCGATCTTGCCGCTGGTGAGCTTCTCCAGCAGCGGCAGCAGCGATGCGACGATCTTGTCGAAGTAGGTCTTGTCGTAGCGCACTGCCGAGCGCAGGCCGTCGAGCACCGGGTCGTAGTTGCGCGCCTGCGAGAGGTACTGCTCCAGCGCCACCACGCGCTTTTCGCGCCCGATCATGTTGCGCGGGATGTTCTTCTCGTTGAGCTTGGCCTCGATCTGGACGATCACCTCCCAGGCCTTGGGCTCGGTCTTGGCGAAGTAGTGCTGGGCGTACTCGATGAACAGCGCGTCGATGTTGATCACATGGCGCTGGATCAGCATGTAGTCCGGGCGCTGGCCCAGTTCCACCAGGGCGCGGGCGATGATGTTGACGAAGCGCCATGCAAACTCGCGAAATGCCGCGCTGTTGCCTTCCCCGGAGAGCTGCCCTGCAACACGGGTGGCCACCTCGCTGATGCGCCCAAAGCGGCCCACGGCGTTGTAGCGCGCGGAAATGTCGGGCCAGCCCAAGTGGAAGACATAGAACTCGCCCTCGCGCCCCGCGCGCTTGGCCTCGACGTACACTCGCTTCAAAAGATCGGCGTCGCCCTTGGGGTCGATGACGATGACGACCTCGTGCTCGCCGTCGGCGTTCTTGCGCCGGATGTCCTGAGTCACGAACAACTCGGCCAACCGCGTCTTGCCCACGCGCGTGGTGCCCAGCACCAGCGAATGCCCGACGCGCTCACCCAGCGGTAGGCTGACGTCCACCTCATCGGGTTCGATGCCGTGCAGGCGCGGCAGGCCGCCCACAGGCGGCAGCGGGCGCACCGGGTTGAAAGGCACATCCCAGCCCGTGAGCGCAGGTAGCCGGGACAGCGGGAATGGCGCGAACTCCAGCCGTTCCTCCAGCCTGCGCGCCAGCCGGTAGGCCGGCGTCAGCTCGACGTAGCGGCGAAATTCCGGTCTGTATGTCTGCATCAGCCTATGGGTATGTTTCTGCTCCCACAGAAATCCGCGTCCCACGAACAGACGCTGCTGGCTGACCGGCACGTCCTTGCTGGTCATCACATAGCGCGGCAAGCGGCGAATGTTGCGTCGGTAGCGCAGGATGACGCGGGCATCGCGGTAGCGGATGGCACCGTAGATGCAGAACGCCAGCGCACTGCCGACGCCCATGGCGGGGCTCAGCGCGAGCGACCACGGGGCCACCAGGGACAGAAACGCGGCGCCTGCACACGCCGCGACGGTATAGAACTCCACCGCTGGGCGCAGCAGAACCTCAACCGGCTGTTTCCCCGACATGGCTTCATTGCTCGATGCCGGTGGCTGTGATCAGCACCGGGTAATGCCGCAGACCCAGGCGCTCGGCCAGGTCGTCACCGGCCACAGGCGCAAGGGGGACGCCGGGCACCAGGGCACGCAGCCGTGCCAGGCCCTGCATGGTCTCGACGTTAACCACCAGGCCCACCGCGCCGCGCTCGCGCAGCGAGGCCGCCTGACGACGAAGCCAGGCGTGAGAAGCCTCGTCGTCGCCGACGACCACGAAAGGCCGCAGACCCGGTGCCTCGATCACGCGCCGCGCGACGGTGCCAGGCGTGAGCTTGGCGCTGCGCACCGGCAACATCGCGGCCTCGCCCATGGGCGTGACGGGCACCGGGAGCATCGGGATGGGCGGTTGGGCCGGGGCATCGGCGCGCGGCTGAAGGTTCAGAGCCTCGTAGTACGGCAGCGCCGACGTGCCGCCACGGTCTTCGACCACAATCAGCGGCTCTCCGGCACGCGAGGCCAGCGGCAGAGCCGCCAGCAGCACGAGCAGGCCCTTCAGTGTGAGATTGGCCAGAGGGAACTTCGTCATGGGGATGTCTCCTGGTGCGCGGCGAGGGCTGCGGCGGTTGGGCGCGTACCCTGCACACGGGCAAGGTGGCGCGACACGCTGCGCCGATAGCGGGCGGCAGGTTCTCCACCCGCAGGACGGTGGTAGCGACCGATTGCCAGTAACCAGTCCTCGCCAGATGTGTGCTGCTCCTTCAGGATTTCAGCGGCGATGGCGAGGTTGCTGTATGGGTTGAGCAGGTCGCACGGGCTGGCGTAGCGCTGCTGGTGGTAGCCGAGGTTGATCTGGCCCAGGCCCGCGTCGATGCGTGTGTGCGGCGTGGAGTGCATTGCCTGCTGCAAACCGGCGCAGGCGTCGGCACGGGTGGCGAAGCGGTGCGACTGGCCGGCGACGTTGAGCGACCACGGCCACGGGACGATGCGCCCGTTGCGGCGGATGCCGCTCTCCTGCAAGGCCACCGCGTAGAGCACCGTCGAGGGAATGCCCGCGCGCTGGGCCGCAAGTTGATAGGCCGGTGGCGGAATCTCTTGGGCATGGGCGGCGCAGGCGCACAGGCCCGCCGCGAGCACCAGTGCGCGCAAGCACTGCGAAACGGAGGTGGCCGCTACGGCTGGCGCTGCCATTGACCGTTCACCTCGCGCACGACTGCTGGAAGGTCTCCGGGCAAGCTCAGCGACAGCCACCGCCCGCCATCATGGTTGAGCGTGATGCCACCGCTGCGCACGCGCGCCGGATCGACGTTCGCACGCTTGGCCCAGTCGCGGATGCGCGTGTCGTCTTGGCGGCTGCCGACCATGTACAGGTCGAACTCGGTGCCGGAGGATTGCAGGCGCTGCACAAGCTGTCCGCAGGCCGCGCAGCCGTCCTTGACGAATACTGCCGTGCGGCCTGAACCGCGCAAGGGGTTGGCGCTTGTGGCGGCGCCGGGCTTGTCGTCAGGCAGGTTCACCCGCTGCATGCCGGGATTCAGGCGCTGCCAGGCCTCGTCGTAGGCACGTTGGTAGGCGAGCAGCTTCTCGACGCGGCGCGCTTCGACCTGCACCTGCAGCTCGGCGTAGCGGTGCCGTTCCTCGTCGGTGCGCGCCTCGATGCCCAGGGCGGACAGCGGGTCCAGGTTGGGCGAGTAGATGCCCAGCGGCCCGTCCATCAGTTCGCGGTAGCGCGCCCACTCCTGCGGTTGCAGGCCCCATTCGCTTGTCACCCGGTCGTCCAGGGCGTGGGCGATCAGCGAGCGCTCCTGACTGTGCGCATTGCCGGCGGGAGCCGTGGCCGGCTGCTGCGCCCCGGCGGGCAACTGGGCAGACGCGAGCAGAAGCGCGGAAAGGATGATGGCTGGCTTCATGTCGTGTCCTCAGCTCAAGGGATCGCCACGCGACGGGTCTGGTCGCCGGTCTGGAACACGGCGGTGCTGCCCTCGACCGCCTGCAAGCGCCACGAGCCGATCGCATCGCCTGGAAGCAGCACCTGAAGCTGGTCGGGCGTGAAGTCCCCGCTGCTCGGCGCGACGGACAGGCTGCGCTGGCCGGCGCGAAGTTCGGCGCCGACAATGCGGAACGGCAGTGGCGGCGGCTCGGGCTTGGCGGTGACGGGTTGGCTCGGGGAGCGCCGCTGGGCTGGCGTTGTGGCACGCGGGGTGGTCTGGCGTGCCCTGATCTGCTCGACCTCCTTGCGCAGCGCCAGAACGTCGTCGGCAGTGGCATGACCGCCCATCGTCTGCTCGATTTGGGCGATGCGTGCCTCCAGCGCTTGGCGGGTGTCCTGCAGGCCTGCGGCGGTGGCGGCTGCGGGCTGCTGCTGCATGGTCGCGGCCAGCCCGGCTACCTGGGCTTCGAGGCGTTGCAGCCGGGTGTCGAGCCGCTGCTGGTCGGCCTGATCGTTTATCGCCTGGTGGCCCCGAAGTGCGAAGACACTGAGGCCAATCAGCCAAAGCCACAGCAGGCTCTGCACCACCACGGTGAAGGTCGGGCGCCGGAGAGACTGCGTGGGGTTCATGGCTGGCCTCCCGAAATGGAAGGAGGCAGCGGGAACGTCTGCGCCGCTTCGGCGGCGGGCAGCCCGGGAACCGGCTCGGTGCCTGCATCGCGACCGGGCTGCTCGAAGCAGACCTGCCGTGTCCGGTCATCTGCGTGCACTTCCCAGGCCGGGCCGGCCAGGGTGAGCAGCGCATCGCGCAAGGTCATGGGGCCGAGATGTAGATGCGCCGCTGGCAGCGGCAGCGCGTACAGCGCGGTCACCGCGTGCGCGGTCTCGCAAAGCTGGTAGCCGCTGCGCTTGAGTACATGCCGCAGC
>Ga0209604_1002971_pt1 | contig 11958 bp, 4 predicted proteins | sample AD_UKC097_MetaG_FD_184405 | JGI IMG/M metagenome (GOLD analysis project Ga0209604, IMG submission 184405) | Active sludge microbial communities of municipal wastewater-treating anaerobic digesters from USA - AD_UKC097_MetaG (SPAdes) (version 2) | ecosystem: Engineered > Bioreactor > Anaerobic >... | reverse complement strand
GTAACAACAATCTTCGCTACACAGGAATCAGCTGGAGTTGGGCTACAGTAAGCGGTCAAAGCAGATTAACCGTATCTTTCGATGGTCTCCAGATTTACAGGACTACGTGTGGTTCGATAACCAAAACCGACGTCCAGTTCTCAGTTACCGATAGTGATACTTCGGCCACTGAAACTGTGGATGTTGGAATTTCTTTTGCTGGAGGTATGGCGAATAGCTGGAGAAATGCCACGATTGTTAGTGTTACTAATCCGTAGTTTTTGTTCGTGCAATTTGCTTAACAGCGGGGATCTTGATCCCCGCTGTTTTTCTGTGATAGCATTTTTTCTATAACAAAACCGCGCCACTGCCCAACTCGTCTAATACCATATTGTTCTAATTAAGCTCTGTTCGGTGCAACAGAACATACAGAAGGAGCATCTTTTATGAAGAGAACCACATTGATTTAGGCGACGTTCTTTCTTTCGCTTTTCTTGATTGCCGGTTGTTTTCCTGTAAGGGCTATCAAACTTAACATCCAGACGGGCGCTCTGGAGATCATAGTAGGTGAGACAAAGAACATAGCTCTCACTGTTGATCCGGTAGATTCGACCGCATCATTCACAGCGGCAGATGACTCAATAGCGACCGTTACCCCTCTTGGAGTCGTTACAGGTATTGGTGTTGGAAGCACCACGGTAGCCGTTGAAGCGACCAAGAATGGCTACAAAAAGGCACAGGGAGCAGTTACTATAACCGTAGTCCCCGTACCGGAATACACTGTTACCTTCGAAGTAAGTGATCAGGAAGGACCCGTGAATGGGGCGGATGTGGCTTTCAACTCGGAAACGAAGTTGACCGACGAGAATGGACAGGCCGTTTTCTCCGGTGTTTTGAGAGGGAACAAGCCGTACACTGTAAGCAAAACCGGTTGTGAAAACTACACGGGAAACGTTAATATCGATAGCGATAAAACAGTCGATGTTACTCTCTCTAGAAAGCTGTACACACTGGATATCGACGTCACGGGAGAGGGGACAGTCACAAAGAATCCGGATAAACTGGAATACACTCACGGAGAAGAAGTCCAGCTGACAGCCTTACCAGATGAAGGCTGGAGCTTCGCAAACTGGACTGGTGATCTCTCCGGCTCAGACAATCCGAAGATTGTAGTGATGGATCAGAACAGGTCAGTAACGGCTACTTTCACCAGAAACCAGCACACTGTTAATCTGGTTGCCGCGCCTCAAGAGGGCGGAACGGTCACCGGCGGTGGCTCATATTTCTTTGGTGTTGAAGCGACCGTCACCGCGCAGGCAAGCGACTGCTACCTCTTTACCGGCTGGTATGAAGACGAATTGCTGGTCAGCGAGAGCGCAGAGTACAGTTTCACAGTTGATGGTGATAGAGAACTTGAAGCAAAATTCGCGAAAGCCGTTATCTCTAAGGAATTCGTCTTTATTCTCGAGAATTTCTTCCTTGGCTGCAAATATGAAGTGGCTCTTGAACTCAATCCGCAAATCACAAAAGTGAGATTCATCTATCCCGACATCGACTCGGAAGAGCAAACACCTATTCCCGAAGAAGCCTTCCCCGATGAAGAGGGTAAGATTGAAATCACGGCTTTCTGGACGAATAAGGATGCAACGGCAGTCGTTATTCTCTGCTATGTCGGAGATGAACTCGTATCGCAATGCCTTGCCGAACTCTCCAAATAGCTAAGCAATCCAGACATATAGCAAGAAAAGAGCACAAGTAACGTGTACTCTTTCTCTACTATTGACTCGATTCATTCGAAAGTAATTCCCGCGTACTGTATGCTCGCTCCGGTATCTCCCGGGTCTTCGAAAGCGCCGACGATTGACTTATAAAGGGCACCGCCTCCATAAAGGTTCTTCCCGGTCCCGGTATATAGCAGCGGGCTCACCGAGTTGAAACAACTCTCACCCATAAAACCGTAGGCCCCTGTGGGCTTCTTGAGAAGAAGCGCGATCCTGAAATCGGTCATGAAATCGCCGAAAGACTTTGATGGAGATATGTACTTCTTCACCACATTTTCGACCGCCCTGTAGTCATTCGCAGTATCGAGAAGTATCTCTTTAAATATCGAATTGCCGATTTCCATCTGTGTTCTTATGTACTGCAAGAATAAGTAGTTTAGTGAGTAATCGGCCAGAGTCTGTTCCCATCTAATGAGCGATTTCCCGTCGCGTATAGCTGTTGAACTGTTGAAGAAGCTTATCCTTCCCGTCTGCACTCCCTCGTATATATGTTCCGCCGCCATAGAAAGCCCTTCATTGAGCCAGACTTTCATCGAAGAGCCACTTTCAACGAACACATTTCTGTTATGGTTGACCATATGCTGGAACTCGTGGACAATCGTAGAGTATGATCTCGTGACGTCGACTGGTGACCCTCTTGGATACTCCATCAATGGGTATGTGTCGATATAGAAGATCTCCATCTCATTCGAGTATGGATTGATGTCATTTCGAGGATACAGATCCTTCGACCAGAAATACCCCGCGTAGTAACCTCCGGAACCGGTGAATCCATCGACTATATCGAAACACAGGATCGCGATCTTCCCATCGCCGTTGACATCTGAAGGAGAGTAGAAGTTCTCTACTACCAGAGAGTACATAACGCTGTCGAATTCGGCTGCAATTTGCTGAGCTCTGGAGGCATTTATTGTCGTCGTGTTCTCTGCCCAGACCAAAGCCCTGTCGCCAATTGCCTGTAAGGTAGCAGTGATCTGATAGTCTCTTTGTGTAACAAAATTGAAGACCCAGAACTGTCTGGTGTCACCAATGGCGGAAAGTTCGTAATCGGGTCGAATATCCAGATGGTTCAGATCGCCGGGATCAAAGTCCAGAAGCGGATTCATCCTGTACGACTCTATTTCGAGCCCGCTGACGTTATCGATGGAGAGATCAGCGAAGCTCGGAAGAGTTCCCGTGTATTGGGTAGTGTTCTCGCTTGTGCTTTCGTTGGATACCAGAAGTCTGTTCCCGCTGTAAACAGGTCCGTCCAAATCGACTTCATCATCTGAAGCGACATTTAGAACAACATTGACCGTTTTGTCTGAATCGACAACCACACTACCCGAGAAGGTATTGTAACCAGTCTTGCTGACTGAATAGGTCTTTTCACCGGCGAGAACACTGCTGAAAGTTGCACAACCACAGCTTGCGGTGTTTTTTGTCTGGCCATTAAATAATACCGTTGCGCCTTGCAGAGGCGATCCCTCAACATCTTTAACACTGAAAGTAATATCGAACGGCAAAGGATCAAACGTAGCGGTGACAGTACCGTTGCCTTCAACGGTTACGGTTACAGGATTATCTGAACCGGAAACATAGCCGCTCCAGCAGTTGAAACTCCAGCCCGTTGATGGGATTGCCGTCAACTGAACTGTCTCGCCGTGAGTGTAAATCGATTTGTCGGGATTCTTCGAGACCGAACCCTGCCCGGCCGTGTTCGTCGAAAGCGTGTAAGTCTTTTTCTCCAAAACTACATTCACGCTCTTGTCTGAATCCACATTAACGTTGCCAGTTACGTTCTCGTATCCAGTCTTGCTTACCGTGTATGATCTGTTCCCTGTCGCGACTTCCGTAAAGACAGCCCGGCCCTGGGAGTCGGTCTGAAGTGACTCTCCGTCAAAACTGACATTTGCGGCCTGAAGAGGTCTCGATACGTCACTTACGTTAAAAGTTACTGTGTAAGTCGCGACCGGGAGCAGCGAGAAGCTCGCCTGTATTGAATGATTTGTTGTCACATTATTGAATGTATAAGAGCTCACCTTTCCGACAGAAACGTTATCGACCTTCACGTCAGATATTTCGTAGCCGCTATTCGGTGATATTGAGAATGCCTGGTTCGAACCGTGAGTCACGTTCACATTCCCCAAAGGAGTTATATTCCCTCCAGCCCCCGCCGCCGAAGTGATCGTGTAGGTCTTCAGCCTGAAGTTGGCAGCTAGCGTTCTGTTAGAAGTAGCTGTGAACGAATAAGTGGTATCCGCGCTCACCTGCACCCCGTTCTCCGTCCAGTTGACAAATTCGTAGCCTTCGTTTGGAGTGACCAAAAGGTTTACAGTGTCTCCATGAGTGTAGTTCCCTCCGCCGCTCACACTTCCAGCGGCCGGAGGATTTGCCGAAACGGCTATTGTGTACTTCTTTATTGTGAAGGTCGCCGTTACTGTCTTATTTGAGTCCATTGTTATGTTTGCCGGATTGGCAGTACCACTAAGGTCTTCGCTCCAGCCGGTAAAATTCCAGCCCGTTGATGGGATTGCCGTGAGCTGAACTGTCTCGCCGTGAGTGTATTCCTCTCTGTCTGGATCTCTTACCACTGAACCTTGACCGATCACAGTTGTGGCGAGAGTGTAAGTCTTTTTCTCCAAAAAGACGTTCACGTTCTTGTCTGCATCAACATTAACCCTTCCCGTAGAGTTCTCGTATCCAGTCTTGCTCACGGTATATGCTTTAGTTCCTGCGGTTACACAGGCAAAGAAAGCCTTGCCGAGAGCATCGGTTTCTCTGGCTTCTCCGTTGAAGACAATGCTGGCTCCAAAAACCGATCCTTCTTCGTCGATCACATTGAACGTCAAGTCAAATTCTGCAAGGTTTTCTTTTGACAGTTGCGCTTCACAGATAGAGACAGTGTTTTCGCCGGCATAGCAGACTATCAAAATCGATGTTGCAGCAGGATTGGTTAAAAACGCAGACAGATAAACCTCTCCGTTTTCATCGGGAAACGCCTCGCCGGGAACGGGTGGAACTCCGCTATCTTCGGGATACCTGAATTCCACTCTAGTTATTTTGTTATTCACGAGAAGGTTAACCTCATATTGACTGCCAAAAATGAAGATATCGGCGACAAATCTGAAGTCTTTCATAAGAATACCCATCTCAAATCTAGCTTCGAGCCTTCTCTCGTCGGTGACCTGGAATCTATACTCGGAAGTTTCGCTTACCAGCAATCCATCTTCGTACCAGCCTGAAAACATATAGCAGTCATTCGCTTCAGCTACGAGAACTGCTTCTTCTCCATGACCATAAGAGCCGCCTCCCGTTACCAGCCCTCCCTCAAGAGGCTCGGCGATTGCCTCTACGAAGTATCTCTTCTCACTGAACCCCGCGATTACATTCTTATCGCTATCCAATAATAAGTCAATCGTGTCTTCTGAACCTTCATAGTCTCCGCTCCAGCAGTTGAAATTCCAGCCAGTTGACGGAACTGCCGTGAGCTTAACAACTTCGCCGTGAGTATATTTCTCTCTGTCTGGATCTCTTACCACTGAACCTTGACCGATCACAGTTGTGGCGAGAGTGTAAGTCTTTTTCTCCAAAAAGACGTTCACGTTCTTGTCTGCATCAACATTAACCCTTCCCGTAGAGCTCTCGTATCCGTCCTTCCTCACGGTATATGGTTTCTCCCCAGCGGTAACATCTGCAAAAACGGCGCCGCCATTAGAGTCGGTCTGTCTAACTTCTCCGTCAAGTTCGACAGATGCTATCTCGATTGGCCCATCTTGATCCGCTACCGTGAAAGCGATAGTATAAGCCTCTTCAGAAAAGCTCGCGAGGAGAGCAAAGTTTGTATTCATAAGTATTAGCAGTTCGCTGCTTGAGCTTTCGACATCGCCACTCCATCCAACGAAGGCCTTACCCTCTTCCGGAATCGCCGTAAGCGTCACTTCAGTCCCTTCTTCGTAAAGCTCGCAATCGGGATTAACACTCACATGGCCTCCGGCGTTCCAGTTAACAGTCAATGAGTATAAGTTCTTGCCGCTAAGGACACTGACCAAATCATCTCTCCCAAATGCTTTCGCAAAATGCGGGAGTCCGAGAGTGTCAAGAGTGCCCTCCGTAAGAGGCATGTCGTCATATGGATACTTATCGAAATCGTATATCCTTACAAAGCCCGGTATATCTACTACTATGTATGCCCCAAAGCCCTCGTCTATGGCGTCCAGAAGGTCTGACTTCTCCCAGAGTGTCAATCCTGCAAGACACGGAACAGAGTAGAATACTAGATCGGGATCATCGAAAAGGTACAATCCCGTTCTGACACCAAGCGCCGCTTCCCTGAATTGAGAAACGGTTTTCTCAAGTACAACGGTCTTCTTTAGAAGCTCCACGCCCCAGGAGTCTCTAACAACAAGTGTTACTTCCTCTGTCCCGATGTTCGCGAAGAATCTTGATTCGGCCTTGCCTCCGTTAAGTGTTACGGAAGGCATACCGTTGTCGAACTCGACAACCGCCGCATCCTTTACTCCCTTTACATCGACGCTGAATACGTATTCGCTTATCCCGAAGAATGGAACTTCTTCCCGAATAAGTGTGAATTCAGCGTCAATTGAAAGTTCTCCGCCAAGTTTGAAACATGCAGAAAGGAAGATCATTAGCAGGGCAGTCAACAATATGATCAGTAGAAGCTTTCTCTCTCCAATATGTGGTTTTTTCATAGCGAACCTCCCCGGGAACAGAAATCATTCAGCAATCTATAGACTTAATCGATATGTAAATTATACTATGCTTGGGTTGAGATTCACAGTTAACTTCTCTTGATAATCCCCTACTTCTTATTTACAGGTACCAGATTCTCTATTTACAAACTGAAAATTCGAAAGTTCATTTCAAAGGTTTTTCACGGCGTGATATAATACATTCATAAACCAAGAGCTACAGGGGGTCTTGCAGATGATTATTCGACTTTCGAGAGCGGCCGTTGTTTTATTTGGTATCATCTTTCTAGTGTTTTTCATTTCGGGTTGTAGCAACCCGGTACCGGAGATCTCAGTACCTGATCAGACAGTGGCCGAAGGTGAGGAGCTCTCCTTTGACCTTTCAAAATTCACAAAGCTGGATGGCAAAGATGATCTTTCATACTCATTGAGTAGCGGTGTCGGCAAGGTCAGCGGAACGATATATACCTACAAACCGTCTTTCACAGATGCAGGCGATAAGAAAATCACTGTCGTTGCCAGAACTACCAAAGGTAAAGAAGCGTCGGCCACATTCACTGTGAAAGTTACTGACGTAAACAGACCTCCTGAAGTTTCTTCGATTGAGCCTATGGAAGTTAGCAAAGAAGGAGAATTGAGAATCGACTTGTCCAAGGTAGCGTCAGACGAGGATGGCGATATTATCACCTTCGAGATCTCTGGCAGTTCTTATACTCTGGAGAATAATTATCTAATTCTACGTGGCAGAGATTTGAAGTATGGTACTAATACCATAACTATTACCGCAAGAGATTCCAAAGGGGCAACGGCTTCAACAGAACTGTCCGTTGTAATACCGGTGGTATCTTCAAGCGCAACCGGCAAGACCTTAGTTGTAGATAATGAAGGTGAGTTTAAAACAATACAAAAGGCTGTAGATTCGGCTAAGGCCGGTGATACAGTATTTATTATGCCAGGCACTTACGAAGAGAATATAACTATATCAAAAGCGATAACACTTGTCGGATCATCAAAGGATGAAGTTCTTATACTTGGTCTAGAGGCCAATTCGGCAGCTATATATATCCGGAGTACATCTGAAATTGCAATCAAAAGCATGACTATCAAACACTCAGGTCCGGCGATCCAGATATCTCGAAGTACAGTGGAGATTGATGACTGTGTGATAATGGGAGGCAGGTTCGGAATATCTTTCAGCGGAACTTCTGCCAATGTTCTCAAAGTCAGCCGATCCTCATTCTCCGCTTTCGAAAGTCTGACTAATGACAAAAAGCTCAGTGAGCGTCTGACAGGTATGTACATTTACGGAAGCGGTCAGATCGTGGTTGAGAACTGTCTTTTCTTCAGGAACGGAACAGGTGTTTATGTGTCAAATGAAATCGCTTTTTCCATAACAGACTGCGTCTTTGATAGCAACACAATAGCACTGTCGATAACGGGTACTTCGAGGGGAACCGTTGATAGAAACAGAATAACCGGCAATATTGACAATGGAGTACTCCTCAGGAGCACTTCCGCTGTTGAATTCAAAGAAAATCTTATCTATGGGAACGCACGTCATGGTTTCGATCTTTATCTCAGGAGCTGTACCGATTGTGGCTGTGGCGGTACTGTCTTCAATGGAACTGTTCTGGGTTCCGGAAACGTTTTTGACGATGTGAACGCCATCTGTCCCAGAGACTTCAGTTGGCCCGACGACTTCTATACACTGGACGATCAGATATCCAAGAAGCACTAAAACAAGCGGAACACTATAATAAACACTCAGAACCGGCCGGATCTATGGGCCGGTTCTTCTATACTCCTCAGCATTTCTAGAGAGAAAGAGACTGAAAAAGGACAATTCTCTGTTTTTGGATAACGAATTGTTAGTTCGCCCACGGAGCATTCTTCCTCGCGAAAAGCCCATCATTGCAAACGACAGTGCAATAAAACCATATTGATTACAGCAAACGTACGAATCAATCGATTAAGTATAACGAACTCTTTATAACTGCTTTTGGCAGTCATAACCATATAGGTTTTTTCCGCTATTTTAACTTAGATAGGATTTCGATTTTCCAATGCTAACAGTATCTACACATCCATCCTGCAGTAAGCCGTATCGATTCGCAAATCCAGAGAAAGGCAGACGGAGTTAAACAAAAACAATCTATCTGCAACCCATAGTTTACTTCTTTTGCTCTATCATTCGTATGATTTTTGATTTATTTGAAGTAGAATATGTTTAAAGGTCATTCGTTATTGAACTGGGAAGAGAGGTCAGAAGAATGTCGAAGATTGGAATAGGTTTTGCAATAGCAATATTTGTCTTAGCGACAAGCAGTTGCCTTTTTTCACCGCAATTAAGCGGCACCCCTGAAGAAGGCAATATCTCTCTGGAACCCCAGATTCTACCACTTGACGCATTTGGAGTGAGAAGAGCAGAGATAGTGGTTGAAGGAACGAATGTGGGAGTCTTCTCTTTTTGGATTGAAAATGATTCTCTTAACCTCAGTTTTGAGAGTCTTGATGGGTGGATGTTCAGCAGAATAGCTTTCGAAACTGAAGAAGCGCTTGGGGAGTTTGAACTTGACGAGAGTGGCAAGCTAGATATAGCATCCTTTTCTACAAACGTGTCTTTCGAGAATGTTGTCGATTCCGTTTCTTATGAAGTTGATCTAGGTTTTCTCGGTGGTTTCTCAACGAGTTTCTTCTCCGCACTATATCTGGAGATGAGAAATGCTGACGGTATTGAGGTATCAACTATTCCGACTGTGTATCTTGGCACCATATTCAGGGACTCGGGTCAGCTTGATTTGAATGCCATCCTGACAGGTGGTCTTTACGTCGAACACCGGAATGGTTCAGTCTATTGTGATCTGCTTCTTGTAAATGAAGGCAACATTGTAGCTTCACTTGTTACTGTAGAGCTTCTGTTTGAGATCGAAGAAGAGGGAACCTGGTTTGAGTTTGAGAAAGTGAAATTGGTTTCCTTTGAAGACGAACTGAATATTGCACCGGGGACTTCGCTGAATATAAGTAATGAGATACCTGTAAAAGGTAGAACAAGAGTCACAGCTGATATTCACTCGATAAACAGTGATAGCATTCGACTGGTTTGTATATTTGAAGGTGATTTCTGAGCATACGTTTGTGTTTGATTTATGGTATTATAAATACTGAAATTCCATTGTTCTTCTTATAATGATTACTTCGGCACTTTTTATTTCTTCTTGAGATATTTCGGGGTGGCCTGGCACATAGTTGCATATCAATCGACTGGATAAGGATTTTTTGCACCCATTGAGGTGGAGGTGGTGTTATGAAAAGAAGCTTAATTATTGTAGTAGCGATTCTTATACTCTTAGTTCTGGCAGGTTGTATCAGACCTCAGGAACAGGAAGAGTTGTTAATTGAAGAGTTTTCAGAAAACGAAATACAGTTCGAACTTGTTTCGGTAAGCGGGCTTAAGTCTTCTTACAAAATAGTAGTAAAGACTATTCATGTTGGCAATGTGTATGCGTGGGAAGAGAACAACTCGTTGTTTCTTCGTTTTGAGTCCATAGATGGATGGATGTTCACTGAAACGAGAGCGGCGACCTCGCTTTCTATATCAGGATTTCCAAAGAATGAAAGTAACCTTATAGATCCATCGCTGTTTCCCGGGATGACCCACAGTCCTATGGTTTCGACATATACCATGGAGCTCCCATTGGGTAAACTCAATGATGGACAGGAAGTTTTCTTCGGCACTTATTTCAAATTGAGACATCTTCAGAAACGGCTCCGGGCTGAATACGGCATATGTATAAACTCTTTCATATATCACGACGATACTCCAGTGATAGATAAGAAACCAAAGCTCGAGGGCGATATAGATGATCCGCTTGTCAGAGGTTTTACCTACGATTGGGAAATCGAGAAGAGTGTCGATCCCGAATCTGTGGAGTTGAAACTCGGAGAATCGGCGACTATAACCTATACTATCAATGCGACCAGAACTCCAGTAGATGGATCTTTTTCGCTTTTCGGGGCAGTTAACCTCAACAGCACCGGCGAATTGCCAGCTTCAAGCATTGAGATCAGCGTAATGCTTCAGTATCTTCTTGGAGATGAATATACAGATCTGGAAGGATTCACCGCGATAAATGTCGATACTTCGGCGACTCCCACTTTGAACCCGGGAGAATCCAGTTCATATAAGTATGATTTCGGCTTCGATCCAAAGGAAAGCGTTGATGAGTACAGGATTCGAGCTTCGGTTACAGCGGACGATATCTTCCCCTTCACTCTGGATGCGACCTTTACATTGAGTGGACTTGCAGAATCAACCGACGCCACCGCAACGATAGCTGACCAGTTGATGGACATAGAAAGCGTAATACCCGGTGGGTTTAGTGCAGCATATGTACCACTGACAACTGGAAACTGGGTTTTGGAGCAACCAGGAGATGGAGTTCAGACCTTCTCGCTAGTCTATGAGGTTCTCCTTACTAACGAAAAGATAGAAGATCCACAACAGGATTTCTACATACTCGATAACACGGCAACACTGACCGAATATGACAGCAAGACCGAGCACTCAGACGATGCACGGGTGATAATAACCGTTCCGCAAGAATCAGAAGATATTCTCGAACTTACGGTAGAAGTAAGTGGAGAATTCGGCTGGGAAGAGACTGTGAGATACGGCTGGGAGATAGACAAGAGTGTCGATCCTTCCTCAGCAGAGCTTTCAATAGGTGAAGAGGAAGACTTCGAATACACATTGACCGCCACCAGATCAGTTGAAGAGACAACGGCCCTGGCCACAATCACCGGCAAGGCAACAGTCGAGAATACGGGCTCTCTCAAAGCGGAAGGTGTATCGCTTGTCATAACTCTCCAGTACTATGATGGAGAATGGAAAGACCTCCAGAGCAAGGGACCGTTTGCTCTTGGAGATATGGAAGTTGGAGACAGCGAAGAAGAAGATTACGAATTCAACTTCGATCCGACAGGCAAGAGCAAGTTCAGGGTCCTGGCCACAGCGACCAGCGGTTCATACTCTGCCGATGACGATAAGGAGTTCGTACCCGGTACTCCAGAAGAGAAATATATAAACCCGAGTGCAGATGTGGAAGATGTGTTCACTAACTTCTCAGATTTCAAGGATTATGGATTCTCAGTTGATCCAGACGAAGAAGATAGAAGCTGGGACGACATAATAAACCACACTGATTGGGTACAGGCAGATTCCAATACCTGGAAGACCAGTTATACAATAACTGTGAAAAACGAGGAAGCCGAAGAGGATCTCGAAGGCTATTATCTGTACAACACCGTCACCATATACAAGAGCGGTACGGATGAAGAATACGACAGTGACGATGAAGAGATAAAGATAATAGTCACCGAACTCGAACTTACGGTAGAAGTAAGTGGAGAATTCGGCTGGGAAGAGACTGTGAGATACGGCTGGGAGATAGACAAGAGTGTCGATCCTTCCTCAGCAGAGCTTTCAATAGGTGAAGAGGAAGACTTCG
>Ga0209604_1002962_pt1 | contig 11976 bp, 12 predicted proteins | sample AD_UKC097_MetaG_FD_184405 | JGI IMG/M metagenome (GOLD analysis project Ga0209604, IMG submission 184405) | Active sludge microbial communities of municipal wastewater-treating anaerobic digesters from USA - AD_UKC097_MetaG (SPAdes) (version 2) | ecosystem: Engineered > Bioreactor > Anaerobic >... | reverse complement strand
AGTTGCAGAGAGATTGACTGCATTTTTTCAAAAAATACGTGGGGATACTCACGATTTTACAGCAGCTACGGATAAATATCGATTAGTTTGTTTGAATACTTGAAAACGCTCCAAAGGGCAGGGCCAATAAGGCCTCTGACAAGTTGGTAATCATGCTATATGAATCATTAGCCTCTGTCAAGAGTTTTTCTTGGAACCCACGATACCCCTCCCTTCAGTAAATTTCATTTCATGATGCAACAGGGGACCTCGAAATAGCACCGGAAGTCTTGCCCAAAAAACAGGAAGTCCCTGTATCCCGTTTTTTCTTTATCTTCATTTGCATTATGGCATACCTTTATCTACTTTTCCTGATCCCGAAACATCTGTTCCACTCGCCGGTATTCAATTTTACCTGTGGCGCTTCGTTTGATGGCCTGCACAACTTTTATTCGTCTCGGCACAGCATACGGATCAAGCTTTTCCATCATCATTTTGCGAAGCTCGACTTCGGACAGATCGCCGGCTATGAGCGCCACAACAATATTGTCGCGACCTGTTTCAGTCGGAAGCGCCATGACCACCACATCCCGCACACAAGGTAATGTCTTGATTTTATTCTGAATATCAAGAAGATCCACCCGCTTGCCAGCAATTTTGACAATGCCGTCTGAACGACCTAGCAGCACAAACCGGTTGTTATCTTCGGGACAGACTTCATCTCCGGTAATACAAAAGCCGTCAGCGTCTCTTTCCATTTCGCAAGAGGTAAAATCGGATTTAACGGCCAGTCGACTGCCGGATAAACGCCATTGAACCGAATCCGCTGGTTGCCAGCTCTCTTTCTTTTCTGTAACACTGCGGAAGGCAATCCCACCCGTTTCAGTGGAGCCGTAAATTTCACTGATACCGATACCCGTTTTCTCCAGGAAATGAGAAGCGTCTGACCGATCTAAAAAGCCGGCGGATGAAAAAGCCTTTTTCAGTGAAAAAACGGACAAGTCCTCAACATGCAAAGACCGGTAATGAATCGGGATACTCACCAGCACGGTGGCTTGGTGCCGATTAATCGTGGAAATAATTTCCTGGGGAAAAGTGTAAATTTCCGGCAGGACTCTCGCGCGGGCTACAAAAGGCAGCAGAATGGAAAATAGCAGTCCGTAAATATGATAAGGCGGAACAGTGGAAAGAAATACATCTTGCGACTTTATATTGAATTTTGTGCAAAGATACAAGGCCTCGCTAAGCAGATTGCGCGGCGTTTTGGACCACACTCTGGGTTTACCCGTTGATCCGCCCGTGAAAAGTCTCAAAAAAGGCTGATCGGGATCACGAATGTCTCCAGAATTCAAGTAGCGCAAATCTCCGGCATGCGGATTGATTATTTCCACACCGGGCACGTCTTCAGGATGGTCGGCAATTGCGATGTCAAAACCAGCCGCATCACGCAACTCCATCAGAGCAGGAATTGAATAAGCATACGGAAGAATCAGATTGCAGGCGCCGTGAAGGGAAGCGATAATGGAAGCTGCAAGCACCGCTTTGTTTTCCGTGCAAAGACAAACTGATTTTTCCATTCCACCGTTTCCCAGTGTCTGTTTTAAACCGGCAGCCAGCTCAAAAATGTCTTCATAAGTATACCCTGAATATGTAAACTCTTTCTTATAAACCGTTTTTGAGGGAACCAGAATTTTTTTGCAGGCGGCAACAAAGGGATCTTTTTTTTCCGGGGTCATCAGAAGTACTACTCAATATTTTTTATAAACTTATAAAAAAACAATCGAAAAATCAATACTGGTTTTGCTTAAGAGACGGAATAACCATCTTCCACTATAAATTATTGAATAATATAGCCTTTGTCATCTTGATCCTTCTTATCCATGATCATGATGATCATTTTGGGTTAGTGAGGTCCCATCCGCCTCGGCCCCCCTGCGCTGTGTCATGGGCAAATCCTTCTTTTTCGTTGACAGAGCGTTGACCTTCCCCTATAAGCGGTCGACAAAACATCTGGTCCGGTAAGGAGACAGTTCATGAAAAAAACGATTGTTTCAATAATCCTTTTGGTGATTTGCTCTCTTGGTCTTTGCAGTTGCGGCAAAGAGGATTCTTCCCAAATCAAAGTCGGCGTCATTGCTGAACTGACGGGCGATATACCCGCTGTCGGCGCATCCTGTAAAAATGCGGCGGAAATGGCCGCCGCCGAAATCAACGACGCAGGCGGCATTCTATTGGGTGATAAGAAATATAAAGTTAAACTGATCATCGAGGACAATGCAGGAAAAGCTGATCAGTCGGTCTCGGCGGCTCAGAAGTTGATCACACAAAACAAGGTCCTCGCCATCATCGGTCCAAACGCCAGCCGTTACGCTCTGCCCGCAGCAGAAATTGCCGAATCCAGTAAAGTCGTGCTGATCACCCCCTGGTCAACCGCTCCCAAAACAACGCTGGATTCTAAGACAGGGGCTCCTAAAAAATTTGTTTTCCGCTCCTGCTTTATCGATCCCTTCCAGGGCGGCGTTCTGGCCAAATTTACCCTGAATCATTTGAATCTGAAAAAAGCAGCCGTGCTTTATGACGTTGCTTCCGAATACAACAAGGGCATTGCCGAGATTTTCAGAGACGTTTACGAAAAAAACGGCGGCAAAGTGGTCTCTTTTGAAACCTACACCACCAATGACAAGGATTTTTCCTCGCAGCTCACCAAAATTAAAAAGGCCGGGCCGGAAATCATTTTTCTGCCCAACTACTACAGCGAAATCCCTCTGCAAATCCAGCAGGCCAAACGATTGGGCATCACCGTGCCGTTCATCGGCGCCGACGCCTGGGGAAGCTCCGATCTGGTCAAGCTCTGCGGCGCCGATTGCAATGATTACTATTTCAGCACCCATTACGCCGCCGACGCGGCGACAGATGTCACCAAGAAATTCATCGCCAACTATAAAGCCAAATACGGTACGACACCGGATGACGTTGCCGCTTTGACGTATGACTCTTTCGGATTGCTTTGGAAAGCCATCAAAACCGCCGGAAAGAACAACCGTCAGGCAGTGCGTGACACCCTTGCCAAAATTCCGCAGCATGAAGGTGTGACGGGCAATATGCAGTTTCAGGAAGGCTCAGGCGACCCGGTGAAAAGTGCGGTCATTTTAAAAATTAGGGATGGCAAATTTACGTGGTTTGCCAACGCCAAACCCTAAACATTTATGGCCTATTTTTTTCAGCAAGCACTCAATGCCCTACAGTTGGGCAGCATCTACGCCCTGATTGCCCTGGGCTATACAATGGTTTACGGCATTCTGACCATGATCAATTTTGCCCATGGCGACTTGTTCATGGTTGGCGCATTCTTCTGCTTCCTTCTGGCCGTATATTTGAACCTATCCTTTATTCCGACGCTTTTATTGTCCATGCTGGGCGTGGCCTTTCTGGGCGTCATCATTGAAAGGATGGCCTACAAGCCCTTGCGCAACGCCCCGCGGGTCTCCGCCATCATCACGGCCCTGGGCGTCGGTCTCTTTCTGGAAAACTTTACACTGGCTTTGTCTCCCTACCCCAAACACATCCCGGCGCTTTTGACCAACACCACTTGGACCGTCGGCTCGCTTTCCATCTCGTCTCTGCAAGTCATTGTCATCCTCCTTTCTCTCATTCTGATGCTGATTCTGGACTTTGTCGTCCAGCATACCAAGGCCGGCATGGCCATGCGCGCCATATCCTGGGACAAGACCATTGTTCCGCTGATGGGCGTGCCGGTCAATAAAATCATCTCGCTGACCTTTGCCATCGGTACGGGCCTGGGAGGCGCAGCCGGAATGATGTATGGACTCGCTTATCCGGTCATTGATCCGTATATGGGCATCATGGTCGGCTGGAAAGCCTTTATTTCCGCGGTTGTCGGCGGCATCGGCAACATCCGCGGCGCTATGATCGGCGGCTTTATCCTGGGCGGTGTGGAAATTCTGGTGGCCGCGTTTTTCCCCTCCACTTATCGCGACTTTGTGGCTTTCACCCTGCTTTTGATTCTTCTCATTTTCCGGCCTTACGGCATCCTGGGAAAACCCCAGCCGCAAAAGGTATAATCATGGCAACTGTTCTTTCCATTTATCAGGCACTGCTGAAACGCTGGCACACGCTGACCGGACACACCTTTTTCTGGCCTAGTTTCATGATCGCGGGGCTTTCGTTTTGCGTCGCCATCAACATCTACGATTTTCTGGATTTATACCTTCAACTGATTTTAATTTATGTCGGTATCAACATTATTCTCACCGTCAGCCTGAATCTGATCAACGGCTATATGGGCGAATTTTCCGTCGGCCATGCCGGCTTCATGGCCGTGGGCGCTTATCTCGCCTCGCTCCTCACGGTGCACGTTTTCCCCGTCGGAGCATCCGACTTCCTTTTTCCGTTGGCGATTCTGGCAGGCGGTTTGGGCGCAGGACTGATCGGATTTCTTGTAGCCATCCCTTCCTTCAAAACGCGCGGCGATTATCTCGCCATCGTCACGCTGGCCTTTTGCATGATTGTGAAATCCGTGCTGGAAAATATCGATGCTGTCGGCGGACCGCGCGGATTGTTAGGTATGGAAAAGCTCACTACGCTGCCCTGGGTTTTTTTCTGGGCGGCCCTTTCCGTTTGGGTCATCCGTAACCTGGTTTATTCGAATTTCGGACGCGGTGTTTTGTCTATCCGCGAGGATGAAATCGCGAGCGACCTGATGAGTGTCAATACGCGCCAGGTAAAAATGATTGCGTTCGTCGTTTCGTCTTTTTTCGCAGGCATTGCCGGGGGCCTGTTTGCACACGCCCTGCAGTTCATCAACCCACGCATGTTCGACATAATCAAGTCCACCGATATTCTGATTATGGTTTACTTAGGCGGTATCGCTTCTATCTCCGGATCGATCGTCGGTGCTGTAATCTACACCATCCTGCTGGAAATCCTGCGCCCGCTGGGTGTCTGGCGAATGGTTTTTATGCCGCTTATGCTGGTTCTTCTGATGATTTACCGCCCGCACGGCATTCTGGGTTTAAAAGAAGTCCGGCTGTTTGAGCCGCTTCGCGACCTGATTACGGAAAAACGCTGGCGTCAGAAGAAAAAGGAGGCTCCGGATGCCGCTCCTTGAAATCATCAACCTCACACACCGCTTTGCCGGCCTTTGCGCAGTATCCGATTTTAGCTTTACCGTAAAACCGCAGGAGCTGATCGGCATCATCGGCCCCAACGGCGCGGGCAAAACCACCGTCTTCAACTTAATCACCGGCGTCTATCGCGCAAGCGAAGGCAGCATCAAACTTAGCGGCCGGGAACTGGTCGGCCTGACCCCACACCAGATTACTTCCTTAGGCATTGCCCGGACGTTTCAAAACATCCGCCTCTTTCGTGAACTCTCCGTTCTGGACAACATCCGCATTGCGCATTACGGCCAGATTGCCTACACACCCATCGAAGCACTTTTGCATATCGGTCGATTCCGCACTGAGGAAAACCGTATCACCACCCAGTCGCTCGACCTACTGTCGATTTTCAATCTTGATGACGCATCAGGCGAAAAGGCTAAGAATCTGCCATACGGTTTACAGCGTCGCCTGGAAATGGCCCGGGCTTTGGCCACAAAACCCAAACTGCTCTTGCTCGATGAACCGGCCGCCGGCATGAATCCCAATGAAATCCTGCAACTGATGGATTTGATTCACTGGATTCGTAAAACATTTTCTGTCACCATTATTCTAATCGAACATCAGATGCGCCTCGTGATGGGAATCTGTGAACGCCTCGTTGTATTGGATTTCGGCGCGAACATTGCCGCCGGGCTACCGGCTGAAATCCAAACCAATCCCAAAGTAATGGAAGCTTATCTGGGCGAGGAGGTTACATCATGATTCTCTCCAAATGTCTGCTGTCCGTCATCGATCTTCAGGTCTCTTACGACAACATTAAGGCCGTGGACCATCTCTCGTTCGACGTCGCACATGGAGAAATCGTTACTCTCATCGGTGCCAACGGCGCGGGCAAATCATCCATTCTGAGAGCCATCTCCGGCCTGATTCCTTTTTCCGGAACCATCACGTATACAGGACAAAATTTGAAGAACCGAACCACCGATCAAATTGTCGCCGCAGGTATCGCTCATGTCCCGGAAGGTCGAGGGATTTTTGGCAACCTCACCGTCAGGGAAAATCTGCTACTGGCTACATGGCAACGTAAAGATAAGGCAAAGATCCGAGATGATCTCCTGCACGTCTATGACCTGTTTCCCCGCCTCAAAGAAAGAAGCAGACAGCAAGGCGGCATGCTTTCCGGCGGCGAGCAGCAAATGCTGGCTGTGGGGCGCGCACTCATGACGGATGCACAGATGCTCCTGCTGGATGAACCTTCCATGGGCCTCTCGCCCGTTTTGGTACGGGATATTTTCAAGATCATCCAGGACATCAACGCTGCTGGAAAAACCCTCCTGCTGGTTGAACAAAACGCCAACATGTCCTTGCATATCGCCTCGCGGGGATACGTTTTGGAAAACGGGCACATCGTGCTTTCCGGAACAGGCAAAGAGCTGACGGGAAATCCCCGAGTCCGAGAAGCGTACCTTGGAGGTTAAGGCTTCGTATTTACATATGATGATTGATTATCATTCCTCGCATCTGCATCGAAGATGCATAAACTAACCAGGAGGGCCTGCTATGAAAAGATCGATCTACACCCATTTGTTCCTGATACTTATGCTGTTAAGTATCGTAAGGGGAGTACCCGCTTTTGCCGAAAGTTTCGGCAACGGAAAATCCATTGACGCCGTCGTGCTCTGGGATAACGGAAAAGCCTATTTCTTCAAGGCTAACCAGTATATCCGCTACGATATCAAGGCCGACAGAATGGATCCCGGTTATCCCAAACCGATTAATAAAGAAACCTGGCCCGGCATCCCTTGGAATGAAATCGACGCTGCCGTAAACTGGGACAACGGAAAAGCCTATTTCTTCAAGGCTAACCAGTATATCCGCTATGATATCAGCGCCGACAGAATAGATCCCGGTTATCCCCAGCCGATCAACAACGAAACGTGGCCCGGCATCCCCTGGAACGAAATCGACGCCGTCGTAAACTGGGGAAACGGAAAAGCTTTCTTCTTTAAGGGGCCCCAGTATATCCGTTACGACATCAGAACCGACAGAGCTGACCCTGGTTATCCCAAACCGATCAACAACAAAACCTGGCCCGGCATCCCCTGGATGGACGGAATCGATACCGCCGTGAACTGGGGCAACGGAAAAGCCTATTTCTTCACAGGTAACGCATATATTCGTTACGATATCGGAGCAGACAGAACTGATTCTGGTTATCCCAAACCAATCAACAATGAAAACTGGCCCGGCTTACCCGAAATCATGCACTGATCGTTTTCAGACTGCCCCGTTATCTCCGTTCGGCACTTTTTGAGAACTGACCGGAGGGATAAGACGCCCTTTTTTCATGACCGTCATCCCCGCAATCGTGAGGCATTGGAATTATTGCGACATTCCATGGGCCGATGTATAGAAACATGGCCTTGGGAATCGTCTTTGTTGCAGGGCAACTTTTATTTTTACCGGCGGTAATGGCGGAAAAACAATCGAAAGGCAAGCAATGCTTTGCTGGCGCCCGAAAAGCCTTTTGTGCCTAAAAAACCGAAATAGACACCGATCAGAAGACGCGAGAACAAGCCGAACAAGCACGAATACAAAACCTGACCATGGAACAGCAGCCGTCAGCTCCCGCGGTCGGCAAAATCCTGAGGGAGGAACCTTTGTGGCTCATCCAAGCGGAACCGTCCTGGATACCAAGACTAATTTGAGGTGAGTCAACCGGGACAATGGGTCCAAAACTGACTATTTTGACACCAAGCGCTATTGCGGCAATTAATGTAGAAGGAGGAGGTACGCGGACGGGCGGGCGCTATCGCAGACGCAATTAGCCCATCTGAATGATACCGGCAAGATCCGCCAAAACTCAAGCGGAAGCGACATCTACCACTTGAACGATTTTATCGATATTTCCGCGTTCTGTGTCTGGGCTTCCGGTTATCGCACTCGCATATTTGTAAAGCGGGAAGACGAGCATTTCAATTATGATGGAACTTGGCATGATGACATCAAAAATTTTTTTTACATTGTCAATCATGACAAAAACACGAGTCCCTTTGTTGACAGTCAGATGAAAGAATGTTAAACCGCGTCACGTTACAATGGGAATAAAGAAACGGACGCCCCTGTAGCTCAGTAGGATAGAGCAACGGATTCCTAATCCGTGTGCCGCGTGTTCGACTCACGCCAGGGGCACCAATAAAAACAAGGACTTAAGTGGTATCGCTTAAATCCTTTTTTCTTGCCTTGTTCATTCTCTCCCCATTCTCTCCCCACTTTTTATTTTCTCCCCATTAAATCGGGTGCGGTCGGCGGTCGTGAAGTGGTCTTTCACATTGCAGGAAGGAAGGTCTTTCCTTGCCATGCGTCGGATATGGCGCGTCAGAATGCCGTAGGTCGAACGAGCAGCCGCAGGTCAATGGTATCCACTGCATGAAATAAAAAAGCCGCCCGGTATGGATGACGGCGGTGGTGGGGTGCCGCCGTCGGTTTTTATGGGTAGGTGTGCCAAATATTTTCCCCCTCCAAAACAGGTTAATTGTCGGCCTGCTGCTCCCGCTGAAGCTGTTCGATTTGAGCAATGAGAATATTCAGATTGGTTACGTTTTGAACAGGTGCGGTCTCTCCGGTCAACTTCGCGGCCAAATCCAACCCTCTAACACAGACACCCAAGTCAGCCGCCTCTATAACGTCCTTCAAACGCTGAACCCTTCGCCGCCTGCCAATGCCTTCCTGTGCCAGAAGGTCAGCAAGGGCCGTGTTCACATCAGGATCATGTTGAAGGCGTTGGCCGATGGCTTTCGCTGATTCCCGACTGGTGACGTCGAAACTTTCCAATGCCGCCTGTGTGTTCGTCTTGCCCTGTGCCCTTGCAAGGACAAACCGTTTTTGCTTATCCGTAAGCTGCGCGAATGATTCCGGCGGTGCGCTCTTCTGAAGGCGTTTTATCTTCTTGCAGATCGCCGCACAGGACACACCAAAATATTTCGCCATCTCTGTTTGGGTTTTGCCTTCGGAAAGCATTTGCTGGAGAATATTATCGTCAATCTTTTTCATCTTTCAGTTTCCTCGCTTGTGTTGGTTAAAAAGTTAAAATCAATCTCCCTAAATTTGTTTTAACCGTTCATAAAATTCATTTAGAGCCTGCTGCGCGCTGGTGCTGCCGCCTCTGTCCGGATGCCATTTGAAAGCCAACGTCCTGAAGATTCTCTGAACCTGCCTTGCATCAATACCTGCGCCAGATGCGCCGGATGCGCCGCAAGACTCAAAAAACTCTGCTCGTGCTTCTCTATTCTTCAGTTCTCGATAAACGGCGTCGCGGAGTTCGCCGTATAATTCAGCGTTATGCCAAAGCCACTGGAGATAACCTGTTTCTATGTCTCCAATGTAACAGCCGCGATACTTCCCGAAAGGCATTTCCATCTTACTGCTCCTGATAGTCGAAAAGCCTGTCCACTTTGATGTAACCGGATTGCAGCAGTCCTTGGATTTCGTTGTCTGGAACTGTTAGGAAGTCCATCGGATTGATAACCACTGCCTCACCGTTATACTGTCGCTGGAAATTGGCTTTTGACATAAAAAGCTCTTTCGCCTGTCCACATGCAAAGTCATAGAACCAATCGCCAGAAGGCAGATGCTTTTTCAGCCTGTTGTCGGCCATCTGCTTTTCCACCAGTGGTGGAATATTGTGATCCAATTGCAGAACATCTTTTTCAGCCTGTTGTTCTGTGGAGCATTTTTCCGGTTGCGCATTAACCGGTGCGCTGTTGCCTGTGTTCGTCTTTATTAGCCAGAGGAGTGCCATTTTCGTTTCCTTTTAAAAATATCTATGACCGTTGTTTAAATTTGACGTTACAAGTGTTACAGCAACATAAGCTTTTGTTTTTATTCATTGTTCTTGTCCATGCTTTCCGTTACAAAGCCGTTACAGAACCCTCCATTTCCGTTACAACCTGTTTCTTGTAACGGATTTTGTAACGCCTTGTAACATGTGGCTTGCTGCTGTTTTGTCTATAATATCAGATAATTAACTATCCGTAACACTTGTAACGCCATTTTTGATATACGCTCTATGTATTTTTACGCATCGGTGAATCTGGTTGTTAATTCTGACGAGAACCGTATTTTCGTCATGGTTGCCAGGAATTAGGATTTTGGCCGTTTTTAAAAGTTTGTACGTGGTATTCTTCCTAAACGGATAATGGCTGCCTTCGCGCCGGCAATAGCTCAACAATTCATGCCAAAGCGATGTTGGATGCAGATAAACAAAGTCCTCGTCATAGTGTCCGATGAGATTGCCGCCGCCGATACTGAACTGGCCGGTTTTCATTGCGTCCAGCCTGGCACTGCCGTTCATCAGCATAGCATCAATAATTTCTAGGAAACGTCTTGTCGGATCTTCTTCAGCAAGTCGTTTGCTTTGTTTTTCAGATATTGAGTCAAAAATTGTTTGAGCTTCTTCTAGGAAAGATTCAGACTGCGCCTGCGTAAAGATGTTCTTATTCATCAACCACTGGCAAACAAGATTTAGAGTGAAAAGAAGGAAGGCCGTCTGCTCTGGCAACTTCTTATGCTGGCCTTCTCTGGTGGCCATTGTGCGCAATTCTCTGAACCTTGCCGGAAATTCGGCCTGAATGTCAGCCATGTGTTCTTTTGTCCAAAGAATGTAACTGCACATTGCATGAGGCAACAAATCTGCTTGATTCTGGATGGCTGTCAACTTATCTCTGTCAATATCGCCAGGTTCAATCTCAACAATAAACGTTCGCGCCTGCGTGGAAGGCAAAGTAGGAAGCTCTTCGCCGGTAATCTGGAGAAAACCTCTTGGCTCGTAACGGCCTTTATCACTGGCATCAGAATTTAAGCGGCCTCGCGCTGTGCGGTTGCTGTAACTACGGATAAGCCGTTGCGCTAAACTTTCCTTTGATTGTGCATCTTTCTTCTGGCTCGACGGATGAAAGTCATCAAGAACAGTCAAAACATCTTTAAGAACAAAACCTTTCCGCTCGACGCTGTTGGCCGTATCATCAAAATTGTTCAGATTGGCAATGCTGTTGAACTTTCCGAAATGGCTTAACTGAAGCAAGGAAAGCGTTGTCTTGAATGTGCCTGTTTGGCCGTAAATGTAACTGACGAAATTCGGTTGCGGATTTAACAGCGTTGTAAGTGGCGAAAGATACGTTATTGCAAAAAGCGGAATCGTGATTTCTTTTTTGCCGATGTTCAGAAAGCTCAACGATGCTTTGATGGCTTCCTGTTCATTCTCCGGATATAGCGGCAGTTCATACCTAGCGTTTTCTCTGGAAAGCCTAACATTAATGCATTCCTTGCCGATTGCGCCGGATGCGGAAAGATAAAACCAATCTGCGCCATCATTGCGCCATCCGGTATGAGCAAAGCAAACCGTCTTTACGATTTTATCTTTACTCATGGTTTGAATTTGATGGCGAAGGTAATCCTTGTTGCTTGGTCCAGGCTCAAGAATTGCGCCGCTTCCAAAGGAATGAATCCAGTTCATTTTCTCGAACTGTGCCGCCGGAACATCGATAGCCGGAAATCGCCGGTTTCCGGATGCGCCGATGATTTTATAAACGTGCTTAACTTCCGCTCCGTCATCTTCCTGAACCTCTTCAATTATTCTCGCGGAAAAGTTTGCCAATGGAGCATGAACTCTGCCATCCTTTGTTTGTTTCCATCGTCCGGTTGCGTTGTCGTCGGTTATGTAATACATGCCGCTATCGGAGATTTGCGAATCCACTTCTTCTTCAGGCAGTTTGTAAAAATCTTCTATTGAGTTGTTCTCTAAAAAGTCGTCCAGTCCGATTTTCGTTTTCATTTCCGTTTTGTCTCCAAATTTACTATGAATACTCGCGCGCCT
>Ga0209604_1002959_pt1 | contig 11990 bp, 9 predicted proteins | sample AD_UKC097_MetaG_FD_184405 | JGI IMG/M metagenome (GOLD analysis project Ga0209604, IMG submission 184405) | Active sludge microbial communities of municipal wastewater-treating anaerobic digesters from USA - AD_UKC097_MetaG (SPAdes) (version 2) | ecosystem: Engineered > Bioreactor > Anaerobic >... | reverse complement strand
AGCTCTGGCCGATGCGATTATCCGAATGCTTGATGATCCGGATTTGCGCTTTAGATTGGCACGGAACGGACGTGAAAGGGTAGTGGCGCGATTTGACTGGGAGATAATTGCACAGAAATATGCGGGAGTTTATCGGGATTGCATAAAAGCTTAAAGGAATAGATAACTTATTGAATTAGGATGTTTAAAGAAAAGGCTGAAGCGGATAAGTCGCTGACAATGTCTTCATGTTACCTGTCACCTGTTCTTCACTCCTTTTCAGCGCACCGTAAGTTGCTGCTAAAGCTCAATTAAATTTGCCCGTCGTCTAAGAATATTGCCAAGATATTTGGCAATGGTTAAAAATCATTTAATACTCACACATGAAAAAAAGGTGTCTGGTTGACGACATATTAAGAGATTTGAACGAAAAAATGGTTTTCATCGGCGGCGCCAGGCAGGTTGGAAAGACCAGCCTGGCAAAGCTCATTTATTAAACCGGCAATTCTGCTGTAATCGTGTGTCACATACTGAATTTCGCGGCCTTAAAATACGCCAACGTGTTCTCTTCTGAACTTACCGGCTGATTCGACCAGGTTGCTCATCAAGATACGATGAGCTATCAGCTTGCTATATTGTAGTTAAGGATTGAGGCAAAGAAAAAGCAAGTTTATCCTTCCGAAGGAAATTGTTTATTCCGGTCAAAACAAGAAGGGAGGATATGGTAATGAAGAAAGCAAAGACGGGGAAAATAAAATTTGTAAAAGAAGACACTTTAATCTTAGCAGTAGATATAGGCATGGAGATGAATCACGGATATTGCACCACACCAGATGGAAGGGACATCAAACCTTTCAAGTTTGAAAATACCAGGGAGGGGATGGATAAACTCTGGTGCACGGTTTTGGAGAACAAGGCCAGATTCAAGTGTAGCGAAATAATTGTCGGATACGAATCAACCGGTCCCTACGGAGAACCCTTTCTGCATTATCTGGTAAAAAAAGACGTGAAGATCGTCCAGGTCAACCCCATGCATACAAAGCGGGTAAAAGAGATCAGTGACAATTCTCCTTTAAAAACGGATGACAAGGATCCCCGGGTGATAGCGGATATTATCAAATTGGGGCGCGCCTTGAGCGTGGTCATCCCGGAGGGAGATGCTGCATATTTAAGACGATTGAATAACTTGCGGGAAAGACATATCAAAGAGCGGACCGCCCTTTTGAACCAACTACAGCAATTAGTTTTTCTATTATTTCCCGAGTTCAAAAAAGTGTTTAAAAACATTCAATGCATGACCCCTCTCTACATTCTCAAGACGTATCCAACTCCTGGAGAGATAAGTGTTTTAGACAAGGACACTCTGGGCGAAGAAATGCGGAAGAAAAGCATGGGGAAATTTCGGGAGCAGCACGCGGAAACACTGATCAAGTTTGCGAAAAATACTGTCGGCATCCAGGAAGGCGTTTTGGGCATTTCCATGGACATCAAGCATATTCTCGTCCAATTAGAGCTACTCGATACCCAGATTGCGGAGATCGAAAGCGAAATGGAAGTCACTCTCGGGAGGATACCCTATAGTTCAAAGTTGCTCTCGATCAAAGGTTTTGGATTGGTGTCCGTAGCCGGCATCATCGGAGAAGTCGGAGATTTCAAGCAATTCCGGACACGTGGAGAAATTATGAAGCTTGCCGGTCTGGACCTCTACGAGATCAGCTCCGGCAAATGGAAAGGGCAGCGGAGGATCTCCAAAAGGGGAAGAAGCCTTATCCGGAAAATCCTCTATTATGTGGCGATCCAGACGATCAGAGAGCATGGGATCATGCATGATTATTACGCACGATTGACGGATGGGGGCATGAAAAGGATGAAGGCTCTTGTGGCGGTTTCCAGGAAGCTTTTGGGAATCATCTATGCAATCGTTAGGGATGACAGTGAATATGTAACCCATTTTGAATCAACGAAAAGGCAGGTGAAAAAAATGGCTGCTTAAGGTATGATTTGCACAGGCGGGGAGATTATCGTTTTCTTCCATTGAGGCGCTGTTGCGACCTCCCCTTTCAGAATACATAACTCCCCGCCACATCTTAACCTCAATTAAGCAAGGTAAAAGCGTTTCATACGACTTTCTAATCATAAGGGTTGGGTAAGATGTGATCCAAAAGACGGGGGACAACCGCCTGTACAAATACCTTCAACAAAAAACTTATTAAACTGCTTGGTTAAACTGTAAAGCGGATGTTATCCACAGCTCTCTCGCCGCCATGCTCAAGCAAGGCCGCGGCGAGAGAGCTGTGGATAACATCCTTACGACAGGACGGTCTTTCTGATGCTTATTTTTGGCTGACACATTTATAAAATATCTTGACTGGAATAAATAAGGAAGGAATCTTAAACCAGATGAACCATATTCTGATATGAACTGCTTGCAATCATTCAGTAGTCAATATTAAGATCTGCGCAGGACTTCATTGGTTCATGTTCAAGAAAATAAAATTTCCTTGACTTATAGACGACCGGTCTATTATAGTACTGGCAAGTTTAAAAGCAAGGGAGAAGCATCATGGACAGTTACGAACGATTAAGAGAAATTCTGGATGCACATCCGTCAACAGCGCCCAAAGCCAAATCAATTGATGAGATACTGCGCATCCTTTTTACACCGGAGGAAGCGGCTGTTGCCGTCCATATGAGTTTTAAAAACAAAAGCTCGTCCGGCATAGCGCAGGCAGCCGGGGTTCCGGATGACAAAGCAAAACAATATCTGGAAGCCATGGCCGACAAAGGCGTTGTTCATGCCAAAAATAAAGACGGCGAAACCTTCTATGCGTTGCTGCCGCTGATTCCCGGCGTGTTTGAGTTTCCCTTTATGAAGGGCGGCGGAACTCCCATGCACAAACGTCTGGGTAAGCTTTGGGAAGAGTATCATCATGAAGCGTTTGGGAGTTCCTTTGCCGGTAATCCGACGCCGCTGATGAGGGTTGTCGCTGTGGAGAAGTCGATTGCGGCGCAAGACCGCGTTCATCCCTACGATGAAGTTAAAAATTTCATCAACGATGCAAATTATATCGCCGTAACTCACTGCGCGTGCAGAGTCAGCGTGGGCAAATGTGACAGGCCCAAAGAAGTGTGCCTCATTTTCGGAGAGACAGCTGAATTTCTGGTGACAAGAGGATTTGCCCGCCATATCAGCAAGGAAGAAGGAATGAAGGTCCTCGATTCAGCAGAGCAGGCGGGGCTGGTTCATACCAGCAATAACAGCGCCGACCGCGCCGGCCTGATCTGTAACTGTTGTCCCTGCTGTTGCACGGTTTTGCGGGGAAGAACACAGTTGAAGCATGCTCACGCCTTTGAACCCAGCCGTTTTGAAGCGCACGTTAAAAGTGAAGATTGCATCGGTTGTGCTGTTTGTGCGGATGAGCGCTGTCCGATGAAGGCAATTGAAATGAAAGAGAATGTTGCCGTCGTCCATCCGGAGGAATGCATCGGCTGCGGCCTGTGTGTAACGGGATGTCCGGTAGATGCTATTGCATTACGGGAAAGAGAGCAACCATCCGCTATTCCGAAAACGATCAAGGAAATGGGGGTTCAGGTCCTTCAGGAAAAAGGAAGGCTTGAAGCTTTTTTGAAGGTCATGCAAAGTTGATGTGTCTGCTGATCAGGAGCATTCATCATGGCGCGAACCAATACCCGGGAAGAGATTATCCGCAAGGGCGCTGAACTTATTCACGCACAGGGCTTCAATGCTACCGGTCTTCAGCAGATTCTTCAGGCGGCGGGCATTCCCAAAGGGTCATTTTATTTTTATTTCAAAAGCAAGGAAGATTTCGGCCTGGCGGTTGTTGATTATTTCAACGCGATCATCAACGAAATCTTCAAACACTATTTGACGGATACGAAGACGGCCCCTCTGAAGCGGCTGGAAAAATTATTTACTTTTTTTGAAGCCTCCTTTCAAAAAAGCAATCAGGCTCTGGGCTGTCCGATCGGCAATCTTTCACTGGAGCTTGCCGACACGAATGAACGGTTGCGCGCGCATCTGGCCGGTGTTATCGAAACGCTGATCGCGCAAATAGCATCATGCCTTCAGGAAGCTAAAAGCGACAAATCCATTCCGGCTGATCTGAATACAATGGATACCGCACATTTCATTTTCCATGGATTTGAAGGGGCCGTCCTGCACATGAAGGTTGTAAAAAGCATTGAACCTTTTCAGTCATTCCGAAACAGCATATTCGGATATTTAAAATTTTTAAGGCCGGAAGAAGAAAGATGATCGGGACTCTACCGGTGTTTTACAAAAATCAAAAGCGCGATGGTTGCGATATGATCAACAAACCACGTCCTGAAACTGCACGTGTAAGGACGAAGCTTTCAGGCCCGGCTTTTCCGCCGGAGAAAAGGAGTTGTTATGGGAACCATGCATAAAACCGGTTGTGTTCTTTGCCCGCAGAACTGCGGCCTGGAAGTTGAAGTGGAAAACAACCGGATTATCAAAGTCAAAGCCGATAAATCCAACAACAAAAGCCAGGGCTATATCTGTAACAAGGGTATGAATATCGCCTATCACCAGCATAACGCCGACCGTCTGAAATATCCTCTGAAACGGGTCGGAGGAAAATTTGAACGGATTTCCTGGGATCAAGCCATTGATGAGATTGCCGCAAAGATGATGGACATTGTCGGTACGTACGGTCCCAAATCCTTTGCCTACATGGGCGGGGGTGGACAGGGCTGCCATTTTGAGGCAGCCTTCGGCGTGAATTTGATGCGCGGCCTGGGTTCCCGCTACCACTACAACGCCGTAACGCAGGAATTTTCTGGCATGTTCTGGACCTTCGGCAGGATGTTCGGCCGTCAGCCGGTTTACCCGGAAATCGATTCGCATGAAACCGACTATCTTCTGGCGTTCGGCTGGAACGGCATGCAGAGCCATCAGATACCACAGGCACCGAAACAACTTCTGCGAATTGCCAAAGACCCGAACAAAATGCTGGTCGTCATTGATCCGCGCCTTTCCGAGACAGCAAAGATCGCCAATGTGCATCTGCGAGTCCGTCCCGGAACGGACACACTGCTCATGCGGGCCATGATCTCCATCATTCTGCGGGAAGGATGGGAAAACAAAAACTACATCGCCAATCAGACCTCCGGCCTTGATGACATTAAAAACCTGTTTTTAAATTTCGACGCTCGCGCAGCCATTAAAACCTGCAACCTGGACTTCGATCAGGTGAAGGATATCTGCCAACAGTTTGCCACCAGAAAATCCTGCCTGCGCTACGATCTGGGCCTTTTGATGAATCGCCATAGCGCAGTTTCTTCATACCTGTCCGGTGTGCTTCTTACTTTGTGCGGCCGGATTGGCGTCCGCGGCGGCAATGTATTTCACGGCGTGCTGATGCCACTGGGAACCCACTCCGATGAACGCGATCCCAAGGCCATGCGTACGGTTGCCACGGATTTTCCTCCCATCATGGGTTATTATCCGCCCAACGCCATGCCCGAAGAAATACTGTCCGATCATCCGGAACGTCTTCGCGCGGTCTATGTCTCCGGGGCAAATCCCCTACGTTCCTACGCGGACACAACGGCCTACGAGAAAGCCTTTAACCGGCTGGATTTGCTGGTGACGGCGGAAATGGCCATGACGGAAACGGCGGCCCTTTCTCATTATGTACTGCCTTCCCGTTCCGGATATGAATCCTGGGACGGCACTTTCTTCCCCATGACCTATCCGGGCATTCATTTCCAAATGCGGCGTCCCATCATCGAACCGGACGGAGAACAGCTGGAGCTAGGCGAAATCCATCTGCGGCTGGCCGATAAACTGGGACTGATTCCGCCAATCCCGGACCGCCTTTATCAGGCGGCCGGTGAAAGTCGTGCCGCCTTTGGTCAGGCCCTGATGGAATACGCCATGACGGAACCCAAGGCCATGAAGGCTATGCCATTTGTTGTCGGAAAAACACTCGGTAAAGCAATGGGCTCCGTCCATCTGGCAGCTCTGTGGGGACTACTGCAGGTTACTCCCCAATCCTTCCAGAAAAGCGCTGCCAGAGTAGGATTTGCACCGGGGGCGTCGCTGGGTGAGGAAATCTTCCAGAAAATTATGGATCATCCCGAAGGCATCTGGGTGGGTCAGGTCGATGCCGAAAATAACCTTGCGGAAATCAAAACCGAGGATAAAAAAATCAATCTATTCATTCCGGAATTGCTCGATGAGCTCAAAAGTATTGACGCGCCGCAAGAAGAAGCCGCGCTGGTTTTGCCTTCCGAATATCCGCTTTTGCTCATGGCTGGGCGGCATATGTCCATGAACGCGAATACGCTCATGCGCGATCCGTCCTGGCATAAAGGCAAGCGCGCCTGCACACTGGCCATGCATCCGGATGACGCTGCATTCCTGAACTTAAAGGACGGACAGCAAGTCCGTGTCACAACACAAGCAGGCAGAGAGGAAATTGAATTGGAAGTTACGGATACGGCTCACAGAGGGCACGTCGTGTTCCCTCATGGTTTCGGCCTTGTTTACAACGGCATCAAATACGGTGCCAACGTGAACCGTTTGACCAAGAACACGCACCGGGATCAGTTCGGAACACCTCTGCACCGCTATGTTCCCTGCCGGGTAGAGGCAGTTTAAGAGAATTTCCGTTTTTCCGGTTGATAAAGATAGAAAAAAAATAAAATTGACAGAAAGGCAAGGCAACCGAAAATCAGAAAAGCTGGTGCGTAGGAACCGGTTCGGTCAAAAATCCTTCCGGCCAAAGGAGGCGCCGTAAATCCGGCAATTCCATTGCAGAGAAAAAGCGTGGAATAGATGGTGCCCATCTTTTCGGTTCCGTAATGATGGGCGACTTCGGCCACATAAAGAACCAGGCAGGCACCATAGTTAAATCCAGCCAGTACCACAAAAAGAAAAAACGTCGAATTATTGCCGACGGCAAAGGCAGCGAAAAAGCAGGTTAGACAGGTACTGATCAAGGATAGAAGAATGGTTTTTCTCCCTTCTAGGATTCCTCCGATCACACCCCACGTAATTCTGCCGGTGGCATTGAAAAAAGCGAGGATGCTTACAGCTGTTCCTGTAATAATTGCATTCAGGTGTAAAGAGAGACCAAATGGCTTGATGTTACCGATGGTCATCAGTCCGATGCAGAGACCGGGAAATATGCCGCACAGAAGACCCAGAAAATTTCGGTCTTTCACAAGGTTGGTAATATTAATATCGTGAACCGGTTGAGTCTCGTTTTCCTTTGACGGGTTCTGCAAAAACAGGGAAGCAACGGGCACAATGAAGAGAAAAGCAATGCCCAGGTATTGAAAGATATCGAGCACATGGACCTGGCGTGACAAAAGGTATTCGCCAAGAAGGGAAACAATGATCGGGCTTCCTCCGTATCCAGAAACAACAATACCCGTCACCAGACTTTTGTGCTTGGGAAACCATTTGACCACACACACAATCGGACAAAGATAACATAGCCCCACGCCTGTCGCTGCGCAAACACCGATCAGCACTAGCAGGGAAGAATAGGCACCGCTGGAAAAGCCCGCCGCGATATAACTGCAACCGAAGATGATGCCTCCAAACAGAGCAGGGATTTTCGGTCCCAGACGATCGACAATCCGGCCTCCGGCAAAAATGCACAGCGTAATGATCAGTGAGCCAGTACCAAATATGGTCTGCGTCTGAGTAATGGTAAGATTGCAAGTCTGCTTCAGGGCAGGAACAAACGTACTCCAGGAATAGCCGACACCCAGGCAGATTTGAATAAAGATCGCAGAAATCAAAATGATATATTTTTTCATGAGAAGAAGAATAGGACTCAACTTGAAAATGGGTTAAATAAGACTTCCTTGTATCTATCAGCTCGAATTTATTAACAACACTTTCAAGTTAGGCAGGTTTCGGATAGTGTCGTTCTCCGAAAATGGCGCGCCCAACACGGATGATGGTGGCGCCTTCTTCGATCGCCACTTCAAAATCGTCGGTCATGCCCATGGAAAGCTCGTCCATTCGGACATTAGGCACGGAAGCGGCGATCTCGTCCCGCAGTGTGCGCAGCGCCTTGAAATATGGCCGGGCATTTTCGGGATCATCAAATAACGGCGGCATCGTCATCAATCCGCGCAAACTTAAATTGGGTAAAAGGGAGATCTGCCGAACCAGTTCCAGCGCCAGTGAAGGCTCTATGCCGTTTTTAGATTTTTCTCCACTTACATTGACCTCGACAAGCACATTTGGTTTTCGAGAATTCAGCCTTGCCCTTTTATCCAGCTCCCCGGCCAGATCCAAACGGTCAACAGAATGAATCCAGTCAAAAAGGTGAATCACATACTTGACCTTATTGGTTTGCAGATGTCCGATCATATGCCATTCAGCGGCTCGTCCGACGACTGGAATCTTTTCCCTGGCTTCCTGGACGTAGTTTTCGCCGAATATCGTTACGCCTGCCTCCATCGCTTCAAGGATGCGTTCAGCAAAAACCGTCTTACTGACCGCCATCAGGCGAATGCCGCCGGGGTCGCGTCCAGCACGGGTGGCGGCCGCAACAATTCTTTCCTGAATCGCACTAATGTTGGAAGCAATGTCTGTTTTCATAAAGGTTTACCTAAAGTGAATGACATCTAAATGCTTCAACTCCTCCAGCACCTCACAGAGCGGCAATCCGATCACGTTAGTGTAAGAGCCGCGGATGGCCTTGATGAAATACGCGCCCTTGCCCTGTGCGGCGTAGCCTCCGGCCTTGTCATAAGGCTCATCGCAGCTTACATACCAGTCCATTTCTTCAGGGCCGATCTTTTTGAACTGCACGGCAGATTGAACAACCCTGGTCCGGAATACCCCGGCGCTTGCGCCGGCAATCGTAAAACCGGTGAACACAGTGTGTCTGCGATTGCTCAATCTTTGCAGCATTTCCAGCGCCTGTTTTTTATTTTTGGGTTTGCCCAGAATCAAGCCGTCTATGACCACAATGGTATCTGCTCCCAGGACCAGGGATTTGGGACGCTGACGGGCAATCACGCGGGCTTTATCGTCCGACAACCGGCGGACATGAGCACGGGGACTTTCACCCGCCAGTTCTGTTTCGTCAATATGAGCAGGAAGAATTTCAAATTGCAATCCCACGGATCGCAAAAGTTCTTCGCGGCGCGGTGATGCAGAGGCCAGGACAAAAGGTAACGATAAAGAAAAAGCCATGATTATTGGTTTCCATTTCAAATGCTCCTTTCTTATTCCAAAGAAACCATCCCCTGTCAATTGTAAATTGCCGTTGCAACTTTGATTAACTTGGGATAGTCGTGATGACAAAAGGTGAATGGAATATAGGAATGATGAAAAAAATAGTTTGTTTGTCTTTGCTGTTGGTTTTTACAATTTCGCAAGCGTTTACAGCCTTTGGGACGGAAAGAATCGTGCAGTTGACGATTCCCGGATGTTTTTCATGAGGAGCAGGCAAAAGGATAGGGACTATCCTTAAAAAAATTGACGGCGTGAAAAAACATCAAACCAAGTATCCGAATTTTCTAATTATTGCTTATGAGGACAAGCTAACAAACCCGGATATAATCGCCAAGGCTTTGAAAGAAGGAAACTTTTTAATCAAGGACCAGCCTGTTTTTCTGAAAGCCTTTCCTGCTGACGGTCAAAGCAAATAGTGAAGTTTTTCGGCCTCCAGCGCATCCACAATTTTTTTCACATCCTGCGATTGCCCCCTTTTGCAGATAAGCAACGCGTCTTTAGTTTCCACCACCAGAACGTCTTTCATATCAATCATTGCAACCAGTTTTTTCGGGCTGTAAACAAGAACGTTTTCCGTGTTTTCAAACAGGGCATGAGATCCGCCGGACACCACGTTGCCCTTTGAGTCTTTGGCGGAAATTTCCCACAGGGCATCCCAGCTTCCCACATCGCTCCAGTCAAAATCTGCTGGAATGACAAATACTTCTTTGGCTTTTTCCATCACACCGTAATCAATGGAAACCGACACAAGTCCTTTGTATATTTTGGACAAGACACGGTTTTCCGATTCTTTGCCCAATGCCTCCTTGATAGTTGTCAAACCCGTATATAAGTCCGGTAAAAACCTCGCTATTTCATTTAAGATCGTCGAGGCTTTCCAGACAAACATACCGCTGTTCCAGAAGAAATTTCCGCTTTTCAAAAAAGCCTCCGCCTGTATGCGATCCGGTTTTTCACGGAAAGATTTTACGCGCAATACAGAATAGCCATCCGCCTTGCCGGCGGATGAACCGCCCTCCATGTATCCGAAACCTGTGTGCGGACTGGTGGGCTTGATGCCGATGGTGACCAGTGTGTTGTCTTTTTCGGCAACATCAGCGGCCGCCTTGATAACCTGACGATATTCATCGGGTTTGCCGATTCCATGGTCAGACGGCAAAACCACCATGACATCGTCTTTGGCCTTCTTTTGAATATGGAGCGCTGCAAGACCGATGCAGGCAGCTGTATTTCTGCCCACCGGTTCAATCAATATATTCCGCGCAGGAACTTCCGGCAATTGCCTGATCAGTTCCCGGGCATGTTTGCGTCCTGTAACAATCAGAATATTTTTAGGTTTGATAAGCGGCTTGATCCGGTCAACGGTTTCCTGAATAATCGTTCTTTCGCTGATAATGTCCAGCAAGTGCTTCGGTTTTTTCTCCCGGCTGCGAGGCCAAAAGCGAGTTCCTCTTCCTCCCGCCATGATAACAGCATACATAGAAAATCTCCTTTAGGAAACTTCATATACAATCCATCTTGCAAATTCAAGCCCGAAAAGCTATTGGGTTACCATGGTCATAAAGAATTATTCTGAAATTACATTGAAAAAAGGAAGAGAACTCTCTCTTTTACGCGGCCATCCATGGATTTTTTCCGGCGCACTTCAATTCATCAAGGGGCAACCTGAAAACGGAGATGTTGTTTTGGCGAAAGATTCTGCCGGGAGATCGCTGGGATTGGGTTTTTTTAACAAAAAAACCGACATCTGTTTTCGTCTGCTGACTCGAAATGTCAACAACGAAATCCATTCGGCTTTCTGGAATGAGCGTATTCATGCGGCCTACATGCTTCGGAAAAAAATCATTCATGACGGAACCAACGCCTATCGCCTGGTCAACGCCGAGGGAGACGGTTTTCCCGGACTGGTAGTGGATGTTTATGACGATGTACTAGTTATTTCCATCACCACGGCCGGTATGGAAAGACAAAAACAAAACATTCTGGAGGCGTTGCTATTTCATCTGAAACCGACAGTCATCTATGAGCAAAGCGCCGGCCGTTCGCGGAATCTGGAAGGTTTACAGGATCAAAAAGGAATAATTTACGGCAGCAATCCCAAAAGCCGTGTCCGTGTGCTGGAAAACGGCTACCGGTTCGATGTGGATTACATCGGTGGCCAGAAAACCGGATTTTTCCTGGATCAGCGCATCAATCGGGAAAAACTGGAGACTCTGTCTAAAAACATGACGGTTTTAAACTGCTTTTGCTATACCGGCGCTTTTTCTGTTTACGCCGTGGCAGGCGGAGCAAAAAAGGTAACCTCTCTGGACATTTCCAAATCAACCTGCACCGCCGCAACGGAACATTTGCGCATTAACGGCTTTCCTGCGCACAACCATCCGGTAATTGAGGCGGATGTCTTTGACTACTTACGCAACCAACAGGACACTTTTGATCTGATTATTTTGGATCCTCCCGCGTTTGCCAAGGCCAGAAAAGATGTGGGCAAAGCCTCCCGCGGTTACAAGGAAATTAATATGCAGGCCATAAGGCATTTAAATCCAGGAGGAATACTGGCCACATTTTCCTGTTCCAATTTTATCCAAGAGGATTTGTTTTTCAAAATCGTCCAAAGCGCGGCACGCGACGCACAGGCTAATCTGCAATTACTGGAACGACTGGAGGCCGGTCCGGATCATCCTCTGGCGCTTGGACATGACGAAGGGCGTTATCTGAAAGGGCTGCTGGTAAAAAAAATGTGAAACTTTCCACCGGACCC
>Ga0209604_1002957_pt1 | contig 11996 bp, 12 predicted proteins | sample AD_UKC097_MetaG_FD_184405 | JGI IMG/M metagenome (GOLD analysis project Ga0209604, IMG submission 184405) | Active sludge microbial communities of municipal wastewater-treating anaerobic digesters from USA - AD_UKC097_MetaG (SPAdes) (version 2) | ecosystem: Engineered > Bioreactor > Anaerobic >... | reverse complement strand
TGCCAGGGTCTTGGAAAGTCCCACTGAACCGATAGTGTGTATCGCCACGTTGGACCCCTGCGCCGCAAATGCAATGAATGCACCGCCCAGAATACCCAGCACGAATTCCTTCACGATAGTCAAATTGTTTTTTGCAGAACCTATCTCGACAAAACTCTCAGCATTTTCCGAAGGACTTAGAACAGACCTTTCCATTTCAAAAACCCCCTGTTATCTATACATCTGGACACCATTCATACGGAACTTCCCGAAAAGCCGACAATGATGAGGGACACTTAGATGTTATCACACACTAAGAGTTGCAGCGATAAGAACTAGAGTGGGGATCATATTCAAGAAGGCAATATCGACGCTTCTTTTCAGAGGAAAGAATCAGTTGCAAGATGCAAGCACAATTTTCTGCTTATTGCCGGTCTTGCTCTCCAGTTCAGAAAGCTTTACCAACGCCTCTTTCACTTGATCAGAGTGCGGGATAACTTCCACAAGATTTGGACCCGGCTTCACTGTCGCCAAAACCATGCATCTTCGTAGTTCTCAGCGAACGCCGTACCCAAAGTAAGACAGCCACTGGTGGCATTAACAAGAATGCTGTTTAGAAGTTCGTTTTTTTGCGTACCCATGACTTTCACTTCTTGATACGGCAAATATCAGTAACAAGAGAATACTGTCACAAACCCACCACACACGGCCTCAAAACGTAGAAATGATAACATATAGAAAAAATTTGCAGTAAACTTTTCGTCAGGCTCGCCAAATACGAGAGAAAATCATGAAAATGAATAGTGGTATATACCATATTGCAATGGAAATGGGGACAATATTGTAGTTAATTGTAGTTATAGGAGGTTGATATGACAGTATCAGAGATAATTGCGGATTTGAAGGAAAACCGCGAAGAGATCAGAGAGGTGGTCTTCGTTGGATGTGGAGGTTCGCTGGCAGCAATGTACCCGGCTAAGTACTTGCTTGAAAGCGAAGCGAGTAATCTTAGAGTGGGATACTTTTCAAGCAATGAGTTTGTTCATGCAACTCCAAAATACATAGGAGAGACTACCCTGGTAATAGCGACTTCTCACCAGGGGACAACTCCAGAGACAGTTGAAGCTGCTAGAGTAGCTTCTTCGAGAGGAGCTGCCGTTACCTCTATAGCTTTCAAGCCAGACTCCCTGCTTTCTGAAGCGGGCGATTACTGGCTGGTCTATGAGTACGGCCCGGAAGCCAGTGTGAGCGAAAGCAAGGCTGCACTTGTCATGAAAATTGCCTTTGAGCTCCTTAAGGTTTTCGAAAACTACGAAAAGGCACCACTTGTAGAGAGTTCATTCGAAAAACTCGATGTTCTTGTTAGCAAAGCGAAAGCGCTTGTCAAAAGGAGAGCAGAGGAGTTTGCAAAAGATTATAAGGATGAGAAAAACATCTACGTTATGGGAAGTGGTTCATCTTACGGAGCGGCTTACGCATACTCAATATGTATTTTGATGGAGATGCAGTGGATCAACTCTTCAAGTATTCACACAGGAGAATTCTTTCATGGGCCATTCGAGATAGTTGACTACGAGACACCCTTCATACTTCTTTTGAGTGAAGGTAGGACAAGGAATCTGGACGAGAGAGCTCTAAGATTCCTCGAAAAGTATGCTCGTAGATTCGTGGTTCTTGATGCCAAAGAACTAGGTATAAATCTCATAGATGATTCCATCGTCGAGTTCTTCAATCCTCTTGTTTTCAGTAACGTGTTGAGTGTTTACTCAGAAGAGCTGGCTTTGGAGCGAAACCATCCACTTTCAAGACGCAGATACATGTGGAAAGTAGAGTACTGAGAAGGTGTTATAGTGCTTCGAGTTATTGGTGTAGGAGACAATGTTGTAGACAAGTACTTTCATCTGAAGAAGATGTTCCCAGGCGGAAATGCTCTGAATTTCAGTGTCTATGCACGTCAGGCTGGTGCCATCGCTGCTTATATAGGGATCTTTGGTACCGATGAAAGTGCAAAGCACATCATTTCTGTTATGAATGAGATTGGTATCGATATTTCTCACTGTAAGCAATTCGAAGGTGAAAATGGTTTCGCCGGTGTCAATCTCGTCGATGGCGATCGTGTATTTGTGGGTGGAAACAAGGGTGGTATTGCCAGCAAAGTAGATCTTGTGCTCTCTGAAAGTGATGTCGAGTATATTTCAAGCTTCGATATTGTGCATAGTAGTTGCTACAGCTTTATTGAGAAGGAACTCCCAAAACTCAAAACCACAGGTGTTCCCCTGAGTTATGACTTTTCCAACAGAACTGAAGATGAATATCTCAGGCTAGTCTGCCCTTATGTAGACTATTCATTCATGTCCTGCAGCCATCTGTCCATTGAAGAGACAAAGAAAAAACTTGAATTAGCCATGGAACTTGGCAATAGACTTTCTCTTGCGACTCGCGGTGCTGAGGGTGCGATACTTTTCGACGGTAGAGATTATATGAAATACGTACCGGAAAAAGTGAAAGCGATAGACACTCTCGGAGCTGGCGATTCCTTTATTACTGGATTTCTCTTACACCTTGCGGCTAATCATTTCGATCACAACTCAAAAGTTCTTGATGAAGCACTTTCGCTAGGTGGGAAGGCCGCAGCAAAGACTTGCATGGTCATGGGAGCATTCGGCTACGGTAAGGACTTTTAATCTGTCCTGAACTGCAGGACAATTTTCCGAGAGGATAAAGGAGGTAAGAAAATGCGTCGTGGATTGCTCATTCTAATCGTTTTTGCAACTCTAATCAGTACTTCCCTGCTCGCGCAGCAAGTTGAACTGAAATTCCTGCACAGGTGGCCAGATCCAATCAACCAACCCTTTTTCGAAAACGTGGTGAAGGACTTCGAGGCACTGAATCCAGATATAAAGGTAAATATTCAGGCCATTTCCAACGATCCCTTTAAAGAGAAAATTAAGATCGTGCTGGGGACTTCTGAAGCTCCGGATGTATTCTTCACCTGGCCGGGCGAGTTTACAAACAGGTTTATAAGAGCCGGCAGGATTATGGATATCACGGATGCGCTTGTAGAGACTGGCTGGATTGATGATTTTGTATATTCTCAGCTCGAACCTTTCATTTATGAGGGCCGTTTCTATGGCGTGCCGTACCGAATTGACGGAAAGGTTTTCATGTACAATCGTCTTCTCTTTGAAAAAGCCGGTGTGGATTTTGTGCCTGAGACGTGGGAAGAGTTCCTTGTAGCCTGTGAGAAACTTAAGAAGGCCGGAATAACCCCAATATCCTTCGGTAACGAACAGCCCTGGGCTATTTCCCACTATATCGGAACTCTCAATCAGAAGTCCGTTCCCGAAGATGTCTGGCTCAAGGACCTTGATCCTGCAAAGGGCACCTGGGATCACCCGGGATATGTCGAAGCTCTCAAAATGTTTACACAGCTGATTCCTTACTTCAGCCAGTTCCCCAACGCGATAAAGCACGCTGAGGCCAGGGCAAATTTCTTTGCTGGCGGCTCTGCGATGATGTATGTAGAGATAGTTGAGATTCCCTATGTTTACAGAGACGCTCCCGTAGAATTCCAAGAGAACTGGGGAATGTTCGTCTTCCCAAATACTGGTGGACCCGGGAACCAGAACTACCTAACCGGTTACCCTGAAGGCTTTGTCATATCTGCCGATACAAAGTATCCAGAGCAGTCTCTTAGATTCCTCAAGTACCTCACCAGCAGAGAGGTCGGAAGACGCGAGTACGCAGAGGTTGGTTATCTCAACGGGATAAAGAACCTCTTCAACGAAGATGAAGTAGATGCTGGTACCTGGGATGCTGTTCAGCTCGTTATGGAAGCCGAGGCGATGGCCAACTGGCTGGATTCATCTCTTCACGCAAGAATATGGGATGTCTATTCCGTTCAGCTTCAGATGCTGGTAGATGGTGTTACAACACCGGAAAAGGTTATGGAGGAAGTGAGAAAAGCTGCAGATCTTGTAAGAGCAGAATTCTGATTTTCTTAACAAAAGACATCCGGGATGGTTTCTACCATCCCGGGTTCTCTGAAAGGGTGGGACCATGAGACGAAAAAGCTATATATTCTTTATACTCCCTGCCTTGATAATGATACTGGTATTTGTTTATCTCCCAGTAGTACAGAACTTCTACTTCAGCTTCTTCAAAATGAGTAGCTATTCGCCAACAAGGCAGTTTGTAGGGTTAAGCAATTACAGAATGATCTTTGAGGACGATGTCTTCTACATAGCGCTGAAAAACAATACGCTTTACGCAGTGATCTCTGTCTTATGCCAGGTAGGTTTTGGAATGCTGCTCGCGATAATTCTTGAAGGGAGCTTTATCGGAAGAAAGCTGAGAGTTTTTTTCAGAAACGTCTATTTCATGCCTTCTCTGCTATCCGTAACGGCTGTTGGTCTGATGTTCTATTTCATATACAATCCCAATATTGGTCTTCTGAACGGAATTCTCGAGCGAATAGGCATGGGTGACTTGAAGACGGCATGGCTTGGTAATCCAAAGACCGCTATTTATGCAATAATCGCGATGAGTCAGTGGCAATATACAGGTTATATAATGGTCCTTCTGCTGGTGGCTATTCAGAAGATTCCACATGAACAGTATGAAGCCGGGGAGATAGACGGGGCCAGTTCCTTCAAGAAGGCAATTCATATCACAATACCCGGGATACGCGACATGATTGTCGTCTGCACAGTAATAACCGTAATTGGTGCCTTTAAACTCTTCACGGAAGTATATGTAATGACTCAAGGCGGACCGTACAACAGGACACAGGTTTTGGGAACATTCATGTACAGAGCGGCTTTCGCTTACGATGAGATGGGGTATGGTTCTGCTATTGCAGTCATAATTTTTTCCATTACTTTCCTCGCCTCTCTTGTACAGATCAAATTCGCCTATAAGGGAAGAAATAACTAGGTGATCGGGAGGTGTATGGTATGAAATCGTACAGGAGAAGACCTGGAAGGCTTCTTGGAGTGACCCTCACAAACGCTTTCATGTGGCTCCTCGTTATCATCGTGGTGTATCCAATAATTTGGATCTTCATCAATTCACTGAAATCAAACAATGAGCTCTTTTTGAATTCGTTTGGCTTGCCGTCAAAGGTAATGTTTTCGAACTATATTGACGCCTGGAATCAAGGACTCTCTTCATACTTCATGAACAGTATTATTGTCGGAGCGGTTTCAATTCTTTTCACGATAGCACTGGGCTCTCTATGCGCCTATGGAATCGCAAGGTTTGAATTCAAGGGTAAAAACTTCATCTTCTACCTAATACTCGGCGGCCTTCTTCTATCACCACAGGCCTCGCTAGTGCCTCTCTTCCGCATGCTAGATTTTCTGAATCTATACAATACCTACTGGGCACTGATTCTTACATACATTGCCTACAGACTGCCATTTGCCGTTTTTCTTATGCACTCGTATTTTCTCTCATTTCCAAAGGAACTTGAAGACTCGGCCAGAATCGATGGCTGTGGCTCATTCACAACTTTCACGAGAATTGTCTTGCCTATAAGCAAGCCGATCGTGGCCAGCGTTTCGATAATGACGGCTATCTTTGTGTGGAACGAGTTTGTATTTGCGCTGGTTTTCGTTGAAGACGCAACCATGTATACAATTCCTGTTGGTCTCGCAAGCTTCAAGGATGCGCTGAACACTAACTGGACGGCAATTCTCGCGGGTATAATCATCGCTTCAATACCGATAATTGTTCTATATATGCTCTTATCAAAGAGCTTTATAAGTGGTTTGACCGAAGGAAGCGTCAAGGGTTGACCGCGGAAAATTTCAAACAGGAGGATTGAGTTATGGTTTCCGAGGAAAACAAGGTCTACAAAGAAATGATCCGGAAGGGTCTGGATCAACGAGGCGAAATCGAAAGAGTCGTTAGAGAGATTCTTTCAAGAACAAATCTGAAAAACGTATTTTTCGTCGGCTGTGGGGGATCGCTTGCAGTGATGACACCCTGTCAGTATCTATTTGAAACGTATTCGACTATACCAACATATATCTACAACGCTGGTGAATTCGTCGAAAGAAAGCCGATCCAGTTCACGAAAGACTCGCTTCTGGTAGTTTCTTCGTATTCTGGAAAGACTCCCGAGACAGTTGCAGCAGCAAATCTCGCAAAGGAAATCGGAGCAGTCTCTATAGGATTTACCGGAATTGCCGATTCACCTCTTGGCAAGGCCGTCGATTATGTATTTACCAACCACGCGAATACGGGAGTCACTGATTCGAAAATAGTCGTCCTATACCAGATTCTTCTCAATATCCTCAAAGGTACACAGAGTTTCGACAAGTACGACGACTTCATGAATGCAATGAATTTGCTGCCTGAGGAACTTGTAAACGTGAAAGTCGCAGCCGTAGACGCAGCGGAGAAATTCGCCAAAGAGAACAAAAATGAGAAGTACTTTATGGTATTGGGTGCCGGAGCCTGCTGGGGCGCTGCTTACTCCTACGCGATATGCATTCTAGAAGAGATGCAGTGGATCATCGCACAACCGGTTCATGCAGGAGAGTACTTCCATGGTCCTTTCGAAATTGTCACTGAGAATACCAATCTTCTTATACTGAAAGGCGAAGATGCCTCCAGGCCTGTGGTCCAGAGGGCGGAAGACTTCTCTAGGAAGTATTCGAAGAAAGTCACTGTAGTTGACTCTAAAGACTACGAACTCAAAGGAATACCCGAAAACCTGAGGGGCTTCTTCTCTCCACTTGTACTTTCTGCTGCTTTGGATGTTTTCTCTCAGAACATTGCCAAAGAGAGAGAACATCCCCTATCAACCCGGAGGTATATGGGAGTAGTCGATTACTGAAGCGTGTTCTAATGATTTCGGGTTTGCATAATAATGCGGACCCGATTTTTTCAGGAGTGGCCAATGATAAAGAACGTCGTTTTCGATATCGGTAGAGTTTTACTCGACTATGACGGATACGTCCATGTGAAGAAGAAGCTAAGCGGCAGTTCTGGGTGGCGTGAGGTGGCCAAAGATCTCTTTGGAAACGAAATCTGGCCTGAGGCTCTTGACAGAGGGGATATTGACCTTGATGAAGCCGTCGAAATACTCGCGTCGAGATCTCTCTTTCCAGAACAATTGAGGAGATGTGCTTACTCTATAAACGAGATGTACAGACCCATCGAAAGCTCTATCTCAGCGGCACTTTATGCCAAAAACCTTGGATACAGGCTGTATATAATATCAAACTTCATGAAATACTCGATTGAGTTTTTTGTCGAACAATACAGCTTCTTCTCTCTATTCGACGGTATGATAGTATCCTGCTATGAAGGTTTGCTAAAGCCGGGAGGGGAGATATTTGAACTCTTTCTTGAAAGATACAATTGTCTTGCCGAAGAGAGCTTCTTCATAGATGACAAATTCGAAAATGTTTTGACAGCGAAAGATCGTGGGTTCAAGGTAATTCATTTTACAGAGAAGACAGACCTTTTCAAGGAGTTTGATAAGATTAGGCGGGAGGGTAGCAATGAGGATTGAGACAAGTTTTGTGATCGTGGCTTCGCTTGTCTACTTCCTTTTTGGATTCTCAGTTATGGCTATATTCAGTGCTCTGCCTGCGATAGCCATAGATCTTGAGATGAGTCACTCGATGACTGGTCTTGTGATCGCCTTGCCAAAAGTCTTCTTCCAGATTGCAGCACTCGTTGTCGCTATCCTCTCGAAAAAAGGCAATCCGTTCAAGATTATGCTGTTAGGACTTTTCTGCGTTCCTGTGTCGATAATCCTGATTACGCTTTCTAAAGAGTACTTCCAGTTCTTGATAGGAAAGGCTCTTTTCTTCTTCGGATTTGGAGTTACGGAGATGAGCATTGCATTCGGTGTGGCGGTAATGGCCTTTAGAAGAACCGGCGGGGTATTGAACATGGTGCACGCCTTCTTTGCTCTTGGCTGTATTATATCGCCCGGGGTAGTTTCGATCTTTCTAACCGATGCTTCAAACTGGAATATCCCGCTATACATTCCCCTTTCAATATCCTTAATTATCATACCGTTAGCCCTCAAAATTGGCTGTAAGCAAGCGGAGACAGATAACGACAGGGAATCCGAAAAAATAGCTTTTCCTAAAGAACTTTTCTTCTGGCTGATCATCATTGGCTGCTTCATCTATGTGGGTTACGAGAGCGGTCTCTCTTCATGGCTATCGACATTTGTCTATGAAGCTAAAGCAATTCCACTGAGAGTGTCCAGTCTGCTTCCCTCGTTATTGTGGATAGGGTTATTTCTCGGAAGGCTTGCGACAGGAATCGTAGTTGACCGTTTCGGTCTTGAAAAAACACTGGTCTCCCTAACTTTTGTCTCACTAATAGGGGTCTCAATGATCATCTTTTCAAATTCCACCATTCTTCTGATCATAGGCGTCTTCATGACCGGTTTGGGCTACTCAGGAATCTTCCCAACGCTTCAGGCATTGTTGGTTTCCAGCTACAGACAAAACAGGGCGGCGATCCTCTCCACATTCACTGTTGCCGGTTCCATGGGGGCGCTAGCGACCAACCTTCTGGTCGGTTCAATAAGCGAAACGGTAAGTCTCTTCGCAGGGATGTCTTTCATACTGATGTTGATAGTACTTTCATTGTTCTTATTTACGCTACTTGGAATCTCTCATGCAAGGACTCTGCGAAGTTCTGCGAACAAAATCACACGGTGAGCAAGTCTTCACAAATGTAGTTTTATAACATAAAATCTAGTACAGACAGTAATTGATTTGAAATTGGAGATGGATTAATGGAGAGTACAGACTATCTTCTGCCAAAGTATGTGCAGATCAAGAACATGATAATCGAGAAGATTGAATCGAATCAGTTCGAAGAAAATTCGAAACTGCCGTCGGAAAGGGAGATCAGCGAGAAGTACGGCGTAAGCAGAATGACAGCAAGAAAAGCGCTTAAGATGGTTGTCGAAAGTGGCTATGCTTCAAGCCATGTCGGCAAAGGGACTTATGTGCACAAACCTAAAATCACGAAGAACCTTACCGAAATCGAAGGATTCTCCTTTATGGTAAGAAGACAACGCGATGGCACGATTGCTTCAAGAGTACTAGAAGCCAGGATCATCGAGGCCGACAGCTTGCTCTCCGAAAAACTTAAAATACCTATTAGTGCCGAGGTCTACAGAATTATCAGGATCAGAATAGTTGACGGTGTGCCTATAGCAATACAGGAATCGAACTTGCCTGCTCAGCTTTTTCCGAACTTACTGGCGCATGATTTCAGCATAACTTCCCTTTACAGAACAATATTCGAAGAGTATGGTGTGAAGATAGTATCATCCACTCAAATTCTCGACCTTGAGTATGCCGACAAGCACAAGGCCGAACTACTTGGAATAAAAGAACACGACGCCCTCTTTCTCTTCAGCAGCGTCTCTTATGATGCAGATAATAACACAATAGAATACTGCATTCACCACATGCGCGGTGATAAATGCAGTTTCTATAATGAGCTCAGAACTAATTCATCGGCGATCGGGAGCCTTCCCTTAAGAAAGGGTTAGTTTCTCTACTCTCTCTACTTCTCACCCTGAACGCAGAGAATACTCTTTTTGTGGAAAGCACGCGATGAAAATCAGCGTGTACTCTCAAGCGTGAAGCGGCTTTTCCCTTAACATCCAGATCCAGGTTCCCAAGTTCCTAATCGAAGCCTGTACCAAGGTCACGCCACCTGTATGCCGGTCACCATCTGGACAGTAAGCAGGTATCCTCCAGACGTATCCCGGGATAGTTGCACCTCCCGGTTTAGATGACACTAAAGGTTGTTACGACACGTTCACGGTGGTTCACTTGTATTCGTCTCCTCTGGTACTCACCTGACGGGATCACTGTCCCGCCTTTTCCCGTAACGTTCACTACCATGGCTCTTTACCACAGCAGCTTACGGTGGTTTGAAGCCTCCACCTGCATGGCGGCTTCGAGGGGCCCTCCCTCATCTTCAATTAAGCATGGCTTGAAGTTTCCTTCTTCGCCTTCTTGGTACACTGGAACTTTGAACTTCCATACAACCATCTCCTCTTGGATTCACTTTCTAATAACCTTTCTGGAAGTGAAAAAGCACGAAATAATCCTTGAAAGCAGCATTCCGGGATCGCTCTAGCATAACCTTATTGGCATAGAAGAAAACGATCGAAGATAGTTAATATAGTCACAAGATAAATGCCTTCAAGATACTATCATAAAGACCTTCGAAATCAGAGCAAATGCCAGATATCTACTCGAAGAAACCTTCGCGCTCCGAATAATGAACAAATGCAAGCCAAATCTCTTTTATTGACTACTCCTGGCAGGTTCCAGATATCTGCAATAACTCGCTTATGAAGAGATCTTCGGAAATTAACACGTTTTGACATCTAAAATTTGCAAAGCAATAGCGGAAAGAAAAAGTGATAAGGTCGTTTGAGTTATATTAGTTAAACTTGCTTGCCCTGACTAGAACCGGTGAAATATAATGCTTGGATTCGGAATCTACCGTACAAAAGAAAACTCCCAGACCGAAGTTTGAGAGTTATAGTTTCAGGAATAATACTAGCTTTTTTGTATCAGGGCGGCCGTACTTAAGCCGTAAGTACAAGGCTACTTATACAGGAAGCCATCGCTGATGAGATCGCCTAAATTATTAAATATCTTTATACGCAGTGTGCCATAGTTTATCAGTTCGGTCTGAATGGTTCTCTCGATCCAATAGGAGTCGTACCAACCGTATTCTCCGACAAAACTCCGGTTGGCTCTTCTATTTACTATGTCCATGCCGTAAGACTCATAGTCAAAAGATATCGATCCGGTATTGTTGGAGTTCACTATGAGCACAACATCATAGCTCCCGTAGTAATCGTTCAGAACACCTTCCCATCTTCCGTTCAGCATGTCGTCAAATGAAAAACATCCGCCAAGCAATACCATAATCACGGCTAGAGACACCAGGTACCACTTCTTCATGAGCACATCTCCAAGAAAACTGCGCCCGCTTAATCTTCTGGAGCAACTTCAGATAAGAAAGAAGGCACTCGCTGCGGGGAATCTCAAGGCCATTCTATGACATCTGGCCTGAAAAAAACGAGACGGAATAACGGGCAAAACCAGCTTTTAGTCTTGTATATAGCATAGAGGTCAGTCTTTTTCCATCAGGCAGATCTAACGAGGTACAGTAGAAACTTGCACTTTAAACCCTTCAGATAAAGAGCTCTCTGTACCGAACCGCCACAGAGTCGTGATGCCTACGATCATATGAAGATCAGGAGAGCTCGAATGTGTAATAATTGAATCGAATTTCCTGTGAGGAGGCAAGAAATGGAGACAATCGTGTTCAAATTTTCATTACCAACATCTGCGATTATGCTGAATATTGGAATCGTTATTTTCGTTGGGGTGATATTCGTTTTCTCTCTATTCAAAACAAAGGGCTGGCAGAAGATTATTTCACTAATAATTACAGGCAGTCTGTTCGTCTTCTTCATATTTCTCTTCCTGATATTTCCATTCACAAACGCCGTGCAATTCGACGGTGAAAATGTTGTTCTGAACGCACTTCCCTTCGGAAGGAAAACGATAGCGATAGATTCGGCTGAAATCGTTGGAATTATCGACTGGACGGAAGAGAGAGACTTTGAGCCGACAGTAAGAACCAACGGAGCATCTACAGGGCTATACAAAGCGGGCTGGTTCCGACTCAGAAATGGCTCCAAGGCCTTCATCATGACTGCAAGATCGGAAGTCTTCGTCATGAAATCCGAGGATATTTACTACTTGATCTCTCCGGATGAGCTTCAGGACTTTGCCAATGTGATTTATTCGAATTAGGGATGCTTTTTTGTAAGAAACGTGGTAGGGAGTAGTGGGTTGGTGGCATCAAAATCAGAAGTGAGGCCGACTTCGTCTGGAAGTGATGCTCGCTAGCGCAAGAAAAGACACCCTCTCCTCTCTGGTCGTAAAACGTTGTGAAAAGGCGTCCTTCGAGAAGGAAAGAGCCACCTGGATAAG
>Ga0209604_1002953_pt1 | contig 12008 bp, 11 predicted proteins | sample AD_UKC097_MetaG_FD_184405 | JGI IMG/M metagenome (GOLD analysis project Ga0209604, IMG submission 184405) | Active sludge microbial communities of municipal wastewater-treating anaerobic digesters from USA - AD_UKC097_MetaG (SPAdes) (version 2) | ecosystem: Engineered > Bioreactor > Anaerobic >... | reverse complement strand
GGCAACCAAAGGCGGACGCGAAAAGATCAAGCTGCAGTCCACAGCCGGCACCGGTCACTTCTACACGACCAGCAAGAACAAGAAGACCATGCCCGAGAAGATGTCGATCATGAAGTTCGACCCCAAGGCTCGCAAGCACGTCGAATACAAGGAAACCAAGCTGAAGTGATCGTCAGCCCGGCTCTCCCTGCACAACCCGCTCATCGAGCGGGTTTTTTTGTTTAGGGCTGCGGCATCTCGCCGGCCAGGCGTATCGCCGGCAACCCAAGGCGCTCACGTCCCGACGCGCGCCCGCGCGCTCTAGACCATCGGCCGTGAATCAACCCCCCTTGCGCTGCCAGAGCGCGGCAAAAAAGCCGTCGGTGCCGTGGCGGTGCGGCCACAGGCGCAGGTACTCACCGCCCGTGAGCGGTCCGGTGCACAGATCCTCGGCGCAATCCACCTTGGCATGCGCCAGGACGTCTCGCGCCTGAAGCGGGATGAATTCCGGGTTGGCGCCCGAAAACGCCTCCGCAATCGCCTCGTTTTCCTGCGGGAGCAGGCTGCAGGTGGCATACACCAGCCGCCCGCCCGGCTTGACCAGGCGCGCGGCGCTTTGCAGGATCGCAGCCTGCTTGCCCGCCATCTCCTCGATGGCCTGGGCCGACTGGCGCCACTTGAGGTCCGGGTTGCGCCGCAGTGTGCCCAGGCCCGAGCAGGGGGCGTCGACCAGCACGCGGTCGATCTTGCCGGCCAGCCGCTTGACCCGCTCGTCGCGTTCGTGCGCGATCGCCGCCGGGTGCACATTCGACAGTTTGCTCCGCGCCAGCCGCGGCTTCAGCGCGTCGAGCCGATGACCCGACGTGTCGAACGCGTACAGGCGCCCGGTGCTGCGCATGGCCGCGCCGAGGGCCAGTGTCTTGCCGCCGGCGCCAGCGCAGAAATCCACCACCATCTCGCCGCGACCCGCCTCCAGCAGCAGCGCCAGCAACTGGGAGCCCTCGTCCTGGACCTCAATCGCGCCGCGCGCGAAGGCGTCCAGTTTGGTCAACGCGGGCTTGCCCTCGATGCGCAGGCCCCAGGGGGAATAGGGCGTGGGGGTTGAGCGGATGCCCGTCAGCGACAGCTCCTTCTGAACATCGGCGCGCTTGTCGGTGAACGCGTTGACCCGCAGATCCAGCGGTGCGCCCTGGTTCAGGCTGGCCGCCAGCGACCAGAACTCGTCGCCGAGCTGTTCCTTCAGCGGACCGACCATCCAGTCCGGCAGGTTGTGGCGGTGATGCTCCATCAGGTCGCCCGGCTGGACCGCATCGCATTGGTCGAGCCAGTTCTTTTCCTGGTCGTTCAGCGCGCTTTTCAGGAAGTCACGCGGACCGTGAAAGCCCAGGATGGCGAGCCGGCGCTCCTTCGGGCCGCTGCCCGATCGCGCCATGTGCTCGAACAGCAGTTTCTGGCGCAGCACGGTGTAGACCGTTTCGGCCAGCGTGGCGCGTTCGCGCGGACCCAGCGAGCGGTGCTCGCGGAAGTAGCGCGACACCGAGGCATCGGCGGGGTGATCGAGTTGGAGCGACAACCTGACCAGTTCGGCGCAGGCGTCCAGCAAGGCTTTAGGATGCATGGGCTGTATTGTCCCACCCGATCCGCGCCGCACCGAGGCGCCCTCCCATGACCGACCCCCTGCCCGCCCTGCCCGAAACCCCGCCCGGCCGCTACCGCCACTACAAGGGTGGCCTGTACGAGGTGATCGGCACCGCCCGTCACAGCGAGACGCTGGAACCGATGACCCTGTACCGCGCGCTGTACGGCGAACAAGGCCTGTGGGTTCGCCCGGCGGTCATGTTTTCAGAAACCATCACGTTCGAAAACGTCCGTCAGCCCCGTTTCACCCGGATTTCAGACTGAAATCAGCCTCTCTCCATCGTCAAATGGCCACAAGACGCTATCACTTCAGGAGTGACTGGCGAGCAGCCGCGCAATCGCCTGCGGATAGATGCGGTGCTCCTGGGTCAGCACGCGCGCGGCCAGGCTGTCGGCCGTGTCGCCACCGAGCACAGGCACCACCGCCTGGGCCAGGATCGGACCGTGGTCCAGCTCCGCGGTGACCCGGTGCACCGTGGCGCCCGCCACCTGGCAGCCGGCATCAATCGCGCGCTGGTGCGTGTGCAGGCCCGGAAAGGCCGGCAACAGCGAAGGGTGGATGTTGAGCAGCCGCCCTTGATAGCGGGCCACAAAACCCGGCGTGAGAATGCGCATGAAGCCCGCCAGAACCACCAGCACCGGCTCGAAGGCGTCGATCGCGGTAGCCAGCGCGGCGTCGAAGTCCTCGCGCGAGGCAAAAGCCTTGTGGTCGACCACCGCCGTCGCGATGCCCTGTTCGCGCGCAAAAGACAGTCCGCCTGCGTCGGCCCGGTTGCTGATCACGGCCGCCACGCGGGCGCCAAACCGGTGCTGCCAGCGCTCGCGCTCTGCGGCACGCACGATGGCGGCCATGTTGGAGCCGCCGCCAGAGATCAAAATCACGATGTTTTTCATCTTTTCCTGCAAGCTGTCCGACGGACTTCCCGCACCGTCCTCAACCGATCGATTATCCCCGCCATGCCCATTCGCCCCCTCTCCCCTGCCGAAACCCGCGTGCTGGCCACGCTGATGGAAAAAGCCCGCACGGTGCCCGACAGCTACCCGCTGACCCTCAACATGGTCGTCACCGGATGCAACCAGAAGACCGCGCGCGACCCGATCATGCAGATCGACGATGAACAGGCCCAGCTGGCGCTGGATGCGCTCAAAGGCCTGTCGCTGGTGTTCGAAACCAGCGGCGGGCGCGTCACGCGCTACGAACACAACTTCCAGCGCGTGTATGGCGTGCCGGAGCAGTCGGCCGTCGTGTTGGGCCTGCTGATGCTGCGCGGCCCGCAGACCGCCGGCGAGCTTCGCATCAACACCGAGCGCTGGTACAAGTTCGCCGACATCTCCTCGGTGGAAGGCTTTCTCGACGAACTGCAGGAACGCGCGGAAGAAAAAGGCGGCCCGCTGGTCGTCAAGCTGCCCCGCGCGCCCGGCGCCCGCGAGCAGCGCTGGGCACACCTGCTATGCGGCCCGGTGGACCTGACCCAGGCCGCCACGAACTCCGAAGCCCACCTGCCCGGCGTGGGCGAACTCGCACACCTGCACAGCCGCATCGACACCCTGGAGCATGACGTGTCCAGCCTGCGCGACACCGTGAAAAAGCTGCTCGAGGAACTGGGTTTGTCGCAGGGCGGACAGCCTTGATCGAACGGCCGTGCTAAAAATGTCGATTCTCTGGAGACACCCTCATGGACCTCGCATTCACCCCTGAAGAACTGGCTTTTCGCGACGAGATCCGCGCCTGGGTCAAGGACAACCTGCCCGCCGACATTTCGCACAAGGTTCACAACGCCCTGCGCCTGACGCGCGACGACATGCAGCGCTGGGGCAAGATCCTCGGCAAGAAGGGCTGGCTCGGCTACGGCTGGCCCAAGGAATTCGGCGGCCCGGGCTGGACCGCCGTGCAGAAGCACCTGTTCGAGGAAGAATGCGCGCTGGCCGGCGCGCCGCGCATCGTGCCCTTCGGGCCGGTGATGGTGGCGCCCGTGATCATGGCGTTCGGCACGCCGGCGCAGCAGCAGCGCTTCCTGCCGGGCATCGCCAGCGGTGAAGTCTGGTGGAGCCAGGGCTACAGCGAGCCGGGCTCCGGCTCCGACCTGGCCTCGGTCAAGACGCGGGCCGAGCGTCAGGGTGACCACTATCTGGTCAACGGCCAGAAAACCTGGACCACCCTCGGCCAGTACGGCGAATGGATCTTCTGCCTGGTGCGCACCAGCACCGAGGGCAAGCCGCAGACCGGCATCAGCTTCCTGCTGATCGACATGAAATCGCCCGGCGTGACCGTACGTCCGATCCGCCTGCTCGACGGCGAATGCGAAGTCAATGAAGTGTTCTTCGACAACGTCAAGGTGCCGGTGGAAAACCTGATCGGAGAGGAAAACAAGGGCTGGACCTACGCCAAGCACCTGCTGAGCCACGAGCGCACCAACATCGCCGACGTCAACCGCGCCAAGCGCGAGCTGGAGCGGCTCAAACGCATTGCCAGGACCGAAGGCCTGTGGGACGACATGCGCTTTCGCGACCAGATCGCGCTGCTCGAAGTGGACATCGTGGCGCTGGAGATGCTGGTGCTGCGCGTGCTGTCGGCCGAGAAATCGGGCAAGAACTCGCTGGACATCGCCGGCCTGCTGAAGATCCGCGGCAGCGAAATCCAGCAGCGCTACAGCGAGCTGATGATGCTGGCCGCCGGTCCCTACAGCCTGCCACTGATCCATGAGGCGATGGAAGCCGGCTGGCAGGGCGACTTCCCCGGTGGTGTCTGGGCCAACGCGCCGCTCGCATCGACCTACTTCAACATGCGAAAGACCACGATCTACGGTGGCAGCAACGAAGTGCAGCGCAACATCGTCGCCCAGGTGGTTCTGGGCTAAGGAGACATCAAGATGGATTTCAATTTTTCCGACGACCAGGAGCAACTGCGCGACGCGGTGCGCAAGTGGGTCGACAAGGGCTACGACTTCGAGCGCCGGCGCAAGGCCGTCGAGGCCGGCGGGTTTGACCGTTCCGCCTGGAACGAACTGGCTGAACTGGGCCTGGCCGGGTTGTACATCTCCGAAACCGACGGTGGCATGGGCATGGGGCCGGTCGAAGGCATGGTGGTGATGGAGGAACTCGGTCGCGGCATGGTGCTGGAGCCCCTGAGCCAGGCGCTGATCGCCGGCGGTGTGCTCTCTGGCTACGCCCCGGACGCGCTGAAGGCCGAATGGCTGCCCCGCATCGCCGCCGGCGACGCGCTGGTGGTGCTGGCGTCCCAGGAACGCCGAGCGCGCTACCGGCTCGATGTTTGTGATGCCAAGGCCAGCCGGTCCGGCGCCGGATGGTCACTGACAGCTACCAAGAACGTGGTGCCTGTGGGCGACCAGGCGGATGCGTTCATCGTGCCGGCCATGGCGAATGGCGCCATCGCGTTGTTCCTCGTGGCGCGCGGCGCCGCGGGCGTCAGCACCCGGGGCTATGGCACCCAGGATGGTGGCCGCGCGGCCGACCTGAGCCTGCGGGACACGCCCGCCAGCCTGATCACGACCGACGGACTGGCCGCTCTGGAACTCGCGGTGGACATCGGCATCGCCGCCACCTGCGCCGAAGCGGTGGGCGTGATGGACAAGACCGTGGAGCTCACCGCCGAGTACCTGAACACGCGCAAGCAGTTCGGCGTGCCCATCGGCAGCTTCCAGGCGTTGCGCCATCGCGCCGCCGACATGAAGATGCAGCTGGAACTGGCCCGCTCGATGAGCTACTACGCCAGCCTCAAGCTCAACGCCCCCGCCGACGAGCGCCGCCGCGCGATGGCCCGCACCAAGGTCCAGCTGGGCCATTCGATGCGCTTCGTCGGCCAGCAGTCGGTGCAGCTGCACGGCGGCATCGGCGTGACCGACGAGTACATCGGCAGCCACTACTTCAAGAAGCTCACCCAGCTCGAGATGAGTTTCGGCGACACGATGTACCACCTGGGCGAGGTGTCGGCGCGCATGCAGGACACGGCCGGGGTGTTTGCCTGAGCGCCAGCGCGCCCGACCGCGGTCGCAAGAAGGGGCTCCCGGCGGAGCCCCTCTTTCACGAGCGGCCTCGCGGCTCAGCCATGCAGCCGCGAACTGCGCGGCAGGTGCGCCATCAGGAACTCCATCTGGTCGGCCAGGATGCGGCGGTTGCGCAGGATGAAGTCTTCCCACAGGCTCGGAACGTAGGGCGCATACAGCAGCGGCATGCGGGCCTGCTCAGGCGTGCGGCTGCTCTTGCGGTGGTTGCACGCGCGGCAGGCCGTCACCACGTTCATCCAGTGGTCGCGTCCGCTCTGGGCGAACGGAATGATGTGCTCGCGCGTCAGGTCGTCCTCATGAAACAGTCCGCCGCAGTAGGCGCAGACGTTGCGGTCGCGGGCAAACAGCTTGCCGTTGGTGAGGCTGGGCCGCAGGTCGAAGGGGTTGATGGCCGGCACGCCGCGGGTGCCGATGATGCTGTTGACCGTGATGATCGACTGGTCGCCGGTGATGGCGTTGTGGCCGCCGTGGAACACCGCGATCTCCTGGCCGGCTTCCCAGCGCACCTCCGACGCGGCGTAGTGGATCACCGCCTGCTCCAGCGAGATCCAGGCCTGCGGCAGCCCCTGGGCCGACAGCTTCAACACCTTCACGACACGCCTCCTTCCACCAGTCGAACAACCACTGACACGGAACGCCGAAGTGCCAGGCCAAGGGAACCGGATACCCACGGGGCCTGCTGGGTCACAATATACCCTGTTTTCGTGACATTTCTGCGCCGACCCTGGTGCCAGCCGGCCACGACCTGCTACCAAAAGAATACTGCCCGATGAAGGTTTTCCGCGGCTTCCACCACCCCGGCGTCGCGCCCGCCTGCGCGCTGACGATCGGCAACTTCGATGGCGTGCACCGGGGTCACCAGGCGATGCTCGCGCTGCTGAACAACGAGGCCGCGCACCGTGGGGTGCCCAGTTGTGTGATGACTTTCGAGCCCCATCCGCGCGATTACTTCGCCGGCGCGCTCAAAAAGCCGGAACTCGCGCCGGCTCGCATCGCCACGCTGCGTGACAAGCTCACCGAACTGGAACGCTGCGGCGTTCAGCAGGTGGTGGTGCTGCCGTTCGACGCCCGGCTGGCCGCGTTGTCGCCACAGGCCTTCATCGACGACGTGCTGATCCGGGGCCTGGGCGTACGCTACGTGCTGGTGGGCGACGACTTCCGCTTCGGCGCCCGACGCGCCGGCGACTACGCGATGCTCGATGAGGCCGGGCAGTCGCTGGGCTTTGATGTGGCCCGCATGAACAGCTACGAGGTGCACGGCCTGCGGGTGTCCAGCTCGGCGGTGCGCGATGCGCTGGCGACAGGGCGGCTGGCGGATGCGGCGCGCCTGCTGGGGCGCCCGTACTGCATCAGCGGCCATGTGGTCCATGGTCGCAAGCTCGGGCGCGCCCTGGGCGCGACCGACGAACGGGCGGGCGACGGGTTTCGCACGCTGAACCTGCGCTTTTCGCACTGGAACCCCGCCGCCAGCGGCATCTTTGCCGTGCTGGTGCACGGGCTGACCCCCGCGCCGCTGCCGGGGGTGGCCAACCTGGGCATACGCCCTTCGCTGGGGCCGGACGATGTGAACGGCGGCCGCGTCCTGCTGGAAACCCACTGCCTGCAATGGCCGGACGGCCTGGGCTCTGAAGGAGCGTACGGTAAAATCATTCGCGTGGAACTGCTGCACAAACTGCACGACGAGCTTAAGTACGACAGCCTCGACGCCCTCACCGCGGGCATTGCCCGGGACTGCGACGACGCGCGCGCGTTCTTCGCGTCCATGCACGCCGAAACCCACCGCCAGACCACCCGCGACCGAATTTAGCGACCCAGTGACTGCCCCGGTCGCCGCCCAACGAACAAGCTCAGGGCGAACGGGCACCGCATCTTTCAGCTTTCCCGACCCCGTCGGGCTGGGCTTGTCGAAGACCTTTTCCCCGTCGCACCATGACCGAAAAAACCGCACCCAAACAGCCTGAGGCCAGTGCCTACCGCGCCACGCTGAACATGCCCGACACGCCGTTCCCCATGCGCGGCGACCTGCCCCGGCGCGAGCCGGCCTGGGTCAAGGACTGGAACGAGGGCCACCTGTACATGCGCCTGCGCGCCGCGCGCAAGGGCGCCCCGCTGTTCGTTCTGCACGACGGCCCGCCGTATGCCAACGGCAAACTGCACATCGGCCACGCGCTGAACAAGGTGCTGAAGGACATGATCGTCAAGAGCCGGCAGCTGGCCGGCTTCGACGCCCAGTACATCCCCGGGTGGGACTGCCACGGCCTGCCGATCGAGAACGCGATCGAAAAGCAGCACGGCCGCAACCTGAGCCGCGACGACATGCAGGCCAGGAGCCGAGCCTACGCGACGGATCAGATCGACCAGCAGCGCGAAGACTTCAAGCGCCTGGGCGTGCTGGGCGACTGGGAGCGCCCCTACAAGACCATGGACCCGGCCAACGAAGCCGGCCAGATCCGCGCCTTCAAGCGGGTGATCGAGCGCGGCTTTGTCTACCGCGGCCTCAAGCCGGTGTACTGGTGTTTCGACTGCGGCTCGTCCCTGGCCGAATTCGAGATCGAATACGCCGACAAGAAAAGTGACACCCTGGACGTGGCCTTCGAGTCCGACGACACGGACGCGCTGGCCCGCGCCTTCGGTCTGGCCGCCCTGCCGGCGGGCAAGCCGGCGTTTGCCGTCATCTGGACCACCACCGCCTGGACCATCCCCGCGAACCAGGCGCTCAACGCCCACCCGGAGCTGGAGTACGCGCTGGTGGACACGCCACGGGGTGTGCTGCTGCTGGGCGCCGACCTGGTGGACAAATGCCTGGAACGCTACGGTCTGACGGGCCACGTGCTGGCCACCGCCAAGGGCGAGGCCCTGCGCGGCCAGGTGTTCCGCCATCCCCTGCACGACGCCGGCGAGGCCACCACCGGCTACGGCTACCGGCGTCGCGCGCCGCTGTACCTGGCCGACTACGTCAGCGACAGCGACGGAACCGGCATCGTGCACTCCTCGCCGGCCTATGGCGTGGACGACTTCAACTCCTGCGTCGCGCACGGGATGAAGTACGAGGACATCCTGAACCCGGTGCAGGGCAACGGCACTTACACCGACGAACTGCCCCTGTTCGGCGGCCTGAACATCTGGAAGGCCTGCCCGGTCATCATCGACACCCTCCGTGAGCACGGCCGACTCATGGCCACCCAGCCCATCGTGCACAGCTACCCGCACTGCTGGCGCCACAAGACGCCGGTGATCTACCGCGCCGCCGCGCAGTGGTTCATCCGCATGGACGACGGCGAGGGCGTCTTCACGAAGGACAAGGCGCCCAAGACCTTGCGCCAGCTCGCGCTGGACGCGATCGACCACACCCGGTTCTACCCCGAGAACGGCAAAGCCAGGTTGCGCGACATGATCGCCGGGCGGCCCGACTGGTGCATCTCGCGCCAGCGCAGCTGGGGCGTTCCGGTGCCGTTCTTCCTGCACAAGGACAGCGGCGATCTGCACCCGCGCACGATGGAGATCCTCGACCAGGCGGCCGACATCGTCGAACAGGGCGGCATCGAGGCCTGGAGCCGCGCGACCGCCGAAGACATCCTGGGCGCGGCGGACGCGGCCCACTACACCAAGAGCACCGACATCCTGGAGGTCTGGTTCGACTCCGGCTCCACCTTCTGGCACGTGCTGCGCGGCAGTCACGCCCATGCGTACCCCAACGGCGCCTTCCACGCGCAGGGCCCCGAGGCCGACCTGTACCTCGAAGGCCACGACCAGCACCGCGGCTGGTTCCACAGCTCGCTGCTGCTGGGCTGCGCGCTGTTCGACCGCGCGCCCTACCGCGGCCTGCTGACCCACGGCTTTGCCACCGACGGCCAGGGCCGCAAGATGAGCAAGAGCCTGGGCAACACGGTCGATCCTCAGAGCGTGACCGCGAAGCTCGGCGCCGAGATCGTGCGCCTGTGGGTGGCCGCCACCGACTATTCCGGCGACCTGAACATCGACGACAAGATCCTGGCCCGCGTGGTGGACGCCTACCGCCGCATCCGCAACACGCTGCGTTTCCTGCTGGCCAACGTCAGCGACTTCGACCCCGCGCTCGACACCGTGCCCGCCGATCAGCTGCTGGAGATCGACCGCTACGCCCTGGCCCGTGCCGCCGAGCTGCAGGCCGACATCCAGCGGCATTTCGACGTCTACGAGTTCCACCCGGTGGTCAGCAAGCTGCAGGTGTACTGCTCCGAAGACCTGGGCGCGTTCTACCTCGATGTGCTCAAGGACCGCCTCTACACCAGCGCCCCGAACAGCCGCGAACGCCGTTCGGCCCAGACGGCGCTGTGGCAGATCACGCACGCCATGCTGCGCTGGATGGCGCCGTTCCTGAGCTTCACCGCCGAAGAAGCCTGGGCCGTGTTCGCCGGCGAGAAGAACCAGGGTTCGATCTTCTTCGAGACCTTCTGGCCCTTCCCCTCGCCCAACGAGGCCTTGCTGGCCAAATGGGAGCGGCTGCGCCAGATCCGCGACCTGGCCAACAAGGAGATCGAGAACGTTCGCACCGAGGGCCGGGTCGGCTCGTCGCTGCAGGCCACTTTGCAGATCACCGCCGGCGCAGACGACGCGGCCCTGCTGCGATCGCTGGGCGACGACCTGAAGTTCGTCACCATCACCTCGGCCGCCACCGTGGCCGACGGCGACAGCCTGTCGATCCAGGTCACGCCCAGCACGGCCGTCAAGTGCGAGCGCTGCTGGCACTGGCGCGACGACGTCGGCCATGACCCGGCCCATCCCACACTGTGCGGGCGTTGCACAGCCAACCTGTTCGGGGCCGGCGAAACCCGGACGGTTGCCTGATGGCCAACAAAACAAAGGTCACGCGGGTACGTGGCACGGGCGGCGGCATGCTGCCCTGGCTGGGCCTGGCCTTGATCCTGCTGCTGGCCGACCAGTTCACCAAGGTGCTGATCGTCGGCCATTTCGAGCTCGGCGACAGTGTCCCGGTGACGTCCTTTTTCAACGTCGTGCGGGTGCACAACACCGGTGCGGCGTTCTCGTTCCTGGCCTCGGCGGGGGGCTGGCAGCGCTGGTTCTTCACCGCGCTGGGAATCGCCGCGGCGGGCTTCATCATCTGGATGCTGCGCGCGCACAGCTCGCAGCGGCTGTTCAGCTTCGCGCTGGCCTGCATTCTGGGCGGCGCGATCGGCAACGTGATCGACCGGCTGGTGCATGGCTACGTGGTCGATTTCCTGGATTTCCACTGGACCTGGCTGAAACCGGTCTTCCCGGGCGGACACTTTCCCGCCTTCAATATCGCCGACGCGGCGATCACCGTCGGTGCCATCGCGCTGATCCTGGACGAGCTCATCCGGGTGCGCCGCGGACGGTAGCCCCCGCCCCGCCCTCCTCCCCAGCACGCACCGTCGGACGGCAGGGCACCCCCGTTTCAGTCGCGCAGCGCCGCCTCGATGGTGGCGATGTCGATCTTCACCATGGTCATCATCGCGTCGAAGGCCCGTCTGGCCTTGGCAGGGTCCGGGTGGGCGATGGCGTCCATCAGCATGGCCGGCGCGATCTGCCAGGAGATGCCCCAGCGGTCCCGGCACCAGCTGCAGGCAATGCCCTGGCCGCCGTTGTCCACCAAGGCGTGCCAGTAGCGGTCGGTCTCGGCCTGGTCGGCGGTGGCCACCTGGAACGAAAACGCGTCGCTGTGCGGATGCCCCGGACCGCCATTCAGGCCCAGGCAGGGCATGCCCAGCACGGTGAATTCCACCGTCAGCACATCGCCCTGTTGGCCGGCCGGGTAGTCGCCCGGCGCGCGGTGCACCGCCGTCACGGCCGAATCGGGGAACACCGACGCATAAAACCGCGCCGCCTCTTCGGCGTCGCCGTCAAACCAGAGGCACACGGTGTTTCGGGCGCGCGGGGTCATGGACAGCTCCTGTAAGTCGCAAACTTCCGGCAATAGCTACCAATAAAATAGCAAACTATCACCAAATTGCGCTGGGTTCTGGCAGTTTTTCTCTATAAGCCGGCTGGCCAGCGGTCTCACAGCGTCAGAATCGTGCAGCCGGTGGTCTGGCGCGCTTCCAGGGCGCGGTGGGCGTCCTGCACCTGGGCCAGCGGGAAGCGCTGCTCGATGTGGATCTTCACCTGGCCGCTTTGCACCACGGCAAACAGGTCGTCGGCCATGGCCTGGGTGGCTTCGCGGGTGGTGATGTGGCTGAACAGGGTCTGGCGCGTCACGTAAATGGAGCCCTTGGCGCCCAGCAGGGCGGGGGCAAACGGCGGCACCGGGCCCGACGCATTGCCGAAGCTGGCCATCAGGCCGAAGGGGCGCAGGCAATCCAGCGAGCCGTCCCAGGTGTCTTTGCCCACCGAGTCGTACACCACCTT
>Ga0209604_1002952_pt1 | contig 12012 bp, 9 predicted proteins | sample AD_UKC097_MetaG_FD_184405 | JGI IMG/M metagenome (GOLD analysis project Ga0209604, IMG submission 184405) | Active sludge microbial communities of municipal wastewater-treating anaerobic digesters from USA - AD_UKC097_MetaG (SPAdes) (version 2) | ecosystem: Engineered > Bioreactor > Anaerobic >... | reverse complement strand
ATACTGAAGTCACATCTATTGGAACTACAAAAGTAGATGGTCTAATGGTAGAATTGGGTAAGAATGCAGCAAAACAATTAGTCAATAATTTGCCCGCGTGTATCGTTACAGGGGCACCGCATTTTATTGGAAACACAAATGTAAAATGTTAAGGTGAATATGATTAGAATAACAGTTGATGAAGCTGTCACTCTGCTAAAGCAGTGGACTTTCCAGCGTGGCAAGTGGTAGAACCACTTGCTATGACTGATTCCTGCTCAAGTGAACTATTGTTCACAGTATCAACAGGCTTTGACGATTTATCGTCTCCCGTGCTTCCCACGGTATTTCTACTTAAAATTCTAAGACCTTCGTTTAGTATGTTAATAGAAGCATTGTTGTCCCTATCTAAAAGTGTATTACAGTTAGGGCAAATCCATTCTCTGTCAGCTAATTTGAGTGTTGTATTCTTATATCCACAACAGTGACAAAGTTTAGAACTTGGATAGAAAGTATCTATCTTGATGTATTGTCTATGTTGTTCATCTGCTTTATAAGTAATCATATTACAGAAGCTACCAAATGAAGCATCCTGTATAGATTTAGCCAACTTATGGTTCTTTAACATGCCTTTAACATTTAAGTCTTCGGAAACGATAACTTGGTTTTCATTAACGATTCGTGTAGACCATTTATGTTGAAAGTCTTTTCTTTGATTTTTTATCTTTTCATGTACTAAAGCTACTCTTAACTTTTGTTTCTTATAATTATTACTACCTTTAGTACAATGACTTAATTTTCTTTGTTCTTTAGCAAGTTTAATTTGTGATTTTCTAAAATATCTAGGATTATCAATAACTTCACCAGAATCAAAAATACAAAAGTCCTTTAAACCTAAATCAAAACTACATGATTCATATTTAGGTTCAATGTATTCCTTTTCAGGTAGTTTACAACAAATACTAGCAAAATACTTATTAGTTGGTGTTTTCTTAATTGTTATATTGTAGATATGAATTTGAGACCAATCAATGTCTTTATAGTTCTTGAATTTCACTGAACCTAGTTTAGGAACTTTAATATATTCTTTATCCTCAACTCTTATGTCACCAATGCCTTTCTTACTATAAGTACAAGCAATCCTGAAAGAATCCTTCTGACCTTTCTTATGGAACTTCGGAAATTTAGATTCTTGTTTAGTTTTCTTTTTGATAGAATTGAAGAAGTTATTGAATGCAGCCAAGCAATCCATGTATGAATTTGCCAGTGCTTGACTTGGTACTTTAGTGAGAAATTTCCATTCTTCCTTAAAACTCTTTAAATTTGGATTGAAACTTAACTTATAGTCTTCCCATAGCTCTTTTTTCATTCCAAGGACATGATTATATACGAAACGAGAGCAACCTAGAGTTCTGTCTATGAAAACTCTTTGTTCTTTAGATGGATATAACCTTACTTCTAGTCCTTTCTTCATAACAATTAAAAAATCCTATTGTGGTACTGGCACAATAGGATGAAGCTATTTCTAGCTTTTAAAATTCATTCTATTATTGAAACCAGTACTTTCCAATAATTTATATTATATTTATATAAGTTTAGTTTTGGAATTTGTGTTTTTGGTGGAAATTCATATCAACTGCTAAAGACAGTTGATTTTTCTTTCCGAAACTGTTATAAATTATGTGATGATATTTTTAGAACAGACTCAAAACATTTTAAATATATTACTGAAGAAAAATCCCAATTTTCTACTGTTTATTGTTATGACAATAAATAAAGTATGGGATTATCTGTTTATACATATTACGAAACATTCAAACCACATTTTAGTTTTAGATTTAAGGTAGATTTTCTTTCTAATCCTTCACTATATAGATTAGTTCAAGATATAAAACTACCAACTATTTCTATAAATGCTTCAGATGGTAGAAAAAGATTTGGCCAAACCCAAATCGTTCTACCATTTTTTGAATTTGGTGATCAAGAAATCGAAATAACATTTATTGAAACAGATGATATGAAAGTATTAGACTATATGACTAACCATTTAGCTTGGCCAAATAGTCCACAAACAGAAGATATTATCGTGACTGAATACGATGATACTCTACGTAATGTCCTTAAAAGAACATTATATACAATTACATTATTTAGTTATAGTGCACCACAATGGCAGAATTCTGGTAGTCCATCTAATATGACTCTAACTGCTACATATATTGTTCGTAAATCAAGAGATATTACAAAAGATGAATATGATTTATATAATTTGCCAATATATTCACCAGTTGTGGATATGGTTCAAGATATGAATGTAATTGGTTCATCTGTTGATGAAGGTAGTGCTGAAAGTGAATGGCAAAAATTCTTAGGTTCATTAAAAGACGAAGAATCTGAACAAGAAAAACTTGCTGAGTTTAATAACAAACGACAAGAGGCAATGATGCAACCTATGGCATTTGAAACAAATACTAAAGCAAGAGAAAAATGGAAGGATGTTGAAAAAGAAAAAGGTGAATTAGATCAAATTATAGCAGAAACATTAGCTGAAAACTTCGATAATAATTCATTTGAAGATCAACAAGCGGCTGAAATTGAAGCATTTAAACGTTATTGCTTACAAGAAACACATCGTGATGTTAATAAAATGACAGATGAAGAAAAGAAAACAATGGCTGAAAGATGGCAGAAATTAAGTGATACAGAAAAATTATTATTGATTTATGGTATTGATACAGCAGATGGTTTAAATGATGATGAAATTGATAAGATCAAAAAAACTACTGCAGAAAATGTATTAAAACAAGGTTTAACTGGAAAAGAAGCAGAAGATTTCATGAAAGAAAGACTTGATTCTATTGTAAAAGAAAATACAGAATTTGTTAATGCTTCTAAAGAATATCAAGAAGCTGTTAATCATCCTGAACAAGGTAGAGGTGGTGAAAAGCCAAAACAAGAAGGAACACAAACATCTGGTTCATCTAATTCTAATATTGGTTCTGAACCTGTAAGATATAAACAGCAGAATGGTACTCTACAAAGCCTAATTAAATCTGGTAAATTAAAAGATGCAAAGGGTAATAATATTACTGATATTTCTCAATTGAAATATGGTGATAAGTTATATGTAGATGGTCACGAATATAAAGCTGTTAAATATGGTAATAACTGGTCACTTAACTCTAATGTTAAGGGTAAAGATTATTCATACGAAAGACATGCTAATAACCCTGAAGAAGCATATCAAAATGTTACTGCTAATGGTGCAGTTCCATATAACTTAGGTGCAAAATCTGATGGTTGTATTGCTGATGGTTTGGACTGTATGGGTTATGCTGGTGTTGTATTAAAAGCAGTTGGTGCTAAAGTTGTAGATAAGAATGGTAAAGTTGTATCAAATGATATTGGTAGTGTATTTAAGAATTACAGTACACAATCATTCTTAGATAAAGGCTTAAAAGTTGTTGGACCTGATGGTGTTGATATGAAGGTATTAGTTGCCGCTAAAGGTGGTACAGGTCACATTGTCATTGAATACAATGGTTATATCTATGAATCAGCAGGTTCATCTGGTGTTCGTAAAACAGAAAAATCTATTTGGGAAAAGAATTATAAAGGTAAAAACGATTATAAGAACGTAATGGCATAATATGAGTTTATCTGTATTTTCACATGATTTGTCCATAAAATTACCTGATACTTTTATTGTCAGTATTAAATGGAATAAAACAGACAGTGACTACACTGTCTTAAGAAGTTGTACTCAGTTTCAACCTCCTGTTGTGAAATACAAAAAAGAAATTCAAAACTTTGGTAATAATGGTTATGCATTTGTTATTCCTGATTGGGAAGTAGATGATATATCTTTTACTTTTAATGAAGATACAAATTTCTCTACATCTAAATTATTATCTCATGCTATGCAATACCTATTTGATTTCTCTGATGACAAATGGTATTATAAAGAAAATAATATCTATGAAATAATTGTAGATGTTTATGATAATAATTTCAATAAAATTGTATATCGTTATACTTATAGATATTTGAAATTAGTCAAATATGAAAATTATCAATTAGACTATTCTAATGATGCACTTACATCACTTTCATTAACATTTTCATTCATGTATGCTAATGAAACTACATGCAATATTGATCCAAATAGTTCTAATGTTCCTAATATTACTGATAATATACAAGATGCACCTACAGCAACAAGTCTAACTCAAGATATTGCACAAGATTATAATAAGCCTGCAATGAAACCTGAAGATGCTAATTCAAATACACAGAAAGATCGTGGTAATCAGCAAACTTCTGAACAAACTGCAGCTAAAGCACTTGAATCTCAGAAAAATGAATCTGAACAGACTCCTAAGACAGAACAAGTTCAGACTCCTGCTGTAGAAAACCAAGAAATTGTATTGGATAATGTAGATATTAAGGCATCAGAAGGTAAAACTAAGGAAACTGCATCTACAAATCCTGTAGATTTAAATAAGCTATCTGGTAATGATAGAATTGATGAACTTGCATATAGAATGATGAGAGGTCAATTAGATAATGGTAAATCTCGTTATGATAAGACTTATAAAGCAGGTTATACTGAATCTGAAAGAGCTGCTGCACAAGGTATTGTCAATCAGAAGGATTGGGAAGGTCTTAAAAAACGTCATGATGCAAGAGTTGCAAATAAAGATACTCACTACTCAACTGCTGTAGAAACAGAAGTTGCTAAGACTGACTATACACCAAATAAAGATATAGCACAATCAAGAAGTGCTGATACTGTATCTCCAGCAACTCAATCTACTGGTGGTCAATCTGCTGCTGACGCTGCTGCTAAAGCAAGACTTGCTGCTGAACAGAAAAATAAATCTCAAGATGTCGCAGTCAATAGAAAACCTGTAGAACAAAAACAAGAAGCTCAACCAAAACAAGAAGCAACACAAATAGCTAAAACTTCACCTAAAATTAGTGAAGAAAAACTTGAAAAAGCTGGTATTTCTAAAGCAAATAAAAATGAAAGAAAATATCGAGGCTTAACTTCTACACAATGGGGTGAAATTGCAGCAAGAAAAGACTTACAAGATGGTCTAAGAAAAGATGGTAAAGGCGCTAATTATGATATATTATATGCAAATGGTGACATAGATAAAACTAAATTTGATAGCGGTTATAAGAGTTATATGGAGAAAAATAAAAAACCTACTTAATATAGCTCCAGAATATAAAATAATAGAGGATGATAGGTTTTATCATCCTCTTCTTTATTTAAGCCCAGAAAGCGCTTTCTGCGCAACTAATCGTATGCTATATTACCTTCACCATCCATAGGGTCATCTAAAGTATTGATATTGTTATAGAAATCCAATCCAGCAATTTCTCTTGATGCAATCTTCTTCTGTTCCTTTAAATCCATACGAATAGAATTAGTCACAACCTGTGTAGTGTATGCGAATGCTGATGAATTTGCTTCTGTATCATAACGGTTAATATATCTAAATAAAGTCATCAATGCATTCTGCTTAATATCATTAATATCTTCTGGATCCTTACTTGCAACCAACTTAAATGATATTACACGACCATCAATAATCTTAATAAATGCTTCACAAAGATTTGCTTTTACAATATTGAATTCACTATCATATTTTCTTTTTGCTTCAGGAGTCCAAACAGAATAGTAATCTTTTCTTAACTTATTAATATGCTTTACTTTATTCAAGATAAACTTCTTACAACGGTCATACTTATCTTTCTTAATCTTATTTGTGTTATATGAATTCTCTAACTTGCTTAGATATTCTGCACACCATGACCCATCATCCTGATAATTCATTTCATTGTATTTACGAATTAACTCTCTCAAATAGGCATTGTTAATATAACCATCTGACTTATCTGCTTTTAGTTTTTCTAAATCTACTTCACTCATAAAAATCCTCTCAATATGTTATTGTTTGTTTCTAAGATAAAATATAAGAAAATAAAAACAAATCCACTTTCCATGGATTTGTTTTTTTCCAATATTTAATGTGCTTATTAAATTTTTGGATGTTTAACACTGCTTGTTGAAGGAGTGTGAGCGTTTGCTTGTGACTTAGCTTTGTTAATTTCCTTCTGAGTTTCAGCATTTTCATCTTTAATCATCTTATTGACAATTTCTTGTTCAATTTCTACTTCCATCCAAGGCCAATCATCTGTAATTTGTATATTTGCAAATTTAGCAATACGTGTAATCAATTCCAAGATTTCCTTAATTGAAGTATGAGTAAACATATTTTCATCAGAAACAATTAATTTAACATCGCTGATTTCACTACATACAGGACATTTAATCTGTATTGTTTTATGCATACCACATTTCATGTTATCAATTGTATACTTCAAATTCACAAAGTCCATACCTTGTAAATTCATAATGAATTTAGCTTTATCTTCTAATGAGTTATCAGTATCAATATACAAAGCTAAATCTAAGAATTCATCATTCTCAACTAATCGTGCATCTTTCAAATCCTTAATAGTTGGATGTTTTAATGGAATTGTTATATTCAATCCATCTAAGAAACATAAATCAGATTTAGATTTAATGTAATCAGTCTTAAATGAATTCAATTTAACTTCTTGTTCAATAGAATTTTTACATGTTGGACATTCAGGTATTTTGATTTGATAACCTGATGAACGAATAAATGTGTTAGTTCTTAACCAGAATAACAAGTATTCTCTATCTGCTAACAAAATATCTTCAAATTTAAGATGTTTTAATTTAAGACATCTATTCAACAATTCATTTGTAATAGTAGTTGCATTTGACTTATTAAATGTAGCCAAATATTTTACATCACGAACCGTCATAGTTCTAATACGTATTTCTGTATCTTCATTATAATACTGCCCTAAAGAAGGCAAATCATTAAATTCAATTTTCCAATAATTCATGGAGTACCTATCACTGTTGCTACGGTTTTAACTTGGCAAGATCCAGTTAATACACCTCCTGATGAAGTTGGACCACCAATAACCATTGTACCAAATAAACTGCAGAATGCTTGAACTAAATACTTATCAAGCACATCATAAAATATACCTTTCTTATCTACATAAGTTTGAGGTTTTATCTTTTTTAATTCAGCCCAACAATTTGCTCCTGCTTTTGCAAATACAGCTGTCACTGATCCAGCAGTACTTGTAAACTTCAATATTTGTGGAGTCAAAATATATGGGACTAATATCTTACCTGCTTTGAAACCTAAACTAACTGATAAAGGTTGTTCTAATCTACCACCAATCAAAGTAAATAATGCAATTACTGAAGTCATACCTGTGCATGCTGCTTGAACATCTAAAGGAGTAAATATGACTGGTGTTAATACTTCCCCACCAACACCTACCATTGGATATGTTGTAGTTCCTGGACCTACAACTTGACCAAACCAAGAGAATTGTACTTTATCAAATAAATTCATAATAGCACACGTCATAGCGTTTGCCATATCTATTTTCCAAGTACTTTTCTCTAACTCTGGACTTGCTCCATCCATCGTAGGTTTCATATAAAACTTCAATAAATCTGGAACTGTCTTCTGCATTAGAAATCACCCCAGAAATCATTTGACTGATTATGCATGACCATATAATCAACTGGATATTCTTCAACTGGTCTATCATCTGAAGGTTTACATGTATCTAAGTCAATTTCAGGTTGCATTGTTGCATATACTGCCCAATACAATGCTGATACAGTATCATCATGATTACCTTTAGCGGCCTTAAATACATTACCTACATCTTGTTCTTCAAAACGTGACAATTCCTTAATAGTATCTGAGTCATGAACCTCTAAGAAATCATTATCCATCAATCTCTTCAATTCAAGACAAGCATCCAATTTAGAACGTTTTGTTGCTTTAGTTCCTAATGGTTTACCTGGACCATCAGTAGAAATCAATTTATAATTCTCTAAATTATACCACAATTCTTCACAAACTTTCTTACCTGAATCTTGGTTTTCAATAATATACCAAGCACCATTGTATTTGTCTGACAAATACTTAATTTGTACAGCAAATGCTTCAGGACTTACTTCATTGTTTCTATAACAAGCTACTTCTTCCATCTTGTTTCTTGATAAAATCTTAATAACTTGTATAGTTGAATAGTCACCTTGACAACCTGTACCAACGTCACATCCCATTACATACATTACACCAGGGATTGGATCTTCAAAAATCTTAATATCATAATTGTGTTCATATCTAATTGGTTCTTTTTCTCTCAATTTTTCCAATGTTTCAGCATTGATTAAGGTCTGTGAAGAACCTAAGAATGAACAGTTATGGTTAATCAATCCGTTTGTAGTTTGATAATACTCACCATCTACATTCAATGGTGTATAAACTCTACCAATACCAAAATAATCTACAAATAAAACATGTGATTTACCAAATTCTGCATTATAAAGAATATCACCTGGTTGTAAATCTCCAGCCACCATTTCAGGTTTTGTAATTCCTTTAAATATATGGTCTGGTGTACATTTAATTACGCAGTTATCACATTGAACTTCCAAAATAGGTGATAACTTACAAATAATTCTTTCAAAGTTTTTCCATTCTTCGCCACATTTTATTAACATAGTTTACCTCTTTATGTAGTTTTATTTTTAAAATTTTTTAAATAATTTTTTCCATATTTCTTTTTTATATAATATAATATATTTCTTATTTCATTCTTTTTTAAAATTTTAACATTATTATTTATCATGCATTTGTATTTTTCCATATATGCATTTTTATAATTTTCATTTAAATTATATGGATTTATGAAATTTCCATTATTATCAAAAAAATGATCACCTTTAATTTCAATTATTTCATCATTTATTTTAAAATCTGGAAAATAATAATGTATATTATCATTTACAATATATTCAAATTTTATATTTGGTTGATATTCAAAATCTATATTATGATCTTTTAAATATATGTAATAAGCTAATTCCCAACTACTATCAAATTTTATGTTTTCGTAAGTATATTTACTACGACTTTTTATAAAAATATCATGATTTTGAGATGGAAAATATGTACCATATTTTTCTAAACATGTTTGTTTACCTTTTGATTGTACATTTTCTAATTTATAAGGATTGTCTACTCCATATTTTTCTAAACATGTTAATTTTCTTTTTTCATTATATTGTTCTATATTTTTTAAAAATAATTCAGAACCTAAAAAAGTTTCATTATTATACTTTTCTAAACATGTTTGCCTTGATTTATCTTTAAAAGTATCATTTTGCATTGGATTTTTAACATTATATTTTTCTATACATGTCTGTTTAAATTTTTCTTTAAATTCATCAGTTTGTGCAAAATTTTCTTTTCCATACTTTTCTATACAAGTTTGTTTAAATTTATTATAAATTTCTGTATATTGTGCTGGAGCATCTACACCATATCGTTCTTGACATGTATTTTTAAATTTTTCTTTAAAATTTATTGATTTTGAATAATGATCTACACCATATTTTTCTAAACAAGTTTGTTTAGATTTTTCTATATTATTTTCACTTTGAAATGAATATTCTACACCATATTTTTCTAAACATGTTTTTCTACTATTTTCTTTAAAATTTTCTGATTGCGATGCATATTCAACACCATATTTTTCTAAACATGTTTGTTTAGATTTTTCTTTCATTGATTCTAATTTATTTGTACTTGTCACACCATATTTTTTTAAACATGTTTCTTTATATTTTTCTTTAGTTTCATTTGATATTCTTGAACATTTATTACAACAAAATCTTTTATATCCTTTTAATATAGAATCAAAATTTGTATTTTTTCCACATACATGACATATTCCATCATTGTCTGATTTTAAATATAAATCATAATAATCTTTTATTTTTAATTTATGTTCATTTCTTATATGTGAAGCAAATGATTTAGCATTTTTATAAGAATTATTACATATTTTACAAATTATAAATAAATTATCAGACATAAAACCTCATATATGTTTGTTAGTACTATATTACCACTTTTTCTATAGTACTATTATATTTATATAAAAGTGAAAGGAAGGATTCGTATTTTGTGGCAAAAAACTGCTGAACTTAGAGGACACAATGAAGTCATCGAAATGTCTCAAGATGAGATGCAAGAATATATTAAATGTGCAACTGATATATTTCATTTCTCTAAGTATTTCTATATTTTAACAGGTGAAGGTGAACGTCCAATCGAATTAAGAGAATATCAAGTTAGATTGGTAAAAATGTTGACAGGTAAGTACTATTTCAAAAATGAAGATGGTACTGATGTAGTTAATGCTAATGGTGAAAAGTCTGAACGTAATAATCGTATCATTATGATGGGACGTCAGACAGGTAAAACAACCCTAGCTACCCTTTATATTTTGTGGTATGCTCTATTCAATATAGACAAAACAATTGCTGTTCTAGCAAACAAGGAATCACAAGCATTGGAAATTATGCTTCGTATTCGTTCTGCTATTTTGAAACTTCCTCTATGGCTACAACAAGGTATCAATCCTGATAGAGGTGGTTGGTCAAAAGGTACAATAGGATTTGATAATGGTAGTAAGATATTCGCTGCTGCATCTTCATCATCTTCTATTCGTGGTAAATCTGTTGACTTCATGCTTGTGGACGAATTTGCATTCTTACCTGAAAATGATGCTAATGACTTCATGATGTCTGTTTTCCCTACTCAGTCTTCTCGTAAAGAATCAAGACTAATTCTAATCTCAACCCCTCATGGTATGAACCACTTCTATAAGATTTGGCAGAAAGCTATTGCAGGTCTAAATACTTTCGTTCCAGCTAAAGTACAATGGAATGAAGTAGAAGGAAGAGATGAAGATTGGAAAAATAGAATGATACGTGACGTTGGTCCTCAATTCTTCGCTCAAGAATATGCTTGTCTATATGGTGATGAAAAGGTGACAATTAAAGTTGATGTTCCTGATGGTGGACTATCTTATGAATATACTGATAAGATTGAAAACATCTATAAGATGTGGCCAACATTTAGAAATAAATGGGTTAATAAACTTACTAATAGAGAATATGATTGGGAAGCTTTAGATGCGGTTATGGAAGCAATAGACAAAGTTAGACGAACAGATAATCGACCGCCTGATTATGAGTAATTAAAAAAGAGAGTCTTACGACTCTCTTTTATTTTTATTCATCATCTTTTTGTCTTATCCATGAACGAATAATCTTATTTGTTGCAATAGATTTTATTTTAACGAATTCATTTGGTTCTACATAATTTGATAAGAAACACAAATTACCATACATTGTATTTTCAAAATGTGGTTCATAATCATTTACTTTTAATGTTCCTAAATCAAATAATTGAGTATAGTTCCATCTAATAAGCAATCTACTACCTTGAACACTTTGAGGTATTGTACCGTATACATTAAATAATGAAAATTCCAATTCACATGGTTCTTTACCCATATATCTTGTTGCTTTACCTGCAGCAGTATATCCAGGATATAACTTACAATATAGGTATACTTCAGAATATGTTTCTGTATCTGATTGTTTAATTTTTCCGAATGCATCAAAGATAATTTTTACTTTAGTTGAATTCTGATTATTAAAGAATGCTTCATTAACTTCTTCTAGTTCTTTTTTAGTACACCATTTTGAACCATCTGTTGGTAGAATATATTTGTTATAATTGTCTGAATCAGCTTTTTCTGTACCTGTCACAAATATATCATCAAAACGTTGTTTTGGTGTCATATTATTCCAACGTTTGTTCAATGTTTCAGATGAAGTTTCCCAATCATTAATATAGAAATATCCGGGATCAGTTGCATTTACAGGATCTTGGAACTTAACATATACAATAGTTGAAGAATCTTTCTTCAAATCATCTGCATACATTTCACCGATTATCTTATCATTACCATCTCTGAACTGAATACCAGTTGGGTCAAGAGTGACTGACATACCGTATGCATTTGAACGAG
>Ga0209604_1002945_pt1 | contig 12034 bp, 13 predicted proteins | sample AD_UKC097_MetaG_FD_184405 | JGI IMG/M metagenome (GOLD analysis project Ga0209604, IMG submission 184405) | Active sludge microbial communities of municipal wastewater-treating anaerobic digesters from USA - AD_UKC097_MetaG (SPAdes) (version 2) | ecosystem: Engineered > Bioreactor > Anaerobic >... | reverse complement strand
CTTGCGTCTCAATAGATTTTGAAAATTGTCTGCATATACATTGGCTTTCCAAGCCAATATCCCGTGAACCACGATTTTTCTTTAACCAGACATTAGCGAAGGTTTTTCAGGCAAGCCTGTATATCTGTGTAAGTCCTTGAAATTCAATGCCCGAGGCCGGACTCGAACCGGCACAGAGCGAACTCCGAGGGATTTTAAGTCCAAAACACGGGATATGTCAATAATTTGCAACACTCTAAAAACACAATGAATGTAATCGGTTGTCAACACTTTTATAATATACTGCATTATCATTTTATGACCGTTTTTAACCCCTTTTTTCAGCCTGTACGCTACACCCACGCTACAGAGAAAGCACCCTCAAACGCAGGGGAATAAATGTCCCTTCACATTACCAGCCCGATCATACATTAAGATGCTGGGATGAAAAAGACCTGATATGTTGATTGACACCTAGTGAATCTGTATCTGAAAGACCGCTCATGTAAGCAGGGGGAACGGGCGGGAAATGATGTAACCCGAAAATCTATTCGGTTGTCAACACTATGAAATTGTTGAAAATATAGTTGACAGGTACTTGAGTCTATGTCATGAGAATAACGGCAGTGGGTACACTATAGACGTCCTCATGTTTGAGGGAACTTGAGGCGGTAGATATCGTCAACCGGACAACCGCATGATGTTCCCTTCATGAGGAGAGTACAATGTCTATTCGTAGTAGTTCTGTAGCACCAAAAGTCTTAAACCTTAAACAAGCCTCTGCATACAGTGGCCTTCCCTTGCGGACACTTCGTAACCTCGTATGGGGGAAACAACTCCGGGTTATACAACTCATACCAAACGGCAAGATATATATCCCGATTGATGAGTTGGATAAGTTCCTTGAGCGGGAGGTTGGGTTCATATCGTTCATGGGATGCTGGAACTGGTGATCCTATGAAGATACCAACCGACAAAGCAATACCAACCTGGGACTTAATGACGGACGAAGAGCGTGAGGAGTATGCCAAACAGGATTACTGTTCACATGGTAGACTGATATATCTCGGTGACCTGCGCAATGAGTTTGATCTGAATAATATTCCTGAGGAGGCAGCAGATATTTTCAAAGAATGCGCTGATCAGTTCAGCGGCAGCGTGAATTTTCAATGCCTATCAGAAACTCAGAACAGAGCACTGACCCTCTTCTATCTTGAGAACATGTCTTATGAGGAAATCGCCCTCGATCTTGGCATCTCTGTAAGTGGAGTTCGAATGTCCATGGTGAGGGCAAGGAAAAAACTTGTGACCGTGTATCGTAATAGTAGGGACGAAATAAAAAAATATAACAGCAAGGGCAGCATGAGTAAAAACGGACACGAAGCGGTGAACCCAGTGAGGTTATGGGGTGGAGCCCCCTGGCCTCCACGTGGGCGTATTGGGTCAGAACCCCTTGCGCCCTTGGGAACATGTGAAACCTCCATTGCCCAGTGCGCAGGGTAACGGAGTGGGCCGCATGTGTTCGTGTAATACGGCGCATGTACTAACCACGCTGAATAGGGAGCAACAAACATACTTGAGACATAGCTGTCACCACAGAGCAGGGAGCACCAGAGAATGGCATTTGATACTCATGACAACAACGATAGATTCAGGGATGGCCTTTATGGATGGTTGTTATCCTTTCCAGCGGAGTACGCAATCACAATCACCTTTGCTCCCCGCTTCTCAACCCCTGGGTCAACGGTTCTTGCATACGATCCTGATAGTGAATCCTGTAAGAGATTTTTCAACCCCGAACCCTGCCTGAATCCTAAATTCCTCAACCCCGGTGATCAGGACAAGTTGAAGTCCCTCAGCTTTGACCACAGCCCCAGGACCATCAAGGGGGTGACTGACATCGGACAGGCCACATCCAAGCTTGTCCGGTGGCTCTCATGGCAAAAGAAGCGGGTTCACAGCGATCTTGCAATGGCTGGGGTCTTCACCGGCAATGGTCGTCACCACTTCCATGGCTTCCTCTGGGGCCTCAATAACAGGGGTGTCCAGCTGGCACAGAATCCCCGCTTCACCATTGATAAGATCAACCACTACGACAGGCGGCACTGTCCGGGCTTCATCAAGGTTCGTGATTTCTCTCAGTACCCCAAGGACAAGAGCGCTGCATACGCTGTCTATTCAAACTGGGACACCACGGACGAATGGTGCGGCAGGGCAGCAGAGAGAATCTTTGATCCCGTGACAGTCTGTACGCATAAAAAACTCCTAGGGGGTATTGCATGACACGTCTTCACGTAAAGCCCAATGATATGGGTAAGCAGTTGCTCAAGAAGCTTGGTATCAAGCTGTCTCAGATGAGCCTGGATACAGGCATTGAACTATGCCAGCTATCACGGATACTGACTGGCTGGAGCATTCCCAGGAATCCTGAGGTCAGACAGAAGATAGCCCAATACCTTGAAACCGATGAAGCTACCTTATGGCCTTCCATGACACAGGTGGCAAACGGTGCTCCAGCCGATGACCAGAATGCGGCCATGTACTGAACATGTACTGAAAAATATTATGAAGGAGAAATGTATGATCGAAGTAACGGATAAAGGCGGCAGGACTTGGCAGATCAAGGATAATCCCTGGCTACCAGCACATCGGAACCTCACCCACCAACAGCTTCTTGTACGGTACAGGCCGGACAAGGCCGAAATGCTGAGGGATCAGGCCTTCAAGCTGTCTCCTGAATATCAACGGGAGCAGGAGCGGCTGGCTTGGGATCGCTTGGTTCGTGAGTATGGGCGATGAAGCCGTGAGGATACAATAGCTGTATGGCTGGATGAAAGGCGTCATGTGGTGTGTCTGTTATCACGACACATGACGCCTTAAAATGATATTTAAAAAGGAGATTATATCGTGAAATCAAGTGAATACACAGCCCCTCCCCCCACGGACACCAAGGGTATGAAGGCACGGCGGGGAATAGTCATCAGAGATATACCTGATCTGAGGCGGGCAGTTGCAAAGGTGATCAGGCAACTACTCACCGGCGAGATTCAGCCGGACCGTGGCAGGGCGGCTATATATGCCATGAACACCTTGTTACGAACATTTGAGGTCGAGCCCATAGCAAACCCTGGCAGAAGATTCATTCCATTTCGCTATGTGCTGGGCATTGAAGAAGTGGAAACCCTGCCTGCCGGTGAGCGGGACAGACTCATGAAGACGGAGGAAGCGAGATGAAGAACGAAACAGAACAGGTTACAGAGCAAGCCGTTAGGGACATTCTCCAGCGGCCAGAGGGACAGCAGATAATTCGAGAAGCAGGCAGGATCTTTGCGGGAGCCTTGTTTGGAAAAGCACCGGTGCTGGAGCACACCAGCGTCATGGATCATGGGGATGTGCTGGAGAAGGAAACCGTTAGGATCAAGGGTGGCGTTCCTGATTACCTGCTCGGCAGGATTCGGCTGGGGTATAGGCTGGAGTGCGCCATGAAGGCCCTGCGGGACGCATTTATTGCGCTAGGAGGTTCAGCAGGCACATATTTCATGTACAAGAGGCTTGGTGCCCTTGCACATGAAGATTATTCAACAGCGTGCGAATTGTTGCAGGCAGTCGGCATTCCTGAAGACAATCTGGATAACATAATTGATGAGATCATGAAGACGATTGTTGCACACATGGGCACAGTTCCAGGAGGTCTCGCCTGGGGTTTGATGTGCGGCATGGGACACAACGCATTCCGTGAGCACGGCGTTATCTTCGAGGCCGCAGCATAATGAAGAGTTATCGGCGAGGGGTATGATCAGGAACATAAAATCAACCAGGAGGTTCAAGTATGGGATTTGAGATTCTAACGGTAGGGGTGGAAGTTATCGGGCAGGGGGATTATCAGGAAATGGCACAGGGCGTGTACATCGAACAGAACACGAGGACGGTTGCTATGCTTAATCGAGAAGGGACGGGGGTGATCCTGGTCAAGCCTTTATGAGCCCTGAGCCCGATGCCAGCAGGTGAGAAAGGGGCACCCCTGAAGGTGCCCCTTTCCTTTTATCTGGAATGATTATCTCGCACCAGACACCCTAGAATAGACTCCATCAGAGGCAACAGCCCAATCAATGGTATTCTCTTTGAAATTATGATATTAAAGACCTGCATCTTGAGATTATCTGCTATGATTATCGAGATAATGCTGTGATATGATATAATTAACGACTGCTTAGAAGGGGCATACATTGTTTGAACAAGCATTCAAAAACATCGATGATGTTCTCTGGAAAGAAGCTGGTTGTACCACCGAACTAGATTACACCGAACAGACCTCCTGGCTACTTTTCTTGAAATACCTTGATGGTCTTGAGCAAGACAAGGCCATGGAGGCCCAGCTCAAGGGCCAACCATATACCTTCATCCTAGACGCACCGTATCGCTGGGAGAACTGGGCAGCACCCAAGGACAAGGACGGCAAGATCGACCACAATAAAGCCATGGTCGGCGATGACCTACGTGATTTCGTGAACCAGAAGCTATTCCCATACCTTCATGGGTTCAAGCAGAAGGCCAGCGGGCCAAACACCATCGAATACAAGATCGGTGAGATCTTCGGTGAGATCAAGAACAAGATCTCCAGCGGCTATAACCTGAGGGAGATCATCGAGCATATAGATGAACTTCGGTTCCGATCGCAGACTGAGAAATTCGAGCTGTCCCATCTCTATGAAGCCAAGATCAAGAACATGGGCAATGCAGGGCGTAATGGCGGAGAGTATTACACCCCCCGCCCGCTAATCCGTGCCATGGTTCAAGTGGTGAAACCAAAAATCGGTGATCGCATATATGATGGTGCCGTAGGCTCAGCAGGCTTCTTGTGCGAAGCGTTTGAATACCTGAAGGCCAAGCAAGACCTAACCACTAAGGATCTTGAACTTCTGCAAACCCGCACCTTTTACGGCAAGGAGAAGAAGTCCCTCGCCTATGTCATTGCGATCATGAACATGATCCTCCACGGAATCGAGGCACCGAACATAATCCATACGAACACGTTGACCGAGAACCTCGCTGACATTCAGGAGAAAGATCGTTATGACGTGATCCTCACCAATCCACCCTTCGGCGGCAAGGAACGCAAGGAGGTACAGCAGAATTTCCCCATACGTACTGGCGAGACAGCCTTTCTTTTCCTCCAGCACTTCATAAAAATCCTCAAGGCGGGTGGCAGAGCAGGGGTGGTGATCAAGAACACGTTCCTCTCAAATACCGATAATGCCTCGGTGAGTTTGCGAAAACTCCTGCTGGAGAGTTGCAACCTGCATACTGTGCTCGACTGTCCTGGAGGAACCTTCCAGGGTGCTGGTGTGAAAACAGTAGTTCTATTCTTTGAGAAGGGATCACCAACCAGGAAAATTTGGTACTACCAACTCGATCCTGGGCGAAGTCTAGGCAAGACTAACCCACTGAATGATTCCGATCTTGCAGAGTTTGTGGAGTTGCAGAGGACTTTTGCTTATTCGCCAAAGTCATGGAGTGTTGATGTCTCAGATATTGATACCGCCTTTAGTCTATCTGTGAAGAATCCCAATGATAATGGGGAGGTGAAGCACCGTAGTCCACGGGAGATTATGGACGAGATAGCTGCACTGGACATAAAGAGTGCGGAGGTGTTGGGGAAGATTAGGGCACTTCTATGAAGAACGGGTGGAAAATAGTTCCTCTTGAAGCACTTGTTACTCAAGAGAAGGGTTCAATAAAGATTGGCCCTTTCGGTAGCCAACTGAAAAAATGTGATCTCGCCACTTCAGGGGTTCATGTTGTAGGCATTGAAAATGTATTAAGTGGGAAATTTGATGGACTTGGAGAGCGATTTATCTCTTCTGAGAAGTTTCAGGATCTGAAATCCGTAGAAATATTACCGGGTGACTTGTTAATAACAATGATGGGGACGATCGGGAAGGTAGCAATAGTTCCCGATAGGACTCAGAAATCCATTATGGATTCACATTTGTTGCGAATCCGACCCGATAGAAAGCTTTGTTGTGCCCAATACTTAGCCTGGGCAATTCAAGGGAGTCCCGCAGTCCAACAGGCGATGGAGGATAAGGCACATGGTTCAATTATGCAGGGACTGAACTCAGCGATTGTCCGCTCGCTACCGATATTTCTCCCACCTCTCCCCGAACAACAACGAATCGTAAACATCCTCGACAAAACATTTGAGGGCATCACCACTACTAAAGCCAACGCCGAAAAGAACCTCCAGAACGCCCGTGCTCTGTTTGAAAGCCATCTCCAAGCCGTATTCACACAGAGGGGGGAAGAGTGTGTAGAGAAGCCGCTTGCCCAGCTCTGCGATCCGAAGCGCATCATCACATACGGAGTAATCAAGCTCGGTGACGAAGTTCCGGGTGGTGTACCTTGCCTACGAACGAGCAATGTCCGCTGGCTTCATATCGAAACTCAAGGTATAAAACGAATTTCGCCCGCACTCTCTTCAGAATACTCTCGAACCATACTCAAAGGCGGGGAAGTGCTGGTAAATGTTCGAGGGACACTTGGTGGTGTTGCTGTTGCAGCAAAAGATATGGCAGGTTGGAACGTATCACGGGAAGTGGCCGTAGTTCCAATAGACCCATCACGGATCAATCCTGTATTTCTCACTTATTTTATCGGGGCAGGTGCAAGCCAGCAATGGCTGGGGGATGTGAAGAAGGGTGCTGCTTACGTGGGTATAAACCTTGAAGATTTGCGTCTTTTGCCGGTGTGTGCACCGGGACTAGAGAAGCAGTTGGAAGTTATCCATCATCTGAAGTCAATTGAGCAAGAAACTCAACGCCTTGAAGCCATCTACCAGCAGAAGCTCTCTGCCTTTGAAGAGCTGAAGAAATCATTATTGCACCAAGCCTTCAGCGGCCAACTATAGGAACCAAGCATGAACGAAGCCGAGACCAGAGCCGAACACATTGACCCTGCCCTGAAAAATGCTGGATGGGGCATTGTCGAGGGTAGCCGCATCCTGCGTGAGTATCACATCACGTTGGGCCGCATAGAAAGCCATGGTCAACGTGGAAAGCCGCTGATCGCTGATTATGTTCTGGTCTACCGCAATCGGAAACTGGCTGTAATAGAGGCCAAGGCATGGGAGAAGCCGCTCACAGAGGGTGTGGGGCAGGCAAAGGACTATGCTGACAAGCTGGCTATCCGCTTCACCTATGCTACTAATGGACAAGGTATTTATGGCATCGACATGCATGAGGGCACTGAGGGAGCGCTATCCCAGTATCCCAGTCCTGATGAACTCTGGAACCGTACCTTTGCAGAACAGAACAACTGGCGTGACCGCTTCTCCGCAATACCGTTTGAAGATAAGGGTGGAACATACGGCGCACGCTATTACCAGGATATAGCTATAGAACAGGTGCTGGAGGCCATCGCTGCTGGCCAGAACCGAATCCTTCTCACCCTCGCCACAGGTACGGGCAAGACCTTTATCGCCTTCCAGATCGCTTGGAAGCTCTTTCATAGCCGCTGGAACCTGAACCATGAACCGACTCGACTGCCACGCATTCTGTTCCTCGCTGATCGGAACATTTTAGCCAATCAGGCCTACAATGCCTTTTCAGCATTCCCAGAAGATGCGCTGGTGCGGATCGAGCCTGACGAGATCAAGAAGAAGGGCAAGGTGCCCAAGAACGGCAGCCTCTTCTTTACTATATACCAGACATTCATGAGTGGCCCACCAAAGGACGGCCATCCATCGCCATATTTCGGTGAATACCCCCCGGATTTCTTCGACTTCATCGTCATTGATGAGTGCCACCGTGGGGGTGCCAATGACGAGAGCACCTGGCGAGACATCCTGGACTACTTCTCGCCTGCTGTGCAGATGGGTATGACCGCCACTCCCAAGCGCAAGGACAACGTGGACACCTATGCCTATTTCGGTGAGCCTGTCTATATCTACTCCCTCAAGGACGGTATCAATGATGGGTTCCTTACGCCGTTCCGGGTGAAGCAGATCTCCACCACGCTGGATGAGTATGTGTATACCCCCGATGATACAATAGTCGAAGGCGAGATTGAGACAGGCAAGATATATGAGGAACCCGACTTCAATAAGATCATCGAGATCAGGGAACGGGAGAAGAAGCGAGTCGAGATCTTCATGTCCCAGATCAAGCAGAACGAGAAGACCCTAGTCTTCTGTGCCACGCAGGATCATGCCCTGGCTGTACGGGATCTCGTTAACCAGATGAAGGACAGCAAGGACCCGAACTATTGCCATCGAGTCACTGCCAATGATGGAGCCTTGGGAGAACAGCATCTCCGAGACTTCCAGGATAATGAAAAAACCATTCCGACGATCCTGACCACATCACAGAAACTGTCAACTGGGGTAGATGCACGAAACATCCGCAACATCGTTTTGATGCGGGCCATCAACTCGATCATCGAGTTCAAGCAGATCATCGGGCGAGGCACACGACTCTATGATGGCAAGGACTACTTCACGATCTATGACTTCGTGAAGGCCCATCATCACTTCAATGATCCAGAGTGGGACGGCGAGCCCATCGAACCAGAAGAGCCGAAGCCGTGCTCCAAATGTGGCTGCTATCCCTGCCAGTGTGAGAAGCAACCACCTAAGCCTTGTGCTGTCTGCGGTATGCAGCCTTGTATCTGTCCAAAGGAACCTTGCCCCAAATGCGGCCAGCGACCGTGTGTATGTAAGAAGAGAGCCAAGGTGAAGCTTGCCGATGGCAAAGAGCGTGTCATTCAGCACATGATGGTCACCACCTTCTGGCACCCTGATGGAACCCCCATGTCAGCCCAGCAGTTCATGGAGATGCTCTTTGGGAAGATACCGGAGTTCTTCAAGAACGAGGACGAGCTTCGTCAGGTTTGGAGCAACCCTGAAACACGCATGAGGTTATTACAGGGTCTCGCAGAGAGTGGTTTCGGCCTGGAACAGCTTGCCGAGATGCAGCGGATCATCGAGGCCGAGAAGAGCGATCTGTTTGATGTGCTAGCCTATGTGGCATACGCCCTGCCACCACTTACACGAGAAGAACGGGCCATGAAGGCAAAGGTGATCATCAGTACCCATTTCAATACCAAGCAGCAGGTCTTCCTGGATTTCGTCCTCTCACAATACGTGAAGGTCGGCGTTGAGGAACTTGATAAGGAAAAGCTGACACCGCTCCTCAAGCTGAAATACCATGACTCTCTTATGGATGCAGTAGCGGATCTGGGTGAACCGGATGAGATCAACAAGGTGTTCACTGGCTTCCAGAAGTATCTGTATCAGGAACAAGCCGCAGCATGACATAATCCACAAGAAATAATTGATGACTCTCCTATTGACATTTTTGCTAATTTTGATACCTTTGAATTGGTCGCATACATGAGTGAGTAATTTCTCCCAGTCCATTGGACTGCCCTCGAATTAACGTAGGGTCATAAGGTGCGATCATCAATTTTTGCCCACCTTATTCTTTGCCTCAGAGGCATCTTTATTATCCCATGACCCTGTATTCTTCCATTGTCATTCCTGAACTTGCTTTCCAATTTCATCAACCAGGGATACACTTCTAATCGTTGTTTCGCTATGTTTTCCCAGTCATCCCCATGCTCAACAAATTGACGGAATACATTATATGCTACAATATCTGCTACCTGAATATGGTGAAAGTCGGCAGAATCAACAAACCTAATCCCTTGAAGCGGTCTCCAGTCAAGACCTCTGATTAGTCGTGAGCCATATTGTTTCAGGTTCCTGTGGTGTTGCTTCAGATTGGTTTTATATTGATTGCCCCTTGGCGTTGCCCCACTCATATCATCGATTATTATAGATACCACATTTGGGTATGTGATTTCCTGCACAAGCCTCTGTAGAAGAATTTCGTATGCAACCGCTGGGGGGTACCATGCAGACTCCCCATAGTCTTCTTGCATGTGCTCCTTGTCTACTACAGCTGCAATCAGTTGCAAATCAGTCGAGGATATTAAATCGTATAGATATAATACGAACTCATCAAGCTGTTGATCAGTTATCGGATATGTACTTAGGTAATGCTTGTTCCTTTCAATAGGCATGCGTAGCCAATTCGACTTGATTTCAACAGTATCAGTGCCAAAATATGACCTTTTATGGTCTGCAATTTTGGACCCCAAATTTGAACTCTCGTTGCTTTCCAGGAGGACTCCCCCGAAACAGAAATATCTTGAATTACCACTAATTGAGTAAGATGCTCCCCGAGTTGCATATTCCTTTGTTCCTGAGTCATCAATATAAAAGAGATAACTTGACATGTGATAACCTCAGGTTATCAGGATATGATATAAATAGATAAAACACAATATATATCATTAAAATTAATAGATTATTGCAAGGTCTATTTCTGAATAAGGTATCAAGGGTTCTCTGGCCGGAGAGGGTCAAATAATTAAAACGCAAGAGATTACTAATCCCCTGCGCCATCATAACCGATTGATATACTATTTGATTGACAAGGTGTGTAGCGTTAATGTAGCGTGGAAATCACAGGGGGTGATACCATGAAAGAGACCAAGAAGGTGGCTGCGGGCAAGAATGAAAAGAAGGTGGCGGACCGGGGAACACAAAAGGTCTTCAAGCGTGGCAAGTTCTGGTGGATTCGGTTCCATAAAGACGGTGTACGGTATCAGGTAAGCTCAAAGAGCGAGAAGAAGACCGTTGCCGAGAAGATGCTGAAGAGGCTCGAAGGAGAGGCAGCCAGCGGCCACACCCTGAGCATTGATTACAGCAAAATCCGCTGGGATGAACTGGCCGAAGACCTGTTGAGGGACTACAGGGTGAATGGCAAGAGATCATTGCCCAAGGCCGAGAGGTCCGTTGCTCACCTGAGAAAGCATTTCGGTGGCAGGCGTGCCATAGACATCACCACGGACGCAATCAGGGCATATACGGACGCACGGAAGACAGAGAAGGCGGCTAATGCTACGGTCAACCGGGAGCTTGCCGCTTTGAAGCGCTCCTTCAACCTTGCCAAGCGGGCGGGCAAGATTCAATGGGTTCCGGGGTTCGAGATGCTTCCCGAAGACAATGCCCGTACCGGCTTCATCGAGCCTGAGCAATTCCACGCCTTGCGGGATGCCCTGCCAGACCACCTGAAGTGCATAGCAACACTCGGCTTCATGTATGGCCTGCGCCGTGGTGAGCTTCTGAATCTGAAGTGGAAGGGTGTGGACCTGGACAAGTGCAGGCTGCGTCTTGAAGGGATTGAAACCAAGAGCGGGAAGGGGCGCACAATTGTTCTCAAGGGTGATGCCCTGGAGATGATGACGGCACAGAGGAAGACAGCCGAGGCGCTGGGGTGTGCCAGCGACACGGACCATGTTTTCAGGAACAGCGCAAACACAGGCCCTCTGAAGGATTACCGGGGAGCATGGGAAGCGGCCTGCAAAGAGGTTGGGCTTGATGGTCTGCTATTCCATGATCTGAGGAGAAGCGCTGTCCGCAACATGGTTCGTGGTGACATATCGGAACATACGGCCATGAAGATCAGCGGGCACCGGACCAGGGTTGTTTTTGACAGGTACGATGTTGTTGACGAGAAAGACCTTGAAGCCGCTGCGGACAAGATAGCCGAGACAATAGCCCCTGATTCACCCCAGGTGAGGGAGTTGAAGGAGACCTTCAAGGAGATCATTGCCGACCACTCAGCGGCGGACCTGAAAGACCTGGGGACGGTTTTCATGAAGATCATGGGGCGGCGGGAGAGCAAAAAACAGCAGAGCGTTTCACGCTACAATGACGCTACAGTGATTGACATTTCGACAAAGCGCAGGGCACGGGGAAAGTCATAATTGCTTATTAAGTGGTCAATGAGGCGTTTAGAATGGCGTTAAATGGGAGTTTGAAAACGGTGTAATTTGGGAGAATGGCTTATTTCCAAGTGCCCGAGACCGGACTTGAACCGGTATGGAGCGAACTCCGAGGGATTTTAAGTCCCTTGCGTCTGCCAATTCCGCCACTCGGGCAGCACCTTTTCGATGTAACCGCATAGCCGCACCATGTCAAGCTTCACGT
>Ga0209604_1002944_pt1 | contig 12035 bp, 10 predicted proteins | sample AD_UKC097_MetaG_FD_184405 | JGI IMG/M metagenome (GOLD analysis project Ga0209604, IMG submission 184405) | Active sludge microbial communities of municipal wastewater-treating anaerobic digesters from USA - AD_UKC097_MetaG (SPAdes) (version 2) | ecosystem: Engineered > Bioreactor > Anaerobic >... | reverse complement strand
TGATCTGTTTGATTTGCTCTTTCATTTTTCGGCCTTCCTTTAAAGCCTCCTTAACAGACCTCCAAGAATTCCTGCGGCCCGGATAAGCTTGCGGATACGTGTCTGGCTGGCCAGAGATTTGAAACGTTCAATATTCAGATTTTCGAGATTCTGAAGTCTTAGCTCACGGAGATAAGAAGGATTATCCGAGCCGGGAGTGAGATATAAAAGATCAAGGAGAGACTTTTCTGGCGTGGCTACAAAAGCCAGTTGCCCTTCTCCCATGTCTAATTGAACATAATCGAAGAAAAGCTCCTTTTTGACATGGCGGAAAATGTAATTCCCAAGGGGAGTGGCGAAAGTTTGGGTGCGCCTGGTAGTAACGCTCGTAACGGCCGGCACATATTCCGGGATAAGGCCATAGTATTCCAGGGCTGACTGCAGACTAACATAAGAGCCTCTCTGGAGCTTGTTGGCGAGGTAGAAGGGATGAGGTCTGATTTTTATATATGGCTCAGCTAACATATAAAGACCGCGGCGAATCTGGATGAGCTTTCCAGACTTGACCCAACGGGAGAGCTGCTTGCCAGCCTCGGCGGGACTGATGCCCGCTGTCTTTAGAAGCGAAGAGGAGAGAATAGGCTCGTTGCCTGCAAGGTCGAGAAACTGCGCCCATTTCATGGCAACAATATACCAAATATGTCCACTTCATGCAATAAAAAAAGAAAAATGGGGACACCCTAGATATTCCCATTTTTCTATGTGGGCTTTCTGCTTCCCAATACGTTGCTTCCTTATGGTCTGTACATCTGTGCTGGAGATGGTAAAAACGGGAAATATAGATTGTGTCCGTATTTTTTATAGGGGCGCGGAGGATGGGGGGGATGAGGAGGACGAGGAGGATGTGGATGGCGAGGAGGACGCAGGGGGTGTGGAGGGCGAAGCAGGTGAGGAAGACGGGTTGATCAGCTGTTCCACATGGGAGCTAAAACTGGGGACACAATCTATATTTCCTATTTTTTTTCTTCTTACCCTGGCTTTCTGATATTTTATCTATTTCAGCGGTTTCTCCCATTGGTCATCTGGGTCTATGTATTTCTCGTGTATCTCTTGTGCTGAGAAAAACCGGATGGAATTTGGGCGGCGGCGCGATCATGATACGAAGTGAGCTTCGGCTGCGAGCTTCCTTCTGGTCAACAGGAAAATCAAAGGCCAAGATCGGCCAGAATAGCGTGGATAATCACCGTCACCAGCAGCACTACTCCCAGGCGGCGATGCCAGATAAAGTTGACCTTAAGCCACCTTTTTCCAGTACTGACCTGAAAAAGGACCAGTAACAGGTTGATGATGCCAATTATGACCGCAAAAGTTATTCCAGGCATTTTACCTCCAGTTTTTCTTCTGTATTATTTTTATTTTAACTTTAACGGCGAAAAAATCAAAAAAAATGGGGACACCCTAGATATTCACTATTTTTTAAAGATGGTTTTGGCTTTGCGTTACCTCGCTTCTTTATAGTCAGTACATCTATGCTGGTGATGGTAAAAAGAGGAAATATAGATTGTGTCCGTATTTTTTAAGGTGTCCCGAATTAGCACGAATTAGTAGGAAGAAAATAGTGAAAATCTAGGGTGTCCCGAATTATTCGAATTATTTAAAAAATAGTCGGCTTCAGCTATCATAAATAATAAATGGCGTAAAGATGCGAACGATTATTCTGCTGATTTTTTATCTGATAGCCATCATCCTGGTTAGTCCGGTGCTCCTGGTCTTCTGGGTGCTGGGGAAAAAGGAGCCAGTTCTGGATATAGGCAGGTGGGTGATGGGGGTGAGCCGGCGGATACTGGGTCTCAAGGTAGAGGTTGAGGGGCTGGAAAATGTTGACCCACGCCGGAGCTATGTTTTTATGGCCAATCATGTGAGCTTCCTGGACGGGCCGCTGTTGTTTTATATCATACCGCAGCGGGTGAGAGTAATTCTCAAAAAGGGCATATTTAGAATCCCGGTGGCCGGGCCCGCTATGCGTTTTATCGGTTTTATTCCGGTTGACAGAAAAAGCTTAAGCAGCGGGAAAAGAAGCATTGATGAGGCTGTTCAGGCCATGAAAGAGAAGCGCTATTCTTTTTTGATTTTTCCAGAGGGGACGAGGAGCAACGATGGGAAGCTACACGATTTTAAAAGAGGAGGATTCTTTCTGGCTATCGCCGCCCAGACTCCAATTATTCCTGTGACGATTAAAGGGACTTTTGAGCTGATGCCGAGAGGAAGGATATTCGTACGTCGGGGGAAAATAAAAGTGATTTTCCATCCAACGGTCGAGACAGCCGGCCGAACCCAGGCCGACACCCCAGCCCTCATGTCCCAGGTTTTTAACCAGATAGGGACGTGATACTCTGTCCCTCTTTTTTCTCTTTTCTAATTTCTATCTTATTGTGGTTCAATTAGTTACAAAACGGGGACGTGATACTCTGTCCCCGGGGACAGAGTATCACGTCCCCAATTGGATTGCCTACCCGACGGGAATTTAATAAAATTGGAGCAATAGTTAGCCCGGAGTTAATGAGGAGTGATAAACATATGGAGTTAAAAAGAATTAATAAAAAAGAACCGAGGCAAGCAGAAATTCAGTCGGTTTCGAGCAGGCCGGTTGATCGGTGGTTAGCTCTTAGGATTCCCTGTCTCGGGCCGATCTCGCTTCTTCTGTCTTCTCTCCTTCTCTTTTTGGTCAGTAGTGCTCAGGCAGGCGCCCCCGCTCCCACCGATAATGATAGAATTCTCGTTCTTAAAGGGGCCAGGATTTTAACTTCTGCGAGTAAGAATTATGAGCGTGGCACGATTATCATCAAAAGCGGTAGGATTTCTGAGATCGGTGAAGACCTGAAGATTCCGGCAGGCGCAGAAGTTATCGATCTTTCCGGCTGTATTATTACGCCCGGTCTGATTGACGCTCACTCGCACCTCGGGCTTGGACCAAGTGGCGGGGTAACTGAAGATAATGAGATGAGCGATCCGGTTACACCGCAGCTTCGTATTATTGATTCGATTCACCCCGAGGGGGTCGCACCTGATAAAAATCAGTTCCAGCAGGCGGTAGCCGAAGGTGTCACGACGGCTGTGATCAGACCCGGCTCGGGCAATGTTATCGGCGGACAATCGGCCGTCCTCAAGCTTCGCGGCGGAACAGTCGACAACATGTGTATCCTCTTCCCGGCCGACATGAAAATGGCCCTCGGGCGGAAAGCAGCCTATTCTCAAAAGGGTCAGATGCCGATGACCAAAATGGGGACAGCCTATCTGGTGAGACAGGCCATGCTCGAAGCAGCCGACTATCGTGCCGCCCTGGAAAAGTATGAAAATGAGAAAAAGAAGAATCCATCGACGGCTATCACACCGCCACCACGCGATCTGAAAAAGGAAGCTATGACTTTGGTTCTCGACCGGCAGATACCTGTGCATATTCATGTTGATCAGGCCGACGATATCATGACAGCCGTCCGGCTGGCTAAAGAATTTAGTTTCGCAAAGCTGTCACTGGCCCACGCCGAAGAAAGCTATAAGGTGGCCGATGACCTGGCTCGCGAAAAAGTGACGGTGGTCGTTGGTCCACGAATGATCGTTTACGATGACGACAACCGCCTTGTCAATCTGGCTGATTATCTGCACCGCCATGGCGTTGAGATCTGTATCATGACCGATGCGGACGTTGTTCAGCAGCCGTTTCTCAGGAGCCAGGCTGCTATTGCCGTAAAATATGGCCTGGAGCCGGAAGAAGCTTTGCGGGCTATCACCATAAATCCGGCCAGGCTGATGGGACTCGAGAAAAGGATAGGCAGCCTCGAGCCCGGAAAAGAGGCTGATCTTGTCGTCTGGAGCGGGGATCTGTTTGATGTCCGGGAGGAAGCGCTGCGTGTCTTTATTGACGGTGTTGAGGTGTACCAAAGTCCGAGAGTCGTTAGCGGCCTGAATAAATCCTGAATAAATCTTGAATACATAATGAGGGCGGCGTGCGCAAAAAGAGAAATAAAGCGGGAAAAGGCACGATGGGGCACGATGAGGGGAGCCGCCGGGAAGACTTTGTTTTAGACATTCTGGAGGAAAGATGAGGAATATCAGAAACTGCCAATTGGCTTGTGAAACAAATGAAACCAATCTAAAAATTAATCAGAAAACAGGTCTGAAGGACTTTGAGGTCAAAGGGGCGATGATGAAAACAGAGGTCATAAAAATAACGACCCCAATCGGCGGCGAGGGCAGCATCAAAAAAGAAGCCCATCGTCCTGGCCGAAGAGCAGCCCTAAACGAAGGCAAGCCCGGAGATGGCTTGAAGCTTAAAGTTCGGATTTTTTTGAACGGAACTAAGCGGCGAGTGGCGAGGTTGACTGGTGTTGTCCTGGCTGATGTCGTCCTGGCTATGGCCTTGTCGATGGCGGTCAGCTGGTTAATGCCGGGCTTGTTAAATCTGCTTAATCCGGAATTGCTGGCGGCCGGATATGCCGGATATGCCAGCCGCGAACCTGAATCTGGTTCTCAGGCCGGTGGGCCAAGAGTAGTGGTAATCAAAGCCGGCAAGATTCTGACTATGGCTGGACCGCCTATCGAACATGGTGTTGTCATCGTCGAGGGAGAGAAAATAAAGGCGGTCGGTAAGGGCCTGCCAATCCCGGAAGGAGCTGAAATCATAGATGAACCGGAGGCCTGGGTACTTCCCGGGCTGATTGATGTCCACTCATCGCTTGGCCTGGTAGACGAGCGAGGACAGAGCGAGAATGAAGAGCTATCAGAGCCGAACGTTGCCCAGCTTGATGTGCTTGATGGGTTTTATCCTTTTGACAAAAAAATAGCCCAGGCGAGAGCGTCGGGGATTACGGCTGCGCTTATCTGCCCTGGTCGCAGGTCGGTGATTGGGGGCCAGGCGGCTGTGGTCCGGCTCAAGGGCCAGACTGTGGACGAAATGAAAATACTGGCGCCAGCCGGAGTCAAGTTTTCAATAGGCGAGGGACCAAAGCAGGCTTTCGGCAGCAAAGGGCGGTTGCCATCAACCAGAATGGGGAATATTTATGTGATTCGACAGGCCTTGCTGGAAGCTAGAGAATACGCTGGTCAGTGGGCTGAGTATAACGACAGTCTGGCTAAGGCCAAAAGGGAAAAGAAGAGCACGCCCACGATTCAGCCTCCACGCCGTGACTTAAAGCTGGAGGCTCTGGCTAAAGTGGTGAGGGGAGAGATCCCTGCCTTTATGGAATGCTACCGAATTGATGATATCAGTGGCGCTATCAGGTTGGTGGATGAGTTCAAACTGAAAGCGGTTTTTATAGGCTGTGCCGAAGGCTATCTGGTGGCTGAGGAAATAAGCAAGCGAGGGATCCCGGTTATTGTTGGCCCGATGGGAATTGGGCCAAGAAGGACGGAAACAGAAAACGTTGAAATAAGCAATGCTGCACGTCTCCATAAAGCTGGAGTTAAAATTGCATTGGAGAGTGAAACGCAGTATGGTCTGGCTGCCCTGGAAGAGTTACCGCTGGTGGCGGCGCTGGCGGTAAGAGGTGGGCTGTCGGAAGAAGAAGCTTTAAAATCCATCACCATTAATGCCGCCGAAATTATCGGTGTTGGCGACAAAATTGGCAGCTTAGAGCCTGGCAAGCGAGCCGACCTGGTTATCTTCAGCGGCAACCCTCTCGATTATCGGACCAGGGTTAAAAAAGTTATCATGGGGACGTGATACTCAAAAAGTTATCATGGGGACGTGATACTCTGTCCCTCTTTTCTAATTTCTATCTTATTGTGGTTCAATTAGTTACAAGACGGGGACGTGATACTCTGTCCCTCAGGAGGGGACAGAGTATCACGTCCCTATCTTGTCCAGAGGGGACAGAGTATCACGTCCCCAATTAGAGGAGGGGCAACAGGTCGGCGGAGGTGGCGACACGGCTATTTACCAGATAGCAACGCACCCGGCCCGGCTCCAGCAGACGGCTAAAAAACATCCTCTGTCCGGTCAGCTTATCTTCGTTGATGACCAATAGATGCGGATTAAAAAATGGCTGCGGCCTGGCGCCCGAGGCCCTGACCGCGCCCCGCGGCTCTCCGCTCTCGAGGATTCTTAGCGCCTCTTCCCTGCTCAGCTCGACAACAGCGGGCGAGACCTGGTCATTTCTGAGTATGACCAGCGTCTTAAGGCTGGCTCTCCTCACATATCCCTGCCTCCCCGCCAGCCAGGCTGGATCGAGCATGGCCTGAGCTTCACTCGAAGCCCTGAAGCAGTAGGGTGCGCCCTTATCCAGCCGGCAGTCATCCTGAATGGGACAGCTCCGGTCGCTGCAGTCTTCTCTTCTGGTCACAACATTCTCAACTTGGCTATGGTCAAAAAGCCTGGCCAGCCGCTCATCCAGTTCAACCGTGTTGGTCGGTATCAAAAACTTCCTCTCGACGCTGTCGGCCACTGCCTGGACCCCTGAAAATCTCACAAATACTATCTCGTTTGTCTGTGGCTGCACCCCGGGCTCCTTCAGCAGCTCAAAAAACAGCTCGGTCTTCCGCGTCCCCGGCTGCCCCATCAGCACGAGGCTCTTTCCATCCCGCACCACACTCATTCCCCTGATGGTATTTATTCCCAGATGTTCCTCTGAATCGATGACCACACCCAGCGCCAATTTCCTCAGCGATCCATAGTTATCGGTATTGATCAGCAACCCGGTTCTTGTCTCTGGATGATAATAGGCTCGCGGCTCTCTTCCCGGCACATTATCCACGGCATAAATCACCGCCTGCGGCTCCAACCCGGCTTCCAGCTGTCCTGGATACCAGTTCTCCACCCAGAAATTATACAGATGCCCGACATTGGTTCGCAGCTGAACAATTATCCCGTTGATATTGGCATTCCACTCATAATAATTTTCATACCCGAGATGACTCTCGATTTCAGTGACAAGAGCATCCCTCACCTTCAGCTCGCCCACCACCTCCAGCGGCACCGGCTTTCTGACCTTTGTGACATAATTCTGAAGGTAAACCTTCTTAACTTTTTTGGCTGTCTTCAGTCTTCCAACTGCCTCCGCCATTCTCTCCAGCCCTTTTTCGAGATTCTCCATCGAAGTGGCATAAGAGATCCTGATATAATCATCCGCTCCGAAAGCATCGCCCGGCACAATGGCTATCCTCGCTTCCTTCAAAAGGTAGTAAGCCAGACCATAAGAATTCCTGATCTGTATCCCGCCAGCCTCTTTTCCATATAATGACCTGACATTCGGAAAGACATAAAAAGCTCCCTGCGGCTTAAAGCAGCTAATCCCGGCCATCTGCTGCAGTTTCATCAGCACATAATTTCGCCTTCTCTGGAACTCGGCCACCATCCGATTGACCTCCGTCTGCGGCCCGATCAGGGCTTCAACGCTGGCCTTCTGCGAAATAGAACAGGCATTAGAAGTGGTATGACTCTGCACCTTCGACATGGCACTGATGATCTCCGCCGGTCCGACGGCAAAACCAATTCTCCAGCCGGTCATCGAGTAGGTCTTAGACACACCGGTAATAATGATAGTTTTTTTCTTGATATCTTCACCCAGCGCGGCAAAGCTGATAAATTTAAAATCATCATAGACCAGCCGGCTATAGATCTCATCGGCGATGACATAAATGTCTTCTTTCCTCACCACCTCAGCCAGTGCTTCCAGCTGCTCCCGGCTATAAGCTGCTCCGGTCGGATTGCAGGGGTTATTCAGGATAATTGCCCTGGTCGAAGGTGAAATGGCCTCCCTCAGCTTCTCCGGCGTGAGCAAAAAGCCATCTTCTTCTCTCGTCTCGACAATGACCGGCTTACCTCCAACCAGGCTGACCCCTTCCGGATAAGTTACCCAGTAAGGCGCCGGTATAATCACTTCGTCGCCCTCATTGACGATGGCTTCAATCAAGTTGAACAATGAATTCTTAGCCCCACTCGACACGAGCACTTCCGACGGCTTGTATTCCAGCCCATAATCTTCCTTCAACCTCTGGCCAACAGCCTTTCTCAGCTCGGGAATGCCATCATTTTCAGTATATTTGGTGAAATTCTGTTCAATAGCCTTGATGCCTGCTCGTTTGATATTGTCTGGTGTAGGGAAATCCGGCTCGCCAACGCTGAAATCAATAACGTCCAGCCCTTCAGCCTTCATGGCCTTGGCCTTGGCAGAGATTTTCAGCGTCGGCGAAGCGCCTATTTTTGTGGCTCTTTCTGAGATACTCATGGCCATCCTGCTTCAGATAGTCTTATTTTTTCTCAGGTGTTTGACCCTGAGTTTGACCTGATTCTGATTTAGCTTTCTCTTTAGCTTCAGACTTCGGGCTGAATTTATTCTTTAAATACTCGCTGAGATCAGCTCCGGTTAAAGCCTTTAGCACTTCTGGCATCTGGGCGATAATCTCTGTAATCTGTCCGGTAATCTGACTGGCGCCTGTCCCTTTATCGCCGCCGACCAGCACGATCTTCTCCACCTTGGATAAAGGCTCGGCCACCGCTTTGGCCAGTTCTGGCAGCACCTTAATAAAGCTTTCCAGGAGAGCCGCCTCATTATATTTTTCCCAGGCCTGGGCCTTTTTGAGCATCGCTTCAGCTTCAGACAGGCCACGAAGCTTTATCTCCTCAGCTTTGACCTGAGCTTCAAGCCGCTGGGCTTCAGCTTTACCTCTGCCTTCCGCCACCAGCCTGGCCTCCTCCGCCTCGGCCTCAGCCCGAATCTGATACTTGCGGGCATCAGCCGGTTTTAGCACATTGGCTTCGAGTTCCTTTTCTTTCCTCTTTATTTCCAGATCCTCAAGCTTGATAGCTTCTCCTTTTTCTATTTCTTTAACCTTGGCCTCTTCTTTTTTTATTTCCTGAGTAACCCGGAAGCGTTCAAGTTCGTAAGAAAAATCAGCCTGGGCTTTCTTCTGATTGACAAAAACCTGGGACTCAGCTTTCTTGGCTTCATTTTCCCATTGAGCTTTGGCGATTTGAGCTTCCGACTGCAGGCGGGCGACCTCAGCTTCTTTTCTGGCCTGCGAAGACTTGATCGTAGCTTCCTTTTCTGTTTCAGCCTGGGCTATGGCCGCATCTCTTTTGGCGGCGGCGATCACCGGCTTGCTCAGAGCGTCGATATAACCCTGAGTATCGCTGATATCTTTGAGTGAAAAAGACAGCAGAACGAGGCCCATTTTAGCCAGATCTTCTCTGGTTATGTCAACCACCCGGCGCGAGAATTCATGCCTCCCCCGGTAGATTTCTTCAACCGTCATCGTTCCGATGATCTCGCGTATTTTCCCTTCCAGAACATTCATGGCCACATCGCGGATACCCTCTTTACCTGTCCCCAGGAATTGTTCGGCGGCCAGCTTGATAGCCATTTCGTTCGAGTCAACCTTCACCTGGGCCGAAGCTTCAGCCATGATGGGAATTCCTTCGTGAGTCAGAACCTCAGGTGTTTTGATCTGAAGACTGATTATCTCAAGCGGCAGAGTATAAACTTTTTCTATGAATGGCCAGACGAAGGTCCCACCCCCCAGTTTATATCTGTAGCCAATTTTCATCTTCCTCCCATCAGGGAGAGTCACCGTCCGCTTGCGGCCAGCAATGATTAAAGCCTCATTGGGCCCGACTTTTCGATACTGAGCAGATAGAAGAAGGCCAACTAAAACCAGAAAAACAATGATGGCCCCGATGATGATAAGCCAGGTGGTAAGTGGCATGATAAACCTCCCTCACTTCAAATCATATAAACAATCATAATTGACGATCAGACAAAAATAGGAAAAAGGGAAAAAATTATCCCTCATTTTTCATTCTTTAAAAATTAATAACCTTCCCTCGGCAGGCCATTTTCCTGGTCTGCTAACTAAAGAAAAATATTAATTCTTCTTATTTTTAAAGTCAAGGAAAAACTACCCTGGTAGATTTGCCACCACCAGTCAGCTCCTGCCATCGACCTGAATCGTAAGTTTGTGCGAACCTGGCTCAGACGGAATATCAATGGCCAGCCCCCGGCGGATCAGAAGTAGCAGACAAGCAATGGCTTCTGACAGCTCCTGGTTACCAGAGAACTGAACCAGCTGGCAGAAAAATTTCTGCCCAAAAGAAAACATGCTTGACTAAAATTGGCTATTTTTTTATAAATGTCAATGATTACTTGCTAGCTGACAAAATTTATAATAAAATTTCAAAAAATTGGCGGATGGAAAGGGTGGTGGGAATTAAGGTGACAGAAAAAGCTTGAGGAGATAAAAGAAAATTGGCCATAGGGAAAAAAGAGGTTCAAGATGAGATTCTCGAATATCTTGAAACTTCAGAATATTTTAATCAGAACTTAAACAGCCAGGGTAGATCAGCTATTTTTATTGCTCGGCAGGGCAAAATTGAATTTGCCAACGGGGCTACTCGCTGGATTCTTGGTTATAGTCCTGACGAATTAATAGCTACTCCGGTCGAAAAAGTTTTTACCCTCGAGACTGCCCAAAAAATATTCGGGCCTGATAATTCTCAGCCAGGACAGCCCGGAGAGTGTAGTCTGCTGGAACTGACTGTTCTTAACAAAAATGGCCAGGAAATTCTGGTTGAAGCCGAAGTGGCGGTCATTGATTACAAAGGCTCACCCTCCACTCTGGCTATTCTCCATTATGGGCTCGATTGCCAGAGGCTTGGTGAACAACTGAAAGATGGGCTGGAAAGATTAAAGAAAACCTTTGGCGCCATTATTGAGGCTTTAAACAAACTGGTTGAAGCCAGGGATCCTTATACCGGTAGCCATCAAAGAAGAGTGGCTGATCTGGCTCGAACTATAGGTCTTGATATGGGGCTAGCCGCTGAGGTGATTGATGGCTTGAGCCTGGCGGCCATGGTTCATGATGTGGGCAAAGTGGCTGTGCCTTCTGAAATATTGAATAAACCGGGACCTCTTAGTAAGAGCGAATGGGGCCTGATAAAAAATCATCCACGGACAGGGCATGAGCTGTTGAAGGATATAGAATTTCCCTGGCCGGTAGCTGACATTATTCTCCAGCACCATGAGCGTCTGGATGGCTCAGGTTATCCTGACGGTCTAAAGGAAGAAGAAATCAAACTGGAAGCCAGAATTCTGGCGGTGGCTGATGTGGTTGAGGCTATGTCTTCTCTTCGTCCCTATCGTGAGCCTCATCCTCTGGAGGAAACTCTGCAGGAAGTTGAGAGAAACAAAGGGTTGCTCTATGATCCGGAAGTTGTTGATGTCTGCCTGTGGCTCTTCCGGGAAAAAGGCTATAAACTAAAAAAAGACTACGGGTAAGATAATATTCCTGCTCTAAAAGGCGATAAAAACAGGGTGGATTGTTCGAAGGAGGGCGCGCTCCATTTCGAGGATTTCTTTAATTCCTTTATCAGCCAGCTTCAGCAGCGAGGCCAGCTCACTCTTGCTGAAGGCCACTTTTTCAGCTGAAGCCTGGACTTCCACCAGCCGCCCGTTGTCTATTTCTACAACATTCATATCAACTTCGGCCTGTGAGTCTTCAGCATAATCAAGGTCAAGGAGCTCAACTCCCTGTACAAGCCCGACGCTGACTGCCCCGACCAGGTTGCGAAGAGGAAAAGTGGTAATCAATCCTTGCTCCAGCAGCTTTTTGAGGCAGATAGCCAGGGCCAGGCCACCAGCATTGACCGAGGCTGTTCTTGTTCCACCGTCAGCCTGAAGAACATCACAATCAATAATGATGGTCATTTCGCCCAGAGCGGACAGATCTGTTCCAGCCCGGAGCGCCCGGCCGATCAGGCGCTGAATTTCCTGTGTTCGGCCCGAAATCTTTCCCTGATTCCTTTCGCGCGGGGTCCTTTTCTCAGTTGCCCGGGGAAGCATCGAATACTCAGCGGTGATCCAGCCACTGCCGCTGCCTTTAAGAAAAGGTGGCACCTTGTCCTCAATTGAAGCGGTAGCTACCACTCGCGTTTTGCCCATTTCAATATAGGCAGAGCCTTCAGCAAAATCCAGATAATCAGGTTTAAAAACTATCGGTCTGAGTTCGTCATAAGCTCGTCCGGAAGGACGTTGGAAGTTATCTTTTTGAGTTGATTCCTTTTTCGA
>Ga0209604_1002933_pt1 | contig 12061 bp, 8 predicted proteins | sample AD_UKC097_MetaG_FD_184405 | JGI IMG/M metagenome (GOLD analysis project Ga0209604, IMG submission 184405) | Active sludge microbial communities of municipal wastewater-treating anaerobic digesters from USA - AD_UKC097_MetaG (SPAdes) (version 2) | ecosystem: Engineered > Bioreactor > Anaerobic >... | reverse complement strand
GGAAGGTTCTTTCTCAGACTTAATCCTCTGGGTGATCTTCTTATGTTTGGCGCTGTTGTTTCATGGGTCATCTATACTATTGCTGAAGAGAAACTTCATCATCTTGATAATAAGATAGTTTCTAGAGACATTAATTTTCTTGGTGCATTATTTTTTATACCTTTTCTTTTTTTCTCAGAACACAAACTTACTGTATGGGGAAAAGGAGAGATAGGTTTTCAGACTGTGGCCGGACTTATATACCTAGGAGTATTTTGTTCAGCATTAGGATATATTTTTTGGAATAAGGCCATACGCGATTGTGGAGCAAAGACAGCCACCAACGGTATTTATTTTATTCCTGTAGTTACAGTTGTCGCTGATGCTGTTATACTTGGGAATATCCCGAATATATATGCCTTAGGCGGAGCAGCTCTGGTGCTGGCTGGAACTTACATTTCAGAAATCAAAAGTTAACGTCAAAATTACAAAACCGCCATGGCTTTAAAAAAATAACGATATAATCTATATTGAATTATTAGAATGAAACTTAGGAGGAATTAAACTGATGAAAGAACCAAAAGAAAAGTACTGCTCGTTTTGCGGGCGCAACTCCACTGAAGCAGGAACATTAATAGCAGGACCGAACAGTCTGTATATATGTGATGACTGTGTGGGACTTTTTCATGACCTTATAGAAGACAATAAGAAAAACAATGTCCTTTCCAAGAACTCAGAACAGGTAAATTTGGCTACTCCAAGGCAGATAAAGCAGGAGCTTGACAAATATGTAATGGGACAGGAAAGCACTAAAAAAGCCATATCGGTTGCAGTATACAATCACTATAAGCGTATTAAGGGTATTACAGACAAGAGTCTTCTTTCTGACACAGAGATCGAGAAATCAAATGTTCTGATGATTGGTCCCACAGGTACAGGCAAGACTCTTATTGCAAGAACCTTGGCAAAATTTTTGAATGTTCCTTTTGCTATAGCCGACGCAACTCCGCTGACAGAAGCCGGATATGTGGGTGAGGATGTGGAGAACGTTATACTGAGGCTTGTCCAGGCAGCAAATTTCGATGTTGAAAAAGCACAGATGGGAATAATATATATCGATGAGATAGATAAGATATCAAGGAAGTCTCCAAATCCTTCAATCACACGTGATGTATCGGGAGAGGGCGTGCAGCAGGCTCTTCTTAAGATAGTAGAAGGAACTGTTTCCAATGTTCCTCCTCAGGGTGGAAGGAAGCATCCTTATCAGGAGTTTATCAAAATAGATACTACAAACATTCTGTTTATCGCAGGCGGCGCTTTTGACGGGCTAGACGATATAATAAAGCAAAGGACTCAATCTTCTACAATGGGATTTGGTAAGGAGATCATGAGTAAAAAAGATATACGTAAGGGAGATATACTTAAAAATGTGGTTCCAGATGATCTTGTTCATTATGGTCTTATACCGGAGTTTGTAGGAAGATTTCCGATAGTTACTACACTTTATGACCTTAGTGAGGATGATCTTGTCAAAATAATGATTGAGCCTAAAAATGCTATTCTAAAGCAGTATAAGCAGCTTCTTGCTCTTGATGGGCTTGAGATACAGGTCACAGATGAAGCTCTCAAGGCTATTGCTCGAAAAGCTCTCAACAGGGGGACAGGTGCAAGAGCCCTGAAAAGTGTATTCGAGGAAATAATGTTGGAGACCATGTTTGATGCGCCTGATCTTTCAAAAAAATATACAGGAATAGTCATTGATGAAGAAGTAGTTAGTAAAAATAAAAAGGTTATTCTTGTTGAAAAAGAAAGCGCATAAAATATGAAAGGAAATATACTTGCAATAGAGACTTCCTGTGATGAAACGGCAGCAGCAGTCTTAAAAGATGGGAAAGAGCTTTTAAGCAACGTGGTTTCTTCTCAGATAGATATACACAAAGTATTTGGAGGAGTAGTGCCAGAAATTGCCGCAAGAAAACATACTGAGCAGATAAGGCTTATTGTAGACCAGGCTGTTAAAGGTTCTGCGGTCGGATACGGCGATATTGATGCGATAGCTGTTACATATGGTCCGGGACTTGTTGGTGCACTTCTTGTCGGACTCAACTATGCAAAAGGATTGAGCATAAGTCTTAACAGACCTTTGATTACTGTGAACCATCTTATGGGTCACATATATGCCAACTTTTTGGCAATAGATGGATTAAAACCTCCGTTTATAATTCTGCTGGTTTCAGGAGGCCATACTATGCTGATAAAGGCTCTTGATTACATACAGTTTGAGATAATTGGTCAGAGTGTTGATGATTCTGCTGGAGAGGCCTTTGATAAAGTAGCCAGAATAATGGGGCTTGATTATCCGGGAGGACCAGTTATAGATAAACTTGCAGGAAAAGGAGAAGAGAAGTTCAGCTTTCCACGTCCTATGTATGATAATGGCTATGATTTTTCTTTTTCGGGATTGAAAACTGCTGTTCTATACTTTATTAAGGATAACAGCGGATACAGGAAAGAAGATATCTGTGCTTCATTTCAAAAATCAATAATAGAAACGCTTGTGCATAAAACCATCAAATGTGCCGAAGATTCTAAGATCAGAAAGATTCTTATCGCTGGAGGAGTTGCAGCAAACTCTAAGCTCAGGGGTGAGATGGATAAGTATAAAAACAGATTTGATATTTTTTATCCGCCTATGGGGTTATGTACAGACAATGCCGCCATGATAGCCAGGGCTGGATATGAAAAGTATAAAAGAGGTCTTTTTTCTGATCTTGCAGTTGATGTGATTCCAAATCTTGGTATAGATAAATTATAAAAGGAGAGTTATGCGCTCTTTTTTTGTAAGGAGTTGTAAGAATTCATGCTTAATGGAAAAGTTGGTTTAGCCCCAATGGCAGACTATTCGGACTATCCTTTCCGGAAGATCTGTTCTAAATTCGGTGCAGAGTTTACTTTTACAGAAATGATATCTTCTGAAGGAATAGTAAGGAATAATTCCAGAACATATGAGATGCTTCCGCAGGACGATGAAAAAAATATTGGAGTACAGATATTCGGATCAAACATTCAGGTGATGGTAGAAAGTGCCAGAAAGGTTCAGCAATATGGTGATTGGATAGACATAAATGCAGGATGCCCTGTTAGCAAAGTAGTACGAAGAGGAGCAGGATCAGCATTGCTTTTAGATCCTGATAAGCTTGCACATATGATACGGGAGATAAGAAAGAGTGTATCCAAACCATTAGGAGTGAAAGTAAGAATCGGTTATGAAAAAGATAATATGCAGCAGATTATGGAATCTTTAAAGAAGGTTGATTTAGATTATATTATAGTTCATCCGAGAACCAGAGAACAGTTGTATTCTGGAAAAGCCTACAGAGAGATATTATCGTATGTCAGAGCAAATACTCAGGTTATGCTTGGCGCGAGCGGTGATATATTTACCAGGCAGGATATTGAGGAGTGCTTTAACAAGTATAAGGTTGATTTTGTAATTGTTGCACGCGGTGCAATTGGCAATCCTTGGATTTTCTGCGATAGGATTCCTTCTCCTGATGAAATAAAAACTGTTCTTTTGGAGCATCTGAGAATGAATATTTCTTTTTATAAAATTGAAAGTATGGCTGTAAGAATGTTTACTAAATTTCTTGTTCGATATGTGAACGGGATGCAGGGAGCAAGAGAAATCAGAAGGCATCTTAACGACCTCAAGAGTTATTCTGATGTTGAAAATCTTCTTACTATGCTTAGATAAAATATTATGATATAATATATTAAGAATTAATTAATAAAGCATTTTCATAATGGGGGTACTTCAATGGATCTCAAGGTATACCGTTGGGTGAGGACAGTATTTTTTGCTATAGCTGCAACTGTGACTCTTATAATTTTTCCGGTGCACTTTATATTTGATAATTTTTTTCCGATAAAATTGTTGATTGTGACAGTACTTACTTTTTTTTCTGATAATCTTCCTATATACTGGAAAAAAGACAGAAAAGTTGTGAGCAATGCAATAGGCTTTTTAGCGGCTTATCTTTTTGGTAAAGAGTATATCCTTGCTGCTGCGGTTACAACTACATTCAGAATAAATTTCAAGCAAGATGCGTCAGTAATAATATACAGATTTCTTGCATACTTTATGATGTACTATCCTGCCGCCATCATAAGCGGTTTTTTCAGCAACAAAATTTTTTCAGCTATTATTTATCTTCATCTTGTAATTATCTTCAATATTATTATAGTGAACATAATAGGCAGACGTAGAATTGATAAAAGTTCTACTTTGATTGAATATCTTCTTTTCATGTCGTTGTTGCCAGCAATTGTTGTTTTTTATAATACTACTTCTATTCTAATTAATGTAATGATCTTTATTATGGAGATAATAGTACTATTTTTTTTCTTCTTTTCCTCAAAGTATTTTTATGAAAGAAGAGAGGAAAAGATGAAAAATGATAGACTTAAAAAATATAATACTGTTGTTTTCGATTTTTCACAGATACTTAAGGCTCTGGCACTGAAAATTGAAGTAGAAGAGATTCTGGATAAGGTGGCTGATATATGTAAGAATCAGCTTGGATTTCAAAAAGTTCTTATAAGCTTGTTTAACTTACAGGATGGAAAGGTCAGGAGAATTACCCATAAAGGACTTACCGATGAGCAGTATGAACAGGTAAAAAACAGAGAAGTGGCTATAGAAGAGATAAGAGCTTTTATGGATGAAAAAAACAGGTATCTTGAAACTTACTTCATTCCTTCAGAACAGATTGATCCGGCAAATCAGGTTACTTTCAGATTTGATGAAACAAAGAAGGTTTATGAAGACGATGGTCTATCCCATGAAAGTTGGACAGCAGATGATATGCTGTTGCTTTCCTTCAGAGATTCTAATGATAGAATTATAGGATATGCTTCGCTGGACTCTCCTGTAAACGGACTGCGTCCAACGCAGGAAGATCTTACAATTCTATCGGTTTTTGCACAGACGATATCTCTTACCCTTGTAAATTCACAGGTCTATAACCAGGCTCTTGATGTAGCTTTTAAAGATGGATTGACTGGACTTTATAACCATTCAAAGCTTTTTGAAGATCTTTCTGTTAATTGGGGAAAAGGAGTTTTATCTTCAATAGCCTTTATGGATCTTGACAACTTCAAAACAGTCAACGATACCAAGGGACACGTATATGGAGATAAAATATTAAAATCAATAGCTGATCTTTTTATGATACATGTAAGGATTCAGGATAAAGTTTACAGATATGGCGGAGATGAGTTCGTAATAATTTTCAGCGGAGTCGATAAATCTAGCTGCAGAGTTGTATTAGAAAGACTTTTAGTAAAAATGAAAGAGTCAATAAATGAAAATATCTCTTTCAGCGTAGGAATAACAGATTCTCAAGAAAGGTCTGATTACAGAGAAGCATTGAATCTGGCTGACAGGAGATCGTACATATCTAAGTTTACAGGCAAAGGTAAAATAATATCAGAAGAAAAATAAAAACTCCCCATATGGGGAGTTTTCATTATGCCTTCTGATCGAAGATAATTCCTTCTATCTCGTTCATTGCTTTGGCCAATTTAACAGCTTCCTCCGGCGGAATCTGTCGTATAAGTTCTTTTGACTCCTTATCGATAATCTTAACTACAATAAGGTCCGCTTCTCTGTCAATTTCAAACTTTGCTTCTCCGTTGAAAAGAAGCTTGACGTTTTCCATTTTTTTCTGAAGGATGTCTTTTACATTATCCAAAGACAGCTGCTGTCCTTCAGTGTTTTTTTCATTTTTTTTCTCAACCGGTGCCTGAATGGTTTTCTGCGTATCAAACAAGGGTTTTGAAGCAACGTGATTGATATCCATAAAGATCCCTCCCTGGAATTTTTCCTCCTAACGATTTCTTATCGTCTGATAATGGATGTTACTTTAAAAGTATATAATAAATAATATTACTTTATGTTTACGGTATTTTTTCCAAGTCTCTTTGATTCATACTGTGCACTGTCTGCGATATCCATGAGTGAGGAAACACTTCTTACATCAGGGTGAAGCAGATGACTTGTCACTCCAAAAGAAGCTGTTATACGAATTTTGAACTTTTCCATGCTTTTGCTCTCAAAATTTCTACGTATCCTTTGTGCTATGGTAAAAGCTTCCTCTGCCCCTGTGTTGGGCAAAAGGATTATAAACTCTTCGCCTCCATATCTTCCCAGTATATCAAAGCTTCTTATGCTTGATTTTGCGAGTGTTGCAACAAGCTTAAGGACGTCATCTCCCATCTTATGACCGTAAGTGTCATTTACATGTTTAAAATTATCAATGTCGAAAAAAATCAATGAAAAATCCGAAGAATCGCGGATTGATTTCTGAAGCTCCTCATCTATTCTCAAAATAGTAAACCTTCGTGAAAAAGCATTAGTAAGATAATCAACTATACTGTTTTCAAGATGTATTATCCTGTTTATAGCAGAAGAGAGGAACATATCGATAATCAACAGGGAGTCGAAAATTGATTCAAACATCATAAAGTTCGCTGAAAGATTTTCATTGGAAAGTATGTAGCTTATAGTGTAACTTTTGTAATTTGATATATAAGAGATTTCAAAAGGATTTATAGAAAAAACTTCCTTTATCTGAGGTCTGTTATCTATATTTGTACTCTCTACTTCAAAGTTTGATGATTTAATTTTTATATAAAGGTGTTTTACCGGAAATCGTTTTTGTATGAACTTTCCTGTTTTTTCTACAATTTCTTGCGCATTGTCCAACGAAAGAATAGAAAGCGAGTAAGATACTATATCATCGTAAAATCTGAGCATATCGGTGTGCTTTCTGTTTTCAACAAGCGCAGGATCGACTGCTGAAATATCGCCGAATATCTTTGGATAAAGGTTTAAGTAAAACTTTGCCGAGAGATTCTTAATTTTTTCTCTAAAATTAAGAGTCTCATAAGTCTGTATGGCAAATCTGAAGAACTTAAACGCATCAAATTGTTTGTTTTCAAAGTGTCTGTAAAAATTTGCCAATCCCTCATAAGTGATTGCCAGACTTAGCTTTTGATCTGATTCTCTAAATTTTTCGATCAGTTTTAAAGATTTGACTTCAAAAAGTTCTTTAAGCTCTTGTGACAACAGAAATTTTTCATGCAGAAAAAGTATGGTTTCCTCCTGATAAGTTCCACTGTCAAAAAGAGAGAGAAAGTTTCTTTTTATATCCTCAGGATTATCAAGCAGATAGAGATCAGTATAGGCTATTATATCGTGCGCAGACATTCTGAACTCATCGAGCTCCTTGCGGTATGAGAGAACAGACTGTCTCGCATCAATAGATATGGCGTACATAACCTTGACTATAAGATAATGAAGCTTGTACCTTTTCTGTAGATAATCAGGCATTTTAAGGCTTTCCGAAAGATCGCGCGCAAGTTCTATGTTCATGTTGTTAAAATCACCGCTGTAAAAGTACAGAAGAGCCTTTATATAACGGCAGGTTGCGTCAGCCTTTAAGTTTTTAGACTGTCTGGAGTATTTCTGTGATTCTTGTATGCCTTTAAGTGTTTCTTCCACATTTCCAGAGTAAAGATTATGGAATGAATGAGTTGCATATACGGTGGAAAGTCTTGAAAAATCGTTAGACTTATTTGAAAGAATAGTAATCTCTTTAAGCATATTTTCAAAAAGTACTGGGCTTTCATTGATATAGTTATGGGCTAAAGCAGTATTAAGAGCAATTTCAAATTTTTTAAGATTCTGTTGCTTGGCCAGCAAAAGAGCGCTTTCAAGGATATTTATCGATCTTATCCTGTCGAAAGCCTTTACTATGGAGTCGAATGCAATACATGAATCAAGGTATATTTCTGTGAATTTTCTTAGATTGCGGTGCTTGTAGTATATATGTTCTACTGTTTCGAAGATCTGCTCAAACTCGTTAAGATCACCAAGATTTTCCAGGAAAGAACACGCAAGCAGCTTTACATAGTTCAGGTATAAGATTTGAAAGTCAGAGTTTCCTGAATTATTAAGTATTGAATCAACCTCATCTATAGTCTGCCTTGGAGAAAAAAAGCTCTTAGCCAGAAGGTAATAAAACCTCATCCATCTCTTTTTTTTCAGAGAATCAATGAGTTCTGAAATCTGAATATAATTTTCGGAAATGATTGAGGTATAGACATATATGACTGTAGCACAATCATTTGTAAGGCCCATATTCTGAAGCTCATTGTAGCCAAAATCAATGAACTCAATATCGCTCCATGTATCGATACAGCGTTTCATTTTTTGTGTAAAGTTTAGGGCAATAAGCTTATCCTGCTTGGCTTTTTTTAAATGCCAGATTTTTTTGCTGAACTCATTTATATTTTTTGAAATCATTACATGAATTTTGTTTCTTTCAGTCTTGTCAAGTCTGTCATAAAAAGCTTGCCAATAAAGCGAATCAAAGAACCGGTAATGTTCTGCTTCTATCTGCAGTATTTCGGTTTTTAACAGGCCTTGTATGTCAAAGTCTTTTCCCAGAATAACAGAAAGTTCTTTGATGTCCTGTTTCTGGAAGTTATTTCCTAAAACTGAAAGAAGAGAAAGTTCTCTTTGGAAAACCGGTTCTATTTTTGAAATCTTTTCCAGGATAAACGAATAATAGTCGTTAAGCTCAATTTTATCAAAATCAACCTGCCAATCACCATTTTTGAAAAAAAGTGTTCCCGATTCCTCCATGTCATGTATAAGGCTTTTTATATTTCCTGGGAGACCATTGGAAACATTTTGGATAAAATTTATGAAGTCCTGGTTTTTTTTGGCAAATGAAGAGGATAGCATTGAAGTGAGAACAGTTGTCGTATCTTCAATCTGAAAAGGTCGTAGTTCGATCTTGATAAAAGTATTATACTGTTTTTTTAAGACCAGTTCATAACTGTTTGTACATACAATCAGTATTAAAGGAAACTGAAAATCTATGTTCTCCATGAGAGAAAGAAGGTCTGAAAAAACATTTTCATAGTCATGAAAGTCATCAATAAAAACTGCTATCTTAAATTTTTTATGCGTGTTAAGGATATTAAGAAGGTCGAAAATTTTTATATTAAGGTTTGATATATCGTTAAGTACAGTGTAATCTATATTTTCTATGGCACTTATTATCTGAAGAAGACCGGAATAAATATCCTGCTTGCTGTGAGCCTCTATAACAGAGTAATCTTCTGAGGAGATCATCTCGTTTTTTATTACGGAAAGCAGGGAAGTTTTTCCTGATCTTTGTGGTCCGTAGACAAGTAGTTTTTTATAAGATACGTTCTCCAAAACAATTTGGTTTATAAGCTCTTTTTCATTTTTCCTGTCGACAAAATACGGTTCTCTAGGTTTTATCTGCCATATGTCTTTAAAAAAGGAGTTGTAAAAACTGTAATATTCTGAAACACAATCAATTTTTCTTGATTGAATATCGTTGAAAAAGAGATCTAATCTCCGGGAAGTTCCGCGCATACGTATATCAGTGTCTTTGATTATTCTATTCATAACAGATATAAGAGCTTCTTCGGAGTTTTCAGAAAGAGTATAAACCGAGTGATCTGATATGTTTTTAAAGAAAGGGGCTATAAAATAAAAGTTCTGGTTATTATCGCAGCAAAGATCTCTAATGTCAAGACATTTAGGTATGAAATTTACGCCATGAACCACTTTATCGATCAGATCGAAAAAAAAGTAAAGTGAGCGTATGTAATTTTTCTTTGAAATATCGCCTGTAAAAGATTTTTCATTATGATAAGGATAGAATAGTTCAGGCCTTTCAGAATCGAACTTAAGAAATTCCGGAAGCACAAGTCCAAAAATCTTGAATGGTTCCAGTTCGGTTTCAAACTTTGAAAAAGCAGCCATATCAAAAATTTCAGGACTGTTGAGTTTTCTTAAACGGTAAAACCGATCTTTAAAAGATACCAGAAAGTCCTGACAGTATGAGTAACTCCCCAAAATATCAATAATATTATACCGTTCCATCTATGCCCCCCAAAGTTTATAAGCTTTTTAAAAAGCTTATTTTATAAACATCGCATCCCCAAATGAAAAAAATCTGTAATGATCAGCTACCGCTTTTTTGTAAGCATCCATAACAGTTTCATATCCTGAAAAAGCGCTTACCAAAAGCAGCAAAGAAGATTTAGGAAGATGAAAGTTAGTAATCAGACAGTCTACGTACTTAAAATTAAACGGAGGATATATGTAAATATCAGTTTTTCCAACCAGCCTGTCCGGGAATTTTCCTACAGTCTCCAAGGTTCTTACCACCGTAGTTCCTACAGCAATTACCCTTCCGCCGTTTTTCTTGGTCTCGTCTATTATTTCTTTTGTGTCTTTGTCTATACTGTAATATTCTTCGTGTATCTCATGATTACGGATATCGTTTTCCTTGATTGGTCTGAAAGTTCCTAGTCCCACATGAAGCGTAAGTTCAGCGAATTTTGTTCCTTTAGCTTTAATTTTTTCTATTAGTTCTGAAGTAAAATGCAGTCCGGCAGTTGGTGCTGCTACTGCGCCTTCTACTTTTGCATACTTGGTCTGATACTTTTCAGGATCATCTATCTTTTCGTGTATATAAGGCGGAAGCGGTGTCTGACCAATAAGACAAATCTCTTTCCACACATCATTTCCTTCAAATTCGATAATTCTGCTTCCGTCCTGAAGATGATCAACTACAGTTGCCGAAAGATTTTTAGAAAAAAGAAGTCTGGAAGATGCTTTTATTTTGCCGCCTGGTTTTACAAGACACTTCCACATATTCGGTTTGTCTAGTTTTTCAAGAAGCAGAACTTCAATTTTAGCTCCGCTGTCTTTTGTTCCAAAAAGTCTTGCTGGTATTACTCGTGTGTTGTTAAGAACGATGATATCATCTTTTTCTATATACTGTGAAATATCTCTGAAAATTTTATCTTCGAACGTTTTTTCTTTTTTGTCAACGACCAAAAGCCTGCATGAATCCCTTGGTTCAACAGGACTCTGTGCAATAAGCATCGGATCAAGCTCGTAGTCATATTCCTCCAGATTATACATCCAAAAACCTCCGTATTTCAAGAATCTTTTCCTGATTTGCTTTGTATTCCTTAAACTTATCGTTAGATACTATATAGTAGTCAAACTTTCCCGATATACTTAAAATAAGGTCATCCGCAGGTGAGTTAAAGTAAATAAATCGGTCGTTTACAAAACTTCGAAAGCTTTCTCTTTCGGATACATCCAAAACATATTCAATATTTTTATCAAAAACAATGACTGCAGGGAGAAAAATCATATCATCTATAAAGAGATTGTCTATAAGGTCAAGCAGTCTCTGAAGTTTATTCTCGGATTTATATCGTATGACATTGCTTCCGTCTATTACTACCCCACGGACTGTAGGACAGCTTAAAAGTCTGTAATGATAATAAGAGATACTGCTGAGTTGAAAGTCTATAATCTGACGTTCAAGCTCGCTGAATGAAAGATAAAATTCTTTTACCTTCATAAAGTAGTTCTTTTTGGTTTTCAACGGATCAATACATAGTACCTCATTTAAAAAATTCTTTATTATAGGACTGTCTGCATCATACGGAACAAATTTCATTAGTGCATAAAGATCGATATAATCTTTGAAACCAAGTTTTTTTAAGACAGCATCAGCGGAATAAAATTCAATATTGTATCTTTTAAGATCGGTATTGAATCCGCCCGGTGCAAATTTTTTCGGATAAAGAAGAAATTTTAAGGTCTGCAGCTCATCATCCGTAAGCTTATAGTAATTTTTAAGATCGTTGAACCGGGATGAGTTTGGATTCTTTATTATGTGCATAAGAAGAAACTGAAAATCATTAATGTGTTTGCTGATAAATTTTTTTTCAATATTTCTCCCGGTAGTACGGTAAAAAAGGTACATCTTCCTTTCATTAAGGGTTCTTGGATTCACAAGCCAACTGTTGAGCCTTGTGATGTCGTATCTGATTCTTTGGCAGTGATTTGAATAATCAATATGCTCTAGAACCAGCTTAATATTCTGGATTGACATCAGGCGTTTGCCCTTATGTTAAGGATGTCTCCGTCCTGTACTATCTCCTCTTTTCC
>Ga0209604_1002932_pt1 | contig 12063 bp, 18 predicted proteins | sample AD_UKC097_MetaG_FD_184405 | JGI IMG/M metagenome (GOLD analysis project Ga0209604, IMG submission 184405) | Active sludge microbial communities of municipal wastewater-treating anaerobic digesters from USA - AD_UKC097_MetaG (SPAdes) (version 2) | ecosystem: Engineered > Bioreactor > Anaerobic >... | reverse complement strand
TAATGCTACATGTCCATTTGGTATTGGTTCTCCAATTGTTGCAGAAATTAAGCCAACATATAACATGTTCCCAGGTATCAATAGTTATATCAATACTTGGAAGGGTGATCAGCCAGATGCAACAGAAACAGATCCTGATACTGCACCACAAGAAGTCCATGGTTATGCATATTATGGTGCATATTCAAATGACTTAGGTTTAATGTATAACGATTATAACTTAGGTTTGTATACATTAGATTTGAATGTTGATACTCCTGTAAAGAACATGATGGTTGACTCAAATGCAGGTAATACAGATACATACGCATATAAGTATGGTTGGATGCCAGGTTTGAATATTGCAAATGCAAAGAATGAAGGTGGTCTTCCATTCTTAGCACAGAACCTATTTAGAGGAATTAATGTTAAACAGAATTATTATGGTTATATCGATCCTAATAACCCTGCTAACATAATTCAAGGTGCTGGTTATAGAAGATCACAAAATGCTTTGTCAACTGTTCATTATCCAGCTTCTATTTGTAGAGATATATCATTAACACAAGATCATAGACACGTATATAATTCTAATGGTAAAAAATCTTATAGCTATGCTACTTATAAATATGCAACATCTAAGCATGAATCAACATATTCATATTTTGGTTCTTCATTAGCAATTGATTATAATCATTCAGGTAAGAACATTTATAATGATGTATACATTTCATATCAGAGTGATTGGTCAGTATGTCCAACAACTGGTCCAGATTTGTCAAATGCAAAGATGCCAAATTATGCAAGAGATTATTTCAAGACACATGATGAAATAGACCAATTCTTTACATATACATATTCAGCAACTTCTGCAAGCTATGGTAAAGATGGTAATTTGAAGAAGTTAGGTGAATTGAAATATGATGTAAACTTTGCATTGTCTAATGATGGTACGGTTGGTTATTGGATTACAGACCCAATTAAGGGAGTATCTGGTGAAAACTTTGTTTATAACAATAACATCATTCACTTAGGTATAACAAAGTCACCTGAACAAATTAGAAAAGAAATTATTGAAAATAATGGTGTATGTTATACATCAGCATTGTCAGGTGATTCATTTGATGGTCTATATGTTTATGATGAAGATGGTAATAATGTAATGTATATAGATACAAGTGTAGGTGACTGTGATGGTCTAAGTACTTGGTCTATGCAATTGCCAGAAGGTAAATTCGGAAATCAAACTAAAGGTTGTATCTTGGAGATTAAGTAATGTCAGATAAACAAGTAAAACATGTTTTCAAAAAATTCAAGTTTATGCTTGGCGCTCGAGCGATAGATTGGAATAGACCATTCACAGTCTATCTTTCTCCATTATTGTCTGTTGGTGATAGAAACTTCATAGATGATTTTAATAATAAAGAAGATTGGGTAAAGAAATATAACTTATTCAAGATTGGTGAAATGTTAAATCCATCTATTGAAAGTATAAACAGTAGAACTGGTATGGAGTCTGATTCTTGTTATGAAGAAATGGAATATATGCCAGCTTCAGCTGTAATCTTTTCTAAAGAATGTCCACCTACATGTTGGGTAAAAAGAGATTATGAATATTCTCAATATGGTATAACTTCAAATGTAGTAAAAGATACAATCAAAGCTGGTACAAATACAGAATACTTTAATTCTGAATATTGGAATTTGAATTATGGTTTTGCACCAGAATTTGTGCAAGAAGAATATGATAGTTATAATTTAAAGACAACTCCATTAACAGAAGATGTAATTAAAGTTTTAGGTGGTGATAACGCTATTTCAGCATCAAGCACAGTAAATGATAAAACTACTAAGCATCACATGTGTGGATATGGTATTATGATAACTACTGTTCATAAAGATGCACCAGCAAAAAACTGGAAACCTGAACAAGAAATTCCAGTAGCTTATATTGAATTTGATAGATTCCATGATGCAAAGAATGGAACAATGAATATTGTATGGAATAACAATGGATTTTTGAGGTTAGAATAATGGCAGATACAAAAATATCATCATATCCTTGGTTATGTTCAACATTGTCAGGTTATCATGACGATTGTTATTCTGATGCGCAAGGTTTAGTATCTGACCAAGATGCTGCTGAACAAGATATTGCTACAGAAGATGCGTATGGTAAATATGGTTTGAAACTTGTTTACTACGCAGTTTCTAAAGATTTAGAAAGAGACCAATTATTCGCCGAAGACCAACTAAGATGGATTTTAAGAAGTTGGTATTTCATAGGATATACAAATTCAATTCCTCCTAATGTAAGATCATATCAATTACAAGGTATTTGGGGTGAAGATATGATGACCTTATATGTAGGTAAAGGAAGTTTTAAGTATTATTCAAGATATGGTGGCCCTGATAAAAATACTCCAGATGTTTATGACACATGGGAACCTAAGATTGATGATATTATTTACTTACCTTATAATGGAATGTTCTACCAAATTAGAGATGTAAAATATTGGGATGAAGCTTTTGGTCTAAAGTCACATACTTATACATTGACTCTTAAAGTTTACAAGGATGATAAATATACTATTGCAGACAATCCTACAATTCCTAAGGATGATCCAGTTTGGGATATTGCACCAAGTGCAGCGCCAGCACAATATCAATACAATGATATTTTGAAATTGAATGATATTGTTGAAGAACATCCAAATGCAAATGTATATGACATTGAATATAAACCTAAGGAGAAAATCGAGGAAAAAACAACTATAGACCCTTTTACAGGATGGTAAAAAATGAGTATATTTAGTGGTAATTATTTACAAGGCTGTTTTAAGCCAGATCATCCTGAAAAATGTCTAAATTATAATGGGAGAATGCCTAGAGCAAAACCTATTACATTTAGAAGTTCTTGGGAAAAGATTTTTTGCAACTTCTGTGATAGAACAAATTCGGTAATTGAATGGGGTTCTGAAGTATTGGAAGTTCCATATTATTCACAGATTGATGGAAAGAATCATGTATATGTGACTGATTTTTTATTTGTTTGTAAAGATAAAGATGGACAAGTAAAGAAGTATATTTTGGAAGTAAAACCAGAAAGTCAAACACCTATATTAAATGAGGCTGGTCAGATTAAATATCCAGACCCGCCTCAAAAGAAATCAAAGAAGGCAATAGAAAATTGGCAAGAGAGATGTAATACATTGAGAAGAAACTATGAGAAGTGGGAAGCCGCTAAACGTTGGTGTCGACAACATGGTTATCTTTTTAAAGTATTGACAGAAGAACAATTTGGATTGAAATATAGGTGATTATAAATACTTAGTGAGGTTAATTTATGGAAGGTGATATATTTGATACATTGAAAAATGAGTTTAATATAGAAGAAGAAAAGGCAGAGGCCGTTTCTGAATCTCCTAAGTATATTGAAAAAGTAGAAGAAAAATTAAAAAATCAGAAGTATAATATTGATGATATAGAATACATGAAGACAGAGCTAATGTCTTTGATTGCTACTAATCAGACTGTATTAGCAGGATTGGCAGATCAATTGAAGATAGGTTGTCCTCCACACATGTATGATGTATTTAGAAATTTAACAGAAACAATTAGTAATCAGATTATGAAGTTGTTCCAGCTTCATAAACAAATGACTGATTATCAAGTTGTAGAAACTAATGAAAACTTACGTAAAGAGGCATTAGAACAAAGAGAACGTATTGCACAGATGCGTCAGTCTAAGCCAGGAACAATGAATACTCAAATAAATGCATATACAATGGATTCTAGCCAAACATTAGATCTAATTCAGAACATGATAAATAAGGCAAAGGAAAATTCTCTTCAATTAAAGGATGAACAGCCAGAATTTGATTTAAGTTAATAGGTATATAAGTTGTTGTATTCAGTTTTTTATAAAATCGAAAATAGAGATGAGTATTTTGAACGTTTCTTTGAAAAGTACAAGAAACAGCTTTCTGTCTCATATATCGAAATTACTCGTGAAAAGATGGAAGATTTAATGGAGACTCTCGTCCAAATGATAATAAATAAAGATAAAGAGGGTTTACTAATTATGTTGACTCGTTCTAATACAAAAACAGCAAGAACATTTTTTAATTATCTTACTTGTTCCAATATTAGAAATTCAAATAAGGACGTTATACTTTCTAGATTAGACGAGGTTTTAGATTAAAGAGGAGTAATATGAAAAACTTAACCGATATTTTAGGTGAAATAACAAGTAAGACTATTACTTTATCAGATAAACTTGATAAACAGTTCTTATTTGAAGAAGATGACTTTGGAGGAGATGACGCTGGTGGCGGAGACGACATGGGCGGCGGAGATGATATGGGTGGAGGTGATGACCCATTCGGAGATGATGCAGGTGGAGGAGATCCATTTGGTGATGATGCTGGAGGAGGCGGCGGTGGAGCCGGCGGTGATGGCGGATCAGATGGAGAAAGTGGTGAAGAGGAAGATGACGGTAAATCCGAAGATGATAAGAAAAAAGAAGAATTGGATTTAGATGGTCATGAAGACGACCCTGACTTCACATTTGGAAAGAAGAACAAAGATGATGTGACTTTGCCAGATGAACCTGCTGCAGGAACAATGTTTGATTTAGATGAAGTAATGCAAGCAACAGCTTCATTAGTATCTACTTTATCTGAAGACCAATTAGTTGAATATAAACAAGTCAAGAAATGTGTGGAACTTATTTTTAATGGAAAAATCTTGAAACCTGAAGATTTGGAATTTAAGAATGTTCAGAATGCAATTTTCTTGGTAGAAAATATCTGTAAAAAGTTGGATATTAAAACAAGTGCTTACTTAATTAGAAAGTTGAAAGAGCCACTAATTCTAAAGCGTGATGAAATCAAGCAGGATATAGCTGACCAAAAGAATGACTTGAATACATCTCGTGATGCAGTAATTAAATTGGACACTATCGACGTTTCTGAAAAGTAAAAAACTAGAATCATATTTTAAAAACACTGGTTGACAAAGTCCAGTGTTTTTATTATATTTTCAAACAGGAGTAAAAAATGTCTAATTCTTGGGATAATGTATTATTACAATTAACGTCTAAATTAAACACCGTAGCACATGATTATAATCTGCCTATTACATGTTTTGTAGAAGGAGATAACGTAAAAAATCGAGAAATTTTTGTAAAATTTCTAAATGTCACAAATTTGGAAAGGTTTATTCTATGTGCACGTAAACATTTTAAAGAAGTAAAAGAAGATAAAAGTAATATCATTAAGATATTTGATTATTCTAAATTAAGACAAAATTCAAAATGGTATAGTAAAACAGAAGCGTATAAGAAAAATATAGAAAACTTCTATAATGATTTTATAGACTTCTGCAAAGTACTAAATGAGGAAGTATAGGAAGTATGATGACAGTTGATGAATTCGCAATTTGGAAATTCAAGAATATTGAAGGTTTAATTGAATGCAATGGCTATGATTTCCAAACAACTAAAATTAAGAAAGGTTTAGATACATATTTTATCAAATATGATTTAAAAACTGAAGAAGCAACTATTGATAAGGTAGATGATTTATTTTTACCAATTACAGTTTCATTTTCTAAACTAAGAGAAGAATTAGTAAAGATGGATTTGTGGCAAGCAAGAAAAGAAGTTCATTCAAGTGTATTATCTAAAATAGAATAATGGTTCATATAATTTGTTTAACAAAATCGTATAATTATTTAGACTTTAAAGATTGGTTCAAATGGTATTTAAAATTAGGATGTTTCATTCATATTATCGACAATGATTCATCTATACCTATATTTGACTTTGTCAGTAATTATTTAAAATTAGGCATGCCTTATAATAAAGATGTAAATCTAAATGTCACTTATGATAAGATTGAAGGTTGGCCAAATCAATACAAGTTATATGAAGAAATATTGAAAGATAACAGATATGGTTTCCAAGAAAATGATATAATCTATTTCTTGGATGATGACGAGTATTTGTGGTATAAGCATTCAGCAATGGATGTAATTAGTTATCCAAATTTGGAAGCTGCGTTAGATAGTCAGTTTAGACACTTGGATTGTGTATTGGTACCACAGATATTGATGAGTTCAAAAAATCTTCCATCATCAAGAGGTGGAAGTTTAATAAAAGATAATTACTATAGACGTAATGATTATACCACACAAGGAAAAGCATTTTTCCGTTATCATAGTGGTGTAAAATATAAATTTTATAAAAAGAATGATAAAGAAAATGGTCATGTTCCATGGATGAATGGAATACGTGTATCAGAAGTTGTAGGTTCAGGTGTATCAAAAACAACTTATGGTATTACTGATTATACTGGACCTGTAAGACTTTATCATTATCATTTAAAATCTCAAGCTGATTGGAATTGGAAAATCGAAAGAGGTTCTGCTGCAGTTGATCATCAATGGTATGACAAAGATGTTAGAAAAGACCCTTATTATGAAGGATATTCTGTTCCTGATTTTACAATGTCGTATTGTGCTGATAATAATTATTTAGTCGATACACTTATAGAACATGCTTGGGACGAGGTAATAAAACATGATAGCAAAATTTAATTATTCTTATACAGACAATGGTCGTGAAATTATCGAACATGTTTGTGGTAAGGTAAATGCATTTAAATTAAAAGACAACATGATAAACTATGAGGCAACATTGTCCACTGCTTATGTTTGTGTTGGTGGTACTGACTACTCAATAGATAAGATTAAATCTATAACATTCTATACAAAGGATAATGATATACATACGTTAAATTATGTAGATTCTAATTGGAATATTGATGGTCAGATATATTCGTATGCCGAAGGTGTAGAAAGATTAAATCAAATATATATAAATGAAAATATAATAAACAAGGATGACTAATTTGGAAACTGTATTCTATACTGTATCAAAAGAAAGATGGCATGATGTTGCTGCACTACAAAGAAGATTAAAACTGGTTGACAATCAAATAGACGCATTGATGAAAGATTCACATAGATCTGATGTAGGTGGTGAAGTATCTTTTAAAGATAGAGAAAAAGAATTAGAATATAGAGCATTAGATAGAAAGAAGTATATCATAATAACAAAAATCTTTGAATACTTGAATTCATATTCAGTAGCATTAAGATTTAAAGATTATTCTCCAATTCAATTAAAGATGAGACTTATAAGGAGTCAAGAAGATTTAAAGAATAGTTATGTAAGAATCAAAAAGAAAGATATAGAAAAGTTAGTTGCCGCTGCAGAAAAAGCTTATAATGGTGTGACGTATGAAGATGTTGAACTTAATTGGCAACGTTATGATTGGTGGAGATTTATACGAGATGATGAAATAACTTATGATGGTTTTTATTTTGCAACAACAAAACAATTCATCTCTAATATGAAATACCTTTTAAAAACTATTGATTTTAACAAAGAAGTAATCGTATATCGTGAAGGAGTATAAATGGATTTTAAAATTGAAGTATTGAAGCATCCAACTGATGAAGATTGGCAATGGGTAAAACGTTTGGCATTGAATACAGTTGGTAAAGATTATCTTATGGACAAGGAAATGTCTCTTGACCTAAAGAAGAAATATCTAAAATCAGAACATTCTCCAATTCGTTATTTGCAGTTTATTATTAAGATGGAAATTCCTTATTGTGATTCAGTTTGTTTTGTCCGTCACAAGATGGGTGCAGAACATTTTGTTCAGTCTCAGCGAAATGATAGACAAGACAAATTTGACCGTTATGAAGAACCACAAGGTCATCCAGTTTCCCATATAATGTGGGTCAATGCACAGGAATTGATGTTTATGGCACGTAAGCGTCTTTGTGGAATGGCATCAAAAAATGCACAAAAAATTATGCGCATGATTAGAGATGAAGTCCTAAAAACAAATCCAGAATTTGAGGATGTTTTAGTTCCAAATTGCCAATATTTACATTCTTGTCCAGAATTCAAATCTTGTGGACGCTGGAAAGAAGAAAAGTAAACAAAAATTTACATAAAAAAGCCAAAAAATTGGCTATTGTAAACATAATTTTACAAAAAGAAGGGTTTCCAAGACCCTTCTTTTTTGGTATATTTTACTTGTTAAAATAAAAGAGGTCAAACAATGCACTTTCAAATCAAATACCAAATTCTGGACGGAGCCATAACTCAGTTCAATACTGCTGACGATATTTTCACTGCTGTCCATTTCATTGATAATATGAAAAAGCGTTGGCCTAATATGCTCTATCAGATTGTTGTTATTTCTCCGCTTGCCGATTTGATTATCGCCGGAAATACCCATAAGAAACTGTAAAAAAAGTTTTACAAAACTAAGGGTTGACAAAACAATAAGAAATAACTATATTTTACTTGTTAAAAGAAATTAAAGAGGAATTTAAGAATGGTTGATAACTTCGAACTCATCAAGAATTACATTGAAAAGCAGATGCTTGAACGTGAACACGGTGATTGCTATTACGTTCAGCTTCTTCGCCGTCAGGCTGATGATCCTCTGAAGAATGGTGTTAAGGACCCGAAGTATCATGGAAACATGCACTCTCGCTCTATTAAGGACTATCTGATTAAGTCTCCTGAGCACCTTGAAGATGTGAAGGAAGATATTATTGCGCTTTGCAACATGTTTAATGTTCGCGCATATATCCGTCTCAATAAGCGTAATTACAAGAATATTGCACTTGAAATGATGAAGCACATTGCCGAACAGTGTGCATCTGGCGAAACTTATTCTTCTCCGTTCCATCTTGTGGCTTCTGCCTGTGGCCAGTGTTGCCAGGCAGGAAAGGACAAGACTTGGATTGTGGACCTCGATAAGGAATATCTGCCTTACGAACGTGAAATTATTGACATGATTTGCGAATGCGAACCGCATAAGAAGACAATCCAAGAAGAAATTGAACTTTCTCATGGAAGCGCTTGCCTCGGAATTATCTACGGGCATTCTGATGCAGATACGAAAAAGAAGTATATCTCCCGTAATTTCTTCATTGTGCCGACCAAGAGTGGTAAGCATATCGTGTGCAAGCCGTTTAATAAGATGGCTTTCCAGCAGAGTTGGGAAAAGTCTGAAAATCTTAAGAACATGAAAATGCTCGATGTGCATAAGGACAACCCGACCCTGATTTTTTGCCCATAATATAAACAAAGAACTTATTTCATTAGGTATAGATTTATTATAAACTAAATTAACGAAACAACAAACTTAAACTAAAAATCAAACAATAAACAAAAAAGGAAAAACATAATATGACAAAGTCAAAAATTCTCGCCGTTGTAACCGTCGGCGTTCTTATTCTTCTTGGCGTATTCGCCACAAAGTTGGTGGGTTATAAGCAGTCAACTGAATTGCTCATTAAGCAGTCTCCATTCGGAACGCTGTCATGCGTAGATGGTCAGGGTCTTTATTTTAAGGCCTTCGCATCCATCTATAAGTATGATCTCGCAAAGTCCTTCTATTTCAATAGTTCTACTGAAAAGGTGAACGGTGAAGGTTGGGAAGGAGATGAAGATGATGAAGATGACATTTCTGTAACGCTGTCTCGAAATGCAAACGCAGATATTTCCGGTTATCTTATGTATGAGCTTCCAACCGACTGTGATAAGTTGATTGAACTTCATAAGAACCAGCGTAGTGATAAGGGCGTAAAGCATAATCTAGTTCGAAATGCCGTTCTCTCTGCAGTTCGTAAGACCGCTCCATTGTTTACCGCTGAAGAAGCTAAGGTCACAAAGATTGCAGAATTCCGTCGTCTTGCTGAAGACCAGCTTGTTGAAGGTGAATACTTGACCACAATTGAATTGCTTAAGGAAAAGGCTGGTGAAGATGAAGTCGACTCTACTGGTAAGGTTGTAAAGAAGGCTGAAGTTCAGGAATACCGTGTAACTAAGCTGAAGTTGGATAAGGATGGTCACCGAATTATCACTAAGAAGTCTCCAATTACTCAGTATGGTATTGTTGTAAAGCAGTTGGAAATTCAGAACGTAAAGTTGGATCCTAAGGCTCAGCAACAGTTGGATATTGTTAAGGAACGTGAAATGCAGCGTGTAGCAAATGCAACCGCAGCAGAAACTGCTAAGCAGAAGGCTATTACCGCAAAGGCAGAAGGTGACGCAAAGATCGCTGAAGCTAAGGCTACTCAGGAAGTTCAGAAGATGACTGAAGTGACTATGGCTGAAAAGGAAAAGGCAGTTGCTATTTTGAATGCTGAACGTGAAAAGGAAGTTGCTCGTCTTGAAGCTCTAAAGGCAATTGAAGTTGCTAAGAAGATTAAGGCTGAAAAGGAAGCAGAAGCTCAGGCTAATAGAGCATTGGTCGCTGCAGGTTTGACTCCTCAGGAAAAAATGGAGGCAGAAATTCAGATGAATAAAGATAAGTGGGATGCAATTAGTAAAATTCAGGTTCCAATTGTTCCAGCTAACATGATTACATCCAATGGTAAGGGTGTTTCTGGTGTAGACCTTCTAGGTGATGCAAAAGCACTTGAAACTTTAATGGGAACAAAGTAATAAATAATAAAACAGGACAGAGAATAAGTAACCTATTCTTTGAGGAATTGCTGGAACAGTTCCTCTAACTGTTTTATAACATTTTCAAAATTATTTTTAATTTCGTCTTCCCATATTTGAACTAAAGTAATTCCTTTAGATTTAGCAAGTTCTAATTTTGCTTTATCTTTATTCCAAATGTCTTGAACTGTTAAAGTTTTATCTATTCTAGGAAGATTTGCCAATTCATTAGGATCTTTATAGAATTTTGGATTTTTATGAAAGAAATCACCTTGAATTTCAAAACCCAATTTAAATTCTGGAAGATAAATGTCTATTTCTTTACCATCTAAGTATTTTCGTTTATTTTCTTCTACTATGAAATTATGATTTTCTTTTATGTAATTTAAAACTTGTTTTTCTATTTTTGAAGTTCTCAGCGTTCCATTTTTAGCACGTGTTTCTTGTGCTTTAATTAAAGATTCTCCAGAACATGGAAGACCTGCATTGGAATTATTTGGCGTAGGTTATCCAATTTATTTGAAGAGACAAATTAGTTCAGGACTTGAAATTGGAATGGCCACATGGGGAACTACATTTGACAATCCACAATACTATTCAGTAGGTTGTCATGGAAAGATTACTCCATCTATTAAACAGGAAGGTCATATCACTTGTTCAGGTGAATGGGTAGTTTTAATTAAGGAAGGTGACTAAATGAAGAAAGGATTTACTTTAGATGAATTGATGGTTGTAATTGTAATCATGGGCATTCTTGCCGCTGTTGCTGTACCTAAGATTTTTGGTATGGTATGTGCATCAAAAGGCGATCAATGTTATGCTGAAACTCCTGAAGTTTATGCCGATATGTGTTATTCACATCCATCTAAGTGTAAAATAGACGTTCTTGATAGTCTTTGCACAGTAAACATGAATAGGTGTTTAAACAATCATGAAAGGGCATGGAAACTTGTCACAGAATACAGAGTTCAACAACGTGCAAAGAAAGCCGCAGAACAACCAAAGCCTATTGAACAGCCAAAGCCTGTTGTTCAGCAGACAGTTTCAAATGTTGATACAGAAAAGTTAAAACAAGAATTACTTGCTGAATATGAAAAGAAGTTGGATTCTATTACAAAGATTGTGCCAACAAAACCTGTAGAAGAAGTTCAAATTCAAGGTAGTAAAGAAGAATTTATTAAATGCATTAAGAAATGCACAAGAGAAAATACTGCAGAAAGTTTAGTTGATTTCTGTATTAAGGATAAATGTAAGTAATGTTGAACTATCCAGATTATAATAGAATTCTTATAGACAAATGGAAAATGCTGACTATGGCTCAGATTTCTACTCTAGAAAAAGAGCGTTGTGAGTTTATTATTCGTAAAAAGTCTTATTTTGATAAGAATCATATTAACCCTGCATTGTTGAATAAATTGGATCATCTTCCTGCTGAATTGCAATATTACAATGATCAGTTGGAAAAGTATGACAGAATGATTTACAACATGCATTGTGAAATGAACTGGATAAGAGAATTACAAGACGGTAATCAAGGAAGC
>Ga0209604_1002929_pt1 | contig 12073 bp, 8 predicted proteins | sample AD_UKC097_MetaG_FD_184405 | JGI IMG/M metagenome (GOLD analysis project Ga0209604, IMG submission 184405) | Active sludge microbial communities of municipal wastewater-treating anaerobic digesters from USA - AD_UKC097_MetaG (SPAdes) (version 2) | ecosystem: Engineered > Bioreactor > Anaerobic >... | reverse complement strand
GGGGTGCCGTTGGTGTGGTTCTTGTTGCCGGCGTTCTCGATCGTGTCGGCGGCGTTGACGCCTGCGTAGATGACCGGCAGGTCCGGCTCCTTCCGCGGGCTGCTCAGCTCATCGGCGCCGGGTTTCCTCAGCAGCAGATCACCGTAGATTTCCTGCTCGCTCAAGAGCAGTCCCGGCGGGACACCCTGGATGGTGCTGGCGAGCCCTTCCTGGTATGAGCCGCCTGCGACAGTCAGTTGAAAATTGCGTCCAAGGTGACATCCAAGCATTCCGAATCCCCTTTCAAAGTCCGATTGACTGTGTCATATGGATCAGACGAAGTCCTCGCGCCGAAACAACTCTGTCATCCCGAGTTCGCGAGGGATATGGCCATGGCAGAAGACGCCCCTTCTGTTCGCAGCCCAGGTCCTTCACTTTGTTCAGAGCCCACCCTGAGCTTGTCGAAGGGATGACAAGACGGAGCGTACGACGGTGTCATGATCCGTATCAAACCGATTTTACAGTTCAGGGTGGTTCAAGGCAAGCGCGCCTGTGATGCGATGACCCGTTTCGAGCCGGTGGGCAAAAGAACCTCATCGTGACCTGGGAGCAAGGCAGGGGCTGGGGGCGAATCATGATTCGCCCCTACGGGCGGCCGGCGGCCCTGGTCGGTCCATACGGTTGGGCCGGGGCGCCGTCAGGCGAGGAGCTTCATGTCGGCCCCGATGGACCGCATCAGGTTCACGAACTCCGGGAAGGTCACCGCGATGGCCTCGGCCGTATCGATCGTGCAGGGCTCGTTGAGCCCCATCGCGGCCAGCGAAAGCGCCATCACGATGCGGTGGTCGCCCCGCCCGTCCAGGCGCGCAGCTTTCAGTTTGCTGTGGTGCACGACCAGGCCGTCAGGCAATTCCTCGACCCTCGCGCCCATCTTGGCCAGCTCCTGGGCCATGCACGCGATGCGATCGGTTTCCTTCACCCGCGCCTGGGGGACGTTGACCAGCCGAGTGGTCCCCTCGGCGTAGGCGGCGGTCACGGCCACCGCGGGCAGGGCGTCGGGAGTTGCGTTCATGTCGATCTCGACACCCTTGAGCGAGCCGGCCCTGACGGTGATGCCGTCGGAGTCGACGGCGATGTCGGCGCCCATGGCCCGCAGGTAGTCCACCACCGCCTTGTCGGGTTGGCTGTCGGCAAAATCCAGACCTCGGAGTGTGACCCGGTCGCCGAACAGGGCACCGGCGCAGAGGAAGAACGTGGCACTGGAGAAATCGGCGGGCACCGGCAGGTGGTACGCCTGGTAGCGCTGGCCGCCTTTGATGTGGAAGCGGCGCATGCGATCGTTTTCGTGAACGATGCCTTGTTTGTCGAGCCAGTCCAGGGTCATCTGCGCGTAGCCCGGCTCGTTGAGCAGGGTCACGTCGATCTCGCTGTCTTTCGGCGCCAGAGGGGTGCACATCAGCAGACTGCTGAGGTACTGGCTGGTCTTGGCCTCGATGGAGGTATGGCCGCCTTTCAGGCCGCCCCGGACCTGGACGGGGGCCTTGCCGTTGCCCTTGAGACTGACGCACTTGGCTCCGAGGTCCTGCAAGGCGTCCATCAGTGGCCCGACCGGGCGGGTCTGGATCTGGTCGTCGCCGGTGAAGGTGGTGCTTCGGCCGGGCTCGGCCAAGGCAGCCGAACCCATCGCGATCCGCAGGGTCGTGCCGCTGTTGAGCACGTCGATGGTCTCCTGCGGCGGGACGATGCGGCCGCCGACGCCGGTGACCTTCCAGACGTTCTCCTGGCTCGTGTCGATCTCGGCGCCCAGCGCGCGGTAGCACCGCACTGCCGCTTCGCTGTCGCCTGAGAACAGGGGGTTGCGGATGAGGCTCTGGCCCTCGGCCAGCGCGGCGATGGCTACGGCACGGATCGTATGAGATTTCGACGCGGGGATCAGAACGCTGCCGCGCAGTCGCGATCTCCTGGAGACAAGTTGCATGGTCACCTCTCTACCGAAGTCAGTCAAAGCGAGTCGACCCGCCAGTATACGCTGGGCCGCCGGCACGTCAAGATGCCCGCGCCTTGTATTCTCCCCCTGCGCCGAGTCCAGACGAACGTGTAGTATTTCAGGGCCGGGTTTCATGGAAAGGGCAATTGCCTTGCCGCCGGCGTGGCTCTACAATGGACTGTGGATTGGCGGAGGGTCATCAAGGGCAGTGTGGCTGCTCCGGGCCGGTTCCGGAGCTATGAAGGGAGATAGACATGGCGAAGATGTTTGCGATGTGCGGATTGGACTGTGCGACATGTCCCGCTTTGATCGCCCACCAGACCGACGACCAGGCCCTGCGAACGAAGACCCTGCAGAGTGGTCCAAGCAGTTCGGCGTCGAGATTCCGCCCGAGCAGGTCAACTGCGTGGGCTGCTTGAAGGTCAAAGGCCCGCACATCGGCCATTGCGGCGAGTGCGAGATCCGCAAGTGCGGCCTGGAACGGCACGTCAAGAGCTGCGCCCTCTGCGACGACTACGGTTGTGCAACCATCAGCAAGTTCCTCGACCAGGTTCCGCCCGCCAAAGCCAACCTCGAAGCCCTCCGCCGCACCCGACACGAGTAGCAGCCGGGGGAACAGGAAGGGCCAAAGGGGCGCGCTGCTGGAACTCCTGTTCCTTCTGGACTTCGATCACTCGGCCTGTGCCGAGTACTGGCAGATTCGGGCCTCGCTGGAATCGAAAGGAAGACCGATCAGACCGATGGACCTGTTGCTGGCGGCGCAGGCCAAATCGCGCCATCTGATCCTCGTGACGAACAATGAAAAGGAGTTTCGGAGAATCCAGGGTCTGGGAATCGAGAACTGGACGGGTGGGGGTTTGAGCGTATAATCGGACGGGCAGTGGTCGGGCAGGATGGGTGCATTGTCCGCATGGGGTAGTGGCAGTTGCCGTTTGTTCCTGGGGTGGGTGCGTCTCCGTTGAATTGCCCGACTCAGTGTGTTTGAGAAGAGCAGAGTCCATCGCTCGGCGGTCCAGGTACCGCCGTCCAGGAGAAAGTCGTGCGAATATCTTGTTCCCCTGTCGGTGTGTTGCTGATTTGCGTTCCGGCCTGGGCCGCCGACTGGCCCGGTTGGCGCGGACCGGCACGGAATGGGATTTCGCCGGAGACCGGTCTGAATTGGGCATGGACGGAGAATGGTCCCCGTGTGCTCTGGAAAGGCGCGGTGGGAACCGGTTTTTCGTGCGTCTCCGTCAGCGGCTCTCGCGCCTACACGTTGGGCAATCGCGACAACACTGACACGGTCTTCTGCCTGGATGCGGAGACGGGCCGTGAGTTGTGGAAGCACTCTTACCCCTGTCCGCTCGAACCGAAAGCGTATGAAGGTGGTCCGATGGCCACGCCGCAGGTCGAGGATGGCCGGGTCTATACCGTCAGCAAGTTCGGCCACTGCTTTTGCCTGGACGCCGAGAGCGGCGAGGTGGTCTGGTCGGCCAAGTTCGAGCCGCCGCCGAGGACCGATGCCGACTACCACGTCTGGTGGGGGTACGCTGGCTCTATCCTCGTTGCCGACGACCGGCTTATCCTCCCCGTGGGCACGGCGGGTCTGGCGGTCGACAAGCTCACCGGCAAGATACTCTGGGACAACGGCCCCGGCTACTCGGGATACTCCTCGCCCGTGCGCTTGGAGATTGATCGACAGCCCTGCTTCGCGTTCGTCAGCGGCCATGAGGTTGTGGCGGCCCAGATCGCCGATGGCCATGTTCGTTGGAAGATCCCCTGGCGGACCACGTGGGACCAAAACGCCTCCGACGTAATCGTCTCCGACGGCAGGCTGTTCGTATCAAGCGGCCATGGGGTGGGCTGCGCGCTTTTCGACCTTTCGACCGGCTTGCCCGCCGAAGTCTGGCGCAGCAAGAACATGAGAACGTATCTGAGCAATTGCGTCCTCTGGAAGAGCTTGCTGTTCGGTTTCGATGACAAGCAGTTGCGGTGCCTGGACTGGCGGACGGGCGAGGTTCGCTGGTCGAGTCCCAAGATCGGCTTGGGGTCGCTCATCCTGGCAGACGAGAGATTGATCGTGCTTCAGGAAGACGGGACGCTTCGGATCGTCGAGGCGACCGGCAACGCCTACAGGTCCGTTGCCGAGGTCAAGATTCTCGCCGGGCGTTGTTGGTCGGCGCCGGCTCTGGCCGACGGACGGCTCTTCGTCCGCAACGCGGCCGGCGATCTGATTTGCCTGGACTTGCGCAGGTAGGAAGGTACCGACGCACGGACATGGGGAACTGACGAACCGACCGGCGTGGCGCGTAGAGGGCAGACCCTACACAGAGCGCACTCGAACAGACTGCTGCCTGCGCTAACGCAGTCACGCGGGGGTTTCGGCGGCGGCTTGGTTGACGAGGAACAGGACGGCCATGCGGACGGCCAGGCCGTTGGCGACCTGGCGGAGGATGACGCTGTTCGTGCCGTCGGCGACCTCGCTCTCCATTTCGACGCCGCGGTTGATCGGGCCGGGATGCATGACCACGATGTCCGGCTTGGCTCGTTGCATCCGCTCGACGGTCAGGCCGAAGTACCGCGAGTATTCGCGGATCGAGGGGAAGGGGTTGCCGCCCAGCCGCTCGAACTGGATGCGCAGCATGTTGATCACGTCGACCTTCTCGATCACCTCGTCGAGCGAGTAGCTGGTGTTCACCGGCAGCCGGCCGACGTCCGCGGGCATGAGCGTGGGCGGCCCGACCAGCGTGACCTCGGCGCCCAGCTTCGTCATCGCCCACATGTCGCTGCGGGCGACGCGCGAATGGGAGATGTCGCCCACGATGGCGATCTTGAGCCCTTCGAGCGAGCCTTTCATCTGGCGGATGGTGTAGACGTCGAGCAGGGCCTGGGTGGGGTGCTCGCAGTAGCCGTCGCCGGCGTTGACGACACAGGCGTTGATGTTCCGGCTGAGCAGCTTCGGCGCCCCGGCGGCGTTGTGACGGATCACGACGATGTCGACGCCCATCGATTCAAGGTTCCGCGCGGTGTCCAGCAGCGTCTCCCCCTTGCTGACGGAGCTGTTCTTCATCGTGAACTCCACGACATCGGCGCTGAGCCGGCTGGCCGCCAGGGCGAAGCTCGTCCGCGTGCGCGTGCTGTCCTCGAAGAACAGGTTCACGACCACCTTGCCACGCAGGGGAGGAGCCTTCTTCACCGAGCGCGTGCTGATCTGTTCGAAGCCCTGGGCGGTGTCGAGGATGTAGTGGATCTCCTCGGCGGTAAGGTCCCGCAGACCGATCAGGTGCTTGCGCTGCCATCTGAACTGCTTGCCTTTTCGCATGATCGCCATAGTCATACTGTGCTGTCGCCTGGAGCTGTGGTGGGTGTGTCGCTCCACGATGTTGAGGATGCGGCTCATGGTCCCTACTCGACTACAACCTCGTCTTTTCCGTCCGACTCGATGAGGTTGACCTGGACGAACTGCCCGGGCCGGACCTCGGCCTTATAGCCGGTATAATCGGCCTGGATGGGGAACTCCCTTCCCTCCCGTTCGACGAGGACTGCCAGGCGGATGGCCTTGGGCCGGCCCAGATCGATCAGGGCCGATAATGCCGCCCGGACCGAACGGCCGGTGTAGAGCACATCATCGACCAGGATGACGGTCTTGTCGTCGAGGGCAAAGCCGATTTCTGTCGTTCGCACCAGGGGCTGGTCGGCGCTCTGGGGCGCGTTGAGATCGTCACGGTAGAGCGTGATATCGAGGGTGCCGCACGGGACCGGGTGGTTCAGCCGCCGGGACAGATGCTCCGCCAGGCGCTCGGCAAGGATCTCGCCCCGGCTGCGGATTCCGATGATCACCGGATCGTCAGCACGAGAGGTCTGGGCGGCGATCTCCTCCGCCAGGCGGCGGAGGGTCTTGTCGATCTGCTCGGCGTCCAGGATCACCTTCATAGCGGCCATCCACTCTAAATCCGGTTCCACGCGGTTGTTGGAGGCAATATACCAGCGGCGGCGCGCCAACGCAAGAGCGATGCCAGCAGTTTTCGCAATCCGCCTTGGCAGTGCTGGCGGTGGCCGGCGGAGCTGGAATTTGCTTGAAAACGAGGTGGGTTTCTGCTATCATAAAGCCAGTTGCCGGGAGGGCGCAGCAGTCAGCAAGGGAGGCTGGATACTGGGGGCGTGATGGCGTGCGGGAGAGCGGTCCGAGCCACGTCCGGGGTCTTGTGATGCGAAGAGCAGTGGACAGAACAGCTATCCTGGTTCGCAGGTTATGGGTCGTTGGCCTGCTGGTCGGCGCGTTGGCGAGCGCCGGCACGGCCCAGGCCCAGGATACGTCGCTGCTCCAACCCCAAGGTCTCGACTATGTGGGGATCTACGCGTTGCGCCAGATCGATCCGGCTCTGACCGGAGAGGGCGTTCGTTTCGGCGTCCTCTGCCGCAGCGTCACGTACAAGGATGGAGAGCCCCAGAACGACTACCAGCCGAACGTCCGGCACGCCTGCTTCGAGAGCGCCAAAGTCCGCTCGTACGACAAGGGCCTGCTGGCGCCGGGCATCTCGCCTCATTCGACCGCGGTCTGCTCGATCCTTTTCGGAGAGGATGCCGAGGCAATGACGCCGTTCCTCGGACCGTTCTTCTACCAGGGGGTGGTCCCGGCGGCGGAAGGGCATGTCTACGAGTACTTCTATTTCGGCGAGCAGCACCTGTTTACGCAGACGGCGCCGCCTGTTGACGTCGTTACCGCCAGCTTCGGGTTCCAGTTCGAGAACTGGTGGACGCGGGGTGTTGAGTCGCTGGCCGAGCATGCCGGACTTCCCGTTATCGCCAGCGTCGGCAACGGCACGAATGCGTCCGATCCGCCCCTCTACCCAGGGGCCGGCTCCAATGCCATCGGTGTCGGTGTGGTCAGCTCCGTCAAGACGGGCAACCCCGTCACCGACCTGATGCACTTCGCTCTGGCCTATCCCGATCAGTCGACCCTGGGACCGACCGGGGACGACCGCTGCAAGCCGGACATTGTCGCTCCGGGCAACTGCCTCGTGGCAGACGCGACGGAGGATCGTGGCTACGCCATGTCGGGCGACTGGTCGAGCTACGCCACGCCGGTGACCGCCGGGGTGGTCGGGCTGCTGGTCCAGACCGCAAGGATGGACAAGAACCTCAGTCCGATCCTCTCGCCCAACGGCGGTAATTGTGCCCTCAAGGCGATCCTGATGAACTCGGCGACCAAGCTGCCGTTCTGGCACAAGGGCCGACTCACGACCGAAGACGATCGCGAGGAACCACTGGACTACGTCCAGGGCGCCGGGATGGTCAACGCGGTGGGGGCGTATCGGCTCCTGACGGTCGGGCGGGCTTTGCCGGGCAGCGTGCCTTCGACGGGATGGGACCTCAACCTGCTCGATAGAACGCCGCAACTGCCGCAGGTCTATCGCTTCACGGTGGACGAATCGGACGACAGGATGCTCACCGCCACGCTGGTCTGGAACCGGCACTACAGCGAGGTCTTCCCGTTCGAACGCGTCCCGGGCGCCGACAGCGACCTGCGCATCGAGGTCTGGGCCATCGATCCGGAGGATTCGAGCAACGATCTGCTGCTGGACAGTTGCGACAGCAAGGCAGACAACGTTGAGCACATCCACGTCCCGATGCTTGCGGAATACCGCGTGTACGAACTGGTCGTCTCGTATGCCGATGGGGCCGGGCAGACCGCGGTGATGTCTGAGCCCTATGGACTGGCCTGGGCGGTGGCCGAGAAACCCGGGCTCCAGAGCATCCTGTGGCACGATCTCAACGCCGACGGCGTTGTGGACGGTGCGGACGTGCGGATCTTCCTGGCCAACCGCCATCTCGGGCTGACCTCGCCCGATGCCTATGTGATCGGTGACATCAACGCGGACGGGATTCTCGATGCCGCCGATCTGGAAAGCCTGATCGCCAACCGCAATCGCAAGGCCGGCTGGCGCACGGACACGGTCACCAACTGATCGTCTCCGATGACGGCCACAGCTTTGCCGGCAGGGGAGTGTATCTCCGCCATCGCAAGCCATGAATGCTGCGAGATGTCTGAGCGTGTTGCTGTTCGGTCTTCTCGTCGCGTCGGCGACGCGAGGGGCTGAACGCTGGCGTTTCATCGTGACCTGCGACAGCCGGCACGCGCTGACCGGAGTCAACGAACCCGTTCTGGCGGAGCTGGCGGCCGAGATTGTGCGGCAGGGGGTGGACTTCCTGCTCTATCCGGGCGATCTGGTCCATGGCATGCGAGTTGCCTCCGAGCAGTTCGAGCGGCAGTTGTGGAACTGGGTGGCCGTCATGCGACCGATGTACGACGCCGGGATTCCCGTCTATGTCTGCCGGGGCAATCACGAAGTCGGCGATGTGTGGGACCTTGAGCCTGGGGTCGAACCCGACCCGAGCGACAACCACTCGCTTCGCTGGCTGCGCGTGTTCGGCAACAGCCTCCATTCGGAGCTGATGCTGCCCGACGACAGTCCCGCGGGCGAGGAGCACATGACCTACGCGTTCGAGCACAAGAACGCGCTGATCGTGGCGCTCGACCAGTATGGGGGGCTCCGGCATCGGTTTGTCCACAGCGTCAACCAGAGCTGGCTGGACGAGAGGCTCGGCCGGAACACGCAGCCTCACGTGTTCGTCTTCGGGCACGAGCCGGCCTTTCGGACCTATCATTATGACTGTCTCGACGCGTATCCTGCCCGGCGTGACGCCTTCTGGGAGAGCATCCAACACGCGGGCGGGCGCACGTACTTCTGCGGCCACGATCATTACTACGATCACGGCGCGGTGGATGACCGCGACGGCGTGCCGGACAACGACGTTCACCAGTTGATCGTCGCGACCGCTGGGGCTCCATTCTACACGTGGGAGCCGCCTTACCGGGGCGACAACAGCTACTTCGTTCCTCGGCAGCTCTTTCACGTCACAAGCTACGGGTACATCCTGGTCGCCGTCGACGGCCCGGACGTCACTTTAACCTGGATGGAGCGCAGGGGCGGCGATCCCTTGCTGCTTTCGCCCTACGTGCCAGTGGAGGTGTGGGGGTATACGGTTGAGCCCAGGCCGGTTGTGCTGTATCCCAATGGAGCCGAACGGCTCGCCGCTTCGCAACCATGCACGGTGCAGTGGCAGACCGTTGGCGGGGCCGGCATCGGCGAGGTGGTTGTCGAGTACTCCGCCAACGGCGGGGCGACATGGACGTTCGTCGATCAAGTCGCCGGCTCAGGCGCGTACGAGTGGACGGTTCCGGCGGTCGACTCGGAAACGTGTCTGCTCCGTGTCCGCGATGGGAGCCGTCCGCAGGTCTATGACGTCAGCGACAGGCCGTTCTCGATTTCCCGGTGTCTCCAGAAGTTCCAGGGCGACCTGAACGGCGACTGCTGCGTCGACTTCGCCGATCTGGCGATCCTGCTGAGTGAATGGCTTGCGTGCGGTGACCCATTCGACCCGGCCGCCGACCCGCTGCCATAGGCCCTTCCCACCTCTCATCGAAAGCCTGACCTGCAATTTCCTGTGGCATTGTGCGTCTAATCCCGTAGAATGGCGCGCGTCAATCAGGTGTTTGTCGGTGTAGAATTCACGTCGCGTGCCGGCTGTGGCGCGAGGATGCTGGTCTTATGCTCGATATCCAAGAGGAGATCTCCAGGGTGTGCGCCGCGACGGGCGCCCCGCGCCGCGAGACGACCAGGACCGCCGTGAAGGAGTACTTCCGCACGCTGGGTGTGGGCGGCTCGGCGGCCACCGGGGATTTCGACGCGGCATGCGACCGCGCGCTGGGTGTCCTGCGGGCCAATCTCTTCGGCGCCGAAACGATGGCGATTGTCACCGGCGGGCGGGAGCTCGACGAGCAGACCCTGGCCGGCCTGAAGCTCGGTTTCGAGGCGATCGCCAGGCCCTTGCGGATCCCGCGTCCGCCGGTCAGCCGCGAGACAAAGGTCTTCTCGCTCGCTCTGGCGGCGTTGGTTGGCGCGGCGGTCGGGATGCTCACCCTGGCGCCGCTGCTTCGCTGGGCCTATGACATGCGCGATCTGGGGTTGGTGTTGGGCGGCCCGGCCGGCGCGCTTCTGGCGGTGCTCCTCGTGCATCGTCTGTCGCGACTGCGGCTGCTGCTGCGCCTGCTTCCCGGCTTGTCGTCGGATGCAAGGTCTCTGTCGGGTCCGGCCCGTAAGGACCACGAAGCGGTCGTGCGCGCCTGTGTCGAGCAATGGCTGGACTGGGCGATCCCGGCGCTGACCATGCTGTGCCTGCACGGCTCTTTGCGCCAGGAGCCTGCGACGAAGAAAGACGCCGCCTTCAAGCGGATCGGTAAGCTGATCTACACCCTGCACGGGACTCCGCCCGAGTCGCTGCCGGTGGTAGCGGACGAGCTGATCCAGGAAGCCAAGAACTACGGCTTCGAAGGGCTTGACGGTCCGGCGTTGTTCTCCGTCGAGCGCGACCGACCACGGGACACGATCGTCTGGAACAGCGGGCTTGGCGCCAAATACGAGACTTTTGGTCACATCGTCGAGGGCGACCGCGTGATCGTCGAACGCTCGCCGGTCGTTTTCGAGGGCAAGGTGGTCGAGCGCGGGCTGGTCAGAAAGGTACGAGAGACGGCCTGACATGAACAATAACGGCGTTCTATCCATCGACTTCGGGACCACGAACTCTTACTACTGTAAGTGTCCGGCCGATCAGATCGCGCCGGTCGGCGTCGATTTCGGCTCCGGGCGGGACGGCTTGCCAACCGCCATTCTCTATCGCGGTGACCGCGAGCCCCTCGTCGGCGAGGCGGCGCTGCACGAGTTCGGAGAGGCCTCCGCCCAGGAGCGCAGGCAGTACCGTCTGTGCACGCAGTTCAAGCCTGACATCGCCCAGAGCGCCGAGGCGGCCGAAACCGCCGCCGATTTCCTTCGCACCGTGATTGCCCAGGCCCAGCGCCAGCACATCGCGCTGGATCCGGCCCAGCAGCATGTGATCTTCGGGATGCCCAGCGAGTCGCAGGGCGATTTCCGCACGACGCTCACGGAGATTGCCCGTAAGGCCGGGTACGGCCAGGTCCGCCTGCTCGACGAACCCAAGGGGGCGTTGCTCTACCACCTGTGGCGCAAGGACTTCTCGCCCGAGGAGGCGCAGCGGGGGATTCTCGTCGTCGATTTCGGCGGCGGCACCTGTGATTTCGCTTTTCTGCAAAGCCTGCGTGTCACGTGCTCCTGGGGCGACATGGAGCTGGGCGGACGCTTGTTCGACGATCTGTTCTTCCAGTGGTTCTGCGAACAGAACCCCGGCGTTCTGCAGGAGCTCCAGGAAACGGGCGACGCCTACTACGTTCATTCGTATCTGTGTCGCGAGGTCAAAGAGTTCTTCTCGCTGACGATGGCGCGGGATCGCTCCGAGGTCGTCAACAAGTCCGTCGGTCGGTGCGGCAGCCTGCGGGGCATGGACTGGCCGGCCTTCATGGAACGGGCGAGCCACTACATGCCGAGCCCGACCCTCGTGAGCCATCTCCAGGGCATGGGCGTGCGGTGCCGCAGCGTGACGCAGCGCGAGGAGCCTATCGATCTGGTCGAATGGTTCCGGCGATCTCTCGTCCAGGGATTCTCCGACGAGGCCGTCCGGGGCGGCGACATCAGCCTGGTGGTCCTGGCCGGGGGCAGCAGCCAGTGGCCTTTCGTCGCCGACGTCATTGCCGAGACGCTGGGCGTCGATCCATCGCGCCTGCTTCGGAGTGACCGGCCCTACGCCGTGATCGCGCAGGGACTGGCGATCCTGCCGGCCTTGCAGAGGCAGTTCGAGCGAACGCGCGAGACGCTGCGGGCAGACCTTCCGCAATTCTGCCGCAACCGGGTCCGTCCCCTTGTCGAGCGTGTGACCGGCATGTACATCTCCGATGTCGCCACGGATGTGACGTCGGAAGTCTTCGACAAGTCGATTCGGCCGGTTCTGGAGGACTTTCGAGACAAGGGGGGTTCGGTGAGCGCCCTGCGCGAGACGATTTCCGCGAACGTCAAGGCCGATGAGGACCGGCTGAGGGAGATCATCGAGGGGCGGATGCGAACGTTGAGTCTGGGCTTGCCCGGGCAGCTCAACGAGCTGCTGGCCGACTGGTTTGGTTCCTATGGTCTGAGCGTGGGCGACAAGCCGGTCGGG
>Ga0209604_1002927_pt1 | contig 12082 bp, 10 predicted proteins | sample AD_UKC097_MetaG_FD_184405 | JGI IMG/M metagenome (GOLD analysis project Ga0209604, IMG submission 184405) | Active sludge microbial communities of municipal wastewater-treating anaerobic digesters from USA - AD_UKC097_MetaG (SPAdes) (version 2) | ecosystem: Engineered > Bioreactor > Anaerobic >... | reverse complement strand
GTAACTGAGATAGCCGGTGGCGGTGATCCTTCCAAAATAGTGATGCTTGGCGAAGAAACAGACAAAAAGTACCTGGATGAAGTGCTGAAGCTGAGCCTCAATCCGGAAATAATCCGGAGAAACGCTGACATGGGAATCGTCTATACTCCCCTTCACGGCACAGGGTATAAAATGGTTCCGCAGGCGCTGAGAATGTACGGCTTTAAAAATGTTTATTCAGTTGAAGCCCAAAGTATTACTGACGGCAACTTCCCTACCCTGCGTTCACCCAATCCCGAGGAGCCTGATGCTCTGGCAATGGCCCTCAGCCTGGCACGCGAGAAAAATGCCGACCTGGTGATGGCTACGGACCCTGATGCTGACCGCCTCGGAATAGCAGTGAGAAAACCTTCCGGCGAGTTCGTGCTGCTGAACGGGAACCAGACAGGTGCATTGCTGACCTGGTACATCATCTCCCAGAAGAAACAGAATGGTGATCTTAAAGGCAATGAATACATTATTAATACTATCGTAACGTCCGACCTGCTTGACAGGATAGCCGAAAAGAACGGTGTGAAAAGCTATAATGTTCTCACGGGATTCAAATATTTCGCAGCTCTCATGCGTGACCTCGAAGGGAAGGAAAAATACATCGGCGGAGGCGAAGAGAGCTTCGGTTATCTGCCGGGCGATTATGTCAGGGACAAGGACGGCGTTGCATCATGCGCCCTCGTCGCTGAGGCAGCCGCATGGGCTGCCGATCATGGCAAATCGATCTGGGAACTGCTGCTCGACATTTATGCCGGGTACGGTCTCTTCAGGGAAAAACTGGTCAATGTGGTCAGAAAGGGAGCCGAGGGAGCAGCCGAGATAAAGAGCATGATGGAAGGATACCGCACCAGTCCGCCGGTGTCTATTGCAGGAAGCAGGGTGGCCAGGATAAATGATTACCAGTTGCAGGTCTCAACCGATCCTGCCACCGGGATCAAGACACCCCTTGACTTTGAAAAGTCAAACGTCCTCCAGTTCTTCCTTGCCGACGGAACGAAGATTTCCGTACGTCCTTCCGGAACCGAACCGAAGATAAAGTTCTACTTCAGTACCAGCACTGTCATGAATGAGACCTCTCAGTTTGAGGAACTGTGGCAGCAACTAGATGAGCAGATTGATGCCGTCATTAAGGACATGAAACTCTAGCAGGCAATAGGCAGCAGGCAACAGGGAATAGTGAATTTTGCAGACTGCAGGTGGCTTCATGCAGTATTCAGCCCCTAACTATCTGTATTACAGAAGGCACTACTACTTCCGACTACCTACTGGCACTGCCGACTGCCGGCTGGTACTGCCGACTGCCGACTGGTACTGCCGACTGCCTGTTGCCTCCGGCCTATTCCCCGATTATCTTCACCAGCACCCGTTTCCTCCGCATGCCGTCATACTCACCGTAGAAGATCTGCTCCCACGGACCGAAGTCGAGTTTGCCATTGGTTACGGCAACCACCACCTCACGCCCCATAAGCTGGCGCTTCATGTGGGCATCAGCGTTGTCCTCAAAGCTGTTGTGCCGGTATTGTGAGTGAGGCTTCTCCGGCGCCAGCTTCTCCAGCCACTCCTCGAAGTCGTTATGCAACCCGTTGTCGTCGTCATTGATGAATACACTTGCCGTTATATGCATGGCATTGACGAGTACCATGCCTTCCCGGATTCCGCTCTCATCCAGGCACTTTTCAACCTGGCGGGTAATATTGACATAATCCCTGCGATGCAGTGTCTCGATCCAGAATTCCTTGCGGTATGATTTCATGACGGTGAAATTGATTCTCTTATACAAATATACTCAGAGAATTCTGCAAATAATCTATCCCCTCCACCTCTTTAGCAGTGCAGACTGCCCGGGCAGAAGATAGAGGGTTGACATCCCCTTGCCTGCCACAAACGCTATGGATGCGGCAAACACACCCACCATGCCGAGGAATATCACGCAAACCAGCAATACTGCAATAATTCCGACGAGCTCAACGGCTGTTGCTGCAGATATGGGTCCTGTCGTACCGTTGACCACAAACAGCGAGCGCTGGAAGTTTAGCAGCACCGTCAGCGCCGGAAGGAGTATCATTATCTGCAGCGGAAGGTATGACAACCCTGCTAGCTCGCCGTCAAGCCCGGAGATGTCAGTGAACCACAGATCGGCAAGCGGGGTAAAGGCAATGACGGAGATGAGAACCGTCACAATGATTCCGAGCCGGACTGCATAATTACGGAGCATGCTGTAGTTCTGTTTTTCTTTCCCGATAAGGGCAATGACAACTTCCTGGTATGACAGGCCAAGGCTCCTGAAAATAAACACCAGTGAGTTCACCACCGGCAGCACGGCAAGAGATTCAACTGCCATTGTGCTCCTTCCCAGGAAGAACGTCACAAACGGGTGCACCCCCAGAGAGAGAAGTGAGGTAAGTGCCAGGGGGTAATAGAACTTCAAGATATTTCTCAGGTTGAGATGCCCGTTCTCGGTGTCATCTTTTATGACCAGAGCCCTGACCGTTGATGCCGCCATCAACCGGGTTGCTATTGCCTCTGAGAAAACCGCTAGTGACATTGCCCCTGCGCCGACATAAGCGCCTCTGACGCCTGCGGAATAGAGAAGCACTCCGGTAATCACTATGACCGTCATCCTCACCATGGTGCCGTATGTGACCCGCCTGGTAAGATTATTCCTGATCAGGATCCCCTGGTAGAACCTCCTGTACCCTATCGATGCTGCCCAGGGCAGGAAGATGAGAAGAGCGGTATGTGCAACCCCGGCGACCTCTTCCGGCACCCCCATCAGGTTGATGATAATGAACCTGAAGACCGGAGGGATCAGCACGATCAGCTGAACAAGCGTGACACCGGAGTTAAGCAGATCAGTGAAGTGTTTCAGTTTCCTGTATGAATGATGTCCGGTGACCAGGGCCGTGGAGGTGCTCATCAGCATTATTACCGGAGCCTCAAAGATCATTGCGAAAGACCCGGCAATGCCGAAGGCTGCCAGGTTGACCTTTGCGTCACCCAGGCGGGCGATGAAGGCGATCAGGAATGGCTGCTCGAAGGCCATCATCAGCCAGGTCAGTGCCAGCGGTCCCCAGAAAAGGAGTATCCTGCGGTATGTGAGTTTCCCGATTATTTCCACCGGTAAGCGAAAGCGCAAAGATAATAAACGTCGAATAATCCCGCTGCCCACTGGTACTGCCCACTGGTACTGCCCACTGCCTACTTGAAAAAGCTATCCGGAAAATTAACCAGGTATACCCTGTCGGTAGCCCTGGTCAGGGCTGTGTAGAACCATCTCAGGTAATCAATTGTCGGCTCCTGCCGGTTGAACATCCCCTGATCGATGAAAACCCTCTCCCATTGACCTCCCTGCGATTTGTGACAGGTAACCGCATACGCAAACTTAATCTGAAGTGCATTGTAATAGGGATCATCCCTTACCGCCTCATACTGCTTCCTCTTCGATTTTATGCCCGGATGGTCTGCCAATACTGCAAAATAAAGCTCGCGCGACTTCTCCGGTGACAGTGACGGGGTGCTCATCATAAGTGTGTCAAGCATCACCTTTGCATCAATCTCCAGTTCAGAATCCCGGAACCATAAGGTCATTTCTGCAAACCGCATCCCGTACATCTCCTCATACTTCCTTATCCTCCTCACTTCGGCGATATCGCCGTTGGCGATGAAAGAGGTACTCTCTTCCTCCTTAAGCCAGTAGTAGTTATTCTTGACCACCATGACAATATCACCGGTGCTTATCTCCTCCTCGCGGAAGAAAACCCTGTTACGGATGCCCTGGTTATACCTGTTGGCCAGATTGTTGGAATTGACAACCACGATTGCACCGTCGGTGCCACAGCTGCCATATGTTTCGGACAGTGTGTCAATAAGCTCGGCTCCTCCAAGACGCACGATGTCACTGTAGCCATGAAGAACAAGCTCCGGCACTGACAGGTCGCCGTCATTTACCTGCTGCCTGACAGCTGTGGCATTCATCAGTATACCGGACCCTTCGCTCTGCCTGATCACCTGGCGAAGTTCAAACATCTGCAGGGCGAAACCGGTGCTTCGCAGCACATTCTCATCCAGTGCCGGACTCACAATTGATCCTACCGGTGGCAACTGCGCAACATCGCCCACCAGGATCAGCTTGCAGTCAGCTCCCGTATACACATACTCAAGAAGGTCATCCAGCAGCCGGCCACTTCCAAACATCGAGCCTTCCGATGACTCATCAGGGATCATCGAGGCTTCATCGACAATGAAATAGGTTTCCTTGTGAAGGTTACGGTCCAGAACAAATTTGCCTACCCCGTCAGTGGCCGACTTCTGCCTGTAGATCTTCCGGTGAATGGTGTAAGCCTCCATGCCCGTGTAGGACCTCAGCACCTTTGCCGCCCTTCCGGTTGGGGCAAGCAGAACCGACTTCTGGCGGAGTGTGTTCAGCGTCGCTACAAGCGAGGCAATTACGCTCGTCTTCCCGGTACCGGCATATCCGGTCATCAGGAAGATCACGTCATTGGTGTTGTCGGCAACGAATCCGGACAGCAGACGCATGCAGTCAGACTGGTCCTGCGTGGGCATGTAACCCAGGTTTTTAGTGAGAAGATTGTATATGTTTTCCTGTCTCATTTTATTTCGACAAACCTGATAACCGTCTGCTTTTTTTTTAAATTTGCACAAAGTTATTCAACAATCGATCATAAAAGTCATGAAAACGGCTCTCAACATCGTATTCACCCTTATCATTATCGTGCTGGCCTATTTTCTTTTTGAAAGCATCATGAAGCCTATCCGCTTCAAAAATGAAAGGGAATCCAGGGAATCTGCAATAAAAGAGAAACTTATTGATATCAGGACTGCCCAGGAGGCCTTTAAATCGGTAAAGGGATATTACACAGGCAGTTTTGACACCCTTATAACATTCCTCAAAACTGATTCTCTTCCTCTTGTGTTCAAGATAGGTTCGCTGACCGATGAGATGATTGCATCCGGCATCACCACCGAGAGAGAAGCCGTTAAGAAAGGTCTGATCAGCCGTGACACCAGCTACATCTCCGTACGTGATTCCATATTCGACAAAGGCTACCCGATAGATCAGCTCAGGTTTGTCCCCGGAATGGAGAAAACTGAATTTCAGATGTCAGCCGGAAGAGTGATGACAACCTCCATGGTGCTGGTCAACGTGTTCGAGGCTTACGTTCTCAATGATGTCTTCCTCAGCGACCTCGACAGGCAACTGGTTGTCAACTATAATGATCAGAGAACCAAAATCACGGGGTTTCCTGGCATGAAGGTGGGTGATGTTAAGGTGCCCAATAACAATGCCGGGAACTGGGAGGATTGATGACCGCGTCGCAGATATATCCCCTGGAGCTCATTGACGAGACCCTCGACATAAACGCGACAGATAATTACGACCTTACACTTGAGCTTTCTGAAGAGGGTGTCTCCATTGCCGTGCTTGACCTGCTTCGGGGCAAGTATGTCATGTTGAGGCATTATCCCCTCGATGGGCCGCCGGAAGGCTCAGTCCGGACCTACACGGAGATCCTTGATTCTGATGATTTCCTCAGGAGGCGTTACAGGAAAATCCGCATTATCACTCCGTCACTGAATTCCACAATGATCCCGGCGCCGGTTTATGAACCCGGTCTGCGTGAGGATTATTTCCGGTTCAACTTCGGCGTAACCGCCGAAGACGGAATAGTAGCCAATAACGTTCCCTTTCCCGATGCAGTTGTGCTCTTTTCTGCTGGCAGGGAATTATCCGGGATAATCCCTTCGCGCTGGCACGGAGTGACGCCCTGGCATCACACGAAACCACTGCTCGCCCACGTGTCGGCAGCATGCAGAAACGCGGATGACTGTTATATACACCTCCACCTTGAAAAGAGCTTCTCCACGGTAATTATTGCGGAAAAACGGAATCTCACCTTCTGCAACAGCTTCGCCATTTCATCACCGCAGGACGGGGCCTATTTCCTCTTCAGCGTTCTTGACAGGAAGGGCATCCGGCATGACGAAACCATCTGTATCAGCGGATTGGTTGAGCCATACAGCGAAACGCACATAGCGCTCCTGAACTTTTCCACCGGCATAAGGTTCGCCTCTCCTCTCATCAGGCAGAGCTTCAGCTATGTCATGAACGAGGTGCGCCTGCACAGGTGGCTGAACCTGTTTACCGCGGCCTCGTGCGAATAATAGGCGGGAAATACAGGGGGAGGCTTATTGAACCCCCATCAGGCTTCGCCGCCAGGCCCACCACTGACTTCGCCCGCGAAGGGCTGATGAATATCCTGAATAACAGGTATGACTTCTCAGCAATCTCCCTGCTCGACCTCTTCGGAGGAACCGGAGCAATCAGCTTCGAGTTTGCCTCCAGGGGAACCAATGATATCGATGTGGTGGAAACTGACCGGCGCAGCTGCGAATTCATCAGCAGAACCCTCCGGGACCTCGGCCCTGAACATGCAAGGGTTCACCGCCTCGACGTGCGAGACTGGCTGAAGATCTGTCACAAACAGTTTGATATCATCTTTGCAGACCCGCCATACGCTCTCAGGTGGCTCACCGATATCCCTGACATGGTAATGGCTTCGGGAGCAGTGCATAACTCAACACTATTCATTCTCGAACACCCGAAATCAATGGATTTTTCGGGGCACCCCTTACGGACTGACCACCGAAAATACGGAAATGTAAACTTCAGTTTTTTTAACATACCCGCTTCATAATCTGCACATTTCAACCTTCACAGAGGGTTTGTCAATGACCATTCACAAAAAATATCCTCCCAAAACCTGAGATAAAACCACCTACAGGCGTATTCGCCGCTTAGGCCTCTTCTTCTTCCTGCCAGGCTTGTCTTCAGACTGTGTTTTCCGGGCTGCCGAATCCGGAATCACGGCCGGCCCGGGGTCAGAACCTCCTGATTGTCTGATAGCCTCCAGAACCCGTTCCGGCGTGAATGGCACCCTGAACAGTCTTGCCCCGGTGGCATTGAAGATGGCATTTCCCACTGCAGCACCAACAGCGATAATGGCAGGTTCACCGCCTCCCTGGGGAGGCTGGTCCATTTTGTCCATTATTACGCACTCAAGCTGTGGAACCCAGGAAAATCTCGGGATCTTATAACTGTCGAAGTTCTTGTCCCTGACAACGCCGCCCTCAAACTTAACCTCCTCTGTAAAAGTATATCCGAGAGCCATGGTCAGGCAACCCTCCATCTGAATCAGTGTTCCCTGCGGGTTAACACAGAGACCCATGTCCTGTGCACATGCAATCCGGATAACCTTCACATCCCCGGTGGTCATGTTTACTTCCACTTCTGCAATCTCGGCAACCCAGGTGCCGGCGTCTGCCCCACAGGCCATACCGATGCCTCTTCCACGTCGGGCTGACTTCTGTCCGGGTACATACCCGAATTTCTCAGCAACAGCCTTCAACACCCCGGTCATCCTTTCATCCTTGAGGTTCCTCAGCCTGAATTCGAGAGGATCTGCACCGGCTGCCGCTGCCATGATATCTATCTGCGTCTCCCTGGCGAATGTATTGGAATTGTTGTTGGGAGCTCTCCATGGGCCGGTGGCAAACGGATGAACAGGATACTTCGTCGGGTCTTCCCGGTAATTTGTAATTCTTACGTTCGGAATGTCATAGGTGGCTTCTGACCCGCGTGTGCCGGCAAGATAGATACTGTAGTCCCATAACATTATCTTGCCGGTGCTGTCTATCCCTGACTTCACCTTTATCACTGATGCCGGGTGGAAGGCATCATACATAAACTCCTCCTCCCTTGTCCATGCCAGCATTACCGGTTTATCCGCCATGCGTGCCAGCCTCGCTGCCTCAACACCCTGCTGTGATGAAGCCTTTCCACCGAAACCTCCGCCGAGGAAGGGGGTAATCACTCTTACTTTCTCAATGGTTGTTCCAAACTCCCTGACCAGCGTATCCTGCAGGCCGAAAGGTGACTGGGTGGAAGCCCATACTGTCAGCTTATCCCCCTCCCAGCGGGCAAGGGCAGTATGAGTTTCAACAGGGGCATGGGCAAGATAAGGATCATGGTATTCATGCTCAAAAAGTTTGTCACACAGTTGTGGTGCTTCAGACATGTTCCCCGCCGACGCCACCTCGTTTGACCGGTATTCACCGCGGTTTATGTAATCGAACAGAGTCAGATCATTGACTTTCAGCTCGTCATAAGCATATTCAGCATTGATCCTCACTACGGCCAGATCGGCGAGATCCCGGTTTTCGCTTACAACCGCAATGAAATCGCCGTCTCTCAACACCTTTACTCCGTCCACAGCTTCAGCCCCGGAGAGGTCAACACTGACCAGCTTCGCCCCGTGTGACGGAGGCCTGAATATCCTGGCATGAAGCATTCCCGGCAACTTCAGGTCACCGGTATATTTCGCCCTGCCGGTGACTTTATCCCGGGCATCACTGTGCTTCAGAGGCTTGCCCACAAGTGTATACTTCCTGTAATCTTCAACAGCTGGTTTGATATCCATGTATCTCTCAAGCTTCTTTCCTCTTGCAAGCCCTGCATAGGTGACACTGGCTGCAGGATTCCCAGCTTCTGAGATAACACCGTCCTTTACTTCCAAGCGGTCTGGCTGAACACCAAGTTTTTCGGAGGCCATCTGGATGAGGACTGTCCTGGCTTCAGCTGCGGCAGCCAGCATTGCCGGACCGAATGCCCGTGTGGTGAGTGATCCCCATGTACCGGCATCATAGGGGCACAGCTCAGTATCTCCCATAACCATCTTTACCTTCTCCAGGGGCACATTGAGTTCCTCGGCCATCATCTGGGCAAGAGATGTGAACACACCCTGACCCATTTCAATCTTGCCGGTGAAACAGCTTACCGTGCCATCCTCTGCGATATGGAGGAAGGCATTATAGTCTTTGGTGAGGCTCCTGCGCTGCTCTGCAGGAATGGCCATCAGGTCAATTGCACTCCATGGTGCGAAGAAGAGGACGATGCCTCCTCCCAGGGCTTTGACAAAACTTCTGCGTTTCATGCCACTGTTGGCAGAACCACTCTTATCGGTTCCGGAAATGGTTTTCATCTTCACTTTCCTCCTTTTAGCTTTCCTGCGGCATCCTGAACCGCATCAATGATCCTGGTATGGGCTCCGCACCTGCAGAGGTTTTCCTCGAGACCTGCCACTATCTCCTCCCGGGAGGGAGAAGGATTTTTGGTGAGGAGACCTGATGCAGTAAGTATCATCCCCGGGGTGCAGAAACCGCACTGCAGGGCATCATGATCAATGAAGGCCTGCTGAATGGGATGCAGTTTTCCGTCAGTCTCCATCCCTTCGATGGTTACCACGCTTCTGCCGGCGATATCACCTACGGCTGTCATGCATGATCTCACTGGCTCATTGTCTATCAGTACCGTACATGAACCGCAGAATCCAATTCCACAGCCGAACTTGGTACCGGTCAGACCGAAATTATTCCTCAGAACCCAGAGGAGGATCTGGTTAGGATCAGTCACCAGCTCCGTATCCCTCCCGTTCAGTTTGAACCGGATTGCTTCTTCCATAATTCTCAGGTTTTGCTTATTTCATTCATGTAATCTTCACGTGTATCTATATCACGAATTACCGAGGGGTCATCAGTGTCTGACTCCAGGACATCACCCGGGTGTCTCTCAGCCAACGCCCTCAGTCCTTCTCCGTCAGGCAGTGAAAGTATCTCCTCTGTGTACTTCAGGTCGACAATCAGCGGGTGGCCGCGCCTGCCATCGAATGCTGCCATTACCAGGCCCTTGTCACTTGCAGCGAAAGAGCTGATCACCCTGTTGATCTCTCCGGGTCCGGTCATGGGCTGGTCGCCCGGCATGATCAGTGCTGCAAGGCATCCTTCCGGAAGTGAATAGATACCGCATTTCACTGATGAGAGCATTCCGCTCCGGTAATCCTCATTGTAACAATGAAAGACGTCGTACCGGCGGGTTACCTTCATAATCTCATCCCTGTGGGCTCCGACAACCACCACCACCCTGTCGACTTCAGAGTCAAGAAGGTTGATGATGACCTGCTCGATGATGGTCACATCGTTGTATGGCAGCAGCATTTTTGGTGAACCCATTCTTTTGGATTCACCAGCAGCCAGCACTATCGCCCATATCCCGGTCATCACTTATCCAATTAATTTTCATTTCTTTACGCTACTGTTGAGTATTGACTGCCATGTGCTGACCGGTCCGGAACTCCACCAACTGAGCCGCTATACTGACAGCAATTTCCTCAACTGTCACTGAGCCTATCCCGACACCTATCGGGGTGCATATCCCTGCCCACTGCTCTTCCGTGGCCCAGCCCCGGGCAATGAATTCCTCATGCATCTTGGCCACCTTTACCCTGCTTCCCATCATACCGACATATGCTGCAGGAGATCCGATGCATGGCCTGAGAGCATCGGCATCATGGCTGTGACCCCTGGTCACGATGACTATGTATGTATCACTGTCCTTCGGAATTTCCTTCATTGCCCGGCCTATGTCATTTACAATAATATTGTCGGCATCAGGCAGGTTTACTCTGTTTGCGTATTCAGCGCGGTCATCGATGACTGTGACCTCAAAACCCAGTAGTCTCCCCTGGTGGGAGACAGCCCGGCCAACATGACCTGCGCCTGCAATTATCAGCCGTTGCTGCGGAAAAACAGGCTCCAGGAATATTTTCGCCATGCACTGTTCTCCCGGGATGGCTATGTCAAGCTGCCGGTAATCCGATCTGTTACCTGAAAGGAGTATGCTGTCCACTGCCTCCTTTATTATCTGCATATCGTTGCCCGGCAGTTGCAGGTCACAGCAGCCCGTAGCCCAGCATCGCTTTATCAGCACCTGGGTGTCATTCCACGGTACCACCCTGGTTACCAGAACGCCTGGCTGGCCTGCCCTGATGCCCTGTTCCATCTCGCGGTATGCCTTCATACTTGCAAGGGGATCACCATCAACCAGTATGGAAATGGTCCCTCCGCATACTGCTTCCTCCGGATTGTCAGTATCCTTGTCGAGGTTGTAGGTCAGGAGGGCCGATTCTTTTCCTTCATAACATGATGAGGCATAATGTGCGACCCTGTTCTCGATAATTCCTCCCCCAACTGTACCGGCAATGAGCCTGCCGCCGGCAAAGATTGCGGAGCTTCCCGGCTTTTGCGGGGTTGAACCACTGACAGCTGCCACCGTTGCGAGTACCAGTCCTGTCATTGAGTTCTCTGAATCTGTAAGCTGGAGATAAATATTCTTCATGATAAGGCTTCAGAACAAAAATAATAAACCTGATGAATCTCCGGTTGATTTAAAGCTTTTATCACAAGTATTGTGAGGCGTTTCAGCCGCTGATCCGGCATCATTGTGGCGCCGTAATATATTTTTATAAAATATTTTGAGGAAAAGAAAATTGGATTAATTTTGCATCGCTTTTGGTGCGGTAGTTCAGTTTGGTTAGAATATCGGCCTGTCACGCCGAGGGTCGCGGGTTCGAGTCCCGTCCGCACCGCTGAAATAAAAAGATAGACCGCTGTTTATCAGCGGTTTATTCGTTTTTAAATCCCTCATTTGTGCTGCCATTGTGCCTGCCAGCTTTAAAACTGGTCATTTTTACCCTCTCTTTCATGCTTCAATTCCAGAAAAATAATTTACCTGTTTCCACACTGCTCCGGACCTACAAATCAGCAATCAGAACCAAAATTTTTGCTGACTGGATTCAGAGTGTGAATCAATAATCTTCCTAAAACGGCTCAGTCGCAGGCTGCGTTACCATTATCATACATATCTCATTGATTTGCAAATCAATTTTATGAACCGACCGGATTCGGGATATTTAATAATTCAGAGTATTTTTTTTGGGATACAGACTAAATTTATATATTTTTAACCATTCAACCGGACTAAATAATCGAAACGAAAGACTCATTAACTATTATTTACTAACTGATAAATATCAATACATCGTTTACATCAAAATATCAGCACATCGTTTACATCTTAGGAAGGCCAAAATATCAGAACATAGTTGACAAGTAGGCCCTCTCGTTCTTTGAAATATTG
>Ga0209604_1002924_pt1 | contig 12085 bp, 1 predicted proteins | sample AD_UKC097_MetaG_FD_184405 | JGI IMG/M metagenome (GOLD analysis project Ga0209604, IMG submission 184405) | Active sludge microbial communities of municipal wastewater-treating anaerobic digesters from USA - AD_UKC097_MetaG (SPAdes) (version 2) | ecosystem: Engineered > Bioreactor > Anaerobic >... | reverse complement strand
CACACCAAATTCCCACCACGCCCACTCGTCAAACGACGCCTGCGCCGACCGGCTTGCATATGAGGTGGCCGGGTCCCCCAGCAGGCAGAAGGTTTCCAGGACATAATCCATACGCAGGCTTCCCCGGTACACCCGAAGCGCCCGGTTCACGGCATCACCAATCCGATCATCGCCCGCATCGAACAGGCCGTCAAACAGCGACCTCGCGAGGATCATGTTCTGTTCGTTGTGCGCGAGTGCCTCCGGGGCCCATGTCGCCACCGCGCCGCCGGATTCCGTCTTGAGCAGCAGCTCCGTCAGGCAGTCGTATCCGGGAATGTCATAGCGGCCGGCCGTGCAGCTCATGATCATCGAAAACGGCGCGCGGTCAGCGTTTGTCAATGTCGCCAGCTCGACCGGCCGCAGCAGCCCTTCCTCCGCCAGCTGCGTCAAGGAGGCATGCCCAATGTAATGGAAAATCCCCTGCCCCTCGTTGAGGGCATTCACCAGATACGCTCTCGCGGCCACAACAGCCAGAGTGCCCAAATAGGTTTTTTCGATATTGAGGGACGGGGAAATGCGGCTCGCCAGCGCATCGCTGTCCTCCGGGAACCTTCCTCCGGCATCGGCATTGTCGGCGGCCATAAGAATCCCGTTTTTCCAGCCGCCACCCTTCTCATAGGACACAATCCGGCTGATCATCCGTTTTAATTCTTCCGGAGTTTCAGCAGGCAGACGGCCAATCGCAATATCGGGCACCTTGTCCCCGTCCAGATCGGCCAGTCTGTTGTCCGATGCATAAAGTCCGCGCGGAGTTGAAACCATCAGCGGCGGGACCATGCAATCGCCATATCCCCTGAAGTCCCTGTAATCATAGGAGCCCGTGCCCGCGAGCAGCACATACCGCGGCGGTTCCGCCCAGTTGTCAGCAGCATATTTCAGGAAGTCATTAAGAGCGTGCGGCGTTTCAATCCCTGCACTGAACTCATTATAAATATCCTCGGTTGCAACCACTTTTCCCGACAGGTCCTGCGTCTGCCGGTACAAAGCAAGCAGACCAGCGGTTTTCTCCATTTCGGGAGTCGTTATCACCAGATACGCGCCTCGAATGGCCGCATCGCGCAGCCCGGATGAAGTAATTCCCGCCGGAGAAACAGCCCTGGCCGGGGCATGAACCGCATAGACTCGACCGGGCGATGCGGGCCTGAAGGGCATGCTCCAGCCCCCGCCAGAAGCCACAGGCTTCAGCCCATAGAAACGGAACGGACGCAAAGGATTCGTGACATCCCAGACTTCAATTCGGTTTGTGGTGAAGCCTTCGACCGTCACCACCGGATTGGCATCCGCCTTGAGAACAAGCTGGTTATTAACCGCGCGATACCTGCGCTGATACTCCACCGCAAAACTGTCGAGATAGAACGTACTGTGAGTAATCCCCGCATTCTTGATGGCTTCAATCTGCAGTGTGTTTCCCTCTTCCAGCAGCGCACTCCCCTCCAGTGACGCCTTCAGCTCGAAGTCATCCTGCCCGTTCCACTGTCCTTCGGCTGCGAAAACGCCGTTAACCGAAACTTTTGCGTGATGGTCTGGCGCGGCGGGCGTATCGGTCAGCCCCTTGAAGCGCACGGTCAATGTCGCCGTTCCGGCAGCAGCCGGATCCGGAAGGTCAAACGCATAGGATTTATTTCCCATCACCGCGTGGCCTGCGACAAAGCCGTCCCACAGCCAGAAGTCTTCTTCAGGATCACTGAAAAGTGCAGTCTCCGCATAGACGGACTGCTGCATTTCTGCGACATCCGTGAAACTGAGTTCAGGCACCACCGGGGCCGGTTTGCCCTGATATGCAGCGACATGCAGGCCCGTTCCAGGCTCAAGAATATAAACATTCTCGTCAGAGTAAATCGTCTCACGCGCATCCGCGAAGAAATACATGCCGCCGTCTGCCGCCCGATAGGCCACAGGCTCCCCGTCGCAGCTCAATTTCAGTTCCGCCCGGTTCAGCATGCGAACAGCTTCCGCCTCGCTCCGGCCGGTCAGCACTCCAATTTCCGCGGCGCTCACAAAATAAACGCCCCGCTCGCGAACGCTTATCTTCAGGCGATCGAACGGGCCGGGGTCGGCCGACTTCCTGACAACTGCAGCCCGTGCCTTTGCCGGTTTGCCGTGCGCAACAGCCCTGACTGAACCGGACGCCGCACGGCCGCGATTCTCTTCGACCTCCGCGCTGAACGGACCGTACAACTGCTCGGTCCCGTTGTATTCCACCTCGATGACCCGATATTCCGAAGCCGCTCCCGCGCGATCCGGATACTGATAGGTCCCGCCCTGCGGCGCGCCAAACAGCGCAGGGAGCATTTCCCTGTTCACCCGGACAAACAAACCGGATTCATCCAACCGCTCAAGGTAGAAACCGGCTGTGCTGTTTTCGGATCCGGTCACCCATTCAACCACAACACCGGCCTCTCCGCGAAGCAGACGGAACGAAGTGATCGAAACCAGCGTGGGATATATTACCACCTCATCCCAGTCATTTGTCGGTTCAATGTCAAAAACATCGCTTGCTGTGATTTCCGCGCGATTGGTGAAAACATCCGTGCTGACCGCCTGCACCTGCGCCGTGATGGTCAGTGTCTGCACATCGCCCACATCCATATACCCGACATACCAGACGTGAGCAGAGTTGCTGTAAACCCCCTGACTGGCCCCGTAACTGATGAACGCTGTTTTGGACGGCAGCACATCGGTCACCTCCACCCCGTCAGTGTCCACCGGTCCGATGTTTGTGATCACCAGCGTCCAGGCTATCACCTGATTGGTCGAAGGCGTGTCGTCAGAAACAAATTTCTCAATGGCAAGATCCACATACTGCTGTCTGGGAATCACAATCACGGAGCTGGTGTCGTTGCTGGGATTTGGATCGTAGAGGTCGCGGGCAGTGATTGTAGCAGTGTTGGTGATTGATTTTCCGCCGGTGCCTTCATAAACCGTCACGTTGAAATACAGCGTTGTCGACGCACCAACTGTCAGCTCGCCGATTTCCCATATTCCGGAAAGCAAGGTGTAGGTGCCGTTGGAATGGCTGTTATACTGCACGTCGGCGGGAAGCAGGTCCGTGATCTCCAGTCCCGTCGCCGTATTCGGCCCGTTGTTGGTCGCCACCACCCAGTAGTCGATGATCTCGGCCTGTTCCGGGTCGGTCTTCGTCACGAATTTCTGCACGCCCACGTCTGCGTGCTCCACGCAATTGGTCACCGACGCCTGGATCGCCGGCTGCACCGCGCTGTAGGCGCTGGCCGTGTTCAGCAGCTGCATCACCGTCGTCGGATCGTCCACCGTCGCCTCGAAGGTAATCGTAATCGTCTCGCCGGTCGCCAGGGTGCCGCCCGTCCAGAGATTCGGCGGGTCGCCGAACGTGCCGTTGTCCGGCAGCTGCTCGTAGAAAATGATAACGCGGCCATCGGCACCGTCGCCGCCCACGGCGGAGCCGGTTCCTTCGCCGCCGCCGCCGCCGCCGGGGGCATTCCCGTTTTCGCCGGGCTGGCCATTGTCGCCGCCGTCGCCGCCGGCACCCGTGCCCGCGCCGCCCGCGCCGCCCAAGGTGGCGCCGCCGGCCCCGCCGGCGCTGCCATTGGCGTTGGTATAGGCCGATCCGCCCCCGCCGCCTCCGCCGTTGCTTCCCCGCAGCCCCCCGTTTCCGCCGGAATACGTGATGGACCCGATGCAACTGCCCGCGGCTCCCCCGATGCCAATCGTGTTGTCGGAGGGCGCGCCGCCGCCGCCCGCAGCCAGCACATTCGTGGCGCCAGGCATCCAGACATACGAGTCGCCGCCGTCCTCGCCCGGATCGTCCGCCGCCCCGCCCAGTCCGACCACCACCAAGTTGGTCTCGCCGGGAGTGACCCCGAAGGTCGCCTGGGCGAATGCCCCGCCGCCGCCGCCCGAACGCCGCGTGGTATTGCCGGTCTCCCGCGCCCCGCCACCGCCGCCCCAGGCCTGCACCGTCAGGCTCGTGACCCCCGCCGGCACCACAAAGCTGGACGAGGCGTCATACGTCACCGACGTCACCCCGCCGCTCTGCAGTGGATCGAATACCGCGCCGACGCTGTCGGCCACGTAGGTCAGGCCTGCCGGCAGAACGTCCTGCACCACCACCCCCGCCTGCGACACGTTGCCGGTGTTCTCCACCTCGATCGTGTACGTGATGGTTTCTCCCCCGCCCAGGCAGGTGACCGCATCGGAACTCTTGGTGATGCGCAGGCCGTACACGATGGCCGCGAGGCCCGCGTCCAAACTCGTGTCCGTCGTGCCCGGCGGCAGATTGAAGAGTTCCGTCCGTCCGGTCAGCGGCGAGACATCGCTGTCCGCCGCGTCGTTCCCGCCCTGGTTCTGCAGGGAGTAGGTGAAATCCGCCGACAGCGTGAACTCCAGGAAATAGCTGCCGGTGGGCAGGTTGGTGAAGCTGTAGGCGCCGGCGACGGAGGTCGTCGTCACGCCCACCACGTTCGATGACGAGTTGTAGAGCGTCACCACCACGTCGGGCATGCCCGTCTCGGCGCCGCCGTCCTGGATCCCGTCGCCGTCGAGATCGTTCCAGACAAAGTTGCCGATCGACGACGGAGGCTGATAGAATCCCGCGTCGCGCGTTGTGTCGCTGGTTCCACCCGTCAGCGTGAACGCCGCGGTGAAGCCATTGGTGTTGATGTCGCTGTCCAGCGCGTCGCTGCCGCCCTGGTCGCGGGCCGTGACCAGATAGTTCGTCGGCGTCGCGAACTCCAGGAAGTAGCTGCCTGTGGGCAAATTGGTGAAGGCATAGGCGCCCGCCACGCCCGAGGTGGTCGTCAGCAGCAGGTTGGTTTGCGTGTCGTACAGCCGCACCACCACACCCGGCATACCCGTCTCGCTGCCGCCGTCCTGCACTCCGTTGCCGTTTTCATCGAACCAAACCGTATCGCCCACGCGGTTGGCCTCCGAGAAGTTGGTGACGGACGCCTCGCGCGGCGGCTGCTGGTCGCTGGTGAGCGTGGCGGTATTGATGAACTGGGTTGTGGCAAGCGGCAGCGTCATCGTCGCCGCGAACCGGACCGTTACGATTTCCCCGGTGCTGATGGTGGCGCTGGATACCAGGTTCGGGGGCGCCTTCACGGCCACCGGAGGCGGCCGGCTGTAGCGCACCAGCACGATGCCCGAACCGCCGGACCCGCCCGTGGTGGTCGAACCGCCGCCGCCGCCGCCTGTGTTGGCCGTGCCCGACGTGCCGGTGCTTCCGGACCGGCCCGCGCCGCCGCCGCCTGTGCCGCCGCTGCCGGGATTGCCGACCGCGACCGACGCTCCGCCCCCGCCGCCGCCGCCGAACCAGCCCGCCGGCGACCCGTAGGCCGTGAAATTCGTGAACAGCAACCCCGCCCCGCCGGCGCCGCCGCCGGCCGCGCTGCCGGTTCCTCCCGCCGCGCCCGCCCCGCCGCCGCCGCCCGAGGCGCCGTCCGCCGTGCCGCTGCGCGCCGCCCCCCCGTTGCTGCCGAACCCGCCCGAGGCCGATCCCGGCTGCTGGCCCGTGCCGCCCGGAGTGTCGCTCCAGCCGTTGCCGCCGCCGCCGGATCCGCCGTTGCCACCCGCGGCCAGGTGCGTGCTCGACGCCTCGCCGCCGCCCAGCGCCGTCAGCGTGTCGAACACCGAATCGCTCCCAGCCGTGCCCGCGCCGCCGCCGCCACCGACCGTGACAGTGTAGGAAGCCCCGCCGGTCACGGTGTAATTGGTGCGGTGCACGATGCCGCCGGCGCCGCCGCCGCCGCGGCTGGCCGTGCCGCCCGTGCCACCGCCCCCGCCGCCGCCAACCACCAGCACCTCCACCCGGCTCACGTCGTCCGGCGCCGTGAAGTTGGTCGTCCCCACCGAGGTGAACGCCTGCACCGTGAAGACCGGCGGCGGCGACTGCGTGACCGTCACGCTGCCGGGCACATACACCGTCCCCGGAGGCAGCACGTCCGTCAGGAACACGCCGGTCTGGGTGACCGTTCCCGTGTTCTCGATAGTGATCTCGTAGAAGTTCGTCTCACCCATATCCCAGGTGCCGGCCAGCAGCGAGGTCTTGGCGATCGACATCCCCACGATGCCCTCCGCCTCGTTGGTCGCGCTGGAGATCAGCGGCGTCGTCTGCTGGTCGCTGGTCAGCGTGGCCGTGTTCACGAACTCCAGCGCCTCGAGCGGGTCGTTGACCTCCACCGTCACCGTCACCGTCATGTTCGTCAGCGGCGGCAGCGTGTACCCGTCAAGCAGGTCCGGGGTCGGCGGCAGGGCGTTGGTGGCGTTCTGCGCCGAGGCCGCGATGCGGATGTTGTCCACCCAGACGTAGTCGGCCGCGCCGCGCCCTCCGCCGCCCGACAACCGGATCACCGTTCCGGTCGAGGCGTAGGCCGAAATGTTGTAGCTGGTCGGGAAATACGATCCGTCGTCCTCGTCTGTGCCGATTTGCCCCACCTCGGTAAAGCTTCCGCCGCCGTTGCCGGACACCTGAACCGAGAGGTATTCTCCGGCCTCGAGACCCGAACTGCGATAGTCAAGCCAAAGCACCGCATTGGTGTAGCCGGCGAGGTTGGCTTCGCGCCGGATGGTGGCCGTCGTCCCCGCTGTTCGCAAGGCGTAGGTCTGCCCGGGAATGGAGCCACCGTCCACCGCGATAACGATATCCCCGCCCGTCGGGCTGCCGTCGTCGCCGGTCTCAACCCACGGTCCGGTCCACGCAACGTTGCCGTCGCTGTTAGTGTAGGTCTGGAAGTTGAAAATATCCAGAAACTCGTTGGTGTGCAGGAAAGGGCGATACAGCTCCGCCGACACGAACGTCATGCCCGGCGGCAGGGCATCCTCGAGATGGATTCCTGTCTGCGCCACGGTTCCCGTGTTGAAGATTTCGATGGTGTAGACCACGCTCGTTCCTGCCGTCAGCAGGTTGGTCGTGCCGGAGGTCTTCTGCATCCCAATACCCTCGGTGGCATTTATCGTATTCGTCACCGGATTGGAGTCCAGCCAGGTTGAATCCTGGTCGGCGCGCACCCGGGCCATGTTGACCACCTGCGTGGAAACCGGCGGCAGATCCACCGTCACGTCGAACGTCGCCGTGATCGTACCGCCCGGCGGCAGGGTCAGGTTCTGCCCAAGCAGCGGAGGCGGCGTTCCTGCGAAAGTGGCGTCGTTGCCCACCAGCGTGAACTGAATGTTGTCGAACCACACAAAATCGGCTGCACCCATGGTCGGCGAACTCAGGAACCGGATTCCGGTGTTGGTCGAGATATACGCCGAGATATTGAAGTTCGTCTCGGTCCGGGCGGTTTCATCAGCCGCGCCCTCCAGGCGCACCAGCAGATTGGATGATGCCCAGTTATTGCTGGAGATAAACACGTCCACATAGTCGGTCGAACCGTCGAGCCCCGACCGCCGGAAGTCAAACGAAAGCGTCGCGCTGGTGTGCCCCGACAAATCGGCCTGGCGCGTGATGCCGCGGCCGACATTCCCGACCTGCAGTGCATAGGCCTCCAGCGGAACGGCGGGAGCGACATCCGCCCGCACCTGCACCCCGCCGGCCGCCACCCCGTCCGATTCTCCTGACTCTATCCAGCCCGAAATCCAGGGAATGTTCCCGTTGATGTTGGTGTAGGTTCGCACGTTAAAGAGGTCTGTCACGGTGTTGGTAATGCCACCGGACACCTCGATCTGCGCCGATCCCGGCACATGTGTCACGCCCAGCGGAAGCGTATCCTCGATCTGGATCCCCGTGAAGGTCACGGTGCCGGTGTTGGCCACCGTCAACGTGTAGCTGAAGTTCGTCCCTGGTTCCAGCAGGTTCGTGGTGCTGGTCTCCTTCTCGATCGACAGCCCCCCCAGGCGCACCGGGACCGTCCAGCCGCCGGTCCAGTTGCCGTTGGTGCCGCCCACGGTTGCGTTGTTGTGAACAAAGCCATCGAAGTCTCCAGGCAGGTTCGTCAGCACCTGTGTGACATAGCGGATCGACGATGTGGCCCCCAGCGCGATCGTCCCGATGCTGTAACCGCCTTCGTCGAAAGGAAAGCGCGTCAGCTTTGGCGGCAGACTGTCGGGGATCGAGTTCGAGGTCCCGCCACTGGCGAGCGCAGCGCTGTTGGTCACGTAGGCGGTCAGGTTCGTCGGCAGATCGTCCTGGAAAATAACATTGTTGGCCGTGGCGAAACCCACATTCACCACATCGATAAAGTACTCGATCGTGTCTCCCGAGTCCGCGTAGCCATTGCCGTTCACGTCGTTTAAAAGCGAGGCAAATTTCTTTGACAGCACCGTTGGAAAGGCGGGAATGACGTAGCCCATATCGAGGTAGGGATTGCCCGGGCCCGCCCGCGACGGATCCTGCCCCCAGGCCGCCATCAGCACCGTGCCGTCCACGGTGTAGTAGCGCATACCGGTCTGGTCATCGTCCGTCGGATCGATCAGCTGTACCAGTTCCAGTGCCGTAACGTTGGTGGACACATCGTAGCGGTTGCCCTGCGGGTCCACCAGCGGACCGGTGTCCGGATCACTGTCGTAGTCCACGTAAATAGTCGTGCCGGTGATGGTCGAAATCCAGATCGGATTGCCGTTGTCCCCGGTTCCGGTCGTGCCGTAACCCGGACCCCAGCCCACCACGCCCATGGTCGACATCATGTTGGCCGGCATCAGGCCGATGCCCCAGTCGTGGGTCTGGCAGTGCTGCACATAGCCGTACAGAGTCCCTCCGCCGACCGTGGTGTCGAACACATTCACTCCGAGAAACGGCGCGCCGTTTGTTGTGTAAAAACGAGCCCCGCTGTTCAGCGGCATCTCGAAAACGTCATACACGCTGTTCGGATTCACCGTGAACGATCCCGAGCTGGTCTGGGTCACAAAGTGAACCGTGATTGTCTCCGCGTTGGGGTTGAACAGATACACCAGCGACGGCACGATGCCGCCCGTTTGATTCGTCCGCGTGCCCACGGGCGTGAAGTAGTCAGTGCCCCACTGCGACTCCGGCCACAACTCGTACCAGCGCATTTCGTAGGTAGACCCCACATCGCCCGTCACCAGGTGGCACTGGAACGGCTGGCTTCCCTGCACGGTTGCCCCGGCCACAATGCCTCCGTTGATGAAATACGGTTCGCCCTGGTCCAGATAGACCGTCTCCTCGAATATCCCGTCATTGTCCTTGTCAAGGTCTATGCGCGTATAATCGTAGTCGGCCATGATATAGAACGCCGTGTAGTTGAACAGCTCGTTGGTGCCGAAACCGGTCCCGGTGCCCACGCCCACCGGTGCGCGGTAGAGCGTGTCGTGGGTGCCTATGTCGTATATCCCCGTGGACTCCGCCAGAACTTCGCCGGGATTGACCGCATACATGGCGCGCGTCATCGCAAGCGGAAAGGTCGTCGCGACCTTGTCGCGGCCATCGTATTCGATCAGAACGCTGTTGCGCGTCACATCGATAGTGCTCTCAAGCAGCACCACGTCGCCGGCGTCCAGCAGGTCGCCCGGGAACCCCGGCGGATAGCCGTTGCCCGCAGTGGCGTCGCCCCATACCTGCGAAGTCAACTGGGTCGGATTGGTGATGTCTTCCTCATATCCGTCCTCCCAGTGATCGTAGTAGATCACCGTGCCGTCCGTCCCCACAACGATCGAGATCGCGGACCGCATTTCATCGCCGATGTACCCCCTGTACGCATCAATGGCGTTGAGGGATATCTGCATCTGATCCTCCGGCAGCGGCACGAAAAAAGTCTGCAGAACATTCGCCCCCCAGGCGGTTGCCCCTGCCAGCCACAAGCCGGCTGCCGCGAGCCACCATCCCGGGCGGCATATTGCAGTCTTTCTGCATGCAGGCTGCTTATGATGCAATGTCTTCATTTACGGACCCTGTTTGAAGATACAGCCAGATCACAGAGGGGCCTCTGTTTCCAGACGGCAGAAAACAACACAGGAGACAGCAGCCTAAAGCCGAAGTTCTCCTCGCACGGTTCAAAGCAACTGAACCATATACCCGTCCTCCTGCATGGCGCTTTCATATATAAACAGGCAGCCGGCTGGTTCCTCAAGGTTTCCGGCCGAATCCCCCCTCAAAAACAAATCGAAAATAGCATATTCCCTGAAAAAGTAAATGCCTTTACCTCGAATATTTTCGCTGAAAGTCGGATGATTTTCAGGCGATCAAGGCGGGGCCCAAACCGGGTCAAATGAAAATTTGCTCGCTTCGCCAACCCGCTTTTGTCAGATTCGGTCCAATGAACTACGCAGACCGAGCCAGAGACGTGCTGAACATCGAGATTGCCGGCATTGAAAAGGCACGGGATAATCTGAACGGAACGTTCGACAAAGCCGTCGGCGTCATTCTCAGGAGCCTGAATGGCGGCGGGAAAATCGTCATCGCCGGAATCGGAAAAAACCTGCCCGTCGGGCAGAAAATAGCCGCCACGCTCACCAGCACCGGCGCGCCGGCCGTCTTCCTGCATCCGCTGGAGGCCATGCACGGCGACCTCGGCATTCTCTGCGCAAAGGACGTCCTGATCGCCCTCAGTTACAGCGGAGAGACACACGAACTCATCGAACTCATGCCCCTTGCCAGGCGGTTCGGAGTCAAGGTGATCGCCCTCACAGGAGAGGAGAACAGCACGCTCGCGAAGCACAGCGACGCCATCATATCCGTCAAAATTGACCGTGAGGCCTGCCCCTTCAACATGGCCCCCACCGCCAGCACCACGGCCACACTCGCGGTCGGCGACGCGCTGGCCATGGTTCTGCTGGAAGCGCGCGGCTTCAAAAAAGAGGACTATGCCCTGCTCCATCCCGGCGGCGCCATCGGCAAAACGCTTCTGCTCAAGGCTTCCGACATCATGCGCACGGGAAACCGCGTGGCCAGTGTCCCAATGGGCACGCTGGTCAAGGAAGCCGTGCTGGCCATGACGGGGGCGCGCGCCGGATCGTGTGTCGTCGTGGACACGGACAGGCGCGTCAAGGGCATCATCACCGACGGCGACCTGCGCCGCCACATCGGCGGATCGCTGAACATCGCCAGCGAACCGGTTGAATCCATCATGAGCCCCGATCCGGTCACGCTCACTGAAGACCATCTGGCCATTGATGTACTGGCCCTCTACGAAAAGCACAACATTGACGATCTCATCATCGTGGACTCGAATGGCCGCCTCGCGGGCCTGATTGACATCCAGGACCTCCCCAAGCTCAAAATCCTCTGATTTTTCGCAAAAATCGCGAAAAACGGCCATTTTTTGCAGATTTTCGGCATTTTGGGGCATTTTCAGGCCGTTTTTTGCGTTTTTTGGCACTTCTGCGTCCTCTGCGCGCATTAAAACGGGCTCGCAGAGCTCGCCCCTCCAAAGAGATCATGCAGGCTGGATGGGAATTCTGGAGGGCGGAGCTCCGCGACGCCGTGTGAGGACGGTCTCGCAGAGCTCGACCCTCCAAGGAGATCATGCGGGCTCGATGGGATTTCTGGAGGGCGGAGCTCCGCGACACCGCAGATTTATTCTCCGATCAAATCAAAATTTCGCATTTCGCTTCACGCCATGGTCATGAACCCTAAATAGTACTATTTTAGTACTATTTCAAAAAAACACGATTTTTCGGCCTTTTTCCAATTTTTACTCGATTTTTTGCGATTTTTGGCCATTTTTTTGCATTTTTTGCGTTTTTGCGGCTTTTTTTGGCGATTTTTTGTCATTTTTTGCGTTTTTACGCCCCCTGCGGGCTTGTCCCGCAGGAGCAAAAGGTGCGGGTGCAAAACGGCCTTGTCCGCACCAACTGACCTTCTTCCCCCGCGACGCAAGGTCGCGGGGACCGCCAGAACGAGCGAGGCATCCTCTGCTCCCTCCGACAAAAAGGTTTTTCTGCGCGGCTAAGCCTGATATAAGTGATCATCTCTAAAAACAGGAAGGCCGCTATGCCCGCTAATTCGAACAACAAGGATCATCTGCAGTTCGCGGCGCTGGCCGCGCATCAGCTCAAATCCCCGGTCGGAGCCGCCGCCACGCTTCTGAAAACGGTTCTGGATGAATACGCCGGCGAGCTGACCCCGAAGCAGAAGGACCTGCTCAGCAAGGCCGATGCGCGCATGGAACAG
>Ga0209604_1002921_pt1 | contig 12097 bp, 8 predicted proteins | sample AD_UKC097_MetaG_FD_184405 | JGI IMG/M metagenome (GOLD analysis project Ga0209604, IMG submission 184405) | Active sludge microbial communities of municipal wastewater-treating anaerobic digesters from USA - AD_UKC097_MetaG (SPAdes) (version 2) | ecosystem: Engineered > Bioreactor > Anaerobic >... | reverse complement strand
GGATAGCTTTTCCGATTCGTTCCAGGATAAGAAGAAGCGCCGCCAGTTGCCAATTTCCAGCAAAGGCTAACAGAGGGATAGCCCCAATGAGACCGTAGCCTATAAATGTAAGTGCCCAGTAGGCTTTAGTGCGGTCGGCAAGGTATCCTGAAAGCAGCCTTAAGGCATATCCAAGGAACTCGCCAGCACCGGTAACCAAACCGACCACGGCCGCGCTTGCTCCCAGTGTCGCCAGATAAGGACCGCTTATGCTACGCCCTCCTTCATAGGCAATATCGCCAAACATACTGACTACGCCGAGAAGCATAATCAACTGGAATGCTGTCTGGCGATAGTTTCCCGGTTTTGATTGCTCTGGCTTAACCTGACTTTCATCTGGTTTCATACCTTCTTCCTTTCTCCGGACTGCGATTATTCTATATGAATTTCTGAGGATTTTACAGGTCTGCGAATCAGGTGTTTTTCAATTTCTTCAGGCTCAAAAAGAAAACCTCCCAACTTTCGCCTCGCTCTTTATCTTTTGGAAGGTGGATTATTCTTTTGAAAAGAACTCTATCTCTCAAGGCAAGAAAAAGTGTCTTGCTTTTCGGGGTTCACTACAAATTCATCAGCTGGGCAAGGAAGCCGCCAACGGAATCCCTAGATTGTGTTCCCAAAAGAATCTAATAATGTTCCATTAATTTTATTCTACTAAATTTGCCTCAAGCTCAGATATGAAGTCCTTGTAAGCACCTTTCCTGAGCGCCTCGAAAAACAGGTCAAAGCTCCCAGGAGAGAGGAATTTGAAATGATACCTCTGCTTTTTCTGCAATTCGTTTACCCTCTCGAAATGCTCTTTAGCGTAGCGCAGCTTGGCCCTATTCTCGTCTGATATATCATCATCCATTTTGATTTCGACAACTATGATATTGCTACCAATTTTGATAAAGAAATCAGGGTTGAAACTGCCCTGCTTGGGATGCTCCCCCTTGCGCCAGGAGTATGCAATACTGTAGAAGCCGACATCCAGAGACTTAATCCAGGCATCTATCGCCTTCGCCGTCTCATCGGCAGTCAATCCCTGAATGAACTTGCGCTCAGGTTTGGAGGAACCGAAGACCACATTAAGCGGAGTCTTAAAGTTGTATTTATTCGCAACTTTTATAAGGGCTGACCTCGGAAGGCTTTCATCCTCTTCAAGCTCTTTTAGCAACTTTGCATCTGATAGTTCGCTTCTTCCTATAGAATACTCATCATAAAAGACTGTACTGTCACGGCGAAGAGATCCAATCCCTAATGAGCTTTTGTTGATTTTTGCTGTGTTAATCTGAACCAATTTATCTGCTCTTATCTTTAACCTCAGACTTTTAGTCCCTTTTCGTTTTATCACACCAAATGCTTTAAGTGTGGCAGCTCGATTTGCCTCATTTAGCCTGCCACTTTTATCTTCTATTTGTTCTAAAGACTTTTTAATGATCTGTTCAATCAATTCCTTTGTGAATTTTCTACTGTAATCAGTCCCAGCTTCTTGATCGAAAATATAAAGACGATTATGGATATCATGCACAACTTCTTCGATAGAATACATTTTATGGGTAATAAGATATACTTTTGTTTCCCTTTCTTCAGAAACTGCATTTTCATATATTGTTTTTTCAGCTACCTCTTCTTTTTGGCTCGAGTAGGATATATACCCTTTCTCAAGGAGTTTAAATGGTTCTTCTTGCGGGTACTCAACTGGTTCTTCAATTCGCTTATATTCAATATTATAAAGGTCAAAATTGTAATTCTCGTTCTTTTTAATCGGATATGAATATATGCGTTTTTCAATCTCCAAAACTTCATCTACCAGGTGTTTAATATTCCCTGACCACCTGTCATGATTGAAAACGGTTACGACAGGTCGATTGCCTTTGTAAACCTCAGGTACCCTTAACCCCCTTCCCAACACTTGAGCAATAAGAAGTTTGGAATTGAAGGCCCGTTCTTCGTGGGGAACGATCTGAAAGACATTTTTTACATCCCAGCCTTCGGAGAGCATACTCACGGAGGTAATCCACTCGATGGGATTATCCTTGTCATCCACCCTTCGCAGGATGGGGATATTGCTCTTGTGCTCACCGGCAGAGGTGACAATCAAAACCTTCTCCGCCGCTTGCTCCTTGCTGATCTTTTCTTTTTTGGCAAGAAAGGTAATGAGTTTCTCGGTGAGGCGTTTGCAAGCGGCAATGTTCTTGGTGACCAGGATGGTGATCGGCTTGACCATCCGGTATTTAACCGTCTTATTTTCAATGTGGTTATCGTAAATCTTTTGAAACTTTTCATCCTCGTTCCCAGAGGAGTCCTCCGCCACATAGCGAATGGATTTGACAAACTTCGCCTCGATGGCATCCCTCAAAGAAAAGCGATGGATGACATCGGTGAAATAATCGTCTCCAATGTAGCAGGTGCCCGAAACATTCACGATGAATTTGAACCCGTATTTGGGATCGAGCAGAAACTCCTTCCATTTTTTGAGCGCCGTATCTGAGGGGCTCATCAGGTGGTGAGCCTCATCATTCAATACCAGTGTCCGCTCGCCTTTCCCTGTAAGGCTGTCCTCGATGGCGGACTTGGTGTTGATATAAGTGGCATGGATGTTCTCAATACAGATGTCCCCCTTTTGAATAGTGTTGGAAGCGTTGATAATGCGGGGATTGGCAATCTTAGAATCAGCAGGCAGAAGGTCTTTAAGAGTTCTATCGCCGGAGAGGCTCCGAAACTTCTCCGTCAAACCTGCTTCAATGGTGTTAGAGGGACACAGGACTAATACCTGATCCACGGCTCCCTCGGCAAGCATTATGCGGGCAATGCCATACATCACATAGCTTTTGCCGGTGGCTGTTGCATGATCCAGGGAGCAGGAGAGTTTATCCGGCAGTTGTAGGACACCGCTAAATTCCTCAAAGGACGAGTACTTCTCCTGAAGTTTAGAATTTTTGTGGTAGTTTTCCTCAGCCAGTTCTTTTAAACTTTGGTATTCACCGCCAAGGAAGTAGCGCACTACCTCCCGGATCACCTCTTTCTGATACTCCCTATCCCCACAGAGGGCGTCCAGGAAAGCCTCATATTTATTCGGGTCAAATCTCTTTGGGTCGTAATTGGTAGAGACCTTCAGGACCAAATCCTTGTTTTGAAAGGTCTGTCGCTCAAGCATTATTATTCTTTTATCATTTCCATTAAATTAAGCGGAGCAGCGAGCACTTGCTGATTCTGTGGCGACTTCCCAGTTTCAAAGATCTTCTGCCAGTACTCATAATTCTGTTTGCCTCCAAATACAGAAAGTGAAAGTTCTCGGTTCCTCCAAACAGGAAGTGTCCTCAAGTTTCGGATGAAAATTCTTATTCGCTCCCATAAGGGTGATGGGAATTTGTATTGGAACAGCTTGTTTTCATTGATAGGCTTGCCAGAGAAAATAAAATGTTGTTTGATGATTTGCTCAATATATTTCAGCCAGTTGTATATAATTTCCTCACGGCTAAGCCTGAATGCAATTAAGTGATCTTCGGATATTCTCTCCCCCTTTTGAATTCTATTTTCAATTCGGTGTGTGCCGATGTCGGGGTTGAACTTGCTGACATAAATCTCGTCTGCAATAATATTCATCAATTCCAGGATCTGTTCCTTCTCTAATTCACGAGGATTGTTGCCTTCTTCCATCCCATAATCAAGCGGAGTATCAAGTAAGTCCTGAAAGATGAAGAAGGAATAAAATGTTTTCTCAATGGTACTGTAGGAAAGTGGTTTTTCCTTTGCTCGACCACCAAAGTCAATAAAATCCTTCAGGCGGTTGTCAGGATGATGAGTAATACTATCCCTGACGGCGTCCAATATGTAGCGCTTCATTTCGCGAGATTCGCCCTTAAAATGTTTAACGAGATCGCGCTCCGAGAATGTGAAAGCATTTGATTCAAGGTTGTGTTCTTTCTGGTATTGCTCAACCCGATCTATATATAGTGCACTACCAAGATGTCTTTGAACGGACTTGTCGAAGGCAACCTGCCTAAGTATAGTACCGGCATTGGTATTTGTGGTAAGTAAGAGATCAAGATCGGGGTTGACGAAAATTCGAACAGGCAACGCTTTAACTCCAAGCATAACCTGTGCAGCTGCCTTGTGTTGTCCATCAAATATCTTGACATAGCTTTGCTTGTTTAATTCATTTATCTCTATCCAAGCGAGTGAAACGTGCAACTGTGGGCGTTTTTTGAAAAACTCTTCGATAAGCCCGGAAATGTTTGAACCAATTGCTCTTGGATTGATACGATCGTCATGCCAAAGATATGCTATAGGTAGGTTGGCGAAGAAATAAGTCATCCCGCTTAGCTCGTCAACATAAATTGGCGATCTATAAATATTATTGTCTCCAATTTCAGGGAAGGAATACTTGGCCCACTGATCTTCAATTCGTACGGTAAGCATGTGTTCGGCTCCTCCATATCTCTGGAAAACATCGGTAAGATTCGGGCCTCGGTTCTGGGATGAACATTCTTCCCTAATTCGTTCAAAGCGGGCGAGGACTCGAGCGACTCGAAGATCAGATGCTTGCTTAGATCTGTTACAACTCGAATGAGTTAAAGCGAAATTAGATGGATCATCCTTCCCGCCTGTTTTGATAGGTTCAACATGATCAATGTCAATTGCATTTGCATGCAGTTTTAGGTCAATTTTTTTTTCACAGATGAAACAAACTCCATGCTGAGCACTCCAAAGCGTTTGTTCTAACTCCTCTCTTTGTTTTTTTGACAAAGCCGATAGATAAAGTGAGCCCATAGCTAACCTCCTATTTACTAAAGTCGGACAGAGTCTTTACCTCCCGCTTTTCATTGCCAAAGATATCAATGTAGATAATCATGATCTGACCTTTGACCTTATCCTCGGCAAAGCGCGCCTCGTAGCTGTTCTTCTTCAAATCCTCGGCGTAAAAGACCTCATCCAGGTCAAAAACCTCTCCGTCAAAGTCGTAGTCCAACATGACCATAGAGAGTGTCTCAAGATTGGCAAACCCAAGCGGCTTACGGGAGAGCACCCTGCTCTCAAACCTCTCAATCTTAATCACGCATTCTTTTGTCCCTTCGCCAATCTTAAGTTGCCCCTTTTTCTCCTGAATGAAGTATTCGCACTCTACTGTCGGCACCTGAATAAAGTCAAAGCCTACGGCGTCCACCGTGTCGTTGACATCCATCTCGCTTACCGGTTGTTTGAGCTTGGTAAATCCCCGGTTGTGTATCTCCTCAATGATTGAGTAAGGGATGCGGAGGACAAAGTATTTCGTCTTGCCCTTCTCAATGTAGTCCTCAAGGAACTGCACCGAGGCGGCCGGGGCTATGATAAAGAATCGCCTGCCGATCTTGTCTCCAAGATACTTGTGAAGGTCGTCAATAAACCCTCTGCCCAGCACGGCGTCTTTGTGTTTCTGGTAATTGAAGACCATGACGCTATCCGCTCCCAGGTAGCCGTCCAGTTCAATCTTTGAGATTTCGTGTTTCTCATCCCGGCACTGAAAGAGTTTTAGGGCAAAGTCCCGATACTGCTCCCACGGGAGTTCCTTGATCATCTTGTAGTCATAGAGTCCCGCATTGTAAAGGGTGAATGGCCTGCATGGCTTGCCGTATTTCTTTTTCTTCTGGGGATCCTCCAGGTCCTTGCTCTCAGCAATGTTCAAGAGCCGTTTTTGCATCGTATAGATTGCTAATTTTCCGCAGTCCACGCCAATCCAGCGCCTGCCTAACTTCTCCGCCACGGCAAGGGTAGTACCTGATCCGGCAAAACAGTCAAGCACAAGATCGCCGGGGTTGGAGGAGGCTTGGATGATGATACGAAGTAAGTCTTCAGGCTTCTCGGTTGGGTAATTGGTTACTTTGCTCTGTTTAATAAGTTCATTATTCCATACGTCACCTATGGTAACATATTTTGCTCCTGGGCTTGTTAATTTTCGAATAACGTCTTTTTTAGTTGCTTTCGGGTTGTCACTTACATAGCTCTTTAAAGATACGCCAGCCTCAATTTCCCAAGGCGCTGGAGTTCGGCCCATTCTCCCCCTCTTATAAAACCAACCCTTAGTGTCCTTCTCGATGCTTTGCAAAGTGGATTCTTTGTAAGGTCCAAGAGGCGGATTCCACAAACGTTGATCACGCCTCTTTGGATAAACAAGAATATTTTGGTATTCAGTTGGCATGGCAGAAGATGGGCTGTGGCTTCTTGAAGCGCCTCCCTCACGTCCTTTATGCCAAACAATTTCATTTATAAAGTTTGTTTCTCCCAAAATCTCATCCATCATGAGTTTGACATAATGAACTCGCCTATTGTCCAAGTGCACAAAAAAGTTCCCATCCTCGCTCAACAACTCACGCAAGAAGATTAGCCTCTTTCTTAAGAACTCCAGAAACCGTGCCCCGGCAATCTTATCCTGATACGCCTTCTGATCCTGGCTTCCCCTGAATTCCTGCCTTGTTGCAAACGGTGGATCAATATAAACCAGCCTTACCCCTGGTGTCCCATCAGCGTTCTTCAGTTTCCCTTCCTGCTTCATCTGTAAGAGAGTCTTTAGCACCTGAAGGTTATCGCCGAAGATCAGCATGTTCGTCCAGCCGCCGTTCCCATTGCCAAAAGTTTTTATGGGTTGTAAAGGCACTGCCATCGTGTCGGCAAGGATATCCTCCTCCCGCTCCTTGTCGGCATAGACTAGTTCGTATTCTTTCTTGGTATCAAAAAGAATATTCCTAAATTCTTCAGGCAATGGCCTTCCCTCTCTGAGAAGGTCTATAACCATTTCAATTTCCTGTTCGGAAAGTCTGCGCATTAATATCATCCTTATTCAGTAATTTTTATTATCCAGCCTTGCGCCCCATGAGATATATATAACTTCTTACAACAGATATAATTAAACAAACATAAATCTAAATAGTCAAGAAACTTTTCCTTTAAGATAAAAGACATAGTATACTGGGCCATAGGGATTAAGTATTGTTTAAAAGCGGGCATCGCATCTTAAAGGAGCCATAAGTTATGAAAAAATCCAGTAAAACACTCCATGGATTATCTTTATTGTTTATCTTGCTATTTTTATCCTATAGCTGCTCCAGGCAGGCGGCCAACGTCGTCTGGCTTGATGAGCTTGGCCCTCAGTATGCTATCTCTGGCTATGGGGAAACTCACGCCAATAAATCGATAGATGGCAATCCACTAACCATAGCTGGCCAGGTCTATGAACGCGGCCTCGGCACACATGCTGAAGGTATGTACCGGATAAAACTGGATGGCAAAGCTACCCGCTTCAGTGCCCTGGTTGGCATCGATGACGAGATAAAGGGCAATGAACGAGCATCGGTTGAATTTATTGTTTCGGCTCGAGATAAAAATAACATCACTCAGACTTTATGGAAAAGCGGCGTTATGAAAGCCGGTCAGCTGGCCAAAGAGGTCAATGTCAGCCTCGACGGCTTTCTTTATCTGGATCTCATTGTTTCTGATGCTGGCGATGGCTCAGGTTATGATCACGCCGACTGGTGCGAGGCTAAGATAGAATACCGGGGAACCAAGCCAGAACCTGTTAAACCCTACGCCAGCCAGCCCTATGTCCTAACGCCCCTCCCCGGTCCCGAACCAAGGATCAATGGAGCTAAGGTTTTCGGCGTTCGTCCCGGATCACCTTTTATGTTTACCATTCCAGCCACCGGCTCCCGCCCGATGACTTTCGCCGCCGAAGGCCTCCCAGCCGGACTCAAACTCGATACCTCAACCGGCCACATTACCGGCGTGATAGACAAGGCCGGCACCTACAATGTCAAGCTCACTGCCAAAAACAGCCTGGGCATAGCCGAGAGAACCCTGCGCATTGAGGTCGGCGATAAAATCTGCCTGACTCCCCCGATGGGCTGGAATAGCTGGAATTGCTGGGGATGCTCGGTGACTGATGAAAATGTTCGCCAGAGCGCCAGAGCTATGGTGGAAAAAGGCCTGATTAATTATGGCTGGACCTACATAAATATTGATGATTGCTGGCACGGCGAGCGCGACCCCAGGACGGGCGAAATTCGCTCCAACGAAAAATTCCCCGATATGAAAGCTCTGGCTGATTATGTCCATAGCCTCGGCCTGAAAATTGGTCTTTACACTGACTGCGGGCCGAAAACCTGTGCTGGTTATGCTGGCAGCGAAGGCCACGAGGAACAGGATATTATGACCTATGCCCAATGGGGATATGATTACGTCAAGATTGACTGGTGTTATTGCGAAGGCAAGGATCCAAAAGTCGCCTATAAATTATTTGGCGATGCGATAAAAAGAGCTCCTCGGGATATAGTTTTCAGCATCTGCAACTGGGGCCGAAACAATCCCTGGGAATGGGCCGAAAGCGTCGGTGGCAATCTATGGCGGACAACTGGCGATATCACCGATAGCTGGAGCAGCATGTCCCGGATAGGATTTGGTCAAGCTGGGCTCGCTCGCTATGCCGGACCCGGTCACTGGAATGACCCGGATATGCTGGTCGTTGGCAATGTCGGCTGGGGACCAGAACTCCACCCGGCACGGTTAACCCCCGATGAGCAATATACTCACATCAGCCTGTGGTGCCTGCTGGCCGCACCGTTACTGATTGGCTGTCCAATCGAGCAGATAGATGATTTTACCATGGGCCTTCTGACCAATGTTGAAGTTCTGGAGGTCAACCAGGACCCACTTGGCCGACAGGCAGATAGAATCGTCGAAGGCGATGGATGGGAGATCTGGGCCAAGGAGATGGAGGATGGCTCGAAAGCTGTCGGTCTGTTCAATCTTGATGCTTATGATCACAAAACAGTCCGGGTTGATTTGGCGACGCTCGGCCTCGGTGGTGGGTCGCTGCTGGTGCGGGATTTGTGGCGGCAAAAAGACCTGGGGACCTTTGACGGACATTTTGAAGCCGAAGTTGCCCCCCATGGGGTCGTTCTGATAAGAATCTTTCAGAAATAATTTCCTTTAGGGAGCTCGATCCCGCGTATTTTTATCTCGAATCGCGTTGATTTTGTCCCGGTCACTATTTTTGTTCTACTTACTTTCTTAACGGCAACCCAGAGGGAGTCAGTTTAGCATCCTGACCGGCCCGGGTCGAGGCCGTAAGTTCAACTTCTATTCCCCTTAGAAAAACTTGACAAACGAGAAAAAAAGTCTTATATTTACTTTGTTTTTAAAAGTGCTTTGATATTTAGAGATAAGGAGGTAAAGATGGAACAGGATGAAAGAAAAGAGGCTCTGGAAAATATCGAGCTCATTAAAGAAATGGTCTTCCAGACAAAAAAGCATCTCAGCCATTATGGATTGGGATGGATATCCATTATTTGGGGGATATTCTGTTTGGTAGGAGTAGCTGGAGAAAGACTGCTTATTGCCTATGTTATTCCCCATGGGACCCTGGTCGGCCTTTGGTGGTTAGTCCTGACCATCATTGCCGGATTCGGCACTTATCTGGTATACAGAAGACATCTGAAAACTGAACCGATAAAGCCTCAAAATTCTTCTTTCAGATATTTCGCGAGTTTCTGGATTCCGCTTTTTCTTCTGGGATTCACGCTGGCCACCTTTATCGCCTCGATTTCTTCTCTTTCTCCTCGCTATATTTCCATCGTCATGCTGCTTATTGTCTCTACAGCCTACATCATGTTAGGACTGACGTTCTTCAAGGAAATTCTCTACATGGGAATTGCAGGATATGCTAGTTCAATCCTCTGTGCCGTCTTCTTTCTCCAATGGAGCGATATCATCCTCGGAGCAATCTTCGGTCTAGGCTTAATCTTAACAGGGTTGGTTGTCAACAGACAATGGAAGAACATCTAACAGTCAGGCTCAATAAGGCCTTTCATCAGAAAGCCCGGTTGGGTATTATGTCAATCCTGATGACCTCAGAAGAAGCAGAGTTCAATTATCTAAAGGAAAAGTTGAACCTGACAGACGGGAATCTAAGCTCTCATTTGAGCCTCCTGGAAAACCAAAAATATATCAAAATCAAGAAACAATTCGTCAAAAAGAAGCCTCGTACTCTATGCCAGATTACTGAAAAAGGCCGCCAGGCCTTTAGAGAATATCTCGATGACCTGGAAAAACTCATTCGCAGCCTTCCTTAGAAAAAAAGGAAAATACATTGAAAATAAAAAAATCTTTCTTTGAAAAATTGCCTTCTCTAAAAATTCTTTGGCTCATTATACCTGTTTTCTTTATTTCTATTCAGGCGTCTGAAAAAAATTCATACCAGGCAAAAACCGGTGAAGACACTCCGGCCTACCAATTTCAACCTGCCGAAATAGAGAAGATCAAACAGGCCAAGAATTTCATGAAAAAAGGAGTTGATAATTGGGACCCTGATTGGTTGAAAAAAGCCAGGGAAGAGTTTCTAGGACTTCTAACCAAAGGAAACCAGGAAAATATGTATTTTTTTTATTATGTTGCCTTATGCGATTACCGGCTGGCCATCTAAAACCGAAGCAATTGTCCCCCACGCTCTATCCCATCTTTTCACTTCTGGTATAATGTAAAGGAATTTAACCAGGTAGTTTTTTGATTGACAGCGGCCACCGGCCCCGGGGGTAAGAATGTTTGTCAATGGCTGCAGGCGGCTGTTACCAGAAGGGTAAAAAAATAAAGCATTCACCGTTAAGGCTTCTGACCTGATATAAAAATGAACATTAAACAAAGGAGGTTTTGTATATGAAATATCGTTATTTAGGGAAATCGGGTCTTGTCGTTTCAGAGTTATGTTTTGGCGCCATGAGCTTTGGTTCACAGGGTTCATGGAAGAGCGTCGGTGCTCTCGAGCAGAGTGCTGCTCAGCGCGTGGTGGACATTGCTTTTGAAGGCGGCATCAACTTCTTCGATACGGCCGATGTTTATTCTTACGGGCAGTCCGAAGAAATTCTGGGCAAAGCTCTTAAAGGCAAGCGTTCACAGGTGGTTCTGGCCACCAAAGTTCGCGGTCGCATGAGCCCTGAGGTCAACGATGCTGGCTTGAGCCGGCGGCATATCATTCAGAGCGTTGAAAACAGCCTGAGGCGCCTGGGGACAGACTGGATTGACCTCTATATCGTTCACAGCTTTGATTTCAGAACGCCGCTCGAAGAGACGCTTTCCACCTTAAATGACCTGGTTCATCAGGGCAAAGTGCGTTACCTGGGCTGTTCCAACTTTTTTGCCTGGCAGCTGATGAAGGCCCTGGCCATTTCTGAAAAGCATAACTTTGAGAAGTTTGTTTCGCTCCAGGCTTATTATTCACTTATAGCCCGCGATGTGGAGATTGAGCTCGTCCCGCTGTGCGAGGATCAGGGATTGGGATTAACCCCGTGGTCACCACTGTCCGGCGGTTTTCTGACCGGCAAATATCCACGAGGCAGTCGCGGCCCTCAGGATGCCCGGCGCAGCAAAGAAGAACAGAATTTCCTGCAATTCGATGAAGACCGAGCCTACCGCATTCTGGATGAAGTGAAGCGCATTGCTAAAGAACGCGGAGTCAGCGCTGCCCAGGTTTCGCTTAACTACCTGTTGCGGAAACCGGCGGTCAGTTCAGTTCTTATTGGTGCTACCAAGCCAGAACAGGTTGTCGATAATCTCAAAACAGTTGAATGGGAACTTACAGAGGAAGAAATAAAAGCGCTCGACAGCGTCTCCGAGCCGCCGCGCGTCTATCCGAAGTGGATGCTCGATATAACCAGGCTCGACCGCGAAAACCTGCAGGCGAAGTTATAGGTTTAACTTATAATTCCAGCCTGGTTTTAAGGGCTAAACCAAAGACAAATTCAAAACAAATAGAGCCAGATGCCAATCTAAGCGACAGTGCAGGTCAGATTAAAGATCATATTCGGGGATTCTAAACCATGAGTGGCATGGCTACAAGTGATCTGGCTGGAAAAGCAGAATTTTCGTTTATTGCTACTTTATATAAAAGTTTCTAACCATAGCCTGGAGAAAAATGATACAATATTTTGGGAGTGGGTTATGATTCTGTCCTGTATTCTTAGCAGGCCATTTGTCTTTTATTTTTTACAGGACAGGTCAAAAAAAATAAAAAGCAAAGGAGAAGGCGATGTTTAAACTCAAAAGAATGCTCGTG
>Ga0209604_1002919_pt1 | contig 12105 bp, 6 predicted proteins | sample AD_UKC097_MetaG_FD_184405 | JGI IMG/M metagenome (GOLD analysis project Ga0209604, IMG submission 184405) | Active sludge microbial communities of municipal wastewater-treating anaerobic digesters from USA - AD_UKC097_MetaG (SPAdes) (version 2) | ecosystem: Engineered > Bioreactor > Anaerobic >... | reverse complement strand
CAGGAACTAAAAAATATGAAGAGAAATACAGGAGTCAACTTATAAAATTCATGCAAAAAAAAGCAGCAGAATTAAATTTACAAGTAATTGATATACAGTGAAAAGCATAAAGATGTTCATTGGTAGCCGGACAAATACTTCAACAGAAGGATTTGTCCGTGTCCCCGCATGACCAGTCGGGCAGGGAAAAGTGACTGTTACGGTTGTCTTCGACACGTCCCGATAGCTATCGGGACGGCTCAGCCTGACCGTAAATAAGTAATAATTGTAAAAATTCAAAACAGTATCTTATATATGATTTTGCTCATCAAAAAATGAAATAATTTAATTTTAGAAACTTATTTGTAACAAACAATAAATCGGCTTGTCTTTATGTTATCTTGCATAAATTTGTATGTTTTAAAAATCAAAAATTATTAAACTTAAAAAAATGAAAAAACTTTGGCTCCTTTTTCTTAGTTCGCTGCTGTTGGTAGGTTTTCAGGTGAATGCCCAGGACCTCACGGCAAAAATCCCGGTTTCCGATAAGGTAAAAATCGGCACCCTGCCCAACGGGCTGAAATACTACATTAAATATAATGCAAAACCCGAGCACAAGGTGGAACTGCGGCTGGCCGTGAATGCCGGCGCCATCCTGGAAGACGATGATCAGCAAGGCCTGGCGCATTTTATGGAACACATGAACTTCAACGGGTTGAAACATTTTCCCGGCAACGAGCTGGTGCATTATCTGCAAAGCATTGGTGTGGGGTTTGGTAACGACCTGAATGCCTATACAGGCTTCGATCAGACAGTGTATATGCTGCCTTTCCCAAGCGATGACCCCGAGAAGGTAGATAAATCCTTCACGGTGCTTGCCGACTGGGCGCAGGGATCGTTGCTTACTAATGAGGAAATAGACAAGGAACGCGGCGTCATACTGTCCGAAAGCCGTCTTGGCAAAGGCGCCGATGACCGTATGATGAAGATATGGCTGCCGAAAATGCTCAACGGTTCAAAATATGGAAACCGTCTGCCCATAGGGAAAGATTCCATCATCGAAAAATTCGATTATAGCGTTCTGCGCCGTTTTTACACCGACTGGTACCGTCCTGACTTACAGGCAGTGATTGTTGTGGGTGATATGCCGGTGGCAGAAGCCGAAAAGCAGATTATTGAGAAGTTCGGGGGACTGAAAAACCCGGTTCCGGCACGTAAACGTCAGGAGCTGTTTGAAGTGAAGCCATTTACCGAAAGCCAGGCTATAGTTGTCAGCGATGCTGAAGCAGACATGACGTATGTGAGTATTTTGGGTGGTTCAATGGATGATAAGCCCTCGGTAACCGAAGGCGATTATCTCAATGACGTCATCGAACAACTTTTGTCCACCATGATCTCTTCACGTCTGGACGAACTGGTAAGTTCTGCCAATCCACCGTTTATTTATGCATATACCTACTTAGGCGGCTGGGCAAGAGGGTATAAGAATTTTACCGCCGGCGCCATGTGCAGCCCCGACGGAATTAAAAGCGCTATCCAGGCGCTGGTGGTCGAATGCCTCCGTGCCAAAAAATATGGTTTCACCGAACAGGAACTTGCCAGGGCAAAGGCTTCCACATTATCGCAATACGAAAAACAATATAACGAGCGTGATAAAACGGAGTCGGGAAGGCTGGTATGGGAATATGTCAACAATTACCTCGAACAGGAACCCATCCCCGGGATAGAATGGGAATATAATTTTGTGAAAAACCATATTGATAATATCAAATTGAAAGATTTTGATGCAATTCGCAACATGATAAACATTGATGATAAGTATTTTAGCTATGTAACCACCAAGACATCGGACAAACTGCCTGCCAATGAGCAATTTAAAAAATGGATCGACGAAGCCATCCAAAGTAATATTACTCCTTATCAGGAAAAACAAATTGCCTCCGCCTTATTGAAAAAAGAACCTGTTGCCGGTAAGGTGGTGAGTACCGAAAAGAATGAAAAATTAGGTACAACGACATACAAATTAAGCAACGGCGCGATTGTTTGCTTGAAGCCCACTGATTTCAAGAATGATGAAATTCTTTTCAAGGGATCTAAATTCGGTGGATTCAGCGCTTATGCCGGAAAGGACTACCAGAGTGGCCAGTATTGCAACAATGTTACAGAAGAAATGGGATATGGCGAGTTTTCAAAAACCGATTTGGAGAAGTTCTTATCAGGTAAGGTGGTTAATGTAACACCGGTAGTTGTTGATTACACCGAATATGTTTCAGGTAGCAGCAGTGTGAAAGATATGGAAACCATGTTCCAGCTGATTTATCTGAAATGTACCGAACCCCGCAAAGATATGGAGGCCTTTACATCTTACGTTACCAGGTCGAAACAACAACTCCAGCTGTTGAAACAAAATCCCGAAAACCTTTTTGTGGATACTGTGTACAATACCTTGTATCAGGGAAATCCCAGGGCACACCATATTGACAGCCCCAAAGATTATGACATGATCAATGTGGATAATGCCATTGCCTTTTACAAAGACAGGATAGGCAACCCCAGCGGTATGTATTACACTTTTGTAGGTTCTTTTTCCGAGGATAAAATAAAACCGCTTATTGAAAAATATATAGGCGGAATTCCGGCGGGTAAGTCAAAAGCTGAATACAAGAGTCTTGGCATGAATATCAAACCCGGTAACAACACCTTTACCCTGCACAAAGGCAAAGAACAAAAAGCCATGCTGCTTCATTATTTTTCAGCAGACACGAAATTTAATGCTGATGATAATTTTATGCTCACTCAGTTGAATGGTATTATCAACAACAGAGTCACTGATACCATCAGGGAAAAGATGGGAGCCATTTATGGCGGCGGATGCTATGGCCAGATAAAGAAGTACCCCAAAGAAGAACTTTTTGTGCAGTCGTATTTCCCGTGCAGCCCCGAAAATATCAATAAAGTTGACGAAGCTTATATGGGGCTGGTGAATGAAACCCGGATTTCGGGAGATATCACCGAAAATGACTGGAAGCGGGTGCGTGAACCGGCTATCGAAACCTATAAGGTTAACATCAAGAAAAATAATTATTGGCTCAGCAACCTGCAATCATCTTACCTGAATGGCACTGACCCTGAACGTATCCTTACCGTGGAAGAACGCCTGAACAAGATTACTCCGGCCCAGTTAGAAGAAACGGCGCGTAAGTATTACGGCAAAATGAATGTTTTTAAAGGGTATTGGCTGCCGGAAGCTAAGTAATTAAGAAGGCAGAATTCAGAATTCAGAAGTTAGAATTTTGAAAAAAAAAGGTTCGTACGCAAGTGCGGACCTTTTTTGTTTTAAAATTTGAGACTAAGGTTTCAGGTATATCCAGTGGGAGTTATAAAAATGATAAACTATTTGTTTTATTGAAATTATACCAAATTGAAATATCAATTAGTCCAATAGGACGTAATGATATTTCTCATTTGCCTGCCTGCGACAGTCTGACAGGGTTATGCCTGCCTGCCGGTAGGCAGGCCGATGGTTAAAATAATACAAATTAGAAATTTAAATATGTGCCGGCTTTATGGTGAAATGCCGATGCAACAGTTGTTATAGGCCAATTCGTTGGACTCCTATTACATATTTGCTATCGTTATGAATCTGCGAAAATCAGCGGGATCAGCGGGAGAAAAAAGAGAATGGTTTCCGCAGATAACGCAGATGGCCGCAGAAGAAATCGACAAAATCTTCCGTGCCCCTCTGTGTCCGCTACGGCGGATCCATGTCTCCGTGGTTAATTTATACCAATTAGAAATTTAAATATGTACGGGCTTTATGGTGAAATGCCGATGCAACAGTTGTTATAGGCCAATTCGTTGGACTCCTATTACATATTTGCTATCGTTATGAATCTGCGAAAATCAGCGGGATCAGCGGGAGAAAAAAGAGAATGGTTTCCGCAGATAACGCAGATGGCCGCAGAAGAAATCGACAAAATCTTCCGTGCCCCTCTGTGTCCGCTACGGCGGATCCATGTCTCCGTGGTTAATTTATACCAATTAGAAATTTAAATATGTACGGGCTTTATGGTGAAATGCCGATGCAACAGTTGTTATAGGCCAGTTCGTTGGACTCCTATTACATATTTGCAATCGTTATGAATCTGCGAAAATCAGCGGGATCAGCGGGAGAAAAAAGAGAATGGTTCCCGCAGATAACGCAGATGGCCGCAGAAGAAATCGACAAAATCTTCCGTGCCCCTCTGTGTCCGCCGCGGCGGATCCATGTCTCCGTGGTTAATTCATACCAATTAGAAATTAAAAATATGTACGGGCTTCATGGTGAAATGCCGATGCAACAGTTGTTATAGGCCAGTTCGTTGGACTCCTATTACATATTTGCAATCATTATGAATCTGCGAAAATCAGCGGGATCAGCGGGAGAAAAAAGAGAATGGTCCCCACAGATAACGCAGATGGCCGCAGAAGAAATCAACAAAATCCTCCGTGCCCCTCTGTGTCCGCCGTGGCGGATCCATGTCTCCGTGGTTAATTTATACCAATTAGAAATAAAAATATGTACGGGCTTTATGGTGAAATGCCGATGCAACAGTTGTTATAGGCCAGTTCGTTGGACTCCTATTACATAATTTGCAATCGTTATGAATCTGCGAAAATCAGCGGGATCAGCGGGAGAAAAAAGAGAATGGTTCCCGCAGATAACGCAGATGGCCGCAGAAGAAATCGACAAAATCTTCCGTGCCCCTCTGTGTCCGCCGCGGCGGATCCATGTCTCCGTGGTTAATTCATACCAATTAGAAATTAAAAATATGTACGGGCTTCATGGTGAAATGCCGATGCAACAGTTGTTATAGGCCAGTTCGTTGGACTCCTATTACATATTTGCAATCATTATGAATCTGCGAAAATCAGCGGGATCAGCGGGAGAAAAAAGAGAATGGTCCCCACAGATAACGCAGATGGCCGCAGAAGAAATCAACAAAATCCTCCGTGCCCCTCTGTGTCCGCTGCGGTGGATCAGAATTCGGAATTGAAAAAAAGGTTCGTACGCAAGTGCGGACCTTTTTTGTTTTATAATGTGAAAATCAGGTCGCGGCTATATCCATTGGGAGTTATAAAAATGATTAACTATTTGTTTTATTAGAAATATTTTATTATTTTTATAAGTAGTTTGAGTAACAAATACCAATGAAATCCGAATTGGAAATAGTACAATGAAAGTTTTATAAAACAAGGGAAATTTAATCAGTAAATAAAAATCAGGGCTATGAAAATTGCATGTGTTATACTCGGGACAAGGGGCGATGTTCAGCCCATGATCGCATTGGCTACAGGGTTAATGGCAAAAGGACATGAGGTTACTGTTTGTGCTCCATCTGAAAATGAAAAACTTGCACAAATGTACAATTGCCGGTTTGTTCCGTTCGGTCCTGAGATCAGGAAATCGTTAAAAGAGAACCCTGAAAAGCAAAAAGGGGGTGTAGCTGTCAATATTTCACCGCGGGAGGGAAAAAAATATATTTTGGAGCAGATACACCGTTTGCCCGATATAATCAAAGGCGTTGACATGATATTGGGCGCGGGAATCGTTGTGGGCCTGCAAACGGCTGCTGACAGATTAAACATTCCTTACAGGCTTGTGGCTTTTTACCCTGTCATTCTGGGGACCACAAAAGATGATCCTTTAAAAAACCGGTTAATGTTTGGCTTTGGCAGAAAAATGATGAACCTGATGATGAAGGGATATATTAATAAAGCGCGTGCTGAATACGGCCTCCCCCCAATTAAGGATATTTGGGAACAATGGATGGGCACAAATGTCATTATTGCCTGTGATAAAGAATTAAATCCGGCACGTGAAGGAGTATCTTTTGCTTTTACCCAGACCGGATTTATGTTATTACCCTCAAAAATAGAATTACCAGACAAGGTGAAGGATTTTCTCAGTTCGGGGAAACCACCGGTATACATCGGGTTTGGCAGTAACCCTATAACGAAGCCCGAAAAGTACGCCGCTATGTTTGAAAAAGTCCGCGATATGACAGGTCAGCGGCTAATCATTTCAAAAGGATGGGCTGACTTGCCTGTAAGTGATGCCCGTGATATTATTTTTGTTGACGAAATACCTTTTGATTTGTTGTTCCCCAAATTAGCTGCAGTGGTTTATCATGGAGGAACGGGAACAATGGCAGCACTTGCCAGGGCGGGTATTCCACAGGCGGCGTTTCCTTTTATGGGCGACCAGTTTGACAACCGCAGGCAAATTGTAAAATTGGGTCTGGGGCCTGATACCTGCGATTTCAAAGAAATATCTGCCGGGGCAATTTCTTCGGCAATAACAGAGTGTATTTCCAATGAAACGTACAGGAAAAATGCGGAAGACCTTGCACAGAAACTGAGGAATAGTGATGGCGTTGCCTTGACTGTTCAATATATTGAAACCATTATGAATCGCTAGACTCTTTTAATAAAAGAGTGGGTGAAGTCTGAAATAAAAGTTGAGAGATTTTTCCTTTTGATATTATGGCGCTAGGGACTTAAAAATGCCGGCGGGCTTCGCAACCTCAAAGCAGCATCTGTAGTTAAATTTCCGGCGTTCCAACCATATGGCCGCTGCAATCTTTGGCAATAAAATTTTTATAATACGCTCTGTGTACCTAAGATTTTATAATTTTGTTTTATCAAGTAAAATCCAATAGTATGAAATTTACAGCACAGCAGTTGGCAGAAGTCCTGAACGGCTCGGTAGAAGGAAATCCTGAAGCTTTTTTTACAAAACTTTCGAAAATTGAAGAAGGTGATTCCGAATCACTGACTTTTCTTGCCAACCCGGCTTACACCCAATTTATATACTCCACTCAGGCCGCTGTGGTTATTGTAAACAAAGATTTTGTTGCCGAACAAAAAATTAATGCCACCTTAGTCAGGGTTGACAATGCTTATACGGCTTTTTCGACCTTATTGGAGATGTACAACCAGATAAAACTCAATAAGACCGGCATTTCGGATAAAGCCGTTATTTCGGAATCGGCAACGATTGGCAAGAATGTGTATATAGGCGCTCAGGCCTTCATCGGCGATAATGCCGTGATAGGCGATAACGTGAAGGTTTACCCGCTTTGTTATGTGGGCGATAATGTGGTGATAAAAGACAACTCCACGCTTTTTGCCTCGGTGACGGTATATTCGGATAATTGCATCGGCAACAGTTGTATTCTTCATTCCGGAGTGGTTATCGGCGCCGATGGCTTTGGTTTTGCTCCCCAGCCTGACGGCACTTATAAGAAAGTTACGCAAACAGGCAATGTAGTTATAGAAGATGATGTGGAGATTGGAGCCAACACTACCATCGACAGAGCTACGCTTGGATCGACAATCATCCGTAAAGGCTGTAAAATTGATAACCTCGTGATGATTGCCCATAATGTAGAAGTAGGTGAAAACACGGTAATCGTGTCGCAGACGGGAATTGCCGGTTCAACAAAGATCGGAAAACATGTGACGATAGGCGGCCAGGTAGGCATTGTCGGGCATATCAGTATTGCTGATAAAGTGATGATACAGGCACAGTCAGGAATTGCGGCAAGCATCAAAGAACCCGGAACCATTGTCCAGGGCGCTCCGGCGTACAATATAAAAGATTACCTGCGGTCGTATGTGCATTTCAAGAACCTGCCGAAACTTATTGACAAACTGAATAAGCTGGAAAAAGAACTGGAAGAACTCAAGGGAAAAAATTAGTCAAAGGGATCCTGAAAATCTCCACGGGGTTCAGATTCCTTACGCGCACTGGGAAACCTTTACTGCATAAGTTTTTTAAACAGGATTTGTGGCAAAATTTTCCACTTCACTGACCTTCCAGGAACCCGGGGCAAATACCCTGAATTATCACATCAAAAGCCATTAATAATGGAGCCTGAAAAATTTTAATCCGGTATCAATAGGTCAACTTGTAATAGACTTCAATAGCGCCGGAACTTGTTCTTATCCGTAGCTTTAGGGATGTGCCCATAGAGCTTACGGTGTAGATATTACCCGAAGTGCCTCCAAAAGTAAAGAGATCTACCACACTGCTAAGATTGCAGGTTTTATAGGTAGAAGAAACAGTCCCTGTTCCCGGGGCGCCGGCAGAACTTGCACCATTACTGGATGTGATTAATAAACCGACGCTGCCGTCGTTTACAAAACCCTGCATGGTGGCTTGCCCGCCATTGATTGCAGTGTAAGCATAAGGGTGACCGGAAGATAATTGCAATTCAAATGGGTAATATGACGGGATATCAATATCAACATAATTGCCACCGGAGACGATGCCGCTGGCTCTGACCTGCACGGGAGTTCCGTTAAGATGGTATCCATCGACCATATCAGCATTCAGGTTAGTGGCTTTGGTTGTTGATGTCACAATGATCGGAGCGGTCCCGTTGAGTATTGTCGAATTAATCTGGCCGCTGGTATTTATGCCGGCAGCTATTAAATTTCCGGCAACATTGATATTTCCATTTACATCCAACTTTTGAGCCGGGGATGTCGTTCCTATGCCTACGGAACTGCCATTGTTATACAAGTTGTTATTGGCAATCCATGCAGATCCATTGTGTCTGAGTGTTAGTCCGCTTGTTCCGGAAGGCAACATATTGTTGTTCCAGTTAGTAATATTTGTACCTGTAATTCCTGCCGCCGGTGAAACGCCAAATACTGGATCGGTTTCTGTATAAGTGGTCAAATAACCAGCCGAGGCATGATTCCCCCAACTGTAAGCAGTATTCCATTGTGTTGAATTTCCCCCGGTTGCAGCAATCACGCCATTTACAGCCAGCCTGTCTGTTGTCGGGCCGGTTCCAATAGCGATATTGCCGGTATTATGGTCAATGGTTAATCTGTCATAACCCGCATTCTGATTTATTGAAAAATTCCCATTGTCATATTCACTAAGGTACCAATCCACACCCCCGGTCTGATCCCTGATGCCAACATAGGTTCCCGAAGATGCCATTGCTGATTCTCCGATAAACCTGGCAACCACACCATAAGAGCTTTGTACTTCAAGTTTGGATGTTGTGGCGGTTGTGCCAATACCAATATTGCTACCATTGTCGTAAATGATACTATTTCCCAGGCCTGAGCTGCTGGTCCATTTTGATAAATAATTAACCGTACCCAAACCATGATTATGTCCGGCCGTTGCAAAACCTGATGCGTGCATCCCATCCAGGTAATCAGCGTTCAAACTATCGATTTTTGCAGATGATGAAATTAACAACGGTTTGATTCCCAGTGGAACCGAAATTAAAAGTGGAGAAAATGAAGTAAATTCATTCAAAACGGAAAGACGGGTAATATCCACATGAAACCCATCGTTGTAAAGGTTAGACGAACTATTCCATCCTGTTCCATTGTGAAATAATGTTTCTCCATAAGCCCCCAAAGGCAGTAAGCTGTTATTCCAGTTGGTGATATCCGTTCCGGTGATATTTGCGGCAGGCGAAGCGCCATAAACAGGATCGGTTTCATGCAAGAATCCTGTTACACTGTCTGCCGTGGTGGCATGCAGAGCATAAGGGACGCTAAGCAACTGGCTTTCTCCTGTAATAGTATAGTTTACTCCGCCGTTAGGGTCGGTTTCGGTTTTTATGAAATATGGTCCATTATCCCAGTGGATCGTGTCAAAGCCCGTATAAGTGCCGCCGATGGTCAATGAAACTAATCCGTTTGCATTGGTGGTGGGGGTTTGTGTTTCCCAATAAACTGCAGTATACGATGGCGGCAGTCCCTGCATAATGCTAATCTTTATGCCAACCAGGGTATTGGTTACAAGTTGGTTGCTATTATTTCGGATCACTGCCTGATAACTCATTTCATCAGGACTTTGTGCCCTTAATGTGGCTGTAAATAACAGTACTGCCAGAATGGTAAACAGTTTTTTCATGGTTTATTTTTTTTAATTTTATTTTGGTTCAGTTTGCTTGTCTGGTTTAAGCCTGGTTACCCGGCCTGATTCGACAACGTGTTAGTTTGGAAAAAACACGGTCTTATTTAGTTTTTATGATTTTAAATACTTTTATTTCTTTATTATCATCGGTTAATTTCAGAAAATATAATTCAGGGGCTAAGCTTTCCAATGAAATAGGTGTTTTACTGTTCGTTACGATCTTGGATTCCAATAAATTTCCATAAACATCATAAAGTTGATAAAACAACTTTTCATTGTTATAGTTTTCGACTGATAATATTAATACCTCAGTGGCCGGATTGGGATAAGCAGAACATATAAGATTAATATCTTCAGCTTGTTTTATCCCTGTAACAACGGATATTTCAAAAGGTTGCTGCACCCCTTGTGCTACCGAGCCATTGGCGCCTGTATTTGTTGTATATACTATCTGGCCAACCGAATAGCTGGCGCTGCCTCCAGTTCCCGAGGCATTACCACCGGCCGTTACCGTTGCCTGTTGAGCACCTGCCTGTGTAAATAAAAACAGGAAAAAAACACCTGGAATTAGTTTAACGAACCTATCTGTTATCGTTTTGTTGTAGCTTTTATAGAATTGTATCATAGTTTATCGGATTTATTGTTTAATGAAAAATAATTAAAAAATTAATTAAATACCAAAATTAAAACAATAAATTAAGAAAAGCAAATCTTCAACACATAGTTTTAAGATATTCAAAATATATCTTATTATTATGATATTATGATGATCTGGCTTGAAAAATGTTCACTACCTATGACCTTTCCGTTGCCGCAGGCTTTCTACTTTTACTCCTTGCACTGAGTCCGCCGCGGCGGATCGAAGCGTCCACTTTTTACTATGTATTACCAGCTCGAACCGCCGCCGCCGCCAAATCCGCCTCCGGAGAATCCGCCGCCGCCGCTGAAACCGCTGAACCCGCCGCCACCGCCAAACGAACTGAAACCCGAACTCCTTGACCCGGAATGATAGCCTGACGAATAGGATGTGTATTTATAATTGAAGTTGTGGTCCATGTGATACATGCTGGATATGATGGACGAAACAAGCAAAGAAGTTGAAAATGTATGGCCATTGGAAGATTGATACCAGTCAGGTTCGGATTGGATAAGGTCGTGGAACTTGTCGGCCCATTCGCTGCCAAGGCCCATCACGATGGCAAAAGCCACAGTTTCGTCGAAGTATTTCGGATTTTCCTGCAGCAAATCGCGGAGTTTTTCTTTTTCGGCTCTCTGAATAAATTCTTTGAAACCGAGTAGTTTATGGTATTTTTCTGCTGCAAAATGTGCACGTTTGGGCATCAGTAGTCCGAAAAAGTATAAGGACATGGAGGTCAGCAGCACAAAAATCTGGAATTGCAACCAGTTTTGTCCAAAAAACAGGGAGAGAAAAATTCCCACACCTAAAAACACAAAAGCAATCACCTTCAGAAAGCGGCTGAAACCTTGTGTTCCCGGTACATAAAATTTATTTGTTTTGGCATAGTCCTGCAAATCTTTGTCAGTAGCATTCATGGTAACATAAAAAGAGTTTTTCAGGGAACTTACTTTAACGGAGTCTTTGTTTCCGGCTTTGAACAAGCCTTCGAACATCTTTTTTTCGAAACTTTTAGCGTTGGCAGGCAGGGGGTGCAGCCGTGTAAGCTCATAATCGATGCTTTTTCCGGGAGCTTTTATCTCTTTGATATTCACCAGCCCGTGTCCTGCCCAGTAATAGATCAGAGATACCAGATCGCGCTTATGAAGTTTGTTATCCCACAGATAACCGGCCTCGGCAGGAGTGATGTCCATTGGCGGTTTGTACTGAACAACAACAGCATCTTTTTTATCTCTTCCGAACACATACCAAAGTATGAACAGCAAAAGGAAAATGATGAATGGCAGTATCAGCAGTTTGTTGTTTTTCCAGATGATTTTCCATGTGAGCAAGCACGAAACCGACAATTTATCGCGCGGAACCGACATGTCGAGAAAGAGGACTTCGCCCTGAAACAGAGGTTTGCTGAGTTTACAGGTGATAGTGTTATCTTTTACCGTGAAGTTTATTTTGTCGGATTCTATGTTGTTGACCAGGAATAAGGTGGAGATATCCGCAGCATGAACATTTTCGGGCAGCGTGATTTGGATAGTTCCTGTTTTGATGGGTTCTGAAA
>Ga0209604_1002913_pt1 | contig 12113 bp, 9 predicted proteins | sample AD_UKC097_MetaG_FD_184405 | JGI IMG/M metagenome (GOLD analysis project Ga0209604, IMG submission 184405) | Active sludge microbial communities of municipal wastewater-treating anaerobic digesters from USA - AD_UKC097_MetaG (SPAdes) (version 2) | ecosystem: Engineered > Bioreactor > Anaerobic >... | reverse complement strand
GGGACCTGATTCGAGCCGATCTGGCGCCGGTCGTTGAACGCCTTCGCTCCGCAGGCAGTCGAGACGTCTTCATCTACGCGACACCGGGCGCCTGGGATCTGGATTCTCTGGACGCGCTGAAGCGCGCCGGCCTGACCGGGCTGCACCTTATGCTTCCATCGGCCAGCCGGGACGCTCTGAAGGCCCTGGCCGGACCAAGGGCGTCGCTTGGCCTGATGGCCCGACTGGTTCGACACGCGGCGGGACTCGGCCTGCGTTTCGCAGCCGATATCCCGGTCGTCCAGTCGACTGCGGCCAGTATTAATGAAACGGTTGACCGGTTCCTACGCCTGCCCGTGGCGCACGACCGGGTGATCCTGCGTTTCCTTGCGGAATTCGACAGCGTGAAGGGGCCGATCGCGTGGGATCATTCCCTGGCGGCGAAGTCCGTGTCGGACGCCGCGACTTCATGCAGGGCAGCCCGCGTGGACCTTGTCCTGGCCCACCCCGAGGCGCCGCCCGCATGCCGGATGAACCTGACTGATGCATCGATCGATATGTATCCGGGCCTGCGCATGTCAGGCGCCCGGTCTGGCGACACGCATCCCTACCAGGCCTGCAAGGTTTGTTTCGCGTCGTCTATCTGCCCGGCGGGCAGGCTTTCGCCAGACGTGGAGCCAACTCCCCTGCCCGCCCCCGGCGCCACGACAAACGACACGACTCCGACCGTTAAGGCGGCTCGTCCCACGTCCATCGTCATATGGCAGCGTCAGGCCGTTCTGGAAGGCCTTTCGCGGGAGCTGGCAGCAAAACACCTTGCATGCCGCTATCCCTGGGAACAGATGGAGGCCCACGACATCAGGGGCACGGTCACTCCCTGCGCGGGCGGATGGCCCCTGAACGCAACCATTAGCGACTGCTGGTCCTGGCATGACTCGTCACTGCTCGGTGCCTGGAACTCACCTGCCATGCAGAGGGTCCGCGCTTCAATCGCGGCAAAAGACCCGATGGCGACCTGCAAGCCGGAGTGCCCGGCATTCCACGGTGGTCCTCAATCCGCGCTGCCATCGTTCCTGGCCCCGTCCACTCAGGTCATGTTCGACAACATCGTCGCGAACACTCGCGAGATGCTCGACGGCGCGACCATCCTGAACAGCCGCCCCCAGTCCATCAGCTTCTCGCCGACGATGCGGTGCACGAACCGCTGCCGGATGTGCGACATCCACGAGGTGATGCAGGCGATGGGGCGGCCCGCCATCGTCCGCGAGATGCCCGACGCGCTGTTCGATGAATTGATCGACCTGTTGCCCACCACCAGGATGCTGGCGCTGACCGGCGGCGAACCACTGGTCTCAAAACGCATGCGGCAGGTGCTGGCGCGGTTCCGGGCCGACGATTTTCCGGATGGAGCGGTCACGATCACGACCAATGGCCAGCTTCTGAACCAGCACATCCTGAATGATCTTTCGGTCACCAGGATAAAGCTCTTCTACGTCTCGCTGAATGCGGCCGACGACGAGATGTACGAGTTCGTTTCCGGCGTCCGCGGCGGCTTCTCCCGGGTCAGGCGCAACCTGGAAACCCTGATCTCCACAACCCCGCGCATGGCCGGCAGGCCGGGAGTGGTTCTCAGCTTCGTCGTGATGCGTTCCAATTTCAGACAGCTTCCCGCGTTTCTTGATCTGGCCCGCAGGCTCGGCACAGGTGTTCGCCTGCTGCCGGTCGAACGTGACAGACTGGGTGAATCGATCTTCACGGACGAGCAGACTCTTGCCGAGGTGCGCGGCATGCTTGCACGTTCGGTCATTCCAGTGATCGCCGGTTTTCCGTGGGGCTACCGGGCCGAGGTCACAAGGCTCGACTCGATCCTTTCGGCCAGGATGTCGGCCAGGGACTTCAGACCACTGTGATTCTGCGGCATTCTTTTGGATATTCCAAAACCCACCTGTAAGGTAAACTAATGCGGTTTTGAATCCGGAGGCTCAGATGCCTGCTCAACTGGTGCTCGCCTCAGCATCCCCGAGGCGCCTTGAACTGCTTGAAAAGGTTGGATTCGCTGTCAAGGCGATGCCGGCCGTTGTCGATGAAAAGTCACACATCGACGAGATGCCGGACACATACGTCAAGAGGATCGCCAGGACCAAGGTCCTGACCGTCGTTGACCGTATACAGCAGACCCTCTACACCGACCAGGATCAGCTCCGGATGCAGCGCGGACTGCGGCGCGACACTCCGCTGCGGTGGGTGCTCGGGGCGGACACCGTGGTCGTCGTTGACGCGGATGTTCTGGGCAAGCCGCAGGATCACGTCGAGGCGGCCGAGATGCTGACCCGTCTGCAAGGCCGGGAACACTACGTTTTGACCGGCTTCTGCCTGTACGACATGCAGAAATCCAAGGAAGGAATCCAGGCGGTTCAGACGAACGTCCGCATGAAAGCCATGTCACCCAAAGAGATCGAACGCTACCTGTCTGTCGGCGAATCCATGGACAAGGCTGGCTCGTACGCAATCCAGGGTGTCGGTTCGTATCTGGTCGACTCGCTGGTCGGTTCCTACACTAACGTCGTGGGTCTCCCGGTCTGCCAGGTCGTCGAGATGATGGACGAGATGAACGCGCGGGACATCCTGCCGTACTGACGCCCTCCCCTGTTCAAGGTTATCGTCCATATGATTTTCGAGGTGCCCGACTTGACGCGTCAGGAACAGATATCGGATGCGGTCGCCGCGGTCAGACGGAACATTCAGATTGCCTGTGGTCGAGCCGGTCGCCCCGTCTCGGATGTCCGACTGATCGCCGTATCCAAAAAGATGTCGGCTTCGGATGTGGCCGCCGCATTCGCAGCCGGTCAACTCGATTTCGGTGAAAACTACGCGCAGGAACTGGTCGGCAAGGCGGCCTCGCCGCTTCTGGCCGGAACCAGCGTGCGCTGGCATTTCCTTGGCGGGCTCCAGTCCAGAAAGGTCAAGGATATCCTGCCTCTGGTGTCGTCGATCCATTCCGTCGACCGGGACTCGCAGATCGAGGAACTGGCCAGACGCGCCGACCAGTCAAGGCCGGTCGAAATATTCCTTGAGGTCAACACCGGGGACGAAAGCCAGAAGTCCGGCGCGGATCCACGGGACGCGGAGCGACTCTGCGTGCGCCTGCTGGCCGTGCCCGGGGTCAAGCTGGCCGGGCTGATGTGTATCCCTCCCTTCTCGGACAACCCTCAGGACTCACGCCGCTATTTTTCGATGCTCCGGAACCTCCGTGACCGCCTGATTGCCACGATCTGCCCCGCGGAAGGGGTGCTTTCAGGTCTTTCAATGGGGATGACGGCGGATTATCCTGTGGCAATCGAGGAAGGGGCCACCATGGTCAGGGTCGGCACCGCGATTTTCGGAGCACGCCAGTGAATCAGACCGCGACATCCCCGGCTCCCGGTGGACGACGATGGGCGGTCGGCATGCTCGAGGCCGGGATACTTGCCGCGTTCTTCGCGCTGCTCTTCGTCTACGTCTTCCAGCCGAACTGGGACATCGACATCTTCTGGCACATAGAAACAGGCGAATGGATAGTCAAGAACGACACCATTCCGCACAACGACATATTCTCGGCCACCGACAAGACTCGCGAGTGGACACCGTTCCAGTGGCTTTACGAGGTCCTGGTCTACGAAACGAACGCCCGCCTCGGTTTCGAGGCCGTCCGGTTGATGCATGCGCTTCTTTATATGGGCGCGTTCGCCGGCTTCTACCTGGTCTACCGCAGACGGCTCGGTTCGCGGACCACGGCACTGGCGATGCTGATGTTGACGCTGGTCATGGCCGAGGACCGCTTCCGTGTCCGGCCCGAGGCGTTCAACTTTTTCTTCTCGGCGCTTGTGCTGCCGATCCTGCTCGAATCGGCCGTCAGCGCGCGACGCTTTCCAGGCAGGTTGAAACTGGTCTTCATCGCGTTGCTGGCCGTGGTCTGGGCCAGTCTTCATTCCGGCGGCGCGTTGACCCTGCTGGTCGGAACCGGAGCGATGTTCGCCGGCTCCCTGGCGTCGTTCCTTCTGGATCGGAACGGACTCAACAGGGATCGATTCATTCACACCACGTGGATCTTCGGCGCCGCGGCGATTCCGATGCTGCTGACGCCCGGCTTCGTCAAGGGCGTGATCACGGCCTTCACCCTTGTCGGTCACAGCCGTCTGCTGATCCCCGAGTGGCACCCACCGGCCGCTTATTTCCTGCCCTCCATGGGCGGAAGGATGACGGTTCACACGTTCCTGTGCGGAACCCTTCCATACGTAACCTTCGGGTGGGCAGCCCTGTCGACCGGGCTTTCGTTTACCAGGATGATTGCGGCCAGACTGTCCCGGGGGCGGAAGGACGGGGCTGCGACCGACGTATCCTTCGAACCAGGGCTGAGACTTACGGCGCTGTTCTTCGCGACGCTTTCGATCACGTCTTCCCGTTTCGTCTACATGGTTCCGTTCGCGGTGCTGGCCCTGCTGTACGCCGGACGAAACGTCTTCCTGCCGCGGTTCTCCGGCATGTCGGGAAAGACGCTCCTTCTGATTATTGCCGTGTTTCTTGGCCTGACGTCGTACCAGTACTCCATCGCTGGATACAAGAAGGGCCTGCAGTCCGCGGTTTCCCTGATGAAGATGGACAACGAGCCCGGTCGCTATCCTGAGCGCGCGTCCGACGCCATCGCGGCCATGGGGCTGAAGGGCAGGATCTTCCACTACACGCAGTGGGGCGGGTACCTGCTGTACCGTCACTTTCCGGACTGCGATGTCTTCACCGACGGGCGCGGCAATTTCACGCTGGACGAACGCGAAGTGATGATCGATGCGCACAAGCCCTGGTCCCGCGAGGAGTCGCTTGAAAAGGCCTGGCATGAATACCCCTTTGAAATCGTGATATTCCCGCCTCCGATGTTTCCGTTGCTGGATTGGGACCGGACGAAATGGATGCAGATCTACTCGGACGACGTGGCGGACGTGTTTCTGAGGGTCGGCCCGGACAACCGTGAAAACATCGAGCGCGCCTTGCGGTGGTGGGCCGCGATGGGAATTCAAGCCCCGGAAGGAGTCGACTTTCAGGATCACTACAGAATGGTCCGAGGACTGCGCGAAATCGAGCGGCCCGAAATCGAGAAGCGCCTTTCAAGTGCCGGCAGAAGGGCGATGACCGATGACCTTCCGAACCGCACATCCGGCCTTTTTGACGGCGCGTTGATCCTGTTCAGCGCCGGGCTTTACGAGAAGTCGGAACGTTTCTTCAAGATGGTTCTGGATCAGGGCATCAGGCACTCCACCGCTGCGCTCTATGTCGCGTGGTGTCAGCATCTGAAAGGCCGCGACGACGAGGCCCGCGAGACGCTGCGTGCGAACTTCGGCCCGGCCGAAATCGCGGCCATGCCGGACCGTGGTCCGCTGAAATGGGCCGGGATCAAGATTCTGGATGTACTGGGGAACAAACTGGGACTCGAAACGATCCCGGGACACGCCCCCTGAAATTACTGGAGGTACCGATCATGAGTGGAATTCTGGACACCGTTCTGCTGCTCGCGCTGCCCGCATCCGGGAAATCAGAGGTGCGAAAATACCTTGCATCGGTTGCGCCCGACAGGTGCGTCTCCGACTTTCACATGGGCCAGACCGTCCAACTCGACGACTACCCTTACGTCCACTTCATGCGCTGCATCGACGACGCGATGAGGAAGTCGCGACACGCCGGGATCTTCTTCCACGCGGCGGATCGCCCGTTCAAGGACCCGCGCGACTGGTTGACGCTGGTCGAACTGCTCAACGAGGACTACGCGGCCCTGAAGTGCGGCCTTCGGATGACCGTACGCGATCCCTATACACACCTGATGGGCAGAATCGAGTCCGCCGCGGCCCGCGCCGGCGCCCCGACACGTCTGTCGTTCCTGCCCGACGAACTGATCGAGAAAATGCGTCCGATTCTTGAACCCGAGGCCACGAAGATCATCAACGATCTCGAGAAGGCCAGGCCGGACACGCTTGAAGGCAAGACGATCGTCATCGAATTCGCCCGCGGTGGCGCGGCCTATTCGGGCATGCCGCTGTTCGAGCCGTTCGGTTACAGGTCGTCGCTGCGACAGCTCTCGCCGCAGATTCTGATGAACGCATCCATTCTTTACATATGGGTGACGCCGGCGGAATCGCGCCGTAAGAACCGCGAACGCGCCAACCCGAAAGACCCCGGCTCGATCCTGAATCACGGCGTGCCGATAGCGGTAATGATGGGCGACTACGGCTGCGATGACATGGAATGGCTACTCAGGTCATCGGATGTCGATGGCGCGGTAAGGGTTGAACGCGACGGTCTGGTGTTCCATGTGCCGCTTTCAAGGTTTGACAACAGGAAGGATTTGACGACCTTTGTCAGACACGAGCCGTGGAAGCCCGAAGACGTCAACGCGCTGCACAGCGGCCTGGCTGCGTCATTCGACCACCTCATCGATCTGAAGTGACCTGACTTCGGGCGCGGCCTCACGGTCGGCGTCACCAATCCTCCAGCCGGCAAGAGCCGCAGCCAGCGCCAGCATCGCAATCGCAATGATCCACAGCAACCTGGGACTGGCGATGGTGGACAGTCTGGAACGCCGACCCGAATCGATCGCTGGAAAACCGGACAGGGTCGAGAGATCCGGCAGCTCGACCGAAAATTCGAGTTGTCCCAGTCGCAGCAGATCCCCTTGCAGAAGCTGCGCCGCCTTGACCGGTCCATTGTTGATCGCCAGTCCGTTCGCGCTGTCCAGATCGACGATCACTACCGAACCGTCGGGCCTGCGAACCACCCTGCAATGATGCCTGGAAATCGACGGGTGGGTGATGGTGATGTCGGCATCGGAACCGCGGCCGATCATGGCGGGCGTCCTGATGAACTCATACACCCGGCCACGCGCCTCCGGAGAGACCCCGTTCAATCTCATGAAAACCGCGCCGCGCGGGGCGTTACCCCTCGTCGTGATGACGAAATCGCCGATCCGCACGACATCGTCGTCCATCAGGTCCCGAGGTCCGTGAATCTTCTTTTCGTTCACGCGGACGCCGTTTGCGCTGCCCTGGTCCTCAACCAGCAGGCCCCCGTCCCGAATCTGGAAAATCGCGTGAGTTCTGGAAACCCTGTCAGAGTCCAGCACAATATCGTTTGAAGGATCACGGCCGACCTTCAAGGCGCCTTCCGAAAAAGCGTACTCCGAAGTTCCAGCGCCACGCGAATCCCTGACGATTATCGTGAACTGCCCGGGATCGGACGAATTGTTGGGGGTATCACTCATTGCAGGGCCATGATCCCTTGCCCGGCAGAGTCACTCAGGGGGCGTCAGAAACAATCGTGTCCGGTTCGATTCCGGGATCGGTCACAGGATCATTCGCCGAGTCGATCTCGATCTCGACCTGATCGTCGGCGCCTGCCGCGACAGCGCAACCGCAGGCGACCTTCGAGATGACCGTCCGGCCGTCGTTGTCCAGCGAAAGAACGACAACAGCTTCGGCAATCCTGCCGGTCAGCGAGTCCACGGCCTGAGGCGCGATGCCGGGTGACATGAACTGGAACATCAGCCGCAGACGGTCGACACAGTCCTGTGACGACCTGGCGACCATTCCGAGGATCATGCCGCCAATACCGGCCAGGGCCAGTTCCTGAACCAGACGGGCATCCGAGTATTCCAGATACTTCAGCACCACGTGATCCGGAAACGCGCGGGAGACCAGACGAGCACCGCCCATCGCCGAACCGGCAAGGGCCGACATGTTCATGGACACCAGATTCGGCATCGGAAGGGGCGCCTCGGCGCCGCCACCAAGAACCAGCACGCGACGATCCGAATCCACCATGGCGGCCAGGGAATTCACGAACGTGCCGAGAGCGGTGTACGGAGCGCCGCAGACCACGATGTTTCGCCGGTCATGCAGAGCTGCCTTCAGCAGGTCCAGATCGGCGGGACTCACACCGCTTTCGGAAGCCAGTTCCGAAGCGGAAAGGATGCGGGAAGACGGACGCTCGATCACGATCATCCTGCCGTCCTGGATGAACGGCTTTCCGATAATCTGCAGCAACGAACCATCCGGCAGGCTACCCTCAACGAACGAATCGGAGGCGGCCGCCGGAGCGATTCCCGCCAGAAGGCACAGCTTGGTGACAACGCGCGAGAAGGTGTTTTCGTTCGAGAAAACCGCATCGATGGTACGCGACCCGCCAACGTCGATCACCTGTATGCTGTCGAGCCCGTTGACGATGACCGCCCTGAGCGTTTTCGACGACAGGAGTTCCTCGAGCGGACCAAGCCCGGCATACTCAAACAGCACCTGCTGGGTCATCTCGACCGGGTCGACATCGCTGGATATCCTGTTTTCACGGCGCAGCTTGTCCACCAGCCGCATCACCGCATCCGACAGCTTCAGCCATTCGGAGTCGGAGAAATCGGCCCTGGCCGGGTCGACCGAAGCGAACACCTCACGGCCGGCGACATCGGCAAGCACCCGCATGGCGGCGAAACGGTCAGTGTCATCATGGTATCCAAGCCTGGCGGCAAGGCCGGACACGCCTGACGCCGATGCCGGCGCGGCGACAGGGACTGGTTCTGGAGCCGGCGCGGGCTGAGGCGCTGGAGGAGCCTTGCGCGCTCGCGCGGGAGCTTCCGGAGCGGCCTGCTTCGCAGGTTCGGGAGGAGGCGGGGCCAGCGGCTCCTCGATTTCGACCTCGACTTCGAACTCCAGTGGCGCGGCCACAGATTCAGGCTGCCACTTGCCGGGGGCTTCATCAACCACCGAATCCTCGGGCAACGGAGGCGGCATCGGGATCTCGGGAAGCGAGTCCTGAGGCGGCGGAACCTGCCCCACCGCTGGCATCGCAACAGTCGCGACCGGCTTGGCGAGGGGTTCCGGCGCGGGCTGTACCGTGGTGGGAACCGCGGCACCAGGCTCCACAATCGACACGCTGATCGCGAAATCACCGATGAATATAAAGTCTTTCTCTTTCAGTTTCTGCGGGTTGTCGATTTTGCGCCCTCCAACCCAGGTACCGTTCGTACTCTTAAGGTCGTTGACGAATATCTCGCCATCCTTGAGCTGAATCACCGCGTGCCGCTTCGACACATTGGGCTTCGGCAGGACGATGCCGTTGTTGGCCGTGCGGCCGATGAACACCTCGTCCTTGTCGAAGAACAGCTCTTTCTGATCGACACCCTTTTCAACCAGTACGACCTTTATCATTTGATTACCCGCATTAAGGCGCTGCATGATTTTTCCGCAGCCGGGGGTTCATGTCAATTTGAAACCCGGTACAATCGCTCGTGGTCCAGCATATTTCGGCTGGCGGACACTGAATCGTGATGGAATGATCGAATAATGAACGTTGCGCGCCATGTGCTCCCTGTGACCATCGCGTTGACGGTAATCGGCCTGTCTTCGTTCGGGTGCGGGACATCAATGACCTCGATTGAAATGGAACCACTTGAATTTCAAGCGGTTCAAACGGCGGATGGGCTTCGTGTAGAGACCATGGACCCCGAACGTCTTTTCGAATCCGGCTCGAACGCGTTCGATGCCGGTGATTTCGTCGAGGCTTCGCGACTTTTCGGGCTGGTGGCTGACAGGTTCCCCGACTCGGCCCAGGGGGAACCGGCGCTTTTCAACCTGGGGCTTTCGCGACTTCGTGGCGGGCGCCCGGGCGAGGCGGTCACCGCGTTCAGGCGCTACATCGACAGCTTCCCTCCCGAGCCCCAGGATGTTCTGCCTCGACTCAGGCTGATCGAGGCGCTTCTGGATTCCGGCGAATGGGCGGACGCCGAAGCCGAGATCAAGGTGGCAATCGACGCGCCTGGACTGACTCCCGCGAGCCGTCTTGAACTTGAGGCAGGACTGACCAGATCACTGCGCAAGCAGAACCGTCTGCAGGAAGCGCTCGACGCGTCGGCGCGCGCCCGTGAAATCCATGACTCCCATCTGACCGACCCTTCCATGCGCGCGAACTACTCGGCGGCGATGGCGGCGTTCGAGAGCGGCGAGATCTGGCACGATCTGTTTGTGTCGATCAAACTGGTCCTTCCAAAAGATCGGATGGAAAAGGATCTGACCGACAAGGCCGCGATGTTCATGAAGGCGCAGGCCGAATACATGCGCACGGTCAGGATCGGCAACATCTACTGGTCGTCAAAGGCCGGTGTGCGAATTGGCCAGTTGTACGAGGAATTCTACGCCGACATCATGAACGCCGAGATCCCGCCCGGCCTGTCGAACGACGACCTGGCACTGTATCGTGCCGAGCTTCGCCGCCAGGCCAGACCGATGCTGGTAAAGGCGGTAGACCTTTACGAGCGCAACATGGAAGTCTGCCGCAAGTTCGGCGCCAGGGAAGAGTGGTTCACCGAGATGAAGACCCGCCTTGCCCGCCTGAAGTCCCTTCTGGCCGAACTGGAATGACGCTGCCCGCTTTCCCGTGCGCACCGCGCAGCAGCAATGCCGGAACCGCCGATGGTATCAATGGCTCTGATCCGCGTGGCGGAGGATTACAGTCTCCGGTGCGGTCCGAGGGCGAGGCGCACCTCGGTCCCCACTGCTTCCCTGGGAGCGGCGCGAACGCACAGGGCTTCGGCAGCAAGGCCGGAAGCCTGCATGAAATCTGCCAATGCATGGTCAGGGGTGTTGTGGTCTGAGCTCAAGTGCATCAGCGTAACATTCGCCGGCTTGCGGGCACTGAGGTTGTACACCCGCCCGATGAACCTGCCCGCGTCGATGTTGCACAGATGACCCACGCCGGACTTGACCCTGGCGCGATCCATCGCGCCACGGGTGCTGTTGCGCAGAAGCTGTTCGTTATAGTTCGATTCGATGAAGATCGCATCCGAGTCTATGAAATGACCGACCAGATCATCGCCGGCCTCGCCGACATCGGTCGCGACTGTCATCTTGGGGAACTCCATCCCCGCCGGCCGCAGCACGAACCCGACGGTGGGCACGTCGTGGGAAACCGCGAACGTCGAGACATCGATATCCTTGATCACCAGACGCTGCCCTGGCCTGACCAATTGAAGCGTCCCGTGATCCGGCATCCTTCCCGCGTTCGCGATGAAAACCTCGGTTGCCTTGTTCAGGGTATCGAGTTGTCCCAGGATCGGGATACCGCGATCCATGCAGAACTTCACACCCGGATAGCTGACGTGATCCCAGTGACTGTGGCTGATCAGCGCGGCCGTGATGGACATGACGTCGATGCCGGCCTCGTCGAGACGATCGCGGATCATGCGCTGCGACTTCAATCCGATATCAATCAGTATGGTCGTGGAACCACAGCGCGCAACCGACATATTGCCGCAGGAACCGCTGCCAAGCGTGCGGAACACCAGGTCATTCATCACGTCGTCCGAAACCGGCCTCCATCAGTCGGGCAAGGGGCCATGCGGCCGAAACCCGGTAAGGGCCCACGACCGTCCTGCGAAGCGCAATCAGGTGGGCCGGACAACCGACCGCCCGCCCGATGTCACGCCCCAGGGATCGCATGTAGGCGCCCTTGCCGCAAGCCACCCGGAACAAAACGTCCGGGCCGACCATCTCGACAAGGTCGATCGTGTCTATTCTAACCGCACGCGCGGCCTTGGTTACCGGATTTCCATTTCTGGCGTACCAGTACAGAGGCTTACCATTGTGTTTCAATGCGGAATAGACCGGCGGTTCCTGCAAAATCTCGCCAGTGAAGGCCGGCAGCACCGCGCGAATCGCCTCGATTGTCGGCTGTTCACCGTCGCGAACGGCAACCACGGCGCCGGTCAGGTCCCCGGTATCGGTCTCGGCTCCGAACCTGACCGTCACCAGATATTCCTTGTCGCCGGCCAGCATCTCGTCGGCCTGGCGGGTGAACTCGCGTCCAACCATCACCGGCAGCAGGCCGGAAGCGAACGGATCCAGCGTTCCACCGTGCCCGGTGCGCTTCACCTTCATGATTCGCTTCACGATCGAAACGACACGTGTGGACGAAATCCCCACCGGCTTGTCGACCAGAATCAGACAAGGGGGCACGGGAAGGCTGGCGTTGGGTTCAATCATCGTCGGGTTCGAAGGCGTGTTCCTTGTCAAATCCGGGATCCGGAGACTGGGCCGGAGCCGTTGCCTGTCTGGCGATGTCGGACAGCA
>Ga0209604_1002908_pt1 | contig 12126 bp, 10 predicted proteins | sample AD_UKC097_MetaG_FD_184405 | JGI IMG/M metagenome (GOLD analysis project Ga0209604, IMG submission 184405) | Active sludge microbial communities of municipal wastewater-treating anaerobic digesters from USA - AD_UKC097_MetaG (SPAdes) (version 2) | ecosystem: Engineered > Bioreactor > Anaerobic >... | reverse complement strand
ACATCCAGGCAGGGGATGATCCGTCTCATCACCACGACAGCACCTCCTTCAGGAAATCCAGCCCCCGCGGTCCGCTTTTTTCCGGGTGAAACTGGCAGCCGGTCACCGCGCCGGATTGTCCGGCGGCAAGAAACTCGACGCCGTAGTGCGCCGAGCCCCGCCAGTTCCAGTGCGTGGGACCGGCGGCGGTGGGGACGAAATAGGAGTGCACAAAATAGGCCGCCGGTATTTCTGGTCCGGTTGTCATATGGACAGGGCTCCATCCCATGTGGGGTACCTTCAGACAGTCGGAGTCGAAGGACCGGCACCTCCCCGGCCATACGCCCAGCCCGGTGGTACCGAGGGCCTCGTCGGATGCCTCGAACAGGAGTTGCAGACCCAGACAGATCCCCAGCAACGGGTGGTTGGAACTGACCCAGGCTCGCAAAGCGGCGGCCAGACCGCTCGAGTGCAACGCGGCGGCCGCAGCGCCAAAGTGTCCCACTCCCGGCAGCACCAGCCGGGAACACCGCCGAAGCGCGCCGGGCCGCGACACCCGCCGCGACGACCAGCCCAGCGCAGCCAGCGCATGCTCCAGACTCCGCAAGTTTCCGGCGCCATAGTCCACAATGCCAATCATCGGAGGCCTCCCTTGGTGCTCCGGGCCAAGCCAGCCCAGGGCTGCCGGGCTTCCTCAAGAGCCAGGCCGGTGGCTTTGAAGAGCGCCTCGGCCATGTGGTGGACGTTTTGTCCGCTGACCCGCAAGTGCAGAGTGAAGCGGGCGGTGTGGGCAAACGAGCGGAAGAAATGCAGGATGTTCTCCACCGCCAGACCCCCGACCGCTTCACGCCGGAAGCGCCCGCGAAACCAGAACCCGGGGCGGCCACCGATATCCAAGACAGCCAGCGCCAAGGCGTCGTCCATGGGCAGCCAGCACTGCCCGAAGCGCCGGCGCCCGACGCGGTCGCCGAACCATGTGTTCAAGGCGTCACCGACGGCCAACGCCGTGTCTTCCACCACGTGGTGGTCGTCGGCCGGCTCCAGATCGCGAGCGTCCAGCTCGAGGCCCAGCCCGGAGTAGAACGCCAGTTGATCCAGAAAGTGGGAGAACACCGGGATCGGGGTGACGATCCGGCGGACGGACGGATCCTCGGTCAGGAATCCGGAGATCGACGTTTCTCGGGTCTGGCGATTGATGGATATGCGGTCTGATTTCATGGCAGCCTCCAGGCGGCGGGGATAGGTTCCGGACGGCGTTGGGCCAGCCACGGGGTGAACGCCGACAGATACGCCGCGGTATCGTCTGGTCCGGTAACGCTGACCCGGATGAATCCTGACAGGTCGTCGCCCAGCGATCGGACGAGGATTCCCTTCTCGGCCAGAGCGGATGCCGCCGGACCGGCGGCGCCGCCCAGATAGATCAGGCAGAAGTGGGTGACTGACGGCCAGACCGGAACACCCAGCCGTGCCAGCTCCTGCTGAAGTGTGGCCCGGGCGGTGGTGGCCGCAGCGAGCCGTTCCCGGAAATCCGTGTCGCCCGCCAGGATAGCGGACCCGACCCAGGCCGCCGTGGCAGTCAGGTTGTAGGGCGAGCGGAGGGTATCCAATGACAAGACCACCGCAGGATCGCCGATAACGAAACCACAGCGCAACCCCGGCAGGCCGCGCGCCTTGCTCAACGTGCGCAGGATGATCAGATTGGGGAAGCGTTCGATCCAGGGGATGAAATTCTGGCCGCAGAATTCGGCGTAGGTCTCATCCAGGAGGATCGGGCGCTCCGGTGCCAGTTGGAGCAAACAGGCCAGGTCACCGGGGCGGATGGGGCGGGCGGTGGGATTGTTCGGTGACGCCAGCACGACCAGCGCCGCCCCGCCGACCGCTTCCAGAACCGCATCCAGGTTCAGTTCGAAATCGGGAGCGAGTGGCACCGCGGTGACCGCGGCGCCGGACAGCCGTGCGTAAAAGGCGTACATGCTGAATGTGGGGTGCACCGTGACCATCCGGTCGCCGGGGCCGGCGAACGCCCCGATCACCAGCCGGAGACCTTCATCGGCGCCGCAGACCGGCATGATGCCGCCGGCCGGGGCGCCGTAGTGAGCAGCGGCCAGCCGCCGCAGTTCGGTGTACTCGGGATAATATGACAATCGGGCCGCCGCCTCGATCAGCGACTCGCGCAACAGGCCGGGTGCGGGAGGAGGCCCTTCGTTGGCGTCGAGGCGGCGGTACAGGCCGCGTCCGGTGGGAGCCGCATAGGGCGTGATGCCGCGCAGGGCCGGCCGGATTTGGGGAATCACCGGGCCGGCCATCACAGCACCACCTTGGAGAAGGGGTACTCGAGTATATCGGTGGCCCCGGCTGCTTTTAGCTCCGGAATCAGCCGGACGACCTGAAACTTGGGCACGGCCGCCTTGACGGCATAACCGGTCCCGTCTGACAAGCTGGACATGGTGGGCTTGCGCATGCAGGGGAGCACGGCCAGCACCGCGGGCAGACGGTCTCCGGCCACGTTCATCTCCAGCATGACTCGGCAACGGGCGTCCAGGACCGCTTGTACCAGCATGGCCAGTTCCGCGATGGTTCGCCCTTTGGGGCCGTCCATAGCGGCTGGGTTGGCGATGAGCCGGGTGGACGATCGCAGCAGGGTGTCTACAACGGCCAGACCGTTCTCGCGCAGCGTCCGGCCGGAGGCGGTGTTGTCCACAATCAGGTCGGCATCTTCAGGCGGAAACACCTCGGTGGCCCCATAGCTGCGCACGAACAGATAATCGGCGCCGCGGCCATCCAGGTAGCGCCGGGTGATGGTTTCATACTCCGAAGCCACCAGCAGCCGGCGGTGGAAAAACGCCGGATCCCTGGCCAGTTCCTGCGGCGCCGCGGCCACCAGGCAGACCGGATCGAGCGCGGTGTCCAGCAGTTCACGGACAGCCGCACCCAGCTCCACCACCCAGTCGTAGCCGGCAAAGGCCACGTCGTGGGAACCCAGTTCCACCATCCGCACGATATTCTGGGGTTTGAGAATCTTCAGCTCAAACCGGTCGTCGGCGCAGACCGGGCGGTAGTTGCGCCCGTTGCCCTGTACGGCCAGACCGGCATCCCCCAGCAGTTGTTCCACCGCTGCGTACATGTGCCCCTTGGGCAACGCCAGTTGAATTCGGTCATCGTTGATCATGACGGCTCCTTCGAATAAAAAACCCGGGCACAGGAGCCCGGGTGAGGGAAACGTGGGACGATTTGCCGCGTTCACCGTCACCCGGGTGGGAAGTGGACGTGGTGATAATGACGGGCATGAAACGGCGAGACAAACCGTCCAGAGCCAGATGACAGGCAACTGAATGCTGATCGCTGAGTGTTAATCGATTCTGCCTGGCTTGGTTTCATGTATTCATCCATAGACGATGCCCACAATTTTCACACAGAGACACAGAAACAAAAACCCCCGGCCTTGGCCGGGGGTTGGTGTGATCTGTGCTGTGGAGATAGATGGCTAAACAGCGCGCGCACCGATGCCCGGCTCGAGTATCGGGTGATGGTGGTGATGATGCCGGGAAACCGTTGCGATAACCATTCGTTGACCTCGCGGCACAAGATATACAGGCGGGGCGCATGTGTCAAGCACAATTTGAGAGATCGGGTGAGGGCGGCACCCGGTGCGGGCCACGGGACTGACTGGAGACGCGGCCACCGCGGAGCGCAAATCCGATTGACCCAAGTAGAATCTGAGAATCGCCATGAGGCACCGTGCATCTCAGAGAGCGGTTTCAGGCACGCCAAGTCCACCGACATAGGGGGAAAAATGGCAAGAGGTCCTTCGTGTTGCGGTAGAGTCCGGCAGAACCGCAGGTGCGCGCTGGCGATCACCCTGGCGCTGACCATGATCGTCGGGGTTGCCGGACAGGGACGGCCAAGGGGTGGATCACCGGCCGGAACGGCGGACAAGTGGTCGGTGTTCGCCGAAGGCGCGTTTTTACACCAGCTCGGCAGTGAGATCGATTCCGGCGGCTCGTTTAGCACCGGCCGATTGCTATTTGAAGGCGGGTTCACGTATGCGCCGGATTTCCGGCGGAGCATCTCCATCGCGATCGGTTACGACCGGACCGCATACGATTTTGAGGAACAACCCGGCCTCGCAACGGAGGATCCGTGGGGGACGATCCACACCATCAGCATCGGGGCATTCGTCCGCTACGGCATCAGCCGGGAGTGGACGGTCTTCATGATCCCGACACTCCGCACGACGGCCGAGAGCGGCGCCGATTTCAGCGACGCAATCACAGGCGGAGGCCTGGCCGGTTTTTCCTATCGCTTTGGTGACCAGCTGACCCTGGGGCCCGGCATCGGCGTCATCACCCAGCTGGAAGACGATCCGAGTGTCTTCCCGGTGCTGTTCGTCAACTGGCGGATCACCGAGCGCCTGAACCTGGAGACCGGCGGCGGCCTCGGCGCCACCCGGGGACCCGGCCTGGTCTTGAACTGGGACCCCACGGGCAAATGGCGGGTGTTTGTGGGCGGCCGTTACGAGAAATCAGACTTCCGGCTCCGCGGAGACGGCGTCGAGCCGGCCGGGGTCGGGAGCAACCGGGAGGTCCCGTTGTACGGCGGGGTCATCTGGCGGGTTCGTCCCGGCCTTCAGGTCAACCTGATCGGGGGCGTGGAACTCGGGGGACAACTCAGCCTTGCGGACTCCGACGGGAACACCCTTGAGGAAGAGGACTATCAAACCGCCGGATTTTTCGGCATCGGTTTCCGTTTCCGGTATTAATTCGGATCCTGGCGTTATCCAGGAATCACGGCGATGGTCGTGGTGGCGGGCGGCTTGACGGTCGATGTTGCGGATTGTCCGTGTCCGGGCAATGTGTCGTTACGTTTCACCGAGAGGATGCCCCATCTAAGGCCGAGTGCTTGATCAGCTCCGATTGTTGGCCAGGGATCTCGCATTCTATTGACAAGATTTGAAGTAGCTCGCCGCTGAACCCTCAGACCGTTGAACTCGATTCGAATTCCTGGGCGACAACCGCCAGAACCTCCGGTAAATTTCGGCGTCCCAAACCCACTCGGAAATGCTCACCGGGCCAGTCGAACAGCCGGCCGGGGACGGCCAGCACGCTCCGGTGACGGAGCAGGCGCTCGCAGAATTCATCCACCTGCAGCGGCGGCCGCAGGCGGGGGAACGCCGTGGAGCCGCCGTCCGGCTCCAGCCAGTCCACCCGGGAGGAATGCTCCCGACAGAACGCCCGACAGGCTTCGAGATTCACGCCGATGATCTGTCGGTTTGCCGAAACGATCGCTTCCTTGCGGCGCAGGGCCATGATCGCCAGGATCTCCGCCGGCGCCGCGCTGCAGATGGTGGTGTAGTCCTTGAAAGCGGCGCAGCGGTCCAGCAATCGGCGGTCACGGGTGGCCAGCCAGCCGACGCGCAGGCCCGGCAAGCCAAACGCCTTGGAGAGTCCGCCCAGGGCAATCACCCGCTCGTGGGCGCCGAGCAGGGAATTCGGCCGGCATTCCGGGCGGTGCTCCAGGAATCGGTACATCTCGTCGGAAAATACGTAGATGCCCCGTGATGCGGTCAGCTCCACCAGGCGGGAGATCACGTCGGCGGACGGTATGTGACCTGTGGGATTGTGGGGAAAATTGACAATCACCAGTCGGGTTCGGGGCGTCAATCCCGCGATCAGATCATCCGGGTCCAAGGTCCAGCGGTTCCCCTCGGTACGGACCTCCCACCGATCCACGGCACAGCCCAGCAGCGCCGGCAGTTCGGCCAGCGATTGATAACACGGGGCCGTCACCACCACCCGGTCTCCGGGCTGGAGCATGCCGTGCATCGCGATGAAGATACCTTCCTCCGGCGCGCACACCAGGACATCATCGGGACTCGCCCCCGGGTACAACCGGGCGATCTCCGCACGAAGGTCGGGATGGCCGGCTGACTGCGTGTAACCCAGTCGCAGCTGCCGCCACTGTTCCAGACTGTCGGCATCCGCAAGTGCCAACAGCTCCTCCAGCGACAGGCTCTCACAGTCTGACGGACTGAGCAAAAATCGCGCCTCGAACTCGTGAGCGGCAAAAAACCGCTCCAGCTGGAAATCACGGATGTCCATCGCGGAAACCTCGTCGGGCAGGGGCTGGCTGCCAACACGGATCCGGACCGGAACCTGCAGTGGAGGCATAGCCTGATCCGGAACTCCACGATGATACCTCCGTTGCCGGTTGGGCGCAATCCGCCGACCGCCCGCGCCGCAACAAGGTAGAATCACCGGTGTCACCGAGTGCATCAGAACCCACCGGAAGTCAGACCATCAGCCGTTGCACCCGGTTGAATCCCGATATCTGGAGGACAACATGAAACCCCTCATCAGCCGTTCCCGTTTTTACGGTGTCGTCCTGATCCTGCTGACGCTCGGCCTGCCTGTCTGGGCCCAGGAGCCGGCCGCGGCCAAGGACGATCCGATGCAGGCCATGATGGCCGCCTACGCCCGCTACGGGGAGATTGGTAAAGAGCATCGACTGCTCCACCAGCGGGCCGGCACCTGGGACGTCACCGTTCGAATGTGGGCGACTCCCGACTCCCCTGCGGAGGAATCGAAGGGGACCAGTGACTGCAGCCAAATCATGGGCGGCCGCTTTATCCTGGAGAAATTTGAGAGCATGGTCATGGGCCAGCCGTTCAGCGGGCTCGGGCTGATCGGCTTCGACAATATCAAGAAGAAGTATGTCGCCATCTGGATTGACAGCATGAGCACGGGCATCATGGCCTCCGAGGGCGCACCGGCCGCGGACGGGAAGTCCATCGAGTATGTCGGCGATCTTCCGGACCCGGTCGCCAACAAGTACCGCCTGCAACGGGCGGTCGAATACGAGGAAGACGCGGATCACCGCCGGATGGAAGCCTTCGATGTTGGTCCCGATGGCAAGCCGTTCCGGTCGATGGAGATGGTGTATATCCGGCGAAAGTGAGACGCGCTGACGACCATGAGTTGCCCGGGTGGTTTCCGTCGGGCTGGATGCTTCTAATCGCCTCCTACCTGTGGTAGATTGGGGCGCATGAAATCCATTGGCAAATACGAGGTGGTGGGCACGATCGGGGCCGGTGCCATGGGCACGGTCTTTAAGGGTTTCGACCGCCGGCTGGCCCGTTTTGTCGCCATCAAGGCGCTCTTTCCCCAGTTTATCGACGACGCGGAAAAGGCGGCCCGTTTTCTGAAGGAAGCCAGAGCGCTGGCCCAGATCCCGCATCCCAACATCGTCCAGGTTCACGACCTGTACGAGGAAGGCGGGGTGCCATATATCGTCATGGAGTATCTGGACGGCCGGAACCTGAAGCAGCTCCGGGATGCCGGAGTGCGATTTTCCCTGGCCCAAACACTGAACATCTTGTCCCAGGTGGCTCACGGCCTGGATTATGCCCACCAGAACGGAGTGATCCACCGGGATGTCAAGCCGGCCAATCTGATCATCACCCGGAGCGGCGCGGTTAAGATCGTCGACTTCGGCATCGCCCGGCTGGCCGAGTCCACCATCCACACCCGCGAAGGAATCACCGTGGGCACGCTGGCGTACATGAGTCCCGAACAGGCGCGGGGCGAACCGGTGGATGCTCGTGCGGACCAATACTCCCTCGGGGTCATTGCCTACGAGCTGCTGCAGGGCGGCAATCCTTTCCAGGCCGAGAATGCCACCGGGGTGCTGTACAGAATTCTCACCCACAATCCGCCTCTGCTGAGCAGCACGCTGCCCGGATGTCCGCCGGTGCTGAGTGAGGCCGTGGCGCGCATGCTCGACAAAGAGCGTGGCAACCGTTTGACTAATCTGTCGGATTTCGCCGCATTATGCGAGGATGTCCGGCGGCGGGAGGGCCTGGCCGACGGCGGGCTCGAAGCGCTCTTTGACTCCATCGCTCCCGAAGAGAACGCCGAACCGTCGGGAATTCCGCAACCGGATGACACCGCGAGGCGGCACGCCGCCGGCGACACGTCTACCCTGGACGAGGAGACCACGGGCCGGGTGCGCGCCGCCGGCTTTGGGCCGCCGGCGCGGGCTGCCTGGTGGCAGGCGCTGACGCGACGGCCGCTCTATGTGGCGCTGGGGTTGCTGACGCTGGTGCTGGTCGCTCTGACCGTGTATCCCGGTTGGGCCGCCATCGGTTCCAAGCTGGGTCTGGCGCCAACAGCGCCCCGGCATGTGGTTCCGCCGGGCGTATACGGCGGCATCGAAGTGGGCGCGTCCGGAATCCGGGCGGTCATCGCTCGCTTCAGCGAAGACGAGGCGGGCTTGGGCGACTATCAGGAACTGGATCGCCGCCATATCACCTCGTCGATGATAACCTACAGTCCGGACGCCGTGACCGAATCCGTTCGAGACATTGCGGAACTCTATCGCTGGGTCAGGGATGGGCACCATTTGCCCGGGGACCGGATCGTGATCGCCGGCAGCAGCGGGGTGGTGAACGCCGCGGAACTCAAGGGGCCGTGGGCGGTGGCCCGCCTCGAGACGCTCAAGCGGGAGGTTTTGCAGACCACCGGTTGTTCCATGCAGCTCATCACCGCTGAGCAGGAAGCTGAATTGGGCGCGCTGGGTATCCTCCCACCGCGGGCGATCTACACCGCGCTGGCGCTGGATCTGGGCAGCGGCAACACGAAGGGCGGATATCTGGAGAAGAGCGTGGGCGGCGACCGGTTCGTGCCCATGGATATTCCGATCGGTTCCAAGTCTCTGTCGCTGGAAATCGACCGGGAATGCGGTTCCGTGGACCACGATCCGGCCTGCATCGACCGCACCATCCGGCTGCACATTCTGCCGGTCCTCCAGGAAAAGATCGAGCGCAAGCCCGGCTTGCTCAACCGGCGGGAAGTCTATCTCAGCGGCGGAATCGTGTGGGCGCTGGTGACGCTGACATATCCCGAGCGACGGGATCCCACCGTGATGTTCACCGCCGAGGATATCCGGGCTTTCTACACCCGAATCGTCAAGGATCCCGCCGCAGTGGTCGGTCCGGATCTTTCCAAGATCCAAGACGAGGCGGTGCAGCAGGAGGCCTTGCAGGAAATCCTCAACATCCGCGATATTTTTCATGTCAAACAACTCGTCGCCGGAGGCGCCCTGATGGTCCTGTTGGCCGACCAGCTCGAATTCGACCGGAAGCAGCTCTACTTCATCCGATACGCCAATCAGGGCTGGTTCAAGGGATATCTGACCCGGTACGCCTCGCGACAGCGCGCGCATGCTGCAGCACGCTAACACGAGGCCGTCCGCCTTCGGGTAAACCGCGTGATACCAACCGCCGATCACTGGTTCAAGATCCAGCAACTCCACCCGCGCCTGATGTGGATCACCGAACCATTCTACTGGCAGTGGAATCGGGCGAACATATGGCTCATCCGCGGTCGGGATCGAGACGTGCTTCTGGATGCGGGCACCGGTGTCGCCGATCTGCGTGCGGCACTGGCGGGACGGCTGGACAAGCCGCTGTTGGCCGTGGCATCCCATGTCCACTTTGATCATGCGGGTGGCTTGGCGGTGTTTGACGACGTGGCGGTTCACGCGGCGGAAGCGGCTGCGCTGGCAAGCGCCGATCCCGTGATGACCCTGAGCGATCCGGCCATGGGCTGGATTCTGGACGATCACTTCACCCGACTGCCGGTAAAGGGATTCCGGGCTGCCGATTACCGTTTTCGGGCCGTGACCCCCGGCCGCCTGCTGGCGGAGGGGGACCAGTTGGAATTGGGCGACCGGAAACTGGCAGTGATCCACCTGCCGGGTCACTCACCGGGAAGCATCGCCCTGTACGAACCCGCCAGCCAGGAACTCTATTCCGGTGATGTCGTGTACGACGGTGAACTGTTGGACACACTGCCCGGCAGCGACCGCGAGGCATATGCCGCTTCGGCCCACCGCCTGTTGCACGTGCCCGTCCGGACCGTTTATCCCGGCCACTACAAACCGTTCGATGGCGACTATCTGCGCGAGCTCCTCGCCGGCTATCTTTCCCGCCGTGTCCAATGAAAGACTTCGATCTGCGAACCTGGTGCGTCGCACCGCAGCGGCGTCCGAATCACTACCACAGACGTCAATCCAAGCGGCCAGGGAATTCAGCTTGTGGGGGAACCGGCGCCGGGCAGGGTTTTCGATAACTCGGCTCAATCGGTTGGGGCGTCGTTATCGGTGGAGGCGGTCGGCGATTGTCCCCGGAAAAACTGCTCCAGGCGGGCGGCCAGCACTTCCTGTTGGCGCCAATGCCCACAATGCCGTCCGGTGCCGGCCAGCTCCAGGGCCAGCTGGCGGGTTTCGAAATCCACCCGTCCCGGCTTGGCGTGATTGAGCGGCGTACCCGGCAGGGGCAAAAATGTGTGGCCGTGGATGATCGCGCCCAGATCCGAAACACGCCGCATCAGCGAACGGGTCAACCTCCGGTCATCTTCGCGCTCACCGGGCAGGGCGAAGATGAAATCAACGTACACGCGGAAGTCGATCGCACGCAGGATCTCCACAGCCCGAACCACCTGGGCCACACTGTGGCCGCGGCGCAGGCGCTCCAGCATGCGGTCGCTGCCGGACTGGGCACCGATCACAACATTGTCGTTGCCGGCCAGCCGGCGGACCATTGCGGCGAGCTCGGGCGTGACGGAATCGGGTCGGACTTCGGAGGGAAAGGATCCGAAGTAGATGCGGCCTTTGTCAAAGATGCCACCCAGGGCCTTCAACAGGGCTTCAATTCCCGCCGGATTGGGCGTGTGTCCGTCGGCTGATCCCCAGGCGAACGCATTGGTCGATACAAAACGCAGGTCGGCCAGTCCGTGGCGGCGCATGACCGCGGCATGATGGACCACCGCGTCTAAACTCCGGTGGCGCATCTGCCGGCCGAGCAGCGCAGGCGTCTGACAAAATCCGCAGTGACAAGGACAACCGCGGCTGATCTCGATGGGCGCGAACAGGCCGTGACGGGCGGCGAACGGAGGATGAAGATCCAGGTTGACGGGGCGCGGGCGCCGATTCTGACGGTACGTGCCGTTATCCAACCAGGCGAGCCCCGGTGTTCCCCGGAGATCGCCGCCGACGGTTAGCGCCGCCAGAAAATGCGGCAGACTGGCTTCCGCCTCGCCGCGCAGCACGTAGTCGAAGCCCAGCCGCAACGTCCCGGCTGGATCGCCCGAAGGATGCGCGCCACCGGCGAGCGCGAGCAACGGCCAGCGATTCGCCGCCGCCCGTTGACGAATGTCCCGCAAGGCCGGAGCTACCGACAGGATGTCGGGTGTGTGGAACGACCAGGCCAGAACCACCTGGCGGTGAATTGCGGCCGCCTGGCTCAGGCGCTCGATCACCTGGCGCGGGCGGGCGAACCAGACCGTCAATCCGAGACGGTCTTCGACCGACTCCAACGCGCCCGCCAGCGCGGCCACGCTATGCTTGTTGTTCCGCTGCTGCAGAAACACAATGGCGAGGGGTTTCATGACGCGGCTCCAACCGCGTGGGGGAAGTCGATGGTCTGGCCGAATACGCCAAACACCCAGATCAGGTAATCCTTGACGGACGCCTGGTCAGTACCGGCGCCGGCGATCAACAGACCGGCCAACAGCCGGGCTTCCGGCACATCACCCAGTCGAAGCCGGAAGTAAATACGAAACGGGAGATAGACAGACGGCGCAAACGGTTGCGCGTTTGCCAACCAAAAATCAGCCTGGGACAGGTCCCCATCCATCAGCGCCAGCAGGGCCATCGTATTGAAGACCCCCTCATCAAACGGACCCTTTCCCCGATTAGCCGCGACGATGGCCCGGGCGTCGTAGGCATCGCTCTTGAGCATCCAAAAAATCGCGTTGACCACATCCGGGTCATCGAGATGTTGGTGCAGATACGGCACCAGGTTCAAGGTGAATGTGTTTGCGAGAATCGCATTGATGGCGGTCTGGCGGGGAAACTGCTTCAAGACGGCCTGCCGGTGAGGCTCAGAAAAGAAATGCCGGATCATTGCGCTGTGGCTGAAATCTTCCGCTGACGAGGGACTGTTCATGAAGGCGACGTAGAGTGGAAAATCTGGCCGGGTGTCGGTTTCACGGGAAGCCAGCCGTTTGGGACGGTCGTCGGTGAGGGGTGGCGCCGCGCCGATCCAATCGCGCAGGCGGGTGCCGTCGGTGATGAAAGTGGCTCCAAGCT
>Ga0209604_1002907_pt1 | contig 12126 bp, 9 predicted proteins | sample AD_UKC097_MetaG_FD_184405 | JGI IMG/M metagenome (GOLD analysis project Ga0209604, IMG submission 184405) | Active sludge microbial communities of municipal wastewater-treating anaerobic digesters from USA - AD_UKC097_MetaG (SPAdes) (version 2) | ecosystem: Engineered > Bioreactor > Anaerobic >... | reverse complement strand
TCTCCTTACTGCATACCATCTGGGAAAATCTTTTTGATATGTCCGCATTAATATTTAATTCCTGCCACGCCTTCTCTCGAAAATAATCCGCATAACGAACGTTTCCTTGAAGTAGATTTAACGCGGACATGCCTCTAAGGTTCCATGGCTTTTGAAGCATCTTGTATAACAAAACTCTTTCATCCATCATGCCAATATTTGATTTTTGATCAAAAGATGTTCCTGGCGTAAAAGAAACGAAATTAATTTTATTGGATGAATTGTTAAGGCTGCTTAATTGTATCGGCAAAAGTGTAATTCTTGAATTAAGCTGAAAACCGTCGCCTCCGGCAACATTTAATTTTCTTATATTTTGTCGCGCAATGCTGCCGTTAGAACATATATAGATGATATCTATTCTATGTTTTTCGCCTAATGTTTCTCTAAGATGCTTTATGGCCTTGGCAATAACGCCTCGTGCTACAAGTGTTTTCCCTAAACCGACTTCATCAGCTATAAGAAATCGTAAAGCTGGATCGCTATCTAAATAAAGACGTTTAAAAACATATTCCACGGTACTTCGTTGAAAACGTTTCAATCCCGAAAGTATAGATTCTACAGAAAATTGGTCATTGGTATTTTTAACCATTACGCCCCTTTCTTACTTCAATAATAGGATTCCATATAGTTTCAAAAGCCTCTGGAAGCAATTTTTTGCCTTCTTCCGTCATCCTGAGATCTGTTACTAATTCCTCAATCCTGTCTATTCGTCTTGGGTCACGACTGATTGCTATTAAAAGCATTTCAAGAAGACCATTTAAAACATTCGACCCATATGCAGGACGAGGTATTGAATCGAGAATATCTCTATCACCAGGCTCTTGACCTCCATCCAAAGGATTACCCAATATCAGCATAAGCAACCTTATAAATTCGTCCCTATTCTGCAAGATAGCACTTGTTATTCTTGAGAATCTGTCTTCTGGAATACCTTCCAGAGATATCCTGAGCGCAAATTCATGCGGTAATGATTCGTTCGCTGTTTTCATTTCGATTTTAAATGCTATAAAAGCGGTCAATGCTTCTATAGAAATGCTATCCCATGATATATTATCTGTATTTGGCAAAATATTTTTTTCATGCACGTTTGTTAATGTTATTGGTCTGCATGCTATGGTCGTAGGCACTTTAGTATCAATTTTGAATGGAGACTTACAAGAAATTGACAGTGCCACCGTTTTGCCATCCTCGTTCAGGGTTACTTTTCCATTGCGAACATTTTCTGCAATGTATCGGCAGAATTCTGTCATTTTGTCTTCCAGCATGCGTTTTTCTGAATTTTCGGTTACAGGTTTATCTTGTGGAGTATATGAAGTTAGTATATCGGCAAAAGTTGTTTCTCCCTTAATATTGGCAAGAAATAGATCAGCTCCGCATCTGCTTTTTTTACCAACAAGTTCAACCATAAACTCAACGTTTTTCGTAAAGGCAGCCATCGTCGCATTAGCGGAACCAGTTACAATGCTGGCATTCCATCCATTCTCCATCATGAATATCTTCGCATGCAATCCTGTTAATTCAGTCTGTATTTCTTTTTCGGCTTCTTCCTCTTGTTCTATTTCTGAAGCGCCATCGTCGAGTGTAAATATTTTTTCAAATGTCGAAAGAGTTTCTTTATTGATCGTATCAAGACTGTCTCTTCTAGAAACTAGAATGGCATCCTTTGTTTGTTCCTTAAGGTACCTATTAATAAAACCATCGCAAAGGAATGGCGAAACGACGGCTCTCACCGGCCACCCAAAAATATTCGATTTAGCTTTTTTCCCAGACTCGAGTCCTAATGACCAGAAATAAAGTTCATCAAATCCGTCTGGTAATTCAAATTGTGTAACAAGAAGCTCATTACTAATGGTCGAAATTATTTTTAAGACCTGTTTTGAGGGCTTATTATTATTGATAGCAATCTCTGGAAGTTTAGCGACAAATTCTGAAAGCGGTCGACAAATACCAAAGGCATTTGATCGATCCATTACTTCACCATCCAACATTACTTCGGTGTCCCAAGATTTATCGAATGTGAGGTTTCGGCTCAAACAAATAACGCGATACTTGATAGGACCTGCTTCCTGTGGTTCAAACCTAAGAATCCATACTTTCGGATGAAATACACCGCCAATTATAGGAGCCTGAACCTGAAAAACAGAATTCTCAATGTATGCGTTCAGGATACGATGCTGCCTAGGAGCGGGGACATGAATTTGTCCCGTTTGACAGAAAACGGCTATTTTGTTCGAAAATTGTTTGACCGATTCTAGGATAAGGAGCGGATCTTGATTTTCATTAGCTTCATTACCTTCGTAGTCAAGAAATGCAAACCCTATAGGTAGTGTTAATAAAGTTGTCAAATCAAGTGAAAAGGTCGTTCCAATGGCAAAATTAAGTTCGTATCCTTCGGGAGGTCTTAATAATTCAAAAAAATGTTTTCTTTCAGTTGGCCTTAGCATTATCCCCCTCTTGATCAAGTCCTGCTAAAATGTCATTAATCATTGTTCGTGCAATTCTCCATCTATAATCTAACTGCCCTATCCCTGAGGCGCCTCTCCATGCTTCTAATGCTTTACTGTTAGAAAGACGGGCATTTTCCTTTTTTAGAGATCTTTCTCTGTTTCTTATTAATGACCTTATGCTCACATTATTAACAAAATCATCGAATGCACTAGCAGAATCAATTGCATAGTTTATCCATTGCATGCAAAATGTCTTCGTTGCATTTGGTACACGAGGATTTTGTTCAGCAACAATTTCCCAAAAAAGTTTTTTATTCCACGATGAAAATCTTGTCGATTCCGATTTAAAATTTTTATACCATTCTAACATTTCCTGCCGGTATCTATCGACCAAATCATTCTGCTCAGACTTATTCGCAAGTTTGTTAACCTCTTCTGACAGCATCACATTATAAAGCCATGCAGCGCCGTGCATTATTTCAGAGAAATTCCGAGCATGCTCAAGTCTTTCTTTTATCTGTGGTCCAAAATCATTGTACTGAGGATGCATCCATGCAAAACGAACTTCTTCACCACAGGAATGACCTTTTAAAACAAGGAAAGCGAGGAGGGAGTTAGAACAATGTCTTAAAATCTGATCTTTTAAATATTGAGCTTCAGATTTCATAAGTTTGAAGTCAATTTTGCTTGGAAATCCATCGGGCATTTTAGGCATATTTGCATTCCAAGTACCCTTACCTTTATAACCTATGTCGCATTCAGGGTCTTCAATAAATTCTCTTAATGATAAAGTGTTTTTATTTTTTTTATCAAACCAATTATGGTACTGAGCTTGCGATCCTTTAAAAAGAAGAATCTGCCATTTTTGCAGACCTGACCAATAAATATTACTAGGTAGTCTCTGTAATCCTCTTCTCGCTAATTTCCCAATGACACCGTCATCCTCTCCACTAGCGATTAAAGCTTCTATTAAATCATATTCACGTTTTCGGGCATCTCGCGCAGTCGTATCAGAATCTTTTTTCCGACGCTCCAAATCTATGTAAATCCATGGTACAAACAGAAAATAACGGGCACGTGTCTGAATAGTACTTGTACCGGGGAAAAAAATATCGGCAAAAGAATCCCTAACCGTGCCAACTCCCAGTTCGTCTCTTGATTCTTTCTGTTGAAAAAGACTGATAACATCGAGCATCTTGCGACGCTCTTCTTCAGAATAGTCAAGCCATGATAGGAAGGACATTTATTTCATCTCCAATATTCTTCTATTTTTATCACATAGCTATATTCAATTCCCTTACTACACAAGCTGTTTTTATCATTATGGGAAAAACGAATTCTGTATGAATGTATTATTTGTCTTGCATTATGAATATTATAATCAATAATCCTCACATTGATTCCATCGATTCAATCAATTTGAAGCACCTCGCCATCCTTTACAAGCCTCACATTAGCAAAGTCGTCTTTAAATTTCTCTGAATGAAAGCTGTGGATAGGAATGAGCATTGACGGTTTTAAGTTGTCAGCCATTTTGACCAAATCTTCTTTTTTGGCATGGCCTCCTGTATGCAAGTATTCAATACGGACAGCCTTGTCTTCAAAATATGACTGCAATTTATTCAAGGACCTGCTTATTTTAAAATAACCCGGCCACATGGAATAAATCCAGGTAGCACCTTTAAGGGTTAGGAATTGCTTAATGTTAAATAGGAAGCCTGGACGAATCAATATAACAGCTTTATTTTCAATCTCTTGTATCTTTGTCCATCTAATTCCATTTTTACGATGCTTCGCAAGTATATCTGTTAAGCCAAGCTGTTCAAGTCTTTGGGCAAGCAACCGTGGGTAACATACTCTGATTTTCGGCCATGACGCTTGTGGTATATTTGCGTATTTGCCAAGTCTTTCGAGGATTTCAGCAGTATAAAAGTCTATGATTAAAAGCCGTTGGGAACGAATTGTGGCTCTGAAAATTGTTACCAATCTGTCAATGTTTTGACTGGATGTGCTGACCATTACGATACCCGGTGTATCTTGAATCAATTGCACGAACTTTTCTTCTAGTTCTTTTTCTGTAAGTGAGATCTCTTCTGATCGTGAGCCAATCATGGTTCCTTCCATGACTAAAACATTTATCTCAGGTAGATTATTGATCAGATTATCAAATATCTTCTCTTTTCTGCCATGAGCGCGAAAATCACCAGTGTAAAACAGACTTTTTCCACCGGCAGATATGAGAAAGCCGTATGCGTCAAAGGCTGAGTGGTCCACGAGATAAGGCGTAATGGAGAAAGAATCGATGCTGAATGTTTCCCTGTCTTTGAAAAATCTCGGTGTTAAGGGTTTAATATTATTATGAGGACTAATCCTTGAAGTCAGATTAATCAAATCGGCTGAAGCAGGCCCGCAATATAAGGGTATGTCCGGTGGCAACATTCCCGCCAGTCCATAGTGATCCATGTGAGCGTGAGATAAAAGCACACCATTAATTTTCTTGATCCCTTTTCTTATTTCACTAAACAAAGGCTGTGGCAGATTCGATTCCGGGTTATTATCAAAGTTGCTATCAAGCGGAAGTCCAATATCCAGAAGAATTGTGGAATCCATATGTTTGAGTTCCACGCAACTACCTCCCACTTGATGTGCGCCACGATGAATAATTAATTGCATAAATTAATTCTTCTTAGAATAAAATAGTAACTATAGCTTAGTATCCAACTCTTTATAATCCAAATCTTCATTATTTTTTATCTGATTCTACCAGCAATTCCCATTTATCTCGTGCTAATTCGGGAATGGCATCTAATTCTGAAATATAAATAGGCTGCTGCCTGTCTATTTTCCGCTCTTCACAAATGCTTTTTAGTTTGTTCATGAAATCCTGTTCCTTTAATTCGAGTGATACGAGTGAAATATTCGTCTCGAACTCGCTGCTAAGATCATTTAAAGCTTTTTTCACGTTGCTGATTTCCTTCTGCGCTGTTTCTGTCAACCGTAATCCTGGTAATAGAAGCTGGGCGCTAGAATAATCAGATCAATGTGCTTATAATGTTTACAGTTCTTATCGTGGGTAATATTATTTCTGTGAATAATTCTATAGAGAATAAGATTTTTAAGACTCTCGACTATGGCATAGAGAGGAGAGTTTGTGCTCGACCATGGTTTAAGTTCGACAAATACAAATCTTGACTCGCTTTCTTCAATGCCAATATCAATAGATTCCTTTTTCCCGCCTATGGGAACTTGATTATAAAACTTGCCGGAATTCGATATAGTTATAAATCTTTCGAGGGCTTCTTCCGGCCTATATGCTTTATATTCAGCCGTTACGGTGAAATTGCATCTGTTTCTCAAATATAATAATTTGTTTCCTCCAGGCGGAAATTCATTAATAACTTTCTCGATAATCTGGCGTAATTCACTGGGTTTGAAAACCAGGTCTCCGTCCTCAAGAAATTTAAGCCAACCTTCTTTGTGGGGTATAAGACGATATTTCCCTTTTTTTACATTCAGGCTAGAAATTGCTTTTTGGAGAATATTTTTTTCCATAAAAACTTCCAGAAAGTGTTTTAAAATACATTATTATAACTTGGCCCAATTGCACAACATTTCCCTTACCGTAAATGCCCTACAAATCCCCTTCCTGCAGCACGCGGCCGAACCCGTTATTTTCCAAATACCAGTATGTAAAATGCTTGGATAGCCAACTGGCGGCTTTCTCTTCGGCTAATGATCTATGAAGAGATGTATATATTACCGGAATACCGTAACGCGCCTCCAAAGCGTCGAGAGTGCCGGATACGGCGTTCGGATGAGCTGACGTACAGAATTCGTCATAATCATAAGGAGATTTTATATCCTCGTAACTTGCTTCAATTAACAAGGCCCTCCAACGATACTTTGTCATTTTTTCACATAGTTTAAAAAATCTCGTTCGCTGTTGAATTAAAGTTGTTATAAGATCAGACAGTGTTTTTCGTTCCAAAACAAGCAATGTTTCCATGCCCTCTATACTGTAATCGCCAACTTTTATTGCCTGATTTTTTTCGCCAGCGATCCAGTTTTTGAATTTGCTGAAGTCGAAGGGATATTTTTCCCGGGTATCCACAAGAATTACGGGCTTGGGAATCTGTCGGGTAATGCTGTGCCCACCGCGCTTGACAATTAAACGACCATTTGGTGGTGCTGCTGGCCTATGTTCCTGTACAGATACTGCAGGAACATAGGCATTATCATCTTTTTCTGATTCGAATGTATTCATCACGCACCACCAATTAGCCAATGTGATTTTTCATAAATATTATAATTCATTTTTACCAAATAACAAAGGCACACTGTTTTGACCACGATATCGTGTAATGACCGACCTTACTGTTTTCAGAGAAGGTTTATAAGTATTTCCTTCAATAAGAGACTGAATGGAAGCCCGATGAAGGATACAATCTATTTCCGCAATGTGCATTGGATATCGCTTTACAAGCTCTATAATGTCATTATTGCTCGTTGGGTTTGGCAATATATTGCCTTCCCAGTGTTCTATTTGCATTTCTTCCGGCGGATATTCCGGTTTTAAATGGGCGTGAAACTCAATGGGGATATTAGATTCCGGACATTTATGCATGACCAGGCAACAGAGACCGCGATATTCACGCAATTTATTGAGAAATACTGCAACTCCAGTTTTTACTGATAAATTGTTTTCCATATCTTTTTTGTCACCGGTTTCACTCCATTTTATAGAGCCGTTGTAATCAACAATGAGGAGTAAATGAGCTTCTTCGGTTGTCTGGCTGAAGGCATAGTCAACAAGCTTGATTTTTTCATGAGTCACATTGTCCTTGAGTTCATTATCTTTGTAGCAGGTATCTAGATCGCTATATTTAAAAGCTTTAACCTTCAGGCCGCATTCAGCGGCAAAAGCGTCTGCGGCATGAATACCAGTCTCCAGAAATACATCACTGAAAAGAATATTAAGTCCCGATCCTTTTTTTTGCGCATATTTAAAAGCTTCGACCATATTCTTTAATTCAGCTTTATGCTTATCGGCCAACGGCAGAGTATCAATTGTTTTCGTAGGTTCATAAGTCTTACAAAATTTGTCACTTTCAATCATCTGCTTTGTCTGTAAATCTGCTGCCTGTTCCAGCAATTGCCTGGTGATAATATGATTGCCTTTGTCATCTGGTTCGGCTGAGTTTGCTGCCAGAAAGATCGTGTTTTTGATGAGGCCTCCACTGAAAGGATAACGACTATTCAGCGAGTTTAAATCAACGTCTGGAGCAAACTTGACAAAATTAGGAAGAAGCACTTGCCAGATTTTAAGCCGTTGTTCGGCATCAGGAAGGGGAAAATGAAATTTCATTGATATCCGCCTTTCCATGGCAGGATCAATCTGACCACCCTTGTTGGTCGCAAAAATTACAACGCATCGTGCCTTTTCGATTTGTATAAGAAGCATCCGGGACAGATAAGAACCTTCTTTGAAAAGGTCGTCAGCTTCATCAAAAAAGACAAAACCATTTAGCAAAGCTGCTTCCCGAAAAGCCTGAACCATCAAGTATTCCAAACGCCAGTAATATTTTGTTTCGTCCACTTTGACAGTAATAAGTGGCCTGTTGAAATGATGTGCAAGCGCTTTGGCCATCATGGTCTTTCCTGTTCCAGAAGGTCCTTGGAAAAGCATAGTCAGCGCTGTGCCGTATTCCAAAAATTCATCAAGTCTCGACGCCTTGTTTCTTTTTCTCTGTCTGGTATATCGCTCCACATTCAGGACAATTTGATCCTTCATATTGCCTTGTATGATTACCTTATCAAGCTTGATTGAGCTTTTTTCAATGGATATCTCCTTGTAGGTACTGTTATATAGATTATCATCACCAATAATGTATCTGACATGGCGTTCATTGATGGTGACGATTTCATCAACAACGTGTGAACTGCTTTGTTTATCAAAATCATTGCGGAAAAATATTATTTCGCGGTTGACAAGAGGGGCATTTCGGCTGAAATGTTTTCGCTTTTCAAGTTGATCCCTGTAATCTGAACAAAGGCTGGAAAGAATGACACGAATTTTAATTCCTCTTTTATCTTCTTCAAACTGACAAAAAACGAACGTTTCCCGGAATCTTTCACTCGTTGCATTCATGAACAACAGTAAAAGTATTTTCTGATCAAATGCATCCAGATTATTTCCAATGCAAAAAACCGGGAAGAAAAGCCTAACACCGGACCGTAATGATGCGTTCTGCCGTGCCTCATTGATATGTTGAATTCGGTTAAGTTCGGATTGAATTTTTTCTATATTGAAATCGTTGGATGACAAACCCAGCGCTGAAGACAATCTATCAGCAGCACTGCTTTTTGTTGGCCAATCAGTTTTTCCATGACGGAGGGCTGACAATACAAGAATCAACAGGGATTCCTTTTCAAGCGCGTCAAGGTATTCAAAATTATCAGCAAACGGCATTGCATTCATGCCATGGATATGGTCTCGCGAGAGTGATAATACTTGTCCGGCTTGGTCCCGGGGTGCCACCTGGTTGTTTACTGCAATATTCTGCATTTCCATAATGAACCCTCCTCCCTAGGATCTTCTTTTCATTGATTCGACAACATCCACAATACCTAACCGGACCGCCTCTTCAGCGGATAGCCAAGTATCAACATCCCGCAAAAGATACTTTTCCAGTTCTTCGCGATCTTTGATATTGGAATAATTTATGTAATGATTCAAGATTCGTTCATGAAGCATGTCTTCTTCCCTGCGACCTGCGATGAGCTGGCTGTGATTCCCTCTGTTTACAGACGAAAAGCGATGGGACAAAATAGATGTTCTTGGCGTAACGACCCTGTGGCCTTTTTCACCGGTCATAAAAATAATCAGCCCCATGGAAGCAATCATTCCAATCCCGGTCGTGTATATGGGAATCTTTGACCATTCCATGATGTCTATGATTGAAAAACCACAGGGGCAGTTGCCACCCGGTGAATTAATAACCATCTGTACCTGGTTGATGTTTTCTTTGATATTGTATCCGATGATTTCTTTGCAGACTTTTTCCGCCTTTTCTTCATCAATAATGCCGGAAAGATAAATGATGCCGTAATCAGATAATTCCTTTTCTTTGTCTTTAATTTCTTCTTTTGCCATAGTGTTGCCTCCCTTTTTATATCTGTTTTAGGGATAAGCTAACACATGAGCGTTCCATATTAAGGAACGATATTAAATATAATAGATAAAAATGGTCAGGTGAGTATTGTCTAATTTATTCAATATGTTAAATAGAATGTCAACTATAGCAATCTGCTAATTTAGCAATTTTTGATTTTAATTCTTTTACTATGCAGTCAGGTTTTATGAGAGTTGCCTCTTCGCCAAAGGAAAGCAGCCAGCTGATTAATTCCGGTTCTGAAGATGCCGTGAATTTCAAAATGATTTTATCGTTGCCTTTTTTCAATATTTTTTGATCAGGGCTCCATATTCTCTCCGACACATACGCGGCAGACCAGCCTGTGAAGGCTGCTTCCACTTCAAATGCCTTATCCTTGATGATACCAAAATGCTGGTTAAATGTTTTCTCAAAATCAAATTTATCAGGCTGGAATTTAACATCCGTCATGTCCACAGCCTTCATTCTATGCACTGCCAGTAGAGGATCATATTTTGGAGCACGGTATGGCTTACCCGGTTCTTTTGCCTTTTGCGCGTGGAGATAAATCGCGTCATGATACGAAAATAGTTTCAGAGGCTTGATATAAAATGTTTTTGCACTTGGCGCTTCAATGGCTTGATATGTCAATTTGCATACTTTTTGTTTTTCCATTGCTGCAATTAAAGTGTGTATGATCTGATGTTGCGGCGTGTAATCAATGGTGCCTGGACGAAAAGCGGTAAAGTGACATTCGCTTATATGCTGTCCGTCAGCAAGGGTGGCTTTACTCTTAAAAATAGCATGTGTTGCCTCTTCGTATAGTTTCTTGCCTATAAGATACTGGGTAAAGGATTTGCACATTAATAAGGATTGCAGTTCCGCTTCTGTCAGAGGGATATTCTTGAGAGATGCAAAAGGCTTTCTTATTCGATAAAAGCTTCTATTACCCTCTTTGGTTTCCTCAATATTAATTCCATAGGACTTACGAATGTTATCAATAAGTCTTAGAACCGTCTGTTTGGAACAATCAAGCATTTGAGCCAGTTCAGTAAGAGAATGACGTTCTCCGGAAAAAAGCAGACGCACAAATAAACCTATAAGTTTTTCTCCATAACTTTTATAAAGATCGAATTTTTCAGGCATAGTTCCTCCGTATGGTTAGAGCTATAAAGCTAATTTATATTCTCTTGTAACACAATTCAAAAGTCCGCCTTCCATAGATAAGTCAGAACAATCAATTACTACCACACTACAATCAGGATAACATTTTTCTATCATACTTATAGTTATATTATCTTCCTTAATATTAAAAATAGGAGCATAAATTAATCGTGCAATTTTAAGAAAATTTATTGCATATCCCCAACCAGGATTGAAATCATCACCATAGGGATATTTAATCCTAAACTCCTTCTCAGTTATTTTAGGCATTAAATGATAATAATTCGGAAAATCAATAATTCTCAATTTGGTACTTTTCAAAATCTTAGCGACTTTTTTTCTATAATTAACAGTACCGTAAACGGAATAATCATTCAGCAAGATAGAATAATCATCGATAAATTTAACAATACCGTCTGCATGACCTAGTTCATCTCCAGGCTCTCTTGGGATAATAATTACCTTGGCATCAAGAAGTTCAGACAATTTATTTGTCAGATCTTCCTTTCCATAATCAGGGTTGTTTTTAAATACCACATCAGTGATAACGGCTACATCTCTCCGTGGATTCATCTGACAGTTACCGCCATCGAGGATGATATCTGTATTTATCAAATTCTTGAATTTTCCAAATACAGCAAGCCAATAATCAGAATGAGGATCAATCTTCAATTGAGGCCATTCATCATAGGCCAAAGTCTTATACTTGAATTTGATAAATCCATTTTTTGTTTGAATGGGCATATAATCCCGTACCCAAATATTAGTGCTGTCAAGAATTTCAACTTCGATTCCATTAACTTTCAAATTAGTTATTAGTGGATTGTACACAAGAGGATATCGATTTAAAGAATTAGCAATATAAACGATCTCTTTCATTGCTATCAGGATTCCTTTGAAACAAGATTTTCCATAACATAACCCCTCACGTAGATGATGTAAATCTAAATAATACAAATCGTGCCGTAATATGGAACGATGATGTGAAATAATTTCATACGGAGGATTTACAATGGGCTTATGTATTGGACATTTATACCCTAATTTACTTTTTGATAATTTTATTCACGATGAAAGTAATAATGATGCGTCTGCGACAGCGAAGTTGATTGCGATGGGACATGTAATTCGGTGGCCTATTGTGTTTTATTCCGGTCCTGGCATCGGGAAAACTCATCTTCTTCATGCAATAGGAAACGAGGCATTGCATCGTGGCACCAAATTAAAGGTGGCACTGATTTCGTCTGAATGTTTTACAAATCAATTCTTAAAATCTATGCGTGATGATAATCTTAAATACTTCAAAGAAATATTTCAAGAACGCC
>Ga0209604_1002897_pt1 | contig 12191 bp, 12 predicted proteins | sample AD_UKC097_MetaG_FD_184405 | JGI IMG/M metagenome (GOLD analysis project Ga0209604, IMG submission 184405) | Active sludge microbial communities of municipal wastewater-treating anaerobic digesters from USA - AD_UKC097_MetaG (SPAdes) (version 2) | ecosystem: Engineered > Bioreactor > Anaerobic >... | reverse complement strand
CATGTAGGTAATCGACCGGTTTATAAGGACGCCCCAACCCCCCCGCCCTCTATAAGGTACCTCCTCTCGCTAACTCTTTCCATTGTAGCGCAGGCTAAAGGCTCCGGCCGTCAAGGGTAATACAGAGCTCCGGCATGGGCTTCGGCTAAAGCCTTGCAGCCCACCGGAAAAGAGTATTTTTTCCCGTCACAGGCCTTGAATTCCTTTAATGGAAGAACGGTCAATGCCTGTGCCGGTAAAAAATCTTCCTTTCCCTTGCCTCCGCCCTTGACTGCCTTCGCGCTCACTCGCTGCTGCGACGACGGCTCGCTCACGCCGCTACAGGTCTCTCCTCCCTTCACTGCCCTCTGGTTGTTCCGGTCGTCCTTCCCCTCCGCTCTGCTCGCTGCGCCTGTCTCCGCCACGCTCCTTCGTCCCTGCGCTTATCTGATCAAAAAATCAGGAGGTGTCTTATGTCTATCTGGTCCGTCATCGGTTCCCGCTATCTTCCGTCTTCCTGGTCGTCGCGGGTTGATGCCGTCGTGGAAATGCTTCTTTCCCGCGGTCATCGGATCTGTTCCGGCGGCGCCGTCGGGACGGATCTCTTTGTTCTTCGCTCTCTCGTTTCTCGCGGGGCTTCGGCTTGTCAGGGTTCATCCGTGTTTCTCCCCGGTGATCTGTCTCTGGTTCCTTCTTCTTGTGTCCCCTGGCTGGAGCGCTTCATTCAGTTGGGCGGTCAGGTTGTTGAAGGCTCCGCCATGGAATCATCCTGCCGCCGGGATTATGTTCGGGCGCTTCTCATCCGGAATTGCTCCATCGTCCGCGCCTCAGCCGGGGTGGTCGCTTTCGTTTCCGGCTGTTCTGAAGGTTCCTGGTTCACCGTCTGTCAGGCCGTCCGTCGTGGTCGGCCGGTGGTTGTTTTCCCCGTCGATGGTCCGGAATGTCTCCGCCGCTTTGCCGGCGGTCATTGGGTTCCCTGCCGTTCCCTGGCCGGGGCTTATGTCTTCACCTATTTCAAGAAAGATTAAGGAGGTGCATCATGAAAACCACGTCGTCTGAAATCGATCTCTTCAATCATGAGGAGTTCGGAGAAGCCTACCTCGGTATGGCATTCCATGTCCGGGATATGAATCAACTGGATCGCCAGATCTTCGAGGATTGCACGGTGGCCGATGGGGCGGTGGTCGCGCCGCATCTCAATGTCAAGTCGCGCTGTTCCGTTCATCTGCGGCCAGAGATCCTTCAGAAGAGAATCGGCTGCACGTTCCATCAGGCCGTCTCCCTGGCTGATGCTTGGTCCATCATCGAAGTCACGGCGAAGATGGTGAATGAGTTCATCACCTGGATCAAGGCCAAGGGGATTGAGGAATCGATTGCGTATTTCGAGCGTCTCGCCATGGAACTGGCGGAAGTGGAGGTCTCCTGGGATCACGAAGCCGCTGAGCCGCTCCGCGAGGATGGTGATGATCCTGAAGATTCCTTCGATCTTGCCGGGGATGGCGATGATGGCTATCGGGAAGAGATTCCCGATCTCTATGCCTATCATGCCATCGGCTATGATGAACTTGCCGAGGCTATGGAATTGACCTGGGAAGAGAGGCAATCACGTTCATATCGTTCCCTGCTCACCAAGGTTCGCGGTATGAATGATCTCGATGCACTCCGGGATCTCGGCAAGAAGGTTTATGCCCTCGGTCTCTCCCGTGATCAGGCGGGGGTGTTCTGGTATGAGTACCGGAAAACGGAACGGCAAATCATGGCGGAAATCGGAAAATCTTTGAGTGTTTCCGCCCGGAGGCTTCTGCAGCAGGTCCGGAATGCCAACGGCAATCTGGCCGCCTTGGGCGCCCGGCTCTTTAAGATTCAGCGGGGCGTCATCAAGATGGCCGATTCGCCCCGGAAGCATGAATGGATTATCATCTGGGCTGCCTACCATGGTCAGCAGGCAGCCTTGCGGCCATGAAGGCTATTACACCCTGGGTTTCTATCCGGTTCATTGCCGATCCGGATGGAGTCTCAGGGTTTTTTATGTCGATGGGACACAAACGCCGCGCCAGATAACTTCGCTGTCACGCCGTTTGCATTCTGCCTTTCCCACCCACCCAAGCCCTTTTCCGGCTGTCATGCCGCCTGCATTGCCACGCACAAGACATGACCGGCTGCGCAGCCATGCCCTGTGACTCGCGGCAGGCGTCCCGCCAGCCTCATCCCCCGCCCGCCCCGACGGTCCGTCGTCGCCCGATGAGGTCATGCTGCGCATCACCCCATTGGGCTTGCCGGTCCCGCTCCCTTCCGCCCCCAAGGGCTCCCCCTTGTTTCATTGTACCCCAGAGCCGTCACAGCCCCTCGCTTCGCGACGGGACTGTCACGGCCCTGGGATTCCGGTTTTTTTTCTTCGTTCATTCCGGCTACCGGGCGACCTCGCTTTGCTCGGACGCCCCGAAGCCGGGCTCACTTCTCATCGCCTCCGGGGCGTCGCAGACGACCGCTGCGCGGCGACTGCTTTGCCCCTGCGGCTTGTCGAACCTTTTCTTTCTCCTCTTTACGCCTTGTCCCGGCAGACTTCGCTTCGCTCAGACTGCCTTGGCCGGGCGTTATCGCAGCGGTCACCGTGACCCGCCCGCCGCTTCGCTCTGGACGGGACACGTCTCCGCGCTGCTGTTTCTTCTGATGGTGCTCCGGGAGGCAGCAGACACTGGCTGCGCCGTGACTGCCGTGTCCCTCCGATCTCATTCATTATATCCTGCCTCCGGCCGGCCTCGCTTCCCTCGGACGCTCGGAAGCAGGGCTTTCCTGAGCGGTATTGCCCGACAGCCCCTGTCACCTCCTGAAGTCGGAGACAGTAGGCCGCGGGCATTTCTCTTAGTCTTCGTCGCCGTGACCCGCACTCCGCTTCGCATCGGACGGGACACGTCTCCCCTTCGCGCCCTCGCCCTCGAGACCGCCTGCGCGGACTCCAGGGCGCCGGACAGTCTCTTCCTGCGGTCGAGACTGTCCGGTCGGGCGCTCCCCCACCAACCTGCTTCCTTCCGTGACGTGTCACTCTTCATGACCCACGGGAAGATATTCTCCGAAAAAATTTCATCACTGCTGTCACAGGGCAAAATCTATTTTGTGGAGGTGTTCTATGAATCCCGCGTATCTCAACCATTTCCTGGCTTGTCTTCGTTTCCTCTCTGATTTTGAGCGTGCCCTGCATTTCATCACCAGGGAAGAAGCTCAAAAAAATCAGATCAAAGCTGTAGCTGAGGTGAAAGGAGGTGAAATCGATGAAGCTTACGCAGGTCAACAGTCAGAGGCTGAGGGAATTGAAACCGGCCCTCCGTCTCCCCATGAACAGGATCGTCAATGACATCCTGGAGAAGTACTTCAACCATCAACTCAAGGAGGTAGCGGCCATGAAAGTCACAGAGGTCGAGGTCATGGTTTCCAAGAAAAAGAGCGTCAACTTCAATTCCTGTTGTGTGGTCTACACGGCGAAGGCCACCCTGGATGAAAATGATCAGAGCCACCTGGAGGCTTTATCCGCCCTGAAGGATCAGCTCGTCTCCAAGGTCCAGGAAGCCTTGAACGGAAAACGAAACGGCAATGGCAATGGTCAACAGCAGGAAAGTCAAATCGGTCCTGACAATCATTGCGAGCAGGAAGAAGCCAACAGATCGGAGGACGGCCATGAATAAACTGTCGCCCTATATCGAACATTGCCTCAAATGCTCCATTGTGGGCAGAGATCCGAATCCCGATGCGAAACGGTATGAAAAAATGTCGTTCTGGGATGAGATCATCGATGCTCATATCAACGGAATGAATACGGCTTTGATGCTATCTCAGGAGGCGGAGGCGGCAATGAGAACCAGAACACGGGAAAACAATCAAAAGAACGAAACCCATCAAAACAGAGAGGAGGAAGCATCATGATCAACACAGTCACTATTGTCGGCAATCTGGGGCAGGATCCGGAGATCCGGTACACCGCGAGCGGCGTCCCCGTCGCCAGTTTTACCGTTGCGGTCAACGAAGTTTACAAAGGGAAAGACGGCCAGAAGGTAAAGAAGGTCCACTGGTTTCGGGTCTCGGCCTTCCAGCGCTTGGCGGAGGTCATCGGCGAATACTGCACCAAGGGTTCCAAGGTTGGCGTCCGTGGTCAGTTGCAGCAGCGCACCTGGCAGGACAGCGAGGGCTTGAACCACAGCCTCGTGGAGATCCGGGCGCGGGAGCTCGAACTCCTGAGCGGCAAAAATGGCAATTCCGCCGCTTCTGAAGATGATATCCCCGCAGCAACGGAGGATGACGACATCCCGTTCTGAAAACAAGATAGCCGCTCTCGCAAGCGGCTATCACAAAAAGAGAAGGCAGCCCGGACAGGATCGGGGTTGCCTTCTTATCTGTACCTTCTTTTTTATCTCCGAATAGCGTTTACAGCATTTTCAGGGTGTCCGCCGGCATATAGCCCGAATTGAACCGTGAAGTCGGTCGCCTCGACGATCGGCTTGATGTTACGGCGCACCTTCTCCATCTTCACAATGCCGTAGCGGGCCATTGTCTTCAAGGTTCGTGACAGGTTACTGCTGCTTCGTCCCGTCACCGCTTCCAGTTCTTTCAAAGATTCCGGTTTCCGCTCCAAAATGGTCTTCAGCAGTAACTGGTTTTCATTGCTGAGGACCTGCGCCATGGATTGCAGCGATTCAAACCAAATCTTGGGCTCATCCGGTTGCGGGCGATATTCCCCCCGGGAAATGGCCAGGGTCCGCTTTTTATAATCCTCATAGGAAATGATGCCGATATGGAGCACTTTCTGATTCATTTTTCGACCTTTCTTTCTTGCCCCATGATTCGCTCGACCTCGCGCCAGAAATCCTCCAGCAACTGACTTGCCGATTCATACTCATAGGGCGATATCGTATCGCGTTTATGCTTGTGATCCCAGGTGATCTTCCGGGCACCGTATCCTTTCCTTGCCGGCTTCACGGCATGGGCGTTGTCGAATCCCAGGACTCGACGATTGTGCCGGTCGTGAAGGGTCAGAGAATACCTGACGCCGTGAGGAATATGCGGTTCGGGATTTACCCAGTACGCTTCGAACTTGGTCCAATAACCACTATCCATGGGAAAGATTTCACCGTCCAGATTCAGCAGGGTGGCAAGGGTTTCGTCTTCCTTGGAATAATGATTATTCTTCATGGCGTGTAAATTATCATCAGATGATAATTAATGCAAGGTTTTTTGTTAAGGTAAACGGATTCATTGCCCATGCATTAAGCAAGGCATCCCGGTCAATTCCGGCGATGCCTTTTTCTTTGTGTCATGTTAAGGAACGCCCTTAATCATAAGGGGGATTTGGTTTAAACGATGACAACAGATAATACTATTCCATCGCCTTTAACACGTGAGACTCTCTATGCACTTGTATGGACCGAACCAATGCTCAAAGTCGCAGCCCGGTATGGTGTATCATCAAGCTACATGGCCCGGGTCTGCAAATTCATGAATGTTCCCCGACCTGAGCGGGGATATTGGGCCATGGTGGCGGCAGGAAAGAAGCCCGCAATCCCGTCTTTGCCTGAGGCGCTGCCGGGCGATGAATTGGCTTGGTCAAGAGGCGGTGAGCATATCAGAATGGCCCGACCTCTTCCCCGTTCGTCAACCGGGATACGTCAGAGAAGATTAAGGCCCAACGCTGAGCGTCCGAGCCAGCATCCACTGGTTAAAGGTGCCAAGGATCTTTTTGAAGCGTCTCGTTATACGAGTGAATCTGGCTATCTAAAGCCTGACAAGAAATTGCTGGTCGATCTCGTCGTCAGCAAGACTGGCCTCGATAAGGCACTGTCGTTTGCCAATGAGTTGTTCTTGTCATTCGAAGATCGTGGTTATCCTGTAGTTCTCGAACCGCGCGACGAAAATTTCAGCAGAGCTGCTGTGGATGAGCACGAAGTGCCCAGAAAAACTCGCGAGGATCAATACTACAACCGTCACTGGTCGCCTTGCAGATGTACGGTAGTGTATATCGGGACAGTGGCGATTGGACTGACGATCATCGAAATGGCGGAAGAGGTCGAGGTTCGCTATGTTAACGGAAAATACATCCGTGAGCAGGATTACATCCCGCCAAAGCGAAGCCGTTACACGCACGATGTCACCTGGACAACGAAAAAAGATTACCCCACCGGCCGACTTTGCCTGCAGGCCTATGCGCCTTACCGCAGGGCTCACTGGGTCAATAGATGGCTGGAAACAAAGAAGCATGATCTGGGAAGCCAGATTAAGAAAATAATCAAAGAGCTCAAGGAGGCAACTATGGTCATCGCCCGGCTTGTTGAAGAAGGGGAACGTCAGGCAGAAATTGAACATAAGAAGTGGGAAGCGCAAAGAGAAGTTTGGCGCCGGGAAGAAGAGGAACGTCGGGCGGCTCAGGCACTCAAGGAAAGTAGGGAGGAACTCCTCCAGATCATCGATCGCTGGGGGTGGGCAAACCGGGTCGAACAATTCTTCCGGGATGCTGAACAACGGGCTGCCGGCCTGAGTGATGATGAAAGTCTCAGATTGTTGGAACGGCTGAAACTTGCCCGCAAGATGATCGGCAGCGTAGATGCCCTCGATCGCTTTCTCACATGGCGGTCGCCGGAAGAACGACGGTAATTTGTGTGCATTCATGATGTTGAATATGTCCGAAACGTGAAATATCCCATCCATAAATACGGCCTTTTCAACTGACAGGAACTCGGAAGTGAACTGCTTCCGAGTGATTTCCGAGTTTATCGAATGAAGATTATGGTTCTTGCAGTGCCCGTTTCTGTTATGTCAATTTTATCCTTTGTAATATCAAGCAAATAGTGGTATTTAACGGCGCGAATATCATCGCGTCAGCATATCCGTGAACATTGCGAACAGGGAATCCGGCCTTATGAGAAAATAATACGACTCACCTCTGTCGTTTGGGCCTTGAAAGGGTGATCCGCCGCCGTTACAATCGGTCGGTACGATCACTGGAAAGGACAGACCAGGAATTATTGCCGCCATGCGCATCGACCTCTTGGAAGCCTTCGGGCTGGACCCGAACGTCATCGCCATCCTGAAAGAGAAATACGGCGCAGAGCTCCTCCCCATCCAGGAGCGGGCCTTCAAGGAATACCAGATCCTCAACGGCGGCAACTTCCTGCTCTCCGCCGTCACCTCCTCCGGCAAGACCCTCGTCGGCGAGATCCTCGCCCTTCATTACGGCAGCAAGGGTAAGCGGGTCTTCTATCTCGTCCCCACCAAGGCCCTGGCGGAAGAAAAATTCGAGCAGTTCCACGAGGACTATGAAAAGGCAGGCATCCAGACCGTTATCTCCACCCACGACCGTCGGGAGTACGACGAACGCATCGAGGGCCGCCGCTTCCACATCGCGATCATCGTCTACGAAAAGCTCCATTCCCTCCTGGTCGGCAATCCCAAACTCATCAACGACATCGGCCTCGTCCTGGTGGACGAGCTTCAATACCTGACCGACGAAGAACGGGGACCCGTCCTGGAGCTCCTGCTCACGCGGATCCTTCTGAATCCGAAGCAGCCCCAGCTCGTGGGACTCTCCGCCGTCCTGGGGAAGAGCGAGGCCCTGGCCCAGTGGCTCCGGGCCAAAATGATCCGGGAGGAAAAGCGCCCCGTTGAGCTTCGCCAGGGCGTCTTTTTCGACGGCAAGTTCCGCTACCGGGAGTTCAACAGCGGCATAATCGGCGAAGAGGAGTGGTTCCCCCTCAAGTCCGAAAGGGAAGCTGGGCAGTATGTGGAGACGGCCAAATTCCTCGCTGAAGACAAGGGCGAACAAACGATCATCTTTCTCCCCGACAAGCCCACGACGGAGGCCCTGGCCCACCACCTCTCCCATGCCCTTAATCTTCCCGCCGCCGCAGGCGCCATTGCCGAGATGAGCGGCCTTGAAGAAAGCGTCTCGCGCGACATGCTCCTCACTTTCCTGAATGCCGGCGTAGCCGTCCACAACGCCGACCTCTCCTGGGAGGAGCGGGACATCGTCGAGCGTTACACCCGCAAGGGCGAGATCCGCGTCCTCTGCACGACCACCACCCTCGCCGTCGGCCTCAACCTCCCCATGAAGAACGCCATCGTGGCGCCGCTCCGCTGGAAGTATTTTCGGGATACGCGCAGCCTCTCCAAGGAGCGCATCCTCGTCTCCGACTACGAGAACATGGGCGGCCGGGTGGCCCGCTACGGATTCGTCTCCGACTTTGGCCGGGCGCTCTTCGTCACCGCCTCCTACGTGGATCACAAGTTCTACACCGACCACTACGTCAAAGGCCCCATCGAGGAGATGACCCCCGCGCTGAACCGCAAGGAGATGGACCGGCACATCCTGAATCTTGTGGCCTCGGAGATCTGCCGCGACGCCGGGGAGATCAAGACCTTCCTGAAGGGCACCTTCACCGGCCAGACCCTCTGGAAGAGCGAGATCACCGACGCTGACTACGACAAGGCCATCGAAGAGACCATCGCCCTTTCCGTCAAGTGGGGTCTCATCGAGAAGACCGCCAAGGACCGGCTCATCCCCACGCCCCTGGGGAAGAACACCGCCGCCAAGGGGATCGCCCTGGAGACCGCCGTCTTCTTCCTCGAATTCCTCAACAACGCCGATCCCCGCAACGCCTCCGACTTTGAAATCCTCATGCTCCTGGCCATGTCCCACGATGCGATTCCCGTCTATATCCCGCTCAAGCGAAACGAACGCGGACAGGGCGGCTACCTCTATGAACTGAAGCAGGCGATCCACGATAGCATGGAGGAGACCAAGCCGGTCTTTCAATCCGTCTGGAAGATCTCGGGCATGCTCTCCCAGGAGAAGGAGCGGGCCGTCAAGAAGGCCCTCATGATGAACCGGTGGATCTCGCCGGCGGAGACGAAGGAGATCGAGAACAGCTACGAGGTCTTCAGCGGCGCCATCAAGCGGGTGGGGGAGGACTTCAGTTGGCTGGCCGAGACCCTGGCGTCCCTGGCCAAAGAGATCCGCTGGGACCCGCGGGCTATCGCCCGAATAGAGCATCTTTCACAGCGGCTGATCTATGGCGTCACTGAAAAGGGACTTGCCCTCTCGCAGATTCGCCTGCGGGGCCTGGGCCGGACCTACATCAACCGCCTGATCGCCGAAGGCTACGACACCCCCGAAGCCGTCGCCGAACTTCCTCTGACAGAGTTGGAAAGGCTGCTGCCGAAGCATCTGGCCGAGCGGCTCTACCAGCTTTTTCATCGGGACTATCAGGTGCAGGAGGAAGCGGCCGGGCAGGAATCGACAGAAGGGATCAGTGAGGGATCATCCGATGTTGATCACAGCAAAGGAGCAGCCAATCACGTCAAGGCGGACTCGGCCATTGCGTCGCCGACAACTGCACCACTCACAGGCAATGTCGCTTTTCCCCGCTCCCTGGCCAGTATTTTCCAAGATATAATCCTTCTTTCCGCGCTGCGCACCTGTCTGGCCGACGCCAAGGACCTTCGCGATCTGATCACCGATCCGCCCGTCATCTTCATGGACGATGGGCAGCAGCTTTTCTTCTACCGGGGATGTCCGATCAAGCTGCAACCGGCCTGCTTCCATTACCTATTGCTTCTGGCGGAAAAGCCGAAACAGATCGTGGCGCGCGATGAAATCTACCGCCGCCTCTGGCCTGGCCCCATGAATTACGACGGCTCCAACAAACCCTATGAACGCCAGATTTCCGACCACAAGCGCCGCTGCATTGCCCAGATCAAAAAGGGCATCGCGGGAAAAATCGAGGTAGCACCTGGCGAGTTGGAAACACTGATCTTCACGAGACCGAAGGTGGGGTACATGCTAAATCTGAATCAAGGGAGCGTGTTGATACTTTCCCAGTAGTGATGAAATGTATGAGATGAGACTCAAAGGGTAGTACGAGAAGGAGTAATAATGAATCTCTATTTTAGTGATGTTTTCAAAATCGCCGAGTCAATTCTGGAAGATTATGGAGCATTCAATGTCTCCTTGGTTACGGACTTACCATTATTCATAGACCCATTCCTTCTGTTTAACAGTGAAAATGCTGATTATCAGAGACTTCATGCACACATTATTTCTTACCTGCGCTTCCTTAAAAGTAAGTCGGAACGCGGCAGCGTATCGGACGCATTATTGAAATCATGGTATTGTTTTTCCGAAGTGAGGCAGAATTGGCTCGGCTTTTGTAAAAGCGGGAATTCCGGACGGGGCCTGGGTAGTGATTTCGCCCGTTCATTAAACAGGAACTTGGTCCTCGTCTTCAGCGACTTCGGAGAAGAACAGGTCACACAAGGCAGTCATCTTGAGAAACTATGTCTTATCAAAGGCGGTGTAGGGAGGGACATGATCAGTGATTTCACAACGAATGTCATTAAACAGTACCTTCTTGAGTACACCGAGGCATTTGCTAAAGAGCATATCCAGACGGAGTTTTTACGTAATGTTGCAGTAGACAGAGCAGTATTCAGCTATGATCTTGAACGCTGGATGCCGAAAAATTACATGTTGCCTTTTTATCGTGGTGACTACGTCCTCCTGACGCCAAAGGATATGTTGACGAAAGACGAAACATGGATCAACCACTCCGACATGGTATCCAGATTTGAGGATATACCTGATGCCATCGAGAATGCTTCGCTGAGAGCTCAGATAAATAACTACTTTGAATCTATGATTCCACGAGATAGAGATCCAAATAAAGAAGATTATGCACGTGCCATCGAATCTACCTTGGAAAAATATCCTCAGATTATCGACTATTATATAAGACAAAAAGAAGATACTGGTGAAGAAGCAGTGGCGCTCAGCGCCACCAAGGTCCTTGAGTCACAAAAACTTTATATTAAGCAGTTTGCTGAACTTATTGCGCTTCTCAACCAGCAAACGCCTTTCTATAGTATTCCCGGCAAAACAAAAGAAGAGACGAAACAGAAGATTGAGTTCTTTAAAGACGTCGTTGAAAACAAGGGTGGATATCGGATCTTTTATGTGGACGAAAAACCGGTACGGAAAGAAACAGACGTCCATATACTCTTTCGGTTGACTTGGCACGGGACTCCATCGGATGTCAGCAGAGAGGTTAACGATGGTCGAGGCCCCGCAGATTTCAAGGTATCCAGAGGCTCCTCAGATAAGACCATAGTTGAGTTCAAGCTTGCCAGCAACACTCAACTAAAAAGAAACTTAGAAAAGCAACTGGAAATATACCAGAAGGCAAGCGATGCCGCCGCCGGTTTCAAAGTGATCATCTATTTTACCGAAGAGGAATTTGATCGTGTAAAACGTGTTTTGCGGGAACTGGAAATGGAGAGAGATCCACACGTATACCTTGTGGATGCACGGCAGGATAATAAGCCCTCTGCTTCGAAAGCTTAGCTCAGCAAATCATAAGAATGCAACCCAGAATCGTCATACTGGCGAGGTTTCATAACCATGCATGATGACAAGCAGATAGAAATTCACAGTAGAGAATATTGGTTTAAGGTTGTTGAAATGCTCCAGCAAAATTGGGCTCTCATTGATAAGGATGCAGAATCCGATGCCTGCACAATCTTCTTCATAAATGACGCATCGGGCGTCTTTGATCGCTTGAGCTTTTCTGCGGTTAAGGATGCAATGCGAGCACTTCAGCGCAACGGCTTTGCGAGTTTTGCGAAAGAAAGAGAGGCTCAAAAGTTCATCGCACCTCCGTTGCCGCCGTACTATGAAGCACAGCATCCAAATGGTCCTATTTACTCTTCAGGGAGGTACTGGTCCTAAATATGAATGACGATGCAACAACCTATTCTATAATTCCTTTCTTGCCTGGAGACTGGCTAATCGATCAGAATAACCCTGGAAAACCCGGACAATACACTGGCAATTGGCGGCCGGCGGGCCCGCATGTCATGGTGCAGATAGTTTATCCCACTGGCGGCAGTAGTTATCGGCCGTTAGCCTGTTTGACACCATTGCACCGCGATTCTATCCGCTCAATTAGGGAACGACTGCGCGCCGGTCACTTCGGAAAAGTACGGGATCTGCAACGACTAATTACATATGAAAAACTTAAAGGCACTCTCCATGAAGTTATTTACTCGATGGAAGCGGCCCAGATCGATTTCTACCCTTATCAATTCAAACCAGTTCTGAAATTCATAAATTCACCCACGGAACGGCTCATCATCGCCGACGAAGTGGGACTAGGAAAAACAATCGAGTCGGCTTTGAT